>ENA-ORSA01001263-ORSA01001263.1-human-gut-metagenome-genome-assembly--contig:-NODE-1263-length-21830-cov-2.766429_pt1 | contig 21830 bp, 24 predicted proteins | sample MGYA00242179_ERZ509142 | MGnify/ENA primary metagenome ERZ509142 (study PRJEB26280, sample SAMEA2338659) | human gut metagenome | biome: human gut; feature: human-associated habitat; material: faeces... | reverse complement strand
CGCGATGTGAAAGAGAGTTGGAAAGAGGGTTTACGAATACGAACAGTTTTAAGCAGCGCCTTGGGCAGAGGGGAAAACAGGGCCGGGGAAAAGAGAATTATAGGATAGAGCACGAATCCGTTTGTGGGAGAAAATAGAAAAGCCGCTTTGAGCGGCCTTTGGGAAGAAAGAAAAGGCAAAGGGATTTTTGCGCGGCGATGGGGCAAACTTAACGTGTGCGCTTGCGGTAGGCAAGGGTATAGGCGCTCATACACAGGCAGAGCAGGCAAAGGACAAGCGCGGAAATAAAGAGCAGGCCGGTGCTGAAAAGAAGACGGCGGCCAAAGCCGATGGCAGAGACGCTGACCGTGCCTACGGACGGCAGAGTGATGTGGCGTACCAATACGCTGCAAAGGGAAAAGGCCAACACGCCGTGTACGGTTTTGAAAAACAGGCCTTCGGAAAACCGTAGCCCGCAGGGGGAGACAAACAGCGCCTGCTGGGTTTGCACACAAAGGCCGCCAAAGCTGATAAGCGCGCACAACAGCGGAAGCAAAGCCGCGGCGGGATAGCCGGTGGCACAAAGGGAAAGGCAGCCGTCCGTCATTTCAAACAGGCCGCGCAAAAAGGGCAGGGCCAGCGCAGGCGGATAGCCAAACAGGGAAAACAGCGGCCGGATGATCCGGGCCAGCAGCGGCAAAACACCGAGGGCCAAAAGCAGATTGGACAGCGTGAAGAAAAACACGATAAAACCGCCGACATACAATAGGGCCGTGACGGCTTCTTGAACGGCGGAGATAAAACAACGATGAAACGCGGGCGTTGGCACGCTTTGAAACGGCGCAGAGGGGCCGGGGGCAGGGGTGCGGTCCGGCAGGCAAAAGCGGCCGATTTGCCCAGTGAGAAAAGCGGCCAGAAGATGTGGCAAAAACAACGCCCAGGCAAAGCGCGGGTTGCCCAGCAGCGAAGAAGCGAGCACGGAAATTACAAACGAGGGCCCCACGGTGGAGGCATAGGCCATGGTGCGCCTGGCCTGGGTTTGGGTGAGCTGTTTGGCTTCATATAAAGCGGCAGTGGCGCGAGCACCGTTTGGATAGCCGCTGACAACGGACAAAAACACCGGCAGCGCGCTTTGCCCCGGCAGGCCGAACAGCGGGCGCATCAAAGGACGCAGAACTGTGCTGAGTCGGGAGACGGTGCCGAGTTTTGTGAAAAGGCCGGTGGCCACAAAAAAGGGAAACAGAGCAGGCACCACCGAAAGGGCAAATGCGGACAGCCCGTTTTTTGCCCCTTGCAAAGCTTGGACAGGGAACAATAAAATGAGTATAATAAGAGAAACAGACAAAAGAGAAAGAAAAACGCGCTTAAACCGCATGACAAACTCCTTATTTATGGAAATGCTTGGTTTAACATATGCAAGAAAGCGGGGAGATTATGAGCGAACAGAAAAAAAGACCTACGGTGGGCCTGGCACTGGGCGGCGGCTCTGCGCGCGGATTTGCGCATATCGGTGTGATCCGCGCTTTGCAGGAAAGCAGGATTCCAATCGACGTGGTAAGCGGTTGTTCAATAGGGGCGATCATCGGCTCTATCTTTTGTGTCGGGGGCGATTTGGAACTTTTATTGAAAATTTGTATGCAGATGAAAGCTCGCGAAATGATGGATCTGGTGGTACCGCGTAAAGGGATGGTGCGCGGTGCAAAATTTGAAAACCTGATTCAACTATTCACCAAAAACCGAGATTTTGAAGAGATGGATGTGCCGTTTGCCTGCTCGGCCTGTGATTTATGGGAAGGGAAAACAAAGATTTTCACCACGGGCAAGGTATATCCGGCGGTACGCGCCAGCATGAGCATTCCGGGTGTGTTTGAGCCGAAATTAATAGACGGCGTGATGTATGTGGATGGTGGCGTTTTGGATAATGTGCCGGTGGACGCAGCTAAGAGACTAGGGGCCGATGTGGTGATCGGTTCGGATGTATGCATACATAAAGCGGAGCCGGCACAGCCCAGCGAGCGGTTGATAGATATTTTATACAGGGCTACGGATTTGTTGGAATATCAGGCAAACAAGCATCAATTGACGGAGGCGGACGTGTTGATTTCGCCGCCTGTGGGATATATCAACCAATTTGAAGTGGAAAAAAGCAAAGAATGTGCGCAGATCGGCTATGAAACGACGATGGCGAAGATGGACGAGATAAAACAGCTGATTTATGGCGAGACGGAGGTGCAAACCGGCACGGTATAATCCAAGCCGGCCGCCCGGCCGCAGCAAAGGGCGTGCAGGTCGGTAGCCCGGGCGTCCATGGCAAAAGAGGGAAACGAGGAAAGATCGGCCCCACCGGTGCAAACCGGTAGAGACGCGGCTTTGACGGCGCTGCGCATGACGGCGTTTTGCGGATTGAGCGCCAAAAGATGCAGATAACAAGGGCCTTGCTCGTTGGCGGCCCGGACATCTTCTTGCGTGATATGCAAAAGCGCACAGCACAACAGCCGCTTGATGCGGGAAAGCGGATAGCGTTTGGTGCGGCATTCGGAAAGAAGCGATTCCAAAGAGACGGCGGTATGCGCGGCCTGGGCCAGGCGATTTTCCACCCCTTCCGAGACAAAGGGGAGGGCGTGAAACTCGGCGCGGCTCATCATACGGAGGCGATAGAGCAGCATGGGGGAAAGCGATTCCGGCGTGACGAGGGGCCCCTGTTTTAGCGAGCACGCCACATAGGCCGGCACATCTTCTAAAATTTGCCCTTGCTGCAAGGCTTTGCGGCAGGCAGAAGAGCTGACAGGCAGCCGGCGTGGCAGGGTAACCGGCACCAGCGGCAGCCGATAACGCTCTATGGCCTTTAGGTATTCCAGGCCCAAAAGGGCATTGGGCAAAAACGCGGCATCGGGATATTGCGGAAAGGACTGCTGCACGGCGGATTGAAACGCGGCGGGGTAGCTTTGTCCTTTGGAAAGCGCGGAGGCCAGAGCCTGTTTTACATCATCAGGCTCGTTTAAGCAAAGATGCGCCAGCGCGGTTAAAAAGGAAATATCCTCCGTTTCGCTGCCAAAGCACAGGTGCGTGGCGCCAAGGGCAGCGGCCATGCGCACGCCGCCTGCGGCAAAGCCCTCGGCGGATTGCAGAGAATAAACGGCGGGCAGTTCGATAACGGCATCCGCCCCGGCGGACAGCGCCCAGCGCGATCGTGTGAATTTATCCATGATGGCGGGCTCGCCACGCTGTACAAACGAGCCGCTCATAACGCAGACAACGGCATCAAAGCGCTGCTTTGCCTGCCGGATTTGCCACAGGTGTCCCCGGTGCAGCGGGTTATATTCACAGATGATGGCGCAAACGGACATACGGTTTTCCTCCAATTTTATAGGGTAACGGTATTATAACAGAAAAGGCGGAAGGGAAAGGGGGATATTGTAGGAATTTCCCTTGAAAGATGAAGGGGAAAAGGTGTAAAATATTCGGGGCTTTGGGAAAGCAAAGCCTTAAAGAAACCTAAAGAGATATGATCTTGAAGGGAGCAAGGTTCTATGACTTTTTCAGAAAGAACGATTGAACGTGCAAAACAAAATAAACGGCTGATTGTGCTGCCGGAGGGCGATGACCCCCGCGTGGTAAAAGCCGCGGGTATGGCTGTGCGCGAGGGCATTGCGGACATCATACTGCTGGGTAAGGAAGAGGAAGTACGTAAGCTGGCCGGCGACGAAAGCCTGGAAGGCGTAAAGATCATGGATATAGACAGCGCGGAGAAATATTCGTATTATGCCGAGCAATTGTTTGAATTGCGCAAAGACAAGGGCATGATGCGCACGCGCGCGCAGGAAGTGGTGCGCGACCCGCTGATGTTTGGCTGTATGATGCTGCGCTGCGGCGACGTAGATGGTATGGTGGCCGGCGCTTGTCATACCAGTAGCGACGTGTTGCGCTCTGCGCTGCAGATTGTGCGTCCGAGAAAAGGCGTGAAAACCGTTTCTGCTTTTTTCGTGGTTACGGTGCCGAATAAGGAAATGGGACACAACGGCACTTTTATCTTTGCCGACAGCGGTATCAACATCGATCCGAACGCGGAACAGCTGACGGAAATTGCTCTTTCCAGCGCACAGACGGCCGAATTTTTGTGCGAAATGGAACCAAAGGTGGCGATGCTTTCCTTTTCTACAAAGGGTAGTGCTCGCCATGCGGACGCGGATAAGATGTTTGAAGCGACCCGCATGGCAAAAAAGCAACGCCCGGATTTGTGTATAGACGGCGAATTGCAGTTGGATGCTGCGCTGGTGCCGGAGGTTATGGAAATTAAAGCGCCGGGCAGCGAAGTGGGCGGCAAGGCCAATGTATTGATCTTCCCGGATTTGGGCGCGGGCAATATTGGCTATAAACTGGTGCAGCGCCTGGCCAATGCAGAGGCGCTGGGGCCGATTGTACAGGGGCTGAACAAACCTGTGAACGACCTTTCTCGCGGATGCAGCGCAGACGACGTGAAAAAGGTGATTGCCATTACCGTGGTACAAGCCAACCAAGCAATGAACAACTAGGAGAAAGAAAACATGAATGTACTGGTAATCAACGCAGGCTCTTCCAGCCTGAAATATCAGCTGATCAACATGGCCACGCAGCAGGTGCTGTGCAAAGGTCAGGTGGAGCGTATCGGCATTGACGGCAGCTTTTTAAAGCAAAAAGGCGGCGCTGAGGAAGCGGACATCCACGCGGAGATCAAAGACCATAACGACGCGATTGAAATGGTGCTCAAAGCCTTAACAGACCCGAAACACGGCGTGGTAAAATCGCTGGAAGAGATTGACGCGGTGGGGCATCGTGTGCTGCACGGCGGGGAAAAATTTGCCGACCCGGTGTTGGTAAACGACCAGGTGATTCGCGATTTGGAATCTATCATAGACCTGGGGCCGCTGCACATGCCGGCCAACATCAGCGGCATTAAAGCGTGCCAAAAGGCAATGCCTGTGCCGCAGGTGGCAGTGTTTGATACGGGTTTCCACCAGACCATGCCGCCCAAGGCCTATATGTATGGGTTGCCGTATGAAGCGTATGAAAAGCACAAGGTGCGCCGCTATGGCTTCCACGGGACAAGCCATCTGTATGTTTCCCAGCGCGCGGCGGAATTGCGCGGCACGGAAAAAGGGAAGATGATTACCTGCCACCTTGGCAACGGCAGCAGCCTGTGCGCCATTTTGGACGGCAAATGCATGGATACCTCCATGGGACTTACGCCTTTGGAGGGCGTGGTGATGGGCACGCGCAGCGGCGATATGGATCCTGCGATTGTGAAATACATCATGGAAAAGGAAAACAAGACCATCGAAGAGATGGATCATTACCTGAATAAAGAAAGCGGCGTATACGGCCTTTCCGGCGTTTCCAGCGACTTTAGAGACCTGGCAAAAGCGGCGGCAGAAGGGCACGAACGCGCACAGCTGGCGCTGGATGTGTTTATCTACCGGATTCAAAAATACATCGGCGCTTACACCGCGGCGCTGGGCGGGGTGGACACGATTGTGTTTACCGCCGGCATCGGGGAAAACGACGCAAAGATGAGAAGAGATATTTTAAGCGGCATGGAATGGCTGGGCATTAAACTGGACGAAGAAGCCAACAGCTGCCGCGGCGAAGAAAAGAAAATCTCTGCGCCGGATAGCAAGGTGGAGGTGTGGGTGATTCCCACAAACGAAGAGCTGGTCATCGCCAGGGAAACCGTGCGGCTTTCCGGCCTTGCCAACGCTTGACAAACGTCCACCAATGACGGTATAATTCATTATTGTTGCAAAGGAGTGGTTGGCTTGAAGATAGATTTGCGTCAAGGGATGGCGCAGGACCATCCTGCCGCGATTTCGGGCACTGTGGATTTGCAGCTGCCTGCGGAATATCAAAGCCAGACACCGGCAACGTTTAAAGGAACCTGTGCGTTTTTGCAGGAGGATTCGTATATCGTAAAAGGGATGCTGTGCTTTGAGGTGACAGGCGCGTGCGCCAGATGTACAAAGCCGGTGCAGGAGCGTCTGGAGGTTCCGTTTGAAGAGCGGTTTGTCAGAGAGGTAAACGAAGACAGCGAGGAGGAGGCGTATCCACTGGAGGGAGATTTCCTTTTGCTGGATGAGGCTTTGAACCAGGCCGCGCTGATGGCGCTACCGTATCGTTTGCTGTGTGATCCGGACTGCAAGGGCCTGTGCCCGGTATGCGGGGCGGATAAAAACGTGACAGACTGTTCTTGTGAATTGAATACAGACAATCCATTTTCTATCTTGCGCAAGCTTGATTTGCCTGAGGAGGTGTAACAATGGCCGTACCCAAGAGAAAGACTTCTAAGACCCGCCGTGACAAACGCCGGACGCATGCCAATGCGCCGAAGGTGACGGTAGCGATCTGCCAACAGTGCAAAAAGCCTGTGGCGCCTCACACCGCTTGTAAGTTCTGTGGTTATTACAACAACAAAAAGGTTTTGACCACCAGAGAAGAAGCCAGAGAGCAAAACGCGTAAGAATTTATTCTTAAAACATCAAAGAGCGCAGAATGCGCTCTTTTTTGTATCAAAAATCTACTAAGGGCACAGTGAAAACAGAGAAAGCCCGGAGCAATACAATGAGAATATAAGCGCGATTGGCAGCGGCAAGAAGAAATAATACGGCAAAGGGAGCGCGGCTTGGCGCTGCGGACGTGGGTGCAAAGGGAGAAACGTTTGGCTTGAAAGGCGGCCTGCAAAGAAGATACAAGGCGGCCGGAACAAATGCGTATAGTGTGCAGTTGCCGGCGGGGCACTTGCGGCAAAAAGGAGCGGAAAGAAAACGGGGCTAGAAACGCTTTGAATGAGTGCGCAAAAAGAGCAGAAAATAGAGATAAGTGTCGGCCGGAAGGGGAGTCGTTTGCCATGGCTTTGCCAAAGAGATTTGTTATATAGAGAATACGAAAGTGAAAATGTATGGCGACAAGGCAGGCGCAATGGGCAAAGGACCGGGTGGAACGGCGACGATCAAATCTGATGAGTTACAGAAGAGATTTTTCACGATGGGGATAAACGACGTTTTATGCTGCGGCATGGTGCGAAAAGGCGGGATGATAAAAAGACGGGCTCGGGAGAAACTGAAAAGGGCAGGCAGCGGATTGATAGGAGACGTATGCAGGGCCTGGGGTAAAGCGCAAAGAGAACGAACGCATTCCCTGTGCGAAAACCGGGCGAACAAGGGTGCATAGCCAAAACCGGACAAGCACAGAAACCGCGCAAAGACGGGAAAACCAACTGGAGGCGTATGCGGGCAAACAAACCGCGGCAACGCAAGCGAAACTTGCAGGCCGGGCGCGTTTGACGTATAATACACTCATCTATAAGCAGAAAAGGAAGTAGATAGATGATTCATTTGATGATAGATGCCATGGGCGGCGACAATGCGCCCCGGGCGATTGTGGAAGGCTGCATTGCGGCGATCAACGATCTGCTGGATCTGCGGCTGACGTTGTTTGGCAAACAGGAAGAGATTCAGCCGATTTTGGACGAGGCGCAGTATGACTCCAGCCGTTTGGCCGTGGTAGACGCGCGGGAAGTGATTGACAACAACGAAGCGCCGGTGATGGCGGTGCGCCGGAAAAAGGACAGCAGCGTGGTAAAAGCGCTGCGCGCGTTGGCGGACGGCGAAGGGGACGGATTTGTCAGCGCGGGCAGCACGGGCGCCGTTTTGGCGGGCGCTACGCTGATTGTAAAACGCATTCCCGGCATTTTGCGCCCGGCGCTGGCCCCGGTATTGCCGACGGCGCAGGGCAAGGGCGTGTTGCTGATAGACTGCGGCGCCAATGTGGACTGCAAGCCGCAATATCTGGCGCAGTTTGGCGTGATGGGCTCTGTGTATATGGAAAAGGTGATGCACACAAAACAGCCCAAGGTGGCGCTGATCAACAACGGGGCCGAGGAGCACAAGGGCAACGACCTTACGCAAAAAGCGCATCAGCTGCTGAAAAAGATGCCGATTGAATTTACCGGCAACGTGGAAGCGCGGGATATTGTGTCCGGCGATGCGGATGTGGCGGTGGCCGACGGCTTTGTGGGCAACGTGGTGCTGAAATTCATGGAAGGATTTGCCGGCACGCTGATGGGTATGTTAAAAACAGAGATGACATCTACGTTCCGCGCCAAGATGGGCGCGGCGCTGTTGATGCCGTCTTTGAAAAATTTTAAGAAAAAGATGGACTATACCGAATATGGCGGCGCGCCGCTGCTGGGGGTAAACAAAGCGATTGTAAAAGCGCACGGGAGCTCTAACAGCAAGGCGTTTTACCATGCCATCCGCCAATGCAGACAGATGTGCCAGGGCGGCGTTGTAGACATCATCCGCCAGGAAATTCAGGCCCTGCCGGAAGGCAGCCTGGAAGCGGCGGACAAAACACTTTAAGGAGGCAGACAAAATGTTTCAACAGGTACAAAAAGTAATCGCAGAGCAATTGAATATTGATGTGGACCGCGTGAAGCCCGAAAGCAGGCTGATTGAGGATCTGGAGGCAGATTCGCTGGACGTGGTGGAGCTGGTAACGGAACTGGAAATGAACTATGACATTGAAATTCCGGATGAAGCGATGACCACGCTGGCAACGGTACAGGATGTGGTTAACTACATTGAAGCAAACAAAAAATAAAAAAACGGAAAAGAAAGAGTATGACGGCGTGCTGCCGGAGCATGAGGCGCATTTGGGCGCGTTTATGCAGGACATCGGCTATGAATTCAAAAACAGGGCGCTGCTGCATTTGGCGCTGACGCATTGCAGCTATAACGGCAAGGTGGGCGAAAACAACCAGCGGCTGGAATTTTTGGGAGACGCGGTGTTGGAATTTGTCATCAGCGAAAAGCTGTATGCCCAAAGCCCGGCAGAGGAAGGATATATGACGCGGATGCGTGCTAACGTGGTCTGCGAAGCTTCGCTGGCGCAGGCGGCCCGGGCGCTGAAACTGGGCCGGCTTTTGCAGCTGGGCAAGGGAGAAGAGGGCTCCAGCGGCCGGGAAAAAGCCTCCATTTTGGCGGATACGATGGAAGCCGTGTTTGGCGCGGTGTATCTTGACGGCGGCATGGAACCGGCCCGGGCATTGATTTTGCGATGCCTGGGGCATAAAACCGAAGAGGCCATCGAGCAGGGCGGCGGCGCGGATTATAAAACGCGCCTGCAGCACCTTTGCAGCGTGAAATTTGCCGAAACGCCGAAATATGAGCTGATTCGCCAGGACGGCCCGGCGCATGACCGGGTGTTTGAAGTGGGCGTGCAGATGCAAGAAAAATGCTTTGGCACTGGCCGGGGCAAAAGCAAAAAAGAAGCCGAACAAAACGCGGCCAAGGCGGCGTTGGATTGGCTGAAACATCAATGAGGAAAACTAATGTGGGGTGCTGCGTGTGCGGTTAAAACAAATTGATCTGTTTGGATTTAAGTCGTTTGCGGACAAGGTAAGCTTGGTGCCTGCGGACGGCGTGACCGCCATTGTGGGCCCTAACGGAAGCGGAAAAAGCAATATTGCCGACGCGGTGCGCTGGGTGCTGGGAGAACAGAGCGCGCGCGTGCTGCGCGGCGCCAAGATGGAAGACGTCATTTTCAACGGATCTGAAAAGCGACGTCCTTTGTCTTATTGCGAGGTTTCCCTGACGTTTGACAACGAAGATCATTTTTTGCCGCTGCCGCATGAAGAGGTGTGTGTTTCCCGGCGGTATAACCGAAACGGGGAAAGCGAGTATTTGATCAACCAATCCCCCTGCCGGATGCGCGATATTGTGCAGCTGTTTTACGATACCGGCGTGGGCCGGGAGGGGTATTCCATCATCGGCCAGGGCAAAATTGAAGAGATTTTATCCAACAAAGGCGAAGAGCGCCGGGCTGCGCTGGAAGAGGCGGCCGGCGTGATGAAATATAAAATGCGCCGGGAGGAAGCGCAGCGCAAACTGAAAAATGTGAACAACGACGTGCTGCGCGTGGACGACATCATCGGCGAAATTGAGACAAACTTGGAGCCATTGGCCCGGCAAAGCGAACAGGCGCGGGCCTTTTTGGCGTTGCGCGAAGAATTAAAGGCGCTGGAAACGGATCTGTTTGTGGTGCAATACGAAAAGAACCGGGACAGGGTGGCGCAGATTCGGGAAAACGACGAGACCATGCGGCAAACCGAGGCCCAGCGTGCCGAGCGGGAACAGCGCATTCGCGAACAGGAGGCGCTTGTTCAGGATAAAATGCAGCTGACGGAACAGCTGCTGGATAAAGCGCGCGAAAAGGCGCGCGAGCAGGCGGCGGCAGAGCAGCGCGTGCAAGGGGAAGCGAATTTATTGGAACAGCGGCTTTCCTATTTGCAGGAGCAGATTGTGCGCCTGGAAGAAGAGGAAAAAGACGCGGCGCAGCGCGGGCAGGAAACACAGCAGGCGCTGGCCACGATCGAGCTTAGGCCGGAGGCATCGTTGGCGCTGTTAAGACAGCAGGCAGAGGCGTATAAACAACAGGCGGAACAGACAGCCGAAACGGCGGAGGCGCTGGAAAACGAGCTGGATGGGCAAAAGCAAAAATTGATGGACGCGGTGGACAACGCGGGCGAAAGGAAAGCGCGCGTTGCCAGGATGGAAACCATTCGCCAGCAGGCCGTGCAGCGCAAAGAGGAGATGAACCAGCGGGCCGAGGAAGCGGAAAAAGAGCTTTTGGGCCTTGTGGAGGAACAAAACCAGGCGCAGGCGGAAAAAGAGCGCATTGAGCAGACGCTTTGTTATGTGAAAGACGCGGCGGCAAAGCAGGGCGAACAGGCCCGGCAAAACGAAGCGCGCACCAAGACGCTGGGCCAGCAGGTGCAACGGGCGATTGCCGAATACAGGCAGGCGCTGCATACGCTGAAAACCCAGGAGGATTTAAAGCGCGATTTTGAAGGGTATATGCAGGCGGTGCGTAATTTGCTGCGCGATTTGGCGGCCGGGCGTGCGGATAACAGCGGCGTGTTGGGCGCTGTGGGCAGCTTGATACAGGTGCCGCAGGCGTATGAGCGGGCCATTGACCAGGCGCTGGGCGCAGGGCTGCAAAATATCGTGGTGGAGGACGAGCAGGCGGCAAAGCGCTTGATCGGCTATCTGCGGCAAAGAGAATACGGGCGGGTTACGTTTTTGCCGGTGGCGGCGCTGCGGCCGCGGGTGTTTTCCATGCAGGAAAAGCAAAGGCTATCCGGCCGGGGCGTACTCGGCTGCGCGGTGGATTTGATTTCCTTTGAACAGGCGGCACAGCCTGCAATAGCGTATCTGCTGGGGCGCACGGTGATTGTGGAAAACATGGACGCTGCCATTGAACTGGGCCGGCGCAACCCGTTTTCTTTCCGCTGCGTGACATTGCAGGGGGACATGCTGCAATCCGGCGGGGCGATGACGGGCGGCAGCGTGCGCGAGCGCGGGCTTATTTCCCGGGACAGGCTGATTGAACAGGCCAAAACTAAGGTGAACAGCGAAAAGGAAAAGGCGCAAACTTTGCAGGCGGAATATCAGCGCACGGCAGAAATGTACGAAACGCAAAAGCAGGCCGCGGAGGCCGAGCAAAAGCGGGTATATGCGCTGGAAGCGGAGCTGGCGGCGGCAGAGCAAAAGCTGGATGCCACGCAGTTTGTCTGCCGCGGGGCCAAGGAGCGCCTCCAAAAGCTGCAAACCGAGCAAAAACGCGTGCAGGACGCCATAGAGATGGCGGAAAAGGAGATTGCGGCCGGGCAAAACGTGCAGCAGGTGGATGAAGCGGCGCTAAGGCAAAGCATTCAAACGCTGACAGAAAAGCTGGCGCAGGCCAGGCAGGCACGGGACAGGGCGGCCGAACAATCGCAGGAATGCCAACTGGCCTTAACGGCGCAGACTACCGAACAGGCGGCGGCCGAAGCCAACCGGCAGCGGCTGACAAAGGAAAGCGGGCGGCTCAAAGACAGGGCGGAACGGGCCAAAGCGCAGAAAACGGAGCTGCTGCAAAAGCTGGCGCAAACGGAGACGGAACAAACGCAGGCCGAGGAAAACCGGCAGAGCGTTTTGCAAAATGCCCGGGAAAACAAGGGCGCGCTGGAACAGCTGGAAACCCAGAAAAACGCGCTGCAGGCGGAACTGACCGCCTACCAGACAGAGCGCGAGCAGCTGACGCAGGCCATAGCCGACAGCAAGGAAAAACGATACAGAGCGGCGGCGCAGGCAGAGCGGCTGGAAGCGGAATTTGAAACCCTGCAAAACAAGATGTGGGACGAATATGAGATGACGTATTCCATGGCCAAGAAAAACAGCCGGCCGATTCAGCTGCAAAAAGCGCAGCAGCGGGCCGCGCAGATTCATAATGAACTAAGACAGATGGAATATGTGAACCCCGGGGCGATTGAAGAATACCGGCGCGTACGCGAGCGGCATGATTTTCTCTTTGGCCAGCGGGAGGATTTAAACAAGGCGCGCCAGGATTTGGAGCGCATGATAGAAGAATTGACAGAGCAGATGCAGACGCAGTTTTTGCAGAGCTTTGAACAGATCAACCAAAACTTTAAGCGCATTTTCCCGCTGTTGTTTGGCGGGGGCAACGCCGAACTGATTTTGCAGGACAAAAACAACGCGCTTTCCTGCGATATTGAGATCGTGGCGCAGCCGCCGGGCAAAAAGCCGCGGTATATCACGCTGCTTTCCGGCGGAGAGCGGGCGCTGACGGCCATTGCGCTGTTGTTTGCGATGCTGGAAATGCGGGCCACACCGTTTTGCATTTTGGATGAGATTGAGGCGGCGCTGGATGAGGAAAACCTGGTGTTGTTTGCAAACTTTATGAAAACCTATTCCAGCAAAACGCAGTTTTTGGTGATTACACACAGGCGGCCCAGCATGGAAGCGGCCAGCAGCCTATACGGCATTGCGATGGAGGAAAAGGGCGTTTCCAAGGTGGTTAGCGTGAAATTTGAGGAGGCGGGATAAACCATGTCGCTGTTTGGATTGAAAAAGACCCGGGACGGGCTGCTGGGGCGGATGGCGTCGCTGTTTGGCCGGCGGCTGGATGAAGAATTTTATGAAGAGCTGGAAGAAGCGTTGATTTTGGCGGACGTGGGCGTGGAAACGTCTGTGGAGCTGGTGGACCGGCTGCGCTGCGAAGTGAAAGCGCGCAAGATCACCGATACCAAGCAGGCGCGCGAGGTGATGGTGGAGCTGGTGGCCGAAATGATGGACAAAGGCACGCCGGAATTTACCTATCCGCTTTTGGTTTTAACCGTGGGGGTAAACGGCGTGGGCAAGACCACTGCCATTGGCCGGCTGGCCAATCAATTTCATTTAGAGGGAAAAAAAGTGCTGCTGGCGGCGGGTGATACCTTCCGGGCCGCGGCGGCAGAACAGCTGGGCCTGTGGGCCGAGCGGACGGACAGCCAGTTTGTGCGCGGCGCCGAAGGAGGCGACCCTGCCGCCGTGGTGTTTGATGCGATTTCTGCTGCCAAGGCCAGGCATTGCGATGTGGTGCTGTGTGACACGGCCGGGCGGCTGCACAATAGAAAAAACCTGATGGACGAATTGGGGAAAATCCGCAAGGTGGTCTCGCGCGAATTTGAAGGCTGCGTGAAAACCATGCTCGTGCTGGACGCAACCACCGGGCTAAACGGCGTGGAACAGGCCAAGGCGTTTTCCGAGATGGTGCAGGTGGACGGCATTGCGCTGACTAAGATAGACGGCTCCGCCAAGGGCGGCGTGGCGCTGGCGATTGCGCACCAATACGAACTGCCCGTCTGGTATTGCGGAACAGGCGAAACCAAGGACGACTGGGAACCGTTTGAGGCCAAAGCGTTTGCCAAGGCGCTGTTTGGAGAGGAATAAAGCAAAAGGCTGCCGAAAGGCAGCTTTTTTATTTGCGAAAAAGATAGGGCGCGCAGCGTTATAGGCGAATGGCGTGCAAAAAGACGAGAAACCGACAGGAAAAGGCAGGTTTGAAATGGGACAAACCAAATGCGCCCGTAAGAAAAACGGATTGGCGGGATGGAACAAACGCATGAGACCGGCGAAAAAGGGGATTTGCAAAAAATGCGCAAAGAGCGGCGGACTGTGTTTTTATAGGGGCTGATCCCGGATAAAAGCAGGAGGGATAAACGGCCAAAGACAGCGAAAAGGGAAGGCGGCAGGACATTTTTTTATTAAGAAAACACAGGAGAAAAAGAAAATAGAAAAACGGAACAGGCTGACAAGGCATTCCCCTTGACAGGGGCATGCCTTTTGTGTATACTGAACAGGCTGTAAAGAAGAAAACCTTTACACAAAGCGAGGCAATATGGAAAAGAAAGCTTGGATGACACTGCTATTGGATTTTTACGGGCCGTTGCTGACAGAGCATCAGCGGCGGGCTGTGGAGCTTTCCTGCGGCGAGGATTATTCGCTGGCGGAGATTGCGGAAAGCCAGGGCATCAGCCGCCAGGGCGTGCGCGATACGCTGATGCGCGGCGAAAAAGCCTTGCAGGCGCTGGAGGATAAACTGCATCTGGCGGCCAGAACGCTGCAGCTGCGTGATGGGCTGGAAGAAATCTGCACAGAGCTTTGCCAAAGCGGACAAGACAAACAGGCAGCGCGGATTCAGGCGCTGTGGCGTGCATGGGAGGGTGAATGAAATGGCATTTGAATCATTAGGCGATAAACTCAAAGGCGTATTCAACAAGCTCACCGGGCGCGGTACGCTTTCGGAAAAGGACATCAAAGAGGCCATGCGGCAGGTGCGCCTGGCGCTGTTGGAGGCCGATGTAAACTATAAAGTTACCAAAGAATTTGTTGCAAAGGTCAGCGAAAAGGCGATGGGCGCCGAGGTGATGAAAAGCCTGACGCCGGGCCAGCAGGTGATCAAAATCGTTCAGGAAGAGCTGACGGCCTTGATGGGCGGGCAGCACGCCAAACTGACGGTGGCGAGCAAACTGCCGACGGTGATCGTCTTATGCGGGCTGCAAGGCGCGGGCAAAACCACCTTTGCCGCAAAGCTGGGGCTGTATTTGAAAAAGCAGGGCAAAAGCCCGATGCTGGCCGCGTGTGACACGGTGCGCCCGGCGGCGGTGGATCAGTTAAAACGCCTGGGCGAACAGACGGGTCTGCCGGTATACAGCGGCGGGAACGACCCGGTGCAGATTGCAAAGCAGGCCAAAAAGGCCGCTGAGGACGCAATGTATGACACGCTGATTGTGGATACGGCGGGGCGGCTGCACATTGATGAAGAGATGATGGGCCAGATTCAGGGCGTTTGCAACGCGGTAAAGCCGACGGAAACGCTGCTGGTGGTAGACGCGATGACAGGGCAGGACGCCGTGAACATTGCCAAGGCCTTTGACCAGACCGTGCCGTTGACCGGCATAGTGCTGACAAAGCTGGACGGCGACGCCAGAGGCGGCGCGGCGCTTTCGATGCGGGCCATTACGGGCAAACCCATTAAGTTTGCCGGCACGGGCGAAAAGATAGACAACATAGAGCCGTTCCATCCGGAGCGGATGGCCTCGCGGATTTTGGGCATGGGCGATGTATTAACGCTCATTGAAAAAGCGCAGGAGACCTTTGATTTAGAGCAGGCGGCCGCCATGGAGCAAAAGCTGCGACGGGCGGACTTTACCTTGCAGGACTTTTTAGAGCAGATGCAGCAGGTGCAAAAAATGGGCAGCCCGGATGAACTGGCCGCCATGCTGCCCGGGGTTAGCGCCAAGGACATCGGCGACCCGGAGCAGGCGCAAAAGCACCTAAAGCGCACGGAGGCCATCATTTACAGCATGACGCCGCAGGAAAGGCGCCGGCCGGAAATTTTAAACGCCTCCCGCCGCAAACGCATTGCCGCAGGCAGCGGCGTAAAGGTGAGCGATGTGAACAGGATGCTCAACGAATTTGAAAGCATTCGCAAGATGATCAAGCAGTTCACCGGCAATAAACGGATGAAAAAACGAGGGTTTAGGGGCATGAAGTTGCCGTTTTAACCGAAGTTTTTCACACATATTTATTTAACCCCAACCAAGGAGGAAACAGACACATGGCAGTAAAAATCAGAATGAAAAGAATGGGCGCGAAAAAGGCTCCTTTTTACAGGATCGTTGTTTCGGATTCCCGTTCTCCGCGTGACGGCCGTTTTATCGAAGAGATCGGCACCTATGATCCGCTGAAAGATCCCGGCGAAATCATTGTGGACAAAGAACGCGCCGCGTACTGGATCGCCTGTGGCGCACAGCCGTCTGACACTGTGCGTGCGCTTTTGAAAAAAAGCGAAGTAATCAAATAAGAGGCGCCGGATGGAAAATCTAGTGCAATATTTGGCAGAGCAGCTGGTGGATCATCCGGAGGATGTAAAAACAGAACGCGCGGAGCAGGGCAATGATGTGACCATTGAACTGCGCGTGAATGCGGAGGATATGGGCAAGGTGATCGGCAAACAGGGCCGGATTGCAAAATCCATCCGCACGCTGGTAAAAGCGGCGGCGGCCAAAGAGGATAAACACATTCACTATACGGTGGATATTGTGGAATGAAACAGCAGCGTTTGAGGGTCGGCGTGATATTAAAGCCGCAGGGCATTCGGGGCGAAGTGAAAATTCAGCCGTTGACGGATGATTCCGCGCGCTTTGAGGGGCTGACGGAGGTTTATCTGGAAACCGAAACACAGACAAAGCCGGTAAAGCTGATTGTAAACCGCATTGAGCCGCAGGCGGTATACGCCTATTTGGAAGGATGCCACAGCCGCGATACGGCGGAGACATTGCGCGGGGCCTACCTCAGCGTGGACAGAGAACAGGCGGCCGAACTGCCGGAGGGCAGCTGGTTTATCTGCGAACTGGAGGGCATGGAGGTTTATGTAGACGGCGAACCGGCCGGGCAGCTTGTAGAAGTGATTGCCACGGGCGGCGTGGATGTTTATCAGGTGCGGCGCAAAGACGGCACAAACTTCTATTTCCCGGCGCTAAAGCGCGTGCTGGCCAAGGTGGATGTGGAAAACAACCGGATGGATTTGGACGGCCGGGCGCTTGGTGAGGTTGCTGTGGATGAAGATTGATGTTTTGACGCTTTTTCCCCGGATGTTTGACGGGGTATTGCAGCAGAGCATACTCAAGCGCGCCATAGGGCACGGGCACATGGAAGTGTCGTTTTACGACATCCGCGATTTTGCGCAAAACAAGCATCGCCAGGTGGACGATGCGCCGTTTGGCGGCGGACAGGGCATGCTATTGATGCCGCAACCCGCGTTTGACTGCCTGGAGGCTGTCTTGCAGGGCGCAAAACAGCACCGCCGCGTGGTGTATATGTCCCCGCAGGGGCAGCCGTTGACAACCCAAACCGCCAAACGCCTTAGCGAATACGACGAACTGATCGTGTTATGCGGACATTATGAAGGGATAGACCAGCGTGTATTGGATACGTTTGTGGAGGAGGAGATCTCTCTGGGGGATTTTATCCTGACGGGGGGCGAAATTGCCGCCATGGCGTTGATTGATACGGTGGCGCGGTTTGTGCCCGGCGTATTGGGCAGCGCGGCCAGCGCGCATGAGGACAGCTTTTCCGACGGATTGTTGGAATATCCGCAATACACACGCCCCAGCGAATTTAGAGGCATGAAGGTGCCGGAAGTGCTGCTTAGCGGCGATCATCAAAAGATTGCAGCGTGGCGCAGGAAAGAATCCCTTCGTGTGACAAAACAAAAGCGGCCGGATCTTTTGCAGACGGCGGCGCTTACCAAACAGGAACGAGAAACATTCTGTACACTTGCCGAACAGCGGGAGGATATGCTATAATCGCTTAGGTTTGCAGCCCGTTTTTCGGACGCAATAGGAGGAAGGACAAAGATGAACGAAATCATCAGAAATATTGAGAAAGAACAATTCCGTACGGATATGCCGGACATTGCCATCGGCGATACCGTCCGTGTATATGTAAAGGTTGTGGAAGGCAACCGCGAACGTTTGCAGGCGTTTGAAGGCGTTGTAATCTCCCGCAAGCATGGCGGCTTGAGAGAAACCTTTACCGTGCGCCGCGTGAGCTACGGCATCGGTGTGGAACGTACATTCCCGATGCACAGCCGCCGCGTGGACCGCGTGGAAATCGTGCGCCACGGCCGCGTGCGCCGCGCAAAGCTGTATTATCTGCGTGATCGCGTGGGTAAAGCTGCCAAGCTCAGAGAAAGATAAAAAAAGGCGCTTGCGCCTTTTTTTCTTTATAAGGCGTTTTTCAAAAGGCGTTTGTCACATACAAAAACAACAAAACGCGCAAAACACGGCTGGGCTTGGCAGGACAGGTATGATAAGATAAAACCCGGACGGAAACACGGAGGGCGCAGATGAAAAATACGAGGTATGCTTCAAAGGCTTTGGGCGCGTTTGCGGTTACGATATTTTTATCTGTGATCGTGTGGCGGCAAGAGACGGTTTTGGCCGCACTTTTGCCGGTTCCGTTTATCGTTTGCGGCGCGATGACGGCGCTGCGCTATGTGTTTTTGATGCGGGAAAAGCCCAAGGCGGCAGGCCTTTGCGGCAAGGGATATTTGGTAGGGTTTCTGTTGTATTGGTTTGGGTTTTTAGGGTATGTTTTGTATAGGGCCCTGGCGGATCAAAGCTATTCGTTTTTGATTTTGGCCGTGCCCATGTGGGGCGCGGGCGTATATGTGGCCTATAAAGGCTTTGCAAAGCGCAGATAAAAAAAGCTGTTTTTGAGAAAAAGAGTGATGAAAATGAAACGTGAAAACAACATAGACACAGAGCGCCTTTCGCAAAGGGCGCCGATTCACTGGTATCCCGGGCATATGGCAAAGGCCAAGCGGGAGATGCAGCAGGCGCTGAAAATTGCGGATGTGGCGGTGGAAGTGGTGGACGCGCGGGCGCCGATGTCTACGCGCAATCCGGACTTGGATAAGCTATTGTGCCAAAAGCCGCGGGTGATTATTTTAAACAAAGAGGACCTGGCGGACAACAACGCCACCAAACAATGGCAGCAAAATTTTACCGAACAGGGCTGGATTGCGGTTTCGTTTTGCGCCAAGCGCCAGGGCGGCCGGGACAAATTGATGGCGGCGATGCAAAAAGCGGCGCAGCCGTTGATAGACAAATGGGCGCAAAAGGGCGCGAAAAAGATGGTGCGCGTGATGATTACCGGCATTCCCAACGTGGGGAAAAGCAGCGTGATCAACTGCCTGTCCGGCGGGCAGCGGGCCAAAACCGGCGCCACGCCCGGGGTGACGCGCGGCAAGCAATGGGTGCGGCTGTCTGGCACGATGGAACTGTTGGATACGCCGGGCATTTTATGGCCCAAACTGAGCGATGAGCAAGGGGCAAAGCGGCTGGCGTTTGTAAACGCGATTCGAGATGAAGTGTTGGAAAAGGACGAAATTGCCATGGCGCTGGTGGAAAATTTATCCTATGCGGCGCCAAAGGCCATTCAAACGCGCTTTCAGGTGGAAACGGCGGAGAAAACGCCGGAGGAGATCTTGGAGGGCATCGGCCGCAGACGCGGGTTTATCGTAAAGGGCGGCGAAGTGGATACGGAGAAAGCGGCCGTGGTGTTGATTGACGAATTTAGAAGCGGAAAACTGGGGCGCATTACGCTGGAAAGGCCGGCCAAAGCATGACGGAAAAGGAAAAGCTGCGGCTGGAAGGGCTGTGGGCGTTTGACTGCGAAAAAGGCGGCGGGCGGCCGGTGTTCGGAATAGACGAAGTGGGCCGCGGGCCGCTGGCGGGGCCGGTGGTGGCGGCGTGCGTATGCATGCCGGAAACGCTGATAGACGGCATAAAGGACAGCAAAAAAATAGCGGAGAAAAAGCGGGAGCGCATAGCCGAACAGATTCGCGCAAACGCGCTGTGTTACGGTATTGGGCTGGCCAGTGTGGAAGAAATAGAACAGCTGAATATTTTGCAGGCCACAAAGCTGGCGATGCGGCGCGCATATGAAAAGATGCCGAAAAAACAGGCGTATGTTTTGATAGACGCGATAGACCCTGCCTTTTTGCCGGCGGCGGGAGAAGGCATTATCAAAGGCGATGCGCAAAGCTATGCCATTGCGGCGGCGTCCGTGCTGGCCAAGGTGACGCGGGACGCGATGATGAAAGACTATGACAGCCAATACCCCGGCTACGGCTTTGCCAAAAACAAAGGATACGGCACGGCAGAGCACCGAAAAGCGATTTTGGAACAGGGGATCACGCCGATTCACAGGCCCAGCTTTTTAAGGGGCATTTTGCATGAAAGATAACCAGGGCAAAGGCGTTTTGGGCGAAACGCTGGCCAAAGAATATCTGCTGGGCCGTGGGTATAGCATATTGGAAAGCAGATACCGCACCCGGCAGGGCGAAGTGGATTTGATTGCGGAAAAGGACAAAACGCTGGTGTTTATTGAGGTAAAAGCGCGCACGGGACAGCGCTACGGCCGGCCGGCGGAGGCGGTGACAAAGCAAAAACAGCGGCATCTTACCTCCGCGGCCCTGGCGTATTTGCAGCAAACGGGCAAGGAAGCTGCCGTTTGCCGGTTTGATGTGGTGGAGGTATTTTTGCCGGAGGGCCACATTTGTCACATTCAGGGCGCATTTGATGCATGTATGTAGATGGGGTTTGTATGGTATACTAAATGGAAATAGATGGAAAGGGGATGCAAGATGAAGAAATTCAAATCGATCCTCTGTCTTTGTTTGTTGGCGTGCCTGGTGCTGTGCACCGGGTTTGCCAATGAAGAGGGAAACTTGATTGCCAATGGTGAATTTGCACAGGATGAGCAGGGCGCCTACGCTGTTTGGAGCACGGAAGGGGCTTTTTCTCTGTCTAAAAAAGAGGACGCAGAGATGGGCGAAGTGCTCAGCCTGGACACGCAGGAAAGCCAGGTGGCGTTTTATCAGACGGTACAGGTAAACACGGATACGATTTATTGCATGACGCTGGGCATTCGCGGGCAAGGGAGTGCCAAAATCAGCATTCGCGGGCTGGAATCGTCGTATTTGGAAGAGGAGCTGACGGGGCAATGGCAATACCTTCAGCTTTATGGATTAACGGGCGAAGAGCAGGAGAATATGCAAATTCAGTTTACCTTGACGGACGCTAGAAACGTGGAAATCGAGGAGCTTTCCTGCCTGGAGACAGACGAGGTGCCGGAGGAGGCAACGTATGTCTGGCTGTATGACAGGGACGCCTATGAAGAAGAGCAAAACGCCGAGCAGGCGGCGCGCACCATCCACGGCACGCTGCCGGCGCTGCTCATCGCCGGGGCCTATGCAGCGGCGGTATACGCCGTAGCGCGCAGGAAGGAAAACAAAGAAGAAGGCTTGCCGAAGCGAGCGGTGTATTTGGTGCTGGGTGGCGTGTTTGTGCTGTCTACGATTTTGGCGCTGGCTATCCGGGGCCATCAGACGGATATAAACTGCTTTACCGCCTGGGCCGGGCACGCGGCCAATGTGGGGCCGTGGAAATTTTACACCACCGGCATGTGGGCGGATTACCCGCCGGGCTATATTTTGGTCTTGTGGCTGGTAGGGCTGTTTGGCAAGCTGTTCGGCATGGGCACGGCCGGCATAGGCTTTGCGTATCTGGTAAAGCTGCCGGCGATTTTGGCGGATGTATTTTCTGCATATCTGGTGTATAAACTGGCGAAAAAGCGGTTTTCGGAGAAAAGCGCGCTGTGTTTGTGTGCGCTGATGGCGCTAAACCCCATGAGCCTGCTGGACAGCGCGGCCTGGGGACAGATTGATTCGATTTTAACGCTGCTGGCAATCGGTTCGCTGTGGTGCTATACGCAGGGCAAAAAGCCGTGGGCAGCGGCGCTGTTTGTGCTGGGCGTGCTGGTAAAGCCGCAGATGCTGGTGTTTGGCCCGCTGTTGGCGGCGGCGTTTATTGCGGATATTGTGCGCGATCCCAAACAGGGCTTTAAGGGACTGGGCATTTCGGCGCT
>ENA-ORSA01001262-ORSA01001262.1-human-gut-metagenome-genome-assembly--contig:-NODE-1262-length-21836-cov-4.378265_pt1 | contig 21836 bp, 19 predicted proteins | sample MGYA00242179_ERZ509142 | MGnify/ENA primary metagenome ERZ509142 (study PRJEB26280, sample SAMEA2338659) | human gut metagenome | biome: human gut; feature: human-associated habitat; material: faeces... | reverse complement strand
AGTGGCCGCCCTGGAAGTGGTCGTGGCTCAGGATGCTGCCGCCCACGATGGGCAGGTCGGCGTTGCTGCCCACGAAGTAGTGGGGGAAGAGGGCCACGAAGTCCAGCAGTTTGCGGAAGGTGGCACGCTCGATCTTCATGGGGGTGTGCTGGTTGTTAAAGACGATGCAGTGCTCATTGTAGTAGACATAGGGGCTGTACTGGAAATTCCACGCACTGTCGTTGATGGTCAGCGGGATGATGCGGTGATTTTCCCGGGCGGGATGGTTCAGCCGACCGGCATAGCCCTCGTTCTCCACGCAGAGCTGGCATTTGGGGTAGGCGCTCTGAGGAGCCAGCTTTGCGGCTGCGATGGCTTTGGGGTCTTTTTCGGGCTTCGACAGGTTGATGGTGATGTCGAGGTCGCCATAAGAAGTCCGGGTCACCCACTTGACGTCCCGCTTGATGCGGTAGCGGCGGATGTAATCGGTGTCCTGGCTGAACTTGTAGAACCAGTCGGTGGCGGCCTGGGGGCCGTCGGTCTCGTACCGCTCTTCGAAGTTGGCCCGCACGATGCTGGGGCGGGGCGTCAGTACACCCATGAGCCGGGTGTCGAAGAGGTCGCGGGCCGTGGGGCTGTCGTCGCAGACGCCCCGGGCTGCGGCATCGTCCACCAGCGTTTTCAGGATACTCTCGAGGTCGGCGTAGCAGACGTCGCCCTCCGGCTCCGTGAAGCTGTCGAGCTGCATGGTCATGAGCAGCTGGTTGCGGATGTAGATTTCGTCGTCAGGCAGGATGAGGCCGGTGTCCAGACCGTAGTTGACGAGCTGCTGGATGGCAGTGGAGATCACAGGACAGCGCCTCCCTCCGGGCGGATGGAAAGGACGTGGCAGCGGCCCTCGCCGAGGATGGCTTCCATACCGGCCTTGAACTCATCCAGCATCTCCACAGGCACGAAAGCCTGCACCGTGCCGGCGAAACCGCCGCCGTGGACGCGGACAGCGCCCTTATCGCCCAGCAGATGCTTGGCGGCTGCGATGGTCACGCCCACTTCCTGATGCTCCTTGTAGCCTGCGGGGATGACGTTCTGCAGATACTCCCAGCTGCTGCAGCCGGACTCGTTCACGAGGGAGAGGAAGGTGCCGAAGTCGCCATCGTGGAGTGCGGCCACCTGCTTTGCCACACGGTCATTGTCGGCGTAGACGTGGAAGGCGCGGAGGACGGCGCGGTCGCCGCACTGCCTGCGGCACTCGGGCAGCTTTGCAAGGAAGGTCTCGAACGGCACATCCCGCAGCACCTCGCCGCCGCAGACAGCGGCCACGGCGCGGCACTCAGCCGGGATGGCGGCGTACTCGTCGGTCAGATCGGCGTGGTCTGCGCCGGAGTCGAGGATGCAGAGGGCCAGACCAGCCTTGGAGAAGTCCACAGCCACCGGCTCCACCACAGGCTTTGCGGGGCTGGCGAAGTCGATGGTGATGATGTTGCCCACGCTGGAAGCCATCTGGTCCATCAGACCGCAGGGCTTGCCGAAGTAGACGTTCTCAGCCCACTGGCCGATCTGCGCGATGGCGATGGGGGAGACCTTCTCGGTCATGAAGCAGTCGTTCAGGATGACGCCGATGAGAACTTCAAAGGCGGCAGAAGAAGAGACGCCGCTGCCCTTCGGCACGTTGGAAGAGATGTAAACGTCCAGACCGGCCAGCTTTGCGCCCCGCTGGGTGAAGGCGGCGCACTCGCCGCGCAGCAGAGAGGCGGTGGTGTTCTCCTCTTCCTTGCGGGCCTCAAGGTCATTCAGATCAATGACGCACAGATCATAGCCCTCGCTCTGGACGCGGAGCTGGTTCTTGTCGTTGGGGGCTGCGGCAGCGATCATGTCGATGTTCACGCTGCCGGCCAGCACCCGGCCATGCTGGTGGTCGGTGTGGTTGCCGCCGATCTCAGTGCGGCCCGGTGCGCTGTAAAGGCCGGCCTCAGAGTGGGAGCCGAAGGTCTTTTCCAGCCCGTCCAGCACGGCGGTGTAACGGGCGGCTTCAGAGGCCGTCTCGGCGGGAGCACAGCAATACAGGGAGGCGAGGCGTGCGGCGTGGACGCCGTCGGACAGCTCCTGCTTCCATACGGGAATGGACTTCATCATGGAATCTTCCTCCTGACAGACAGATACTTTTTTGTTTCGTGTGGGCGATACAGCCCGCTTCTAATCCTATAGTAAAGGATTTGTCCGGAAAAAACCATGTGTTATTGTTGCATCTCAATGAAAAGTTGCAAAAAATCCCCGCCGGGGCTGTTCGGCGGGGATGCAAAATAAAAATCTCGGATAAATTACAACTGAGACAAAAGTTTTTTCGAAACCGGGAAAGCATTGTGTGACTACGCCAAAACTTCCCGCTGCCGCGTCCCGGCGGGGGAGCGGGCCGCGATATGGAGAAACCTTACTGCGGCGGGCAGTGCAAAAGAAAAGGCCGCGATCCACTTTTCCAGCGGAGCGCGGCCTTCTTATTAAGGGAAGAAAATTATGATGTCAGGCGGAAGACGAGGGAGCAGCGCCCTTCGGCCCGGGAACACAGGGAAAAATTACTGCATCAGGCTGCAGACGGCCTCGGCGTAAGCGGCGGGGTCATCCACGGGCAGGCCCTCGATGAGCTGTGCCTGTGCGTAGAGCAGAGCGCTGTACTTCTTGAGCTTCTCAGTATCGCCAGCCTCCTGTGCGGCTTTCAGCACAGCGAAGACGGGGTGGTTGACGTTCAGCTCCAGCACCTTGTCGCTCTTGACGCCCTCACTGCCGGGCTGCTTGGACAGCACCTTCTCCATCTCGATGGACAGCGGGCCGTCGGCGGACAGGCAGACGGGGTGGTCCTTCAGGCGGGTGGAGACTTTGACCTCCTTGACCTTGCCGTCCAGAGCGTCCTTCATGGCGTCAAACAGAGCCTTGTTGGCGGTGGTAGCCTCTTCGGCGGCCTTCTTCTCGTCCTCGGTCTCGAGGCCCAGATCACCGCTGTTGACGTTCTTGAACTCGACGGTGCCGTCCTTGCCCTCGGCATCCTTGCGGGGATAGGTGCGCATGATCTGCAGGCAGAACTCATCCACATCCTCGGTCAGGAGCAGGACGTCGTAGCCCTTGTCCATGACCAGCTCAGCGGCAGGCAGCTTTGCCAGACGGTCGGTGGAGTCGCCGGCGGCGAAGTAGATGTACTTCTGCTCGGCGGGCATCTTGTCCACGTACTCCTGCAGAGTGACCATCTTCTGCTCCTTGGCAGACCAGAACAGCAGCAGGTCGCGCAGCAGCTCGGCGTGCATCCCGTAGTCGGAGTATGCGCCGAACTTCAGCTGACGGCCAAACTCCTTCCAGAAGCTCTCGTACTTCTCGCGGTCGTTGGCCAGCATGGCGTGGAGCTCGTTCTTGATCTTCTTTTCCAGAGCGTTGTGGATGAGCTTGAGCTGATTGTCCTTCTGCAGCATCTCACGGCTGATGTTCAGGCTCAGGTCCTGGCTGTCCACGATGCCCTTAACGAAGCTGAAGTAGTCGGGCAGCAGGTCGGCGCACTTCTCCATGATGAGGACGCCGGATGCGTACAGAGCCAGACCCTTTTCGTAGTCCTTGGTGTAGAAGTCATAGGGGCGGTGGCTGGGCACGAAGAGCAGGGCGTTATAGTTTGCAGTACCCTCGGTGCGGCTCACGATGACGCGGGCGGGGTCGGCGTAGTCGCTGAACTTATCCTTGTAGAAGTTTGCATACTCCTCGTCGGTGACTTCGCTCTTCTGCTTCTTCCAGATAGGCACCATGCTGTTCAGAGTTTCCAGCTCGGTGTAGGTCTCCCACTCGGGCTTGTAGTCGTCGGGCTTGGGGTCGGGTTCGGGCTTCTGACGGCTCTTCTCCCGTTCCATCTGGATGGGGTAGCGCACATAGTCGCTGTACTTCTTGACGATGGCCACGATGCCGTACTCGTCGAGGAAGTTGTCGTAGTTGTCGGTCTCCGTGTCGGGCTTGATGTGGAGGATGATGTCGGTACCGGCAGTCTCCTTCTCAGCAGGCTCAAGCTCATAGCCGTCAGCACCGCTGGACTCCCACTGCCAGGCCTCGTCGGAGCCGTAAGCCTTGGAGATGACCGTCACTTTGTCAGCCACCATGAAGGCAGAGTAGAAGCCGACACCGAACTGACCGATGATGTCGATGTTCTCGTCCTTGTTGTCCTTCTTGAAGTCGAAGGAGCCGGAGTGAGCGATGGTGCCGAGGTTCTGCTCCAGCTCTTCTCTGGTCATGCCGATGCCGTTATCGGAGATGGTCAGGGTGCGGCTGTCCTTGTCACGGGTGAGCAGGATGCGGAAATCGCCTTTGTTCATGCCGACAGAAGTGTCGGTCAGGCTCTTATAATACAGCTTGTCGATGGCGTCCGAAGCGTTGGAGATCAGCTCGCGCAGGAAAATTTCCTTGTTGGTGTAGATGGAGTTGATCATCATGTCCATCAGCTTTTTGCTCTCGGCCTGAAATTCTTTTTTCGCCATAATACAAAACCTCTTTTTATCAGATTTTAGCGTCCCGGCGGCGGAACTGCCCGGGCGCGTGTCGCATCAGGATCTGCCTGTGGAGAGTGCCGGCACACGGAGCGGAAAACCACTCGTGAAAACTTAGCACTCATAACTTCCGAGTGCTAATATACACCGCTGAGAGACAAAAATCAAGGGGTTTCATAAAAAGTTCAAAAAACTTTCCTTTCGGGGCCAAAGCCGCCTTTACTTTCCCGCGCCAAAGCCGTATAATGGGCCGGAATGACAGACCTGTTTATAAGGAGGATGAGGAATGCAGCAGATAGAGCTGGAACTTGCAGGCGGCGGTGTGCTGACGGTTTCCCTGCGGGCGTCGCTGGACGCCATGCCCGCCGTGAAGCAGCGGCCTTTGGTGCTGGTGGTGCCGGGCGGCGGCTACAACCATGTCAGCCCCCGGGAGGGCGACCCGGTGGCCCTGCAGTTTGCGGCGGCGGGCTATCACACCGCCGTGCTGACCTACAGCGTGGGGGAGGGGGCGCAGAACTACCGGCCTCTCCGACAGCTGAACGAAGCGCTGGCTCTGCTGCGGCAGAATGCGGAAGGGTGGCACATCCTGCCGGATAAGATCGCCGTCTGCGGCTTCTCAGCGGGCGGACATCTGGCTCTGTCCGCCGCGGTGCTGGACATTCCGGGCGAGACGGCCCAGCAGAGGCCCAATGCAGTGATCCTGGGCTACCCGGTCATCACGGCAGGGGAGTTTGCCCACCGGGGCAGCTTCGTCCAGCTGGCGGGCAGCGAGGATGCTGCCGCACAGCAGGTGTTCACCTTGGAGGATAAGGTGACCTCCGACACACCGCCGGTCTTCGTCTGGCATACCATGGAGGATAAGACCGTCCCGGTGGAGAACACGCTTCTCCTGCTGGCCGCCCTGCGGAGGGCGGGCGTGCCGTGCGAGGCACATCTGTTCGAGAAGGGCGCTCACGGCACCAGCATCAGTACCGCCGAAGTGGATGCCGCCGACCCTCACCGCGCCCATTGGGTGGCTCTCTGCCTCGAGTGGCTGGGGGAGACGTTTGGGTTCAAATTGAGTTGAATTTGGACATTCCTACAAAAAATTCATAAATTTATGGTTGACCTGCCCAAGATTTGAGCGTATACTGGTCAGCGGAAACAAACGAGGAAGAAGGAAACATACATGGAAAAGAAGATCTCGGTCAAAGACCTGCTGATGCAGGCATTCCTGACGGGCTGGGAGCTCTCCGACAAGAGCATCGCTCAGGACGAATATCTGCAGAGCGCCATTCAGGTCATCGAAGTGCTGCAGGTGGAGCCGGAAAACGTCTACGCGGAAGAGGGCCTCGGCCTGACCGACGGCGACGAGGTAGACCATCTGGACGACCTGCTCCGGGCCGACGGCCAGTGGCTGTATTACGGCGTGGAGGCGGAGAATTTCTTCCTCATCCAGTGGTACCCGGACGAAGCATCTGCCAAAGCAAAACTGGCACAGCTCGAGGAGCTGGGCGACGGCAAGCAGTACCTCGTGGACCTGGACCTCAAGCGCACAAACCCCACCGAGGCCGAGAATTTCGGCAATTCCAACCCGGTGCAGCTGAGGTCTTGATCGGTTCAACCTCTTTATGAAAGGAAACTTTTCAATGCAGCTTTCTGATACGGAGCGTCAGTGCCTCACCGCCATTCTGGCCCAATATGACCAGCACCCCGAAGTGCAGCGGATGCGGGAATTTATCCAGCACGGCGATGTGACCACCTACCAGCACTGCAAGAATGTGGTGCTGGTGAGCTTCTGGCTCAACCGCCGCTTCCATCTGGGCGCGGATGAGACGTCGCTGGCCGTGGGGGCCTTCCTCCATGACTTCTATCTCTACGACTGGCACAAGCGCAGTTCCTTCCGGGGTCTGCGCCGCCTGTTCGAGATGCACGGCTTTGCCCATCCCGGCTCTGCCTGCGTCAATGCCGAGCGCTGCTTCGCCATCACCAGGAAAGAGCAAAACATCATCTCGAGCCATATGTGGCCCCTGACCTTCCGCCATGTCCCCACCTGTCGGGAGGCGGTCATCGTCTGCTTGGCCGACAAATACTGCGCCGTGCTGGAAAGCATGTTCCAGCGCACCCGGGTGGCCGATACGGACGCGGCGGACAACGAGTGGTAAAGGCCTTGCCTGATACGAAAATGAGCTGCTGTACGTAACGTGCAGCAGCTCATTTTTTATAATTTCTTATACCCCGCAGGCTCGTCGGCTTTGGCACGGCGCTCCATCAGGTAGGTGTCCAGCCAGCGGCCATGACAGTCCCGGGCGATGCGCTCCCGCCGCCCCACCACCCGGAAGCCGCACTTCGTGTGGAGGCCGAGGCTGGCGGTGTTGTCCTGCAAAACGGTGGAGTGTAAGGTCCAGTAGCCCTCTTTTTCCGACTCTTCGCAGAGGGCCGTCAGCAGGCGGGAGCCGAGGCCCCGGCCCCGGAACTTCTCGCCGACGTAGATGCTCACCTCGGCCACGCCCCGGTAGCACCAGCGGGGGTCTACCCGCCGCAGTGCGGCCCAACCGGCCAGCTCGCCGCCGTCCAGAATGACGAGGCGGCATTCTTTGATGTGAAAGGCATCCCACGCCGTGTAGGGCGGGCAGGTGGTCTGGAAGGTGGCGTGCTCCGTGGCGATGCCCTCTGAATAGATCTCGGACACAGCATTCCAGTCTTCCGGCTCCATGGGCCGGATGGTGATATTGCTCATGATATTCTTCCCCGGCAGAGCGCCCCAATGCGCCCTGCATCATTCCTCTTATCTCAGTATAGCAGATGCAGCCCGTCCGCGCAATGGCCGCTTATTCCAGCCCCGGCAGGGTGTCCAGCACCGGGATGCCCAAGCTGTGCAGGAAGGCTTTCTTTCCCTCGATGGAGGGGACGACGTCCAGCTCCGAGGGAGCGTGGGCGTCGCAGCCCATGATGGCCTTGACGGGGTACTCCGCCGCGATGCGCCAGAATTCGTCCCGGGTGTAGCCCAGAGAGCCGTCGGGACGGTTCTGCAAAGTCAGTCCGGCCATGTTGTACTCGAGGGGGATGTCCAGCCGCGCCGCTGTGGCACAGATGTCCCGGCAGGCTTTCTCGGCGTCGGCGTCGAAGGCCGTCACCCGGTTCAAAAAGAGGTCGGGGTGGGCCAGATACCGGTAAAGCCCCGTTTCCAGCGCTTCCACCACCTGTTCGGCATACCGCCTGCCGTGGGCGGTGGAGGTGCTGCCGCCGAAGCGGCTGGCCTTGGCGTCCTGCTCGTCGGTGGTGTCGTAGTGACAGCCGAGGATGAGATATTCGATGCCCAGCCGCTCCATCTCTTCCTTGAGCCAGCCCAGATAGGCCGGGAAATACTCCGCCTCGAGGCCGATGCGGATGTGGAGTTTGTCGGCATATTTCTCCCGCAGCCCGCGCAGGGTCAGGACGTAATCGTCCAGCTGGGAGGGCAGCATCCGGATGCGGCTGACGAAGCCCGGCGTCGCGTAGGCCCAGGGGGTGTGGTCAGAAAACCCCAGCACCTTGAAGCCGCAGCGCAGGGCCGTGAGGATGTATTCCTCCTCGGTGCCTTCGGCGTGGCCGCAGCGGGTGGTGTGGGTGTGGTAATTGGTCAGCATGACAAGGCTCCCTCCTGGGCAGAAATTTTTTGACAATCATCACCATTGTGATACAATAGAGTAAATACCCGTTCAGGGCAGGGACTATTATAGACCTCTTTGCCGAAAAATGCAATGAAAGCTGCTCTGAAAAAGGAGAAATGAAGATGGATTGGAAACGAATCGCTGCCTCTGCGCTGCTGCTCGGTGTCCTCGCCGTCCCGGCTTCAGCAGCCAGCATCACCCCCCAGACCACCATGAAGGAGATACGCGACGACCCCGACATCAAGGCCAGCGGCCTCTATACATACACCTATGTGTGGGAGCGGGACTGCGAAATGTTCTCCACCAGCCGCGACGACGAGACGCTGACCGAGGTGGTCGGCAAGACCTCCGCCGAAGCCTGCGCAGCGGGCCTCAACTATCTGGCTCAGGTCTACCACGACGGCACCCGGGTGACCTATCCGCTCTATTCGGAAGAGGAGATCGCCGCCGTGCCTGCCCGCGCTCATGTGGAGCTGTATTACTGCCCGGCCCAGCAGCCGGGGGCCAAGTTTGCCATCGTGCTGTCGGGCAACTCGCTCTACTACAGCGGTGAGCTGCGGGGCGGCGTGTCCACGGCGTGGGAGCTGCACGAGCAGGGCTATGCCGTCTTCTCGCTGCGCTACCGCATCGGATGGGAGGCCGGGGACGATGCTCCGCTGGAAGACCTGGCCCGGGCCATCCGCTTCGTGATGGACAATGCCGACACCTTCGGCGTCTCTACGGAAGACTACGCCCTGCTGGGCTACTCCTCCGGCGGACAGATCGCAGGCGTCTTCGGCAATGAGGAAAAGGGCTGGGGCCGCTACGGTGTGCCGAAGCCCGGCGTATTGCTGCTGGCCTACCCCATCAACAACTTCTTTGGGGCAAAGCCTGCCTACCATCTCCTGATGGATACCGACCGGCTGGAAAGACGCTACTATTCCTACACCGTCTCGAAGCTGGTGACGCCGGACTATCCGCCCACCTTCCTGTGGTACGGCAGGAATGACCTCATGCTGAAGGCCTTCGTCTACCCCCTGCAGGGGCCGACCCTTGCAAAGGCACTGGAAGCCAGCGGCGTCCCCAACCGGGTGGAAGTTTACGACAACGCCAAACATGGCATCGGCATCGGCGTGGGGACGGATGCCGAAGGCTGGGTGGAACGTGCTGCCGAGTTCTGGCAGAGCGTTTCGGAATAACAGGAGGAAAAGATTATGTACGACTGGAATGGATCGATCCGCAGCCTGAATGTGGGCCTGCCCGACGACATCGCCCGGCTGAAAGCGGCCGGATATTATCAGGAGGCCATCGCCCGCATCGACCGGCTGCTGGCCGAGGACTGGACAAAGACCCAGAACGGCCCGGCGTCCAACGGCATCGCCCCGCCGGAGGGGTATGTCCCGCCCGAGAACCCCACGCCCCACGGTGTGGACACCCTGCGGGAGGCCCTGACCGTCCAGAAGGAGATCATGCGCCGGCTGCCCGGGGAATACTGCTGGACGGAAGCCGAGGCCATCGCCCGGATGCAGGAGCGGGTCAAGGACTTCACCGCAGAGGAATTTAAGAAGCTCGACTGGGAGGGCCGGATGGACTGGCGGTTCGTGGAAGGGGAAAAGCGGTATCAGGCCCGGTTCGCCGAGACGCTGCTGGCTACCCACGCCGACCTCGCCGCCCGGAAGCTGACGCCGGACGCCCCCAACAACAAGAACGAAGAGCGCCACCGCCTCCACGAGAAGATGGAGCGGGAGGGGAGCGCCAGCGCCGACATCACCCTCCGCACCAGCATCCGGATGTCCGACGAAGCCTTCGCCGCCGCGCTGGAAAAGGCGAAAGCCGAGGGCAGAGACGCCGTCCACGTCCGGGCATGGCTGGCTCTGCCTGCCGCCTGCCCGTCCCAGAGCCATATCACGCTGGACCGCTTCACCGAGACGCCCGGCCATATCGCCGCCGAGGACGCGCCCCAGCGCACCGTCTGCTGGGAGGCCGACTTGACCGAGAACCGCACCTTCGGGGCCGAGTACAGCTACCGGGAGACGGCAGTCTATGCCGACCCGCTTTCCTTCACGCCCGACGCGGAGCAGCCCGATCTCTACACCGGCGAGGAAGCGCCCCACATCGTCTTTACGCCCTACCTGCGGGCGCTGGCGGCTCAGCTCACCGAGGGCATCGCCAGCCCGGCGGAGAAGGCTAAGCGCATCTACGATTATGTCACCCTGAATGTCCGGTATCACTTCCAGCCATCCTATTTCGTCCATGAGTCCATCGCCGAGAACTGCGCCCGCAGCCGCCGGGGAGACTGCGGCATCATGGCGCTGACCTTCATCACCCTCTGCCGCATCGCGGGCATCCCGGCCCGGTGGGAGAGCGGCTTTGCAGTGGCCCCGGGGGACGCGGGCTGTCACGACTGGGCGCGGTTCTACGTCGCCCCCAGGGGCTGGATGTATGCCGACTGCTCCTACGGTGCCTCCATGGCCCGCCGGGGCGATGAAGTTCTCCGCCGCCACTATTTCGGCAGTCTGGATACGGGCCGCATGGTGGCAAACAGCGCCTTTGAAGCACCCTTCGACCCGCCGATGCTGGGCTTCCGCAGCGACCCCTACGACAACCAGAGCGGCGAGATGGAGGCCGACGGCGTGGGTCTGTACGGTGACGATACCGTGACTACCAAAGAAGTTTTGAAGTTTGAGGAAGTAGAATAAATGGAATTTCTCGCAATGCTGTATACCGTCCTGCTGGTGGCCATCTGCCTGATGATGGCGCTGCTGCTCTTCCGCAGCGGACGCCCCACCGGCGGGCTGGACGAAGCCGACTGCGAAGAGCTGAAAGACTGGCTCGAAGAGCAGCTGACCGCTCAGGCCAGAGAGTTCAACGCCCGTCAGGACGCCATCGCCCAGCAGAACTACGCCGCCATCCGCAGCGTCAGCGAGACGCTGCAGACGGCTGTGCAGAGCATGAGCACCACCCTCGGTCAGGGGCAGGACAGCCAGCAGCGCATCCTGGAGCGGCGTCTGCAGAGCCTCGAGCAGGCCAACAACCAGCAGATGGAGCAGCTGCGCCGCGCCATGGTCGAGAGCATGACGGCATTGCAGACTGAGAACACCCGCAAGCTGGACGAGATACGCCACACGGTGGACGAGCAGCTTCAGGACGCTTTGCAGAAGCGGGTGACGGAAAGCTTTAAGGCCGTCAACCAGCAGCTCGAGCAGGTGTACAAGGGCCTTGGCGAGATGCAGTCCCTCGCCGCCGACGTGGGCGGCCTGAAGCAGGTGCTCTCGGGCGTCAAGACCCGCGGCATCCTCGGCGAGATCCAGCTGGGCGCGATCTTGGAAGAGATCCTCGCCCCGGAGCAGTATGACACCAACGTCGCCACCATTCCGGGCAGCACCCAGCGGGTGGAATACGCCATCCGGATGCCGGGCGCAGACGGCGGCAGCGTCTGGCTCCCCATCGACTCCAAGTTCCCCGGTGACACCTACGCCCACTTACAGGACGCCTACGCTTCCGGCGACGCGCAGGCCGTGGAGGATGCCCGCCACGCCCTCGAGCTGGTGCTCCGCAGCGAGGCCAGAGACATCCGGGAAAAGTACGTCGAGCCGCCCTATACCACGGCGTTCGGCATCCTGTTCCTGCCCTTTGAGGGCCTGTATGCCGAGGTGGTGAACGCGGGGCTGCTGGAGGTCTTGCAGCGGGACTATCAGGTCAACGTGGCAGGCCCCAGCACCATGGCAGCCCTGCTGAACAGCCTGCAGATGGGCTTCAAGACCCTCGCCATCCAGAAGCGCTCCGGCGAGGTCTGGCAGCTGCTGGGCGCGGTGAAGACGGAGTTCGACAAGTTCGGGCAGGGCCTCGCCAAGATGCAGCAGCGTCTGCGCCAGACTGACGAAGAGCTGGACCAGCTCATCGGCGTCCGCAGCCGGGCCATCAGCCGGAAGCTGCGCAGCGTCCAGAGCCTCGACGAGGCCAGCGCCAGCGCCCTGCTCGAGATAGACGACATGAACGAGCTGCCGAAAGCACTCTCTGAGACCAGCGAAATATCTGATAAAGCTCCTGAATAATGACGTATCAGCGCGACAAAACGAACTTTATCCATGTGATGAACTTCGGGTAAGCTGATAAAGTTCGAACTTTATCAACAGAGGGAACTTTATCAAGCTGATAAAGTTTGATTTATAACGTATCTAAGATATATATTTGGAACTTTATCATAGAACCTACCGCAGTAGAACGTCATTTGGCCATCCGGCCTGATAAATAGTTGACGAAGGCGGCAGACTGTGCTATACTGAGAACGATTGCTAAAATAATTGCCAGCCATGGCAGACCATACACACCAATAACAGAGAGGAAATGTGCTTATGAGCGTAAAGAACATCAGCAGCGCCATTCTGGGCGTGGGCGTGGACGATACCACTATCGATTTGTTTGAGAGCCAGTACCCGGTCCCTACCGGCGTCAGCTACAACTCTTACGTCATCCGGGATGAGAAGATCGCCATCCTCGACACCGTGGACGACCGCGCTACCGACGAGTGGCTGGCAAACGTCACCGAGGCACTGGCAGGGGAGAAGCCCGCCTACCTCGTTGTCCACCACATGGAGTCTGACCACGGCGCGAATGTGGCCCGCCTCGCCGCCCTCTACCCCGAGATGCAGGTGGTGGGCAACGCCAAGACCTTCCAGTATATGGAGCAGTTCTTCGGCGCAGAGGCCATCGCCAAGGAGCGCCGCGTCGTCGTGAAGGACGGCGAGAGCCTTTCGCTGGGCGCCCACACCCTGACTTTCGTGTTCGCACCCATGGTCCACTGGCCCGAGGTCATGGTGAGCTATGAGTCCACCGAAAAAGTCCTCTTCTCTGCCGACGGCTTTGGCCGCTTCGGCGCTGTGGCAAAGTTCGACGAGAAGGCCGACTGGGCCAGCGAGGCCCGCCGCTACTACCTGAACATCGTGGGCAAGTATGGCCCGCAGGTGCAGGCTCTGCTGAAAAAGGCCGCTGCGCTGGACATCAAGACCATCTGCCCGCTCCACGGCCCCGTCCTCACCGGCGACCTTGGCAAGTACCTGAACTACTACGATCTGTGGTCCAGCTACAAGGCCGAAGAGCCGGAGAAGGTGCTGGTCGCCAGTGCTTCCATTCACGGCCACACCCGCGCCGCCGCCCACATTCTGGCCGAAAAGCTCCGCGCCAAGGGTGCCAGGGTGGTGGAGATGGATCTGACCCGCACCGACGTCTCCTACGCCGTCACCGAAGCCTTCCGCTGCGGCAAGACCGTTCTGGCCTGCGCCACCTATGACGGCTTCCTCTTCCCGCCGATGGAGTCCCTGCTGACCCACCTCAAGACCAAGGCGTTCCAGAACCGTACCGTCGGCCTGATGGAGAACGGCACCTGGGCCCCCATGGCTGCCAAACTCATGCGCGCCGAGCTGGAAGGCATGAAGAACATCACGGTCTGCGAGAACGTGGTCACCATCCGCTCTGCTGCCAATGCTGCCGCGGAAGCCCAGATGGACGCTCTGGCCGACGAGATCGTGGCAAAATAAGCCCCAAAAGCGCGTAAAATCAGAAAAGACAAGCTGCCCGCATACCGGATGTGACAAGATCACACGGTATGCGGGCAGCTTTTTATCGGGGTGCAGGACTGCAGCGAGAGGACGGGAATGCTCTGTCATTCTTGCGTGGAAACCTGAACTACGACGGAAATTTCGGTCGGATGGTACGGCCCGGCATATTACGGGAGATCTGCTGAAATACATTTTAGCTGTCGGAAACGATAAATCCGTGTTCGCGGATCATCTGTTCCAGCTCGGTTCGGTCAATACACCGCAGTTAAAAGCGGCCATCAAGCCGGAGCCAAAAGAGATGGACGGCGGGCCTTTGGGGCGTTCTGATAGCGGTTGATATAAATGTACCGGCTCCAGTACGCCCAGTATTCCTCCATGGTGGGGTAAGGGTAAAAGCCGCCGGAATACATATCCGTAAAGCCGTATTTGCTGGCAAAATCGGAGAAATATGTTCGGAATCGTTCCCCGGCGTAGGTGAACCCGGCGGAGGTGGACAGCCCGGCTCCTGCGCCGATGATGACGGCATCAGCCTCGTGCAGGGCCTTTTTGAGCTGCTCAGGCTGTGAGCAGTCGGGTGTAGATTTCCTTGTCCAAATCTTTGAAAACATTGAAGATCACCTTTTTGATGGTTGTGGGTGTTTGCAGGAACTCCTTCACAGTCTGTACGGCAATTTCTGCCGCATCCTCATTCGGGAAACAGAACGCGCCGGTGGAGATGCAGCAGAATGCGATGCTTTCCAGCCCGGCTTCTGCGACCTTCGTCAGGCAGGCGCAGTAGCAGGAGGCCAGCAGAGCGCGGTCCCGTGCGGTGACGCGCCCGGTCACGATGGGCCCCACCGTGTGCAGGACATACCGGCAGGGCAGGTTGAAGGCCGGGGTAAGTTTGGCCTGCCCGGTGGGCTCCTCGTGGCCCTGCTGCGCCATCAGGCGGGCACAGGCGCTGCGCAGCTGTACCCCGGCAAAGGTATGGATGCAGTTGTCGATGCAGCGGTGGCCGGGCACATAGCAGCCGGTCATGCCGCTGTTGGCGGCGTTGACGATGGCGTCGCACTGCAGCGTGGTGATGTCGCCCTGCCACAGGTAAAGGGCAGCTTCCCCGCAGCGGGCGGCGGGGGTCAGGCTTTCAAGGACGGTAACGCCCTTCTGGGCAAGCTCGGCGCGCAGGTATTCGTCCTGCACCTGCAAAAACTCCGGGCTGGCATCCCGGGGCGGGCGCACATTGAGCAGTGCGCGCAGCAGCTGCTTCTGCCCGGCGGCATCGTCCGGGACGGCCAACTGCCGGTATTCGGGGGCTTCTGCCAGCAGGCTGCTGAGCAAAAAACGGCGGCGTTCGGTCTGGGTCATAGAAAGACCTCCTTTGCGGTACCAAACGGCAAAACGCCCTGAAAACAGCGTTTCCAAGGCGATCTGCACGAAACGGGAATCAGAACTCGTAGGGAGGGTTGCCGGAGAAGTCGGCAATGGCGCCGTGAGCATCCTCCAGGTAGAACACCTCAAAGATGGGGTTGGTGGCTTCGCCGTACTGGCTCTTCACGATGGGGTTGGAGATGCTCATCTCCTTGGCAGCCATGTTGTTTTCAAACACAGCTTTGCCGTGCAGGCGGATCCAGGCGTATTCCGGGCTGGACACCGAGATCTCGGCGTGCCCCGGCTGACGAGGCCATGATACACCCCTTTTTGCCCGGCGTAAAGTACGCACAATGCGGTAACCTGGTTACCGGCGGGTGACTTTTGACCGGTTACGATTCGGAAACTTTTGCGGTGAACCGCTGATTTCTCGCAATTTGGACTGCAAAAAAATTTTTTGAGCCGGATGTGCGGGGTGTCCGGCCCCTGCTTGACAAGTACTGCGTCTGTGCCGTAAAATAGAAAAAACGGCCCGCGAGGGGCCGGAGCCTGCAGCCCATCATGGATGCCATGCGGGTGTGGGGCGAACAGTACAAACAACAGAATGCGTGACTGCACGCCGGGCAGCTGCCGTACCTGCGGCAGCACCCGGCATTTTTTGTAAAAAGAAGAAACTGCACCATGGAGCGGATCTTACTGCTGGAGGATGACAAAAGTCTGGTCACCGGGCTGACCCTTGCACTGGGCCGGGCGGGTTATGCGCTGGACACGGCCCGTACCCTGGCCGAGGCCGGGCATCTGTGGCAGGCGGGCCGCTACGACCTGCTGATGCTGGACGTGACTCTGCCGGACGGCACCGGCTTCGACTTCTGCCGGGAGGTGCGCCGCACTTCCGGGGTGCCCATCCTGTTTCTGACCGCGTCGGATGAGGAAATGGACATCATCACCGGGCTGGACCTGGGTGGTGACGATTACATCACCAAGCCCTTCAAGCTGGGGGTGCTGCTGAGTCGGGTGCACGCACTGCTGCGCCGGGCCGGAGGGTTCGGGGCACAGCAGGCCACCGAGCTGTGCTCCGGCGGCGTCCGGGTAGATCTGCTGGCCGGCCGGGCCGAAAAGAACGGCGTTCCGCTGGAACTCACGGTAGCGGAGTACAAGCTGCTGTGCCTGTTTCTGCGCAGCCCGGGGCAGGTGCTGACCAAAGAGACCATTCTGAACGCCCTGTGGGATTGCGAGGGCAATTATGTAGATACCAACACCCTCACGGTGTACATCCGGCGGCTGCGGCTCAAGGTGGAGGATGACCCCGGCAGCCCGCAGCGGCTGGTCACGGTGCGGGGCATGGGCTACCGCTGGAACGGGGATGTGTGAGATGAAATTTCTGGTGGAGGACGATGTCCGGCAGCTGTTTGCCCGGTTGTGCACCGGGCTGGCTGCGGCCCTGCTGGCGGCAGAATGCGCGTCGTGGGCACTGTGCCCGGCACTGTGCCTGCCGCTGCTGGGGCTGTTTGTCCTTCTGGCGGCCGGGGTGCTGGGCAGTGCCGCTGCTTATTTTGCCCGACGGCAGAAACGGCTGGAGGAAGCGGCTGCGCAGGTGCGTGCCCTGCTGGACGGGGACGCCACTGCCCGGCTGGACAGCGGCCGTGAAGGGCAGTTGTACCGGCTGTTCCATGAAGTGAATGAGATGGCGGCAGTGCTCAACGCCCATGCCGACCGGGAACAGCGGGAAAAGCAGTTTTTGAAGAACACCATGGCCGATATCTCTCACCAGCTCAAGACGCCGCTGGCCGCTCTGAATATCTACAACGGTCTGCTGCAGGCCGGAACGGATGACGCAGAAAATGTGCGGGAGCTGGCCGAACTTTCCGAACAGGAGCTGGACCGGATGGAACAGCTGGTGCAAAGTCTGCTCAAGCTCACCCGGCTGGATGCGGGGACTGTACAGCTGGAAAAAACGGAACAAGATCTGCAAGGTCTGCTGGAGCAGACTGCCCGGCCCTTTGCCTGCCGCGCCCGGCAGGAGCAAAAGCAGCTGGCCGTCGCGGCAGAGCAGGGGGTGTGCCTGTGCTGTGACCGGGTGTGGATGCGCGAGGCCGTGGGCAACCTGATCAAGAATGCGCTGGACCACACCCGCGCCGGGGACACCGTGACGGTAGAGGGCAGCCGCTTTGCCGACTTTGTGCGCATCCGGGTGGTGGACACCGGCACCGGCATCCACCCGGAGGACCTGCCCCATCTGTTCAAGCGATTCTACCGCAGCCGCTTTGCGCAGGATACGCCGGGCATCGGGCTGGGGCTGCCGCTGGCGAAATCCATTGTGGAGGTCCACGGCGGCACACTGGAAGTGGAAAGTGAGCTGGGCCGGGGCACCGCCTTCACCATCCTGCTGCGGAACAGGCCCGCTCCGGCGATCCCTACAAAATTGTAGTCTTGCAGTCACCGGGCTGTAGCAAACGGGTGGTATGCTGTGGACAGATCAAAACGAAAGAAGGTTTTTGTATGAATCTGTTGCAGGCACAGGCCCTTTGCAAGACCTACGGCACCGGCGAGACTGCCGTGCAGGCGCTGAAGGACGTGAGCTTCTCGGTGCCCAAGGGCGAATTTGTGGCCGTGGTGGGCGAGAGCGGTTCCGGCAAGAGCACTCTGCTCAATCTGCTGGGCGGGCTGGACACCCCTACCTCCGGCAAGGTGCTGCTGGACGGGCGAGATCTGTTTGCCATGAAAGAGCGGGAGCGCACCATCTTCCGCCGCCGGAACATCGGCTTTGTGTTTCAGGCGTTCAACCTGATCCCGGAGCTGACCGTGGAGCAGAATATCCTGTTCCCGGTATTGCTGGACTACCAGAAGCCGGACACGGCGTATCTGGAAGAACTGCTGGATGTGCTGGACCTCCGCAAGCGGCGCAGTCACCTGCCCGGCCAGCTTTCCGGCGGGCAGCAGCAGCGCGTGGCCATCGGGCGGGCGCTCATCACCCGTCCGGCGCTGATTTTAGCCGATGAGCCGACCGGCAATCTGGACACCCGCAACAGCGGCGAGGTAATCGCCCTGCTGAAGGAGGCTTCCCGCCAATACGCCCAGACCATCGTCATGATCACCCACAGCCGCAGCATCGCCCAGACGGCAGACCGGGTGCTGCAGGTGTCGGACGGCGTGCTGACTGACTTCGGGAGGTGCGCGGAATGAAAAGCTATCTAAGCCTGATCCCCATTTCTGCCAGGGTGCGCAGGCGGCAGAACCGGCTGACCATCCTGTGCATCGTCACGGCAGTGTTCCTGGTCACGGCCATCTTCAGTGTGGCGGACATGATGCTGCGCACCCAGACGGGCCGTGCAGCCGGAAAAAGCGGCAGCTGGCATCTGGAGGTCACCGGCATCACGCCGGAGCAGGCTGCGCAGCTGGTCGGCCAGCCGGACGTGGTGCGGGTGGGTGCCGGAGCAGTATTCAATGAGAACGGCGAAAGCGCATACCGCCTGAACGGCAAGCGGGTGGTGCTGTATGGTGCCGATGCAGATTATGTGAGCCTGAACCGTGCCGCAGCCTTTGCGGGCACCTACCCGCAGGCGGAAAACGAAGTGCTGCTGGGCAAGACCGCTGCACGGGTGCTGCATGTGGGCAGCGGAGACACTGTAACGCTGACACTGCCGGACGGAACGGAAAAGCCCCTCACGGTCACCGGCGTCGGCGGCATCGACGAGGATTTTTACGGCGAGCAGTACAGCATCGTGGATGCCTACCTGCCGCAGGAAGCCTTTGCGGCCCTGCTGACTGCAAACGGCGAGGCACTGCCCCAGACACATTATGAGCTGGAATACACCAGCGCGGCCAGAGCAGCAAAGGCCCTGCCGAAGCTGCGCAGCCGGTACGGGGAGACGGCTGTGCAGGAAAACCTGCAGGTGATGGGTTCGGCAGGGCAGAGCAGCAGTACGGCTTTTCAGACCGTGTACGGGATGGCAGCGGTGCTGTTCGTGCTGGTGCTGCTGGCCGGAGTGCTGATGATCTCCGGCAGCATGAACAGCAATCTGGCCCAGCGCACCCAGTTCTTTGGCATGATGCGCTGCATCGGCATGAGCAAACGGCAGGTCATCCGGTTCGTCCGGCTGGAAGCCCTCAACTGGTGCAGGACGGCGGTGCCCATCGGCCTTGTGCTGGGCACTTTGGCCAGCTGGACGATCTGCGCCGCGCTGCGGTACGGCATCGGCGGCGAGTTTGCGGCAACGCCAGTCTGGCAGCTGAGCCCTGCGGGCCTGTGCGCCGGTGCCGTGGTGGGTGTGGTGACGGTGCTGCTGGCTGCGCAGGCCCCGGCAAAGCGGGCGGCAAAGGTCTCGCCGATGGCGGCGGTCTCCGGCAGCACCCAGAATGTGCCGGTGGGCCGTGCGGCCCATGCCGGAAAGGGCCGGGTGGAACTGGCACTGGGCGTCCGCCATGCCACCGCCAGCAAAAAGAACTGGGCCCTGATGACCGCCAGCTTTGCGTTGAGCATTGTGCTGGCGCTGGGCTTTACCGTGCTCTTGCAGTTTGCCTCTCTGCTGTTGCCCAGTCTGGTGCCGTGGCAGCCCGATGTGCTTTACAACGGCTACGGCAATGCGCAGGTGCTGCCCGGCAGCATGACCCGGACACTGCTGGAAGTGCCGGGCGTCGCCCATGCGTGGGGCTGTACTGGTCTGGTGGATACCCCGGCCAGCAGCGACAAGGGCAACGTGGACCACGTTATCTTCTGCTCCTACGATGATTATATGCTGGAGTCCAGCCGTTCCGTGGTGGTACGGGGTCGGATGCCCGGCGCAGGCAATGAAGTGATGACCATCTACAATAAGAACAACCCCATGCAGATCGGGGACGTCATCACAGTGAACGGGGTGCCGCTTACCATCGTGGGTGCCTTCTCGGAGGGCACCTTCCCGGATGATGTGACCCTTATTGCACCGGAAGCGCTGTTCCGACAGGTGGCAGGCGACCAGAACTATAATATGGTAGGTGTGCAGTTGGACCGCACCGCCGACGAGGACACCCTCTTCACGCTGGCGGACCTTGCCACGGATGACGTCATCATGCAGGACCTGCGGGAGAGCAACCGGCAGGACCGCGGCACCTATTACGCGGTACGCATCGTGCTGTACGGTTTTCTGGCCATCATCGGCGGCATCTCGCTGCTGAACATCGTCAACAGCATCTCCATGAGCGTTTCCGCCCGTGCCCGGCAGTACGGTGCCATGCGCGCCGTGGGCATGGAGGACGTCCAACTGTGCCGGATGATCGCGGCGGAGGCCGGGACCTATGCAGCGTCCGGCCTGCTGGTGGGCGTTGCTGCCGGCCTTGTGCTGCACCGTGCACTGTATACCCGGCTGATCACCCACTATTTCGGCGTCGTGTGGCGGGTGCCCTTCGGGCTGCTGGCAGTGCTCTGTCTGTTCGTGGCAGGTGCAGCGGCGCTTGCGGTGCACGGCCCGGTGAAGCGATTGCAGGCAATGCCAGTCACAGCAGCCATCAACGAACTCTGACAAACAAAAAACAAGCGCCGGAGCGCTCCCTTTTGCGGGAATGCTCCGGCGCTTTTGGGTGTAACTCAGTCCAGCACGGGAATGTCCAGCCCGAATTCCAGCGGGCGGAACCGGGGGCAGACGTTTTCGGTGATGGAGATCACCGAGGCGGCCAGACGGCTGCCAATCTCGCAGGAGGCGGGCAGGTTCTTGCCGTAGGTCAGGCCGATGACCGTACCGGCAAAGAAGGCGTCACCGGCACCGGTGGTGTCGATCACATCCACCTTCTTGGCGGGCACAACGCCGCTTTCGCCGTTGGCGCGGGCATACACGGCACCCTGCCCGCCCATGGTGACCACCATGCAGGGGATGTTGGCGCTGTGCACGTTGGCGGCCAGCACCTCCCGCATGGCAGCGGGGGAAAGGTGGTCGTAATCGTCCGAGAAGAGCAGCCCGGCTTCCTGCTGGTTGCACACAAAGCAGTCCACCTGCTGCAAAAAGTCGCGGCGTTCCATGGCGATGCTCATGTTGGAGATGGCCGCGTAGACCTGCTTGTTGTACTTTTTGGCAAAGCGCAGCACCTGCTTGACCGTCTCTTTTTCCAGATCCAGCTCCAGCGCGATGCTGTCGCAGTCCTTGAAGATCTCGTCTCCCTGCTCTTTCAGCAGAGCGGTGAGGGGAGTGGTGTCCGGGCGCTTGGAGATGGAGGCGCATACGTCACCGTCGTTGTTGAACACGGCCAGCCAGGTGCCCATGCCGTCCGGCATGCGCTGGATGTAGCGGGTGTTGACCTTGTGCCGGGCCAGCTTGTCAATGACGTCCTGGCCGGAGCCGGTGTCGTCCACCAGACTGACGAAGGTGGGGCGCAGCTCGACATTGGCAATGTCCTCCGCCACGTTGCGGCAGACGCCGCCGTGTACCTGCTCGACCCGGCCCGCGTTGCGCCCGCCCGGGATATAGGTGGACAGCGGATACCCCTTGATGTCCACAAAAACCGCACCGATGACTACAATGCCCATAAGATGACCCCCAAAAAGCTGATTTTACCTGTATTTTACCATACATTCGACATTTGCGCAAACCCCGCCCGAACGGGCAAAATGCGTATAAAAATCCGCCCCGGATGCTGAAAGATTCGACATCCGGGGCGGGGGTTGTTTTTGTGCTTTTTAGGGCAGCGGGAGGATCGTATCATCCTTCTCGGTGTATGCGCAGTATTTCAATCGGCAAGGCAATGCCCTCGATGCACGAATTTCTGCGCATCTGTGAATACCTCGGCGTAACCCCGCAGGAATTCTTTACCGGTGCCGGGGACGAAACTGACCGTATCAATATCTTTAACCGACTGCAAGACCT
>ENA-ORSA01001257-ORSA01001257.1-human-gut-metagenome-genome-assembly--contig:-NODE-1257-length-21932-cov-3.065411_pt1 | contig 21932 bp, 22 predicted proteins | sample MGYA00242179_ERZ509142 | MGnify/ENA primary metagenome ERZ509142 (study PRJEB26280, sample SAMEA2338659) | human gut metagenome | biome: human gut; feature: human-associated habitat; material: faeces... | reverse complement strand
GAAGCCCGTTCTGCAGGCTTACGTCATGGACCAGATCTTTGACAAACTCGAGCGCGGTGAAGCGTGGGCCGCACCCTATTATGCGGGCGACTATCTGACGATGGTTGAGGAGAACCCCTACCTTGCCTTCAGCTTCCCGGAGGAGGGCTTCAACATCTTTATTGATGCCATGTGCATCCCAAAGGGCTGCCAGAACAAGGAGGGCGCAGAGGCGTTCATCAACTTCCTCTGCCGTCCGGATGTTTCGGCCGCGAACCTGGACTACATCGGTTACTCCACGCCGGAGACAGCTGCAAAGGAGTACATGGACGAAGAGGTCATTGAAAGCCCTGTCTCCTACCCCGACGATGAGACGCTTGCGCGCAGCGAATCGTTTGCAGAGCTCGGCATTGAGGCAACACAGACCATGAACGATCTGTGGCTTTCGGTTAAGACCGATGGCGCGAACACCACGCTCTATCTCGCCCTGACCATTGCCGCCGTTGCTGCTGTCATCGCCTTCTTCCTCATTTCCGCCGCCGTCACAAGGCGCAAAAAAGCAAGACGCTGCCGCAAATGGCGCGAGACGCAATAAAAGCAAAAGGAACCTCCGGACATTCGGGGGTTCCTTTCTTTTATCTATGGAAAATCCGCAAAAGACTCATTCCACGGCTTTCTTATACGTGCTTCAGCAGTTCAATATCCCGGCTGTGCTGGCGGACGACCGAGCGCAGGACAGAGGCCTCTTCCTTGAGCTCATCGACCCGGCTCTTCGGCGCGAGCGTTTCTAGCATGGTCTGCTGGTTTTCAAATAGCAGATTGAATTTCGGCTCAAAGTACGATTCCATCAGAGCCGCGGCGCCCTGCATCGCTTCTTTCAGGGTCTGACTCGCAGATTCTTCGATTTTTGCGCCCATGCGCTGCTCGGATGCCTCAATTTTTGCAGTCATACGTTGTTCAGATTCTTGAATTTTTGTAGTCATACGTTGTTCGGATTCTTGAATTTTTGAATCTATGATCTGTGCGATCGCCTGTAAATCTCTTTCGTCGAGCATGCCGCTTTCCCTCCTCTTTTTTACCATTATAGCTGTTTTGCGCGGCTTGTCAATGCGTGTCAGGTGCGCAGTCCGAATAGAAATAGAAAAGCAGTCAATTTCACGAAGAAATCAACTGCTTTTCTGGTACGTCGGAAGTTTGCAAGCAAAAACACGCCAGTGGCATGTTTTTTCGCAGCAAAGTCCCTTCCCAAGAGGCCGGCGCCTACGCCGGGCGATTGGAAAGGCGCAAAACAAAACTCCGCAAGATAAATCTTGCGGAGTTTTGAAAAAAGAGACCTATTTTAATACAAAACGCACACGGCTCTTCTTTTCGTTAAATTGTGTAGGAATCGTTAAAAGGTATCTGTTACTACTGAAAAACGCTCCAGCGGGCTGTAGTAATCCTTGCCACTCTCTCGGATGATATACCCGTTGTCCAGGCAGTTATCAGCATTCTGTTTGAGGATCAGATAATGGCACATAAAACTATCTCATGCCCAGCAGTTCCTCTTTGATGTGGTCAAACTCGCCCATAATATCCCTAGTTCTGATGCCATCGACAGTAAGTGTGGGAGTTGGGTCGTCTCCTCTATGAGAGGATGCCATCAAAGCTGCGCCGCATCCGACTTTAAATATCCACAGCCCGTTGCTTTTCCACCGTAAGTTTTGCTCTGGAATAACCACCGCAAAAAACTGTTCATTTTCAATCGATTCTAGCGGTATTGTTGTTGCTGTTGGGATTTTCGAAGTAGCCATAATATCTCCTTTCGCGTTGCGGTCTATTACCAGTTGATAATAACGAACTCATCAGCATTTTCACGGATAACCGTATTGTAACGCTGTACGGCTTCGTCAGCAATGTGCGTGATGTAATAAGAGTTGTCATTATCTGTGTTTTTGCCTTGCACCATTAAAATCCGTGGAGTAATCGGTAAGAGTCCTGCAAGCGCATTATCTGGTCGCTTGTAAATAAATGCCGGAGTGTCGCTGGTTATGAACATAGTCGGGCCGTCAGAAACCAGGAAGTGAAACGAAGTGTGCTTCAAATTGGCCATTGCTGCTTGGTAGATAACCCCGGTATCGTTCAAATACTGACGATAATACTGCAAAAGCAAATCATGGCGCATTTCTTCCTCGGCAGTCTTTAGCGAGGGCAGTATGCGATCCTCCTCTGGAATATCTATATCTCCCAGCCTCATAATGTCATGACATAACCACGAGAGGGCGCTTTCAAATTGAGCGTTTGAAGTAAATCCGCGCCAATCCAAAGCGGTAAAGAACTTCATAATATATTCACGGTCAAAAGCAGGTATGGAATTGGTAGTGGCGTTAAGAACCTTATTCTCAATAATAGAAACTTGGGTTGACCAAGTGTTTTCGTATTTTGTTGACCAGTTGGCCTCAATATCTTTGATTTTTACTTGCTCAATTTCATGCCGAATCCGCTTTTTGCTTACAGGTGTTCCGTCTGTACGGGTGATTTCCCATTTATCGAAATCATAAAACACCTTGTTCAGTTCAAGGGTATCCTGGATCACCTTACCCTCATAGGTAACGGTATAAGGCGAAACAGAAGCAAAAATCAGATCCGCATCTGCCTGTGTGCAGATTGGCATTCCTACCTTTATGGAATGAAAATCCGTGATCCCGGCGATGTTTTCTTTATTTCGTTCTACGATAACACCAGGATCATTCTTAAATTCTACTCTGAGTGTTCCATTGCCACGACTCCAAGCCGACATATAAGTTTGCGGGATGAGGTGATGGTATTTGGCTTGCGTTTCATTTGCCATAGTATACCTCCAAAATACTTAAGCAGTGGTGACTTGGCGATGTGAGCCCAGTCGCCACTGCTTTTTTCTTTACAACAATGCTTCGTTTAAGTATTCTCTTACCCGCCGATCCAGTTCTTCGGCTGTAAATGCGCAAGGCTGAAGGCGCTCTGCCCAGGATCGGCCGGGATGCAGGCAATCCCACAAAGGCATCTTGCCGCTGTGGCGTCCCTTGCCAGGGTCATGGTTTCCGAAACCGTCTAACACGCGATTCCACACGGGCTTGAAGCGCTCGATGAGCAGGGACTCCGTCAAAGGAATCCAAATATCATCAACGGACAGGAATCGGCAGCGGAAGTCCTCCAGCCGGAGGTTTGTAGCGGCATCCACGGATTTTGCGTGGTCAGTCAGTCTCTTGAACAATGCGGTACCAGGGTCAACGGAGTCACCCTGTCCGCCTTTTCTTGCACCGTCCGGGACTGCCTTACCTACATAAATCGGACAAGCGTACTGGTCGTTGCGGCAAACATCTGCCAAGACCTCGTAGGCAGGAAAATCGCCAACATAATAAAGAGCATAAACACCAGCACCGATAAAGGGCTCCGGTGGAAGCGGATAGATATCAGACTCCAGGAGAGCATTTGCAACGCTGGCGCCCAAGTGCCGTTTGTCCAGAGGGTTGAAGGGTTCAAATACGGGGTAATCAGATTTTTTAGCCATTGTTCACCATCCCTTTCATCTGTGTAATCACGGAATCGCCCACAGCCTTTGCCAGTTTGACAGGCACAGCATTTCCTATCTGTCTCATGCTTTCAGTCCAAGATGCGCTGAACAGATAATCGTCTGGAAATGTCTGAATGCGTGCACTTTCTCGGACGGTGTAATACCGCACACTACCATCATCCAGCACAACCATGTTCTCGCCACCAGGAACCCCATGAGCTCCTGCCTTGATGGTTTTAGACGGCTCATCCAGCTTGCTGCCGGAGTGCCCAGCATACACTCTGGCACCATCACGGAATTCATGGTTGTTAAACAGAGTTGCCTTGCTCAGATCAGTAGGATCAGGCAAGTCACCAATGGCGTCACGGACGGTCTGCCATCTAAGAAGCGGGGTATCAGTTTCCTCGACCGCACGGCGGATGGAACGTAACTGCTGCGCGGACAAAGGTGTTTCAGACGGACGCTTCATGCTGTGCTCTTCCCAATACTCGCCAGTCACCCATTTTGAGTAAAGCAGTGCCTCTTGAGAGTGAGTGGCAGGTGGAAAGCTCCAACTTGCGTTGAAATCGCTTCTGAAGCCAACGATAATGACACGATGGCGGGACTGCGGTACGCCATAGTCAGCAGCATTTAAAAGTCGGAACACAACATTGTAAGAAAGACCATCATCATGTCCGGAAGTATGGTACTGTTCTAGTAGCGTCAGATGCTCCTCCCAAGTCATTGTGGCCTTCTTCACAACTTCGGGATGTTGAAGCTGCAAGAGGATGTAATTAAAATAGGAGCTAAAAGACTTTCGAAGCAGTCCTTTGACATTTTCAAAAATAAAAGCTTGGGGCTGTGTCTCGCGGACAGCCCTCACGGCTTCCGGAAACATATCACGCTTGTCGTTGTACGCCTGGTGCTTCCCGCCCAAAGAAAAGGGCTGGCATGGCGGGCCACCAGCAACAAGCTGAATTCTTCCCGTGTAACCATCATAGCTGACAGTCCGAACATCCGACTGGAACACCGTCCAATCATTCACGCCAGGATAACCATTGGCAATGTTTCTTTTTATATTGTCGCAGGAATCTTTGTCCCACTCAAAAAGTGCTTCGTGGTCGAAACCTGCCTGTTGTAGGCCAAGCGCAAGGCCGCCCGTTCCGCTGAATAATTCTATCGATTTCATATTGTACCTCTTGTTTTAACAGAGTCAGTTATCGTTGCCTGCTGTAAGCGTATCACTTCAACTGTCCATAAAAAGAGACTAATTCTCGGAGGTGAGCGTCTCATCCTTGATGATTTCCATGATATCCTCCACGCGGCAATCAAGTGCAACACAGATTTTTAGTATCACATCTGTGGTCACATTTTCTCCCTTGCCGAGCTTAACGAGAGAAGATGAACTGATGCCTGCTACTTTCCGTAGGTCGGATTTCTTCATATTTTTGTCAATCAGCAACTTCCAAAGCCTGTTATAACTCATTCTCATATTAGTTTTGCTCCTCTTTATTCCAAGGCCTGCCATAAAGTTCACAGTTTCCGTCAGACAGTCTCAAAACGCAATTGCGTTCCAGAATAGCCTGTGTATCAGCCGTGTATGCTGCCTGTTTATCAAAAGCGATAAAGATTTGTTTTTCGCTTTTCTCATAAATCTTCATGATTCCATCAATCGCACCATCGCTGATGTTTTTCAAAATCAGCGAATCATGTGCTATCGCCGGCAGAGCGGTGGTAAATAGTACTGCCAAGTCATAGATGATCATGCTTCTGAAATTAGAGCCGGTCCCTGTGTCATCGGGGGTTTCAAACTTGTATCTGTTATAACTGTCAAAACGCAGATATGGCGCTTTGCGAGGCTCAGAGTGCAACTGTGCATCGAACTCCCTCATTTTGTCGTTCAGCTCAGTCTCGATTTCCAGAAGGATGCTTTCGATTGCCTTTTTCAGAATTTCATCGGCTCTGGCTTTAGCATCTTGTAACCCCTTCAATGTAAGGAAGGCTTCATTCTGTACTTTCAGAGCATCAATTTTTCCCTTGATTTCAGCGTGTCTGTCTAAGAATTCCTTTGAGATGTTGCCGATGAATCCCAGGGCACTTATTTGGGTTCGAACTTCTGCAAGTTGCTGATCCAGAGAAGCAATTTCGCTTTCGATGGATTGCCGCTCGGTGGAAAACTGCTCATCGAGGATTTGTGCCAGCTTCTGATGATATCGCTCCACCTCGTACAGCTTGCGAAGGTTTACGCTTGGAAAAAACTCCTGTAGTGCAGACAGATCCGCTTCCGTAGGATAAAGCCCATATTCCAAGCTCATGGTCACCAACTTTAGCTTGCGCTGCTTGGATTGCAGTTCAGTCTCAAGCATCAAACGCTGAGCATCAAGCTGGGCTTTCTCCTTACCTTTCTCAATTTCTTCTTCGGTGTGCCCTTGATCCGCTTGCTGAGTAAGTGTACTGAGTTGAATCTCGAGGTCTCTAATGAGAGCGAGATTTTCCTCGTATTGATTTTTGCCGCCGACAAGGTTGGATACAAAGTGGTATTTCCGAGCCTCTTTAAATACATCGAGTTTCTTCTTTTCCTCGGCAAGGTTCTGACGGTACACCTGAATGTCCTTGTTTCTGTCAAACAGAGCAACCAACATCGCAATGGATTTCTCCATATCCTGTCCTGGTATACCGCGCAGCGGTCGGCGCTCGTCTGTATTGTCTTTACCGTAGATTCTAAAGAAACTACTCAGTGCTATCCTGAAAGACAAGCCATCGAAGTCCATGTGATACTGCGATTTCAACCAGTCTACAAACTCAGCTTTTGTCCAATGTGGTCCAATCAGATCATAGTTCTCTTTACAAAGAAACACCTTGTCGGCATCCTCTGTAGCACGGGCAAAATAGTGCTTTTGACCATCGAACTGGAATGCAAAGAATATAGTATGGTGTCCAATGTGTTTTACACCATCGCTTTTCAGATAGGTGTCGCCCCCAAAAACAAAATCTATTGCCAGCATGGCAGAGGATTTTCCGATAGAGTTTGCGCCATCTTCTTTGCCTAGAACAACATTAAGCCCTTTTTTGAAACGAATCGTAGGGCGAATTTCACCCTGCTCCATAAACACCGGTGAAAACATCTCTACAAGCATATAAACACCTTACCTTCATCATTAATGTCTGCTGCCCGCAGAGCATACAGACAATCCATGACGGATAGAAAATCTGTCGCATCACTGAGTTCCGGTTTTAGTTTATCATATAACTCAAACACAGGAACAGGATCATCTTTGATTTCACTCAGCACCTTGGGGATTAGCGCCAGGGTGCTGTTTTTATATGAATACAGTTTATTCGGTAATTGCATCGAACACCTCGCAGCTCTGAACGAAATAGGAAACAACGATTTGACAGTAGATGTCTTCCTGCAGACTTATCCGATGGATTTTTGCGACAATCTCGTTGAAAATCTCCATGTTCGTTTTCTTAGCTTTCTTCAATCGTCTGTATATGGCCTTCATCTGATCCTGTACTTCCTCGTAGTCAATCTCACCACGTTTATCCAGGTTCATCATGATTTCCTTGATTTTCACAAAGTACGTGGTTACATACAAACTAATAGTGTGGTACAGAGCAATGTTATCGGCAGGACGCAGTTTCTGTTTGATTTCCTTTGGGTCAAGGGAGGCATCCGCAAGATCCTTCTCGTTTAACTTCTTAATTTTCCCAATCGCACGGATGATGCCCTTTTCCAGCGGCAGGTCATCAATGAGACTCAGGCTTTGCGCACGGGTCTCCAGAATCTTTTTCACGTTCAAAAGTTCTTTGCTGACTTTAGGATCGCCGTCAATTGAGTATGTAGCATAGCACTGCGGGCACAGCGCCAGAAGGTTTCGTACCTCTGGTGCTTTCTTTTTGTCTATCACACTGACACAGTAGGCATCCGCTGCCTTTCCGTCTTTGGAAACAGTTAGCGGCCTGCCGCAACCCGGAAATGGACAGTAATGACCGACTTCATTCAGAAGGTAGTAACCGTATTTATTTCGCAGTCCGGCTTCGGCTTGTTTCTGCTTTTGCTTTTCCAGTTCACTCTGCTGGATAAGTCCGGCACGGGTCTGGACAATCTCAACCATCCAAGCTGCAATTTGCTCTGCCACATTCTCCGCATTCAGAGAGGCATTGTAGCCGTGCAGATCTGAAGCAAGAAGGTTCCTCACCGTTTCGCTTTTCTCGTTAATACGCTCAACGAGGATTTCCGGCGTAAGCCTGTAAACGATGGTTTTCGCCAGTTTCTGTGAAATACCCCTTTTGGCATAAGTCCGCAGAGTTTCATCTTTTGTCTTTGTTGAGGGGTCCTTACTGGAACCCCATTCTTCCTCGGTGACTGTAGTAACCATAGCCATCAATTCACGAAAGAAGCATGGTACATCAGCATCATCCGCCAAATATTTCTTCAATATTGGGAACAGAGTTTTAAATTCCACTGTGTTTTCTCCTTTTCGTAAATTTGAACCATGTTGAACTGCGGTGAACCATTCTATCCCTAAATCACAGACCTCCATTTTATATAATAAAGCTGACATTCAGGGCAACTCCCATCTGCTGCGAATGAGAGTCAGAAATATTATAGCGCAGGAATGTCCGATTGTCAATCCGCTTGTGCGAGATAAGGACATTGTAGGGCCTTAAAAGACAATCTCGATGCGAAAAGGACTCGCCTCGAGCGCGACATTAAAAGGCCCAATCTCGGCCGCTATTTACAGCATCAGCTGATCACTGATGGCTCAACTGTAGATGGTAGACAACTAAATACTGTATCCCGATAAAGATTCCATCTGCATCGTGGATACGCCGACGGGTTATGAATTCTATGTCTGCACATGGCTCAATGTCCAGAATGACGATATAGACAACTCAGATAATGTGCTTGCGACCTACGGTTTGCCAGAGTCCTTTGAAAAAATGGAGATTCTTTCAAAAGATTTCACATACCTGTTTACTGTGGAGGACGCATCCGTGACCGAGGCCATCTTTGAGATTCTCTCCGGTAAGAGCAACATCGGTCTGGAGGCTAATGAACGCCGCTTTGCGCAGGCATGGTATGATGCCTATGGAAACGATGACGTGTATTACAGCGAAGAGGCGGGGCATTGTGTGTATCGAAGTGTGTCCTCCGATGAGGAGCCGACCACTTATACGGATGACGAAGGAAACACCGTCATGCAAAATTCCACACAGGACACATCGCTTTATGATAAAGCACATGAACTCTGGACAAAAGGAGAACGGCTAATCGAGATCACAACAACCAAAGGCTATCAGCTAACCATTGATTATTTCCCATCCATCCAGGTATTCATCTGTTCAAATGGCTACTATGAACTTTCTGCTGCTGATATCGAAACCCTTAGTCAGCTTTTGCAGATCACAGACTGATTTTTCTATACTGTATTATGATGGCGCAGCTTCCGAACGGGAGCTGCGCTTTCTATAGAATGCGAAGTGCAGAGGCTCGAACCAGCCTCTGCACTTTCGCTTATTTTTTTAGGGATTTTTGGTGCTTCCGGAGATTCATTCCGGCATAGATCAACCACACAATGGATATAACCGTTGCTACAGCATAGAGAGCCGTCCAGTCCATCAGCAGGCGCAACCCGTAGAACGGTACTGATGCAAAGGCACTGATAAGCGCTGCAAGAATCCACCCCTCTGAAAGCAGCCGCATGACCAAGGAATTAAATGCTCCAATGAAGGTCAGAAGACTGAGGATGAAGGAGACTTTCACCAGCACTCCGTACTTACGGGTCATAATCGTAAATACACCCCAGAAGATGATATACAAAATGGTTGCGATGAACTGACCGATATTGGCCGGGCCTCCCATCCAGGCACCACCGATGTTGGCCACAAAGCACCCCACCATTACTGCCAGTGCGACAGTAATCCAAAGGAGATTAGTACGCAGGCTTTGAAATGCCTTTTTTCCGTCTACTTCTGGACACGGCAGTTCTCCTTCCAAATCAGCTGTCATCTCATCATAGATCTTTTTACATTCAGTGCAGGATTGCAGGTGGTTTTTCACCAGTTCTGCCGAATCGCTACTGCAAACTTTATCCACATATAGTGGCAGAAGATCCTGAATGATGGTACACTTTACATCGTTCATTCTTCACCCTCCAATCTTTCGGTGATTATAGCTTTGGCTCGATAGTAAGTAACTCGCGCCCAGCTATCGCTCTTTCCAAATAGCTGGCTGATTTGTTTCAAAGGAACATCGCCTAATGCGTGAAGCATAAAGACCTCTTTGTATGGATCATCCAGCGTATGCAGGTGCTTCAGGATTCGGTGCGCAGTTTCTTTGCGGGTTAGCTCCTCTTCGATGTCCAGACCATCTGGCTCGGCGAGAAGCGCATCTTCGATAGGGACATTACGCTTATTCTTTTTCTGCCACTCGAAGTATAAGTTCTTTGCGATCTGGCAGAGCCATACGGACATTTTGCTTTCCCCGCAGAACGCTCCAATGTTCATGATGGCTCGGCACATGGTTTCCTGTGTAAGCTCTTCTGACAGGGACTCGTTTTGTGTCAGGGAAAGAAGAAAGAAATAGACGGTCTTTCCGTATTGCTGATAAATGCTTTCAAAATCACTCACTATCTCACCTCCTTCACTATTATGATTGCGATAATCGATTTTCGTTACAATCTTTTTTCTATTTTACCATACACACCCCAAATTTGAAGAGTTGTATCACATAGGTTGATGATATAATTTAAGAAAAGTTGTAATGTTTGAGCATCATTTCCTGTCTTATAGGGTGAAGGGACCTTTAGAACACCGAAAGGAGGTATTGCCGTGGAAGATAGCCGCATTGTAGAGCTCTACTGGCAGAAGAATGCAGATGCCATCAAAGAAACCGACAGCAAGTACGGCGCTTACTGTTTTGCCATAGCGGACAATATCCTGCACAAGAAAGAGGACTCCGAAGAGTGCGTCAATGACACCTGGCTGAATGCATGGAACGCAATGCCTCCTCAAAAACCCACGAAACTTCAGATGTTCTTGGCGAAGATCACCCGCAATCTCTCATTCAACCGTTTCAATGCCCGCTCTGCGGAAAAGCGTGGCGGCGGTGAGGTCGTCCTCGCCCTGGATGAGCTGGCGGAGTGCCTTGCCGGTGAATCGGATGTGGAGGGCGAATACGAGGCCAGAGAGCTTGGCCAGTGCATTCGGATGTTCGTCCGTGCGCTACCGGAGCGGGACGGCAATGTGTTCGTGCGCCGCTACTTCTTCACCGAGCCTGTGGCAGAAATCGCCAAGCGGTACGGCCTGACGGATAACAATGTCATGGTGATTCTGAGCCGGACACGGAAGAAGCTGAAAGTTCATCTCATAAAGGAGGGATTCTTCAGTGAATAGAAAAGACCTGTATAATGGCTTCAACGAAGTCGATGATGATATTCTGGAGCGCAGCGAGACTGCTTCCAAAAGCAAGAAGAAACCCATGTGGCTGAAATGGGGTGCCATCGCTGCCTGCCTGTGCCTGGTGGCGAGCATCGCTATTCCTGTCCTTCACCATAAGGGCGGCTCCGGCATTCAAGATCCCGTCCACGCGATTGCAGCTCTTGAGTACAATGGAAAGTTCTACGAGACCGTCGATATTCCGGAAGTTCTTGAGAAGTACGGCCTACCATCTAAGATTACTGCTGACATGGCCGGTGAACATCTTGAGTATTTGAAATCTGATGGCGGTGCTGGCTACGAATGCACTGCCAGCCAAACCGATATTGAACTGTACCAGTATGCTCCCTCTGCTTGCGATGGCGTGTATGTCTTGAGAGACGGTGACGCCTGGTATGCCGCACTGTTCTGCAACTTCTATCAGTTCGACAGCAATACCAGTGTTGAACTTACGGAGCTGTACCGGGTGTATGGCATCGACAGTGCTGACGATATTCAGTCCATTACGGAAATGGGCAACAGCAACAACAGAGAGATCGGAAAGCCTGTTACAGACCGTCAGGAAATTGCGGAGTTTTATGATATGACTGTTGCCCTGTGGAGCTACGGTAACGATGATTTCCAGAAGCAGATGTTTGGCGGCTATCCTGATGAAGAGACGCAGATGCAGGCACACACCGCATTTGCCGATGACCGCAGAAACCTTCGCATTGAAACAACGGATGGCCTCCGCTTCTTTATCTCTTTCCATCCGAGTTTTGACTGGATTAATGGCGGCGGTACTATGTCCTACTTCAAGATCGACGAGCAGATGCACGCGTGGATCGATAGAAATCTGAACTAAGTAAAACAGCGCAGCTTCTGGTCGGGAGCTGCGCCGTTTTATGTAAATATGTCAAAAGTAATAATTAAAAGATGCACACCCCTTGGCTCAAAATGCACACCCCACAGACCTTTCGTTAAATGGTATAGAGGGGTAAAACGGAAAAGACTCCACGGTGACCCTTTCAGAATCACCGTAGAGCCTGTTATCGTTAAAAAGTATAGGAAAACCCTTGCAAATAGGGGCTTTTGCAAAAAGAAACTGGACACCCACTTCAATACGCATTGTATCAAAACTGGTGTCCAGTTATGGTACGCCGGAAGGGACTCGAACCCCCGACCTACTGGTTCGTAGCCAGTCACTCTATCCAACTGAGCTACCGGCGCGTACCGCGCTTCCTTAGCGCCACACTATAGTAGCACAGTTGGGGATAAAATGCAAGCCCTTTTTTAATTTTTTCTCACAGTTCCTGAATGCTCAGATCCCCGCAGGCTTCCAGCTGCGTCCGGGGGCCGAAAACACAGACGATGCCGGTATCCAGTGCGCTGCCGATTGGTCCGGCGCAGGCAGCCAGCGATGCAGGGCCTGCATCCAGCAATTCATGGCGTATGCAGCGGCGGTCGTCCATGGTCATGCCTTTCAGAAGCCATGTATCCGCAACGGCTCCCTGCAGGCGCGGCGAGAGCAGCGGCTCGGCGTCGCTGATGGCGCCGATGATATTGACGTCCTGCGCTTCACCAGAAGCAGCTGCGGCTTCGAGATACGCTGCCGTTCGTCCGATTGCGCCGCGCGAACGGCGGCAGTCCGGGTCACGGTAGGTATAGGCGGAGACAAGCCCTGTTTCGCGGATGAGCAGGCCTGTGCCATACGCTCCGCCCTGTACACGGATCTCGTTCCAGTAATGGCCAAGCGACGCTGCGCGGCAGGCGATGCGCAGATCGCCGGAATACGCGTGAACATTGCCGCAGACAGCGGTAAACGAAACCTCGGACGGGATCACGATGCCCTCTTTGCAAATCGGCAGCAGCTGTGCACGGTATGGCGCACCGGACGCTGCGCCAGCAGGGAGCGCTTCATGCAGGCCGCTCTGAATAAGTGCACCACTCTGCCCGCCGCCTCCGGTGACGGAAAGACGCATCCGCGCGGTCACAAACAGCTTTTCGCAGAGTGTGCGCAACATCTCGATCAGTTCATCCGCCCGTGCGTCGAAATTCTGCTCCAATTCGCGCAGCCAGCGGTAATAGCTGACGCCCGCGCAGCGCTCTGAGCAGGCGCTGGCCGCGTTCAGTGCAGCAGAAGCGCGGAGCATCGCAGCGCTCGAACCAGAATTGACAATCTGCTGCTGGAGTCCGTCGCGCTGCTGGCGGATGAGTTCCAGCAGCTTTGCCTTGTCGGAAAAATCCGTCTGCGTCAGAATCTGCGCTGCCAGCCGGACAGCCTCCGGGAGTTTCGCCTCCAGTGCGCTGAAGGAAACGGCAGCGTAGAGCCGGTAACTTTGCGGGTCATGATACTGGCTGTAAGGCGCCAGCGCCACGCTGAAGCCGTCAAGCTTCAGACGCAGCTGCTTTTGCAGTTCCAGCGCATCCATGCCGCCAGCCGGAAGCTGTCCCAGCGCCGCGCGCAAAACGGACGTATACGGAAGCTGTTCCTCTGTCAGATCATCGGCCGCAAAATAAACCGTCGGATAGACAATACCGTCGGTCTGCACGGCATGGAGAACGAGCCGTCCGTCCTCCTCCACCTCCGTCGGAACAGGGGCCGGATCGCGCGGCAGGTCGGAAAGCCGGACATGCGGGATCGTAGAAAGCGCTTCCGGGCGGTCCGGCTCCTGCTGAAGTGCGGCAAGCCGCTCCTGTTCACTGATAATCCGGCTGCGCTGCGCCTCATCCAGTGTTTTGCATGTTTTTCCCAGCGACTCGCGTTCACGATCCTGACGCGCCTGTCCGCAGGTCAGCGACGGCTGCAGGAGCACCTCGGCGGTATGCGGGTTCTCCAGCATCAGCCGGCGCAGGAGATTCTCATAATATCCCGTGCCGACGGCGGCGTGCAGCGTGTCAAACACCTCGCCGAACCGCAGGCGCACAGCAGGGTCGCCGCCGTAAAGCCAGCTGGACAGGATCTCAAGTTCAAAGACCAGACCGCGCGGCATTGTGCCGTAATCGCGTTCGCGCAGCTTGAATTCAAAGCTTGCCAGCGAAGCCTCGATCTGCGCACGGTCAAGTCCGTTTTCGCAGAGCGCGGTGAGCGTATTGCGGATCGTAGCCTCGATGGCGGGCAGGTCGGCTTCGCGGAAGTTCTGCACGCGCAGCAGAAGATTCGGCTGCATGCACTGCTCGTCGCAGCCGAGTACCACATCTTCTGCAAGCCCCTGTTCCAGAATCGCGCGGCAGAGCGGCGCGTGGTTGCTGCCGCAGAGCACATCGCTCAGCACCTGCGCGGCGAAAAGCGTCTGCGTATCCTGATATGTCCCGAGCACATAGCCGCAGCCAAGCTTCCAGCGCTGCTGCGCCGGTTCTCCGGCCGGGAGCGGATATTCGATCGTCCGGCGCTCTGCCCGGACGGGCGGCTGCGCATGGATCTGCGTGTCTGGGTCGATGGCTGCAAACTGCGACAGATATTCATCCAGCAGGGCGAAGCTTTCGTCCTGATCGATGCTGCCGTCGAGCAGCAGATAAGAATTGGCTGGATGATAGAACCGCTTATGCGCGGCGGTAAAGGCTTCATAGGTAAGATTCGGGATGGCCTCGGGATCGCCGCCGGAGACGAAGCGGTAGGGCGAGGCCGGGAACAGTGCGCGCGACATGGCGTTTATCAGCAACTCGTCCGCGTCGGCAAACGCGCCCTTCATCTCGTTGAGCACAACGCCTGAACGCGTCAGAATGCCGTCGTGCAGTTCATAGTGCCAGCCCTCCTGCTGGAAGATCTCAGGCTTTTCATGGATGCTTGGGAAAAACACGGCGTCAAGATACACGCGCATCAGATTCAAAAAATCGCGGCTGTTGCGGCTGGCGACGGGATAGCACGTCTTGTCCGGGAACGTCAGTGCATTCAGGAACGTGTTCAAGGAGCCCTTCATCAGTTCGACAAACGGCTCTTTGACCGGGAAGTGCTTCGAGCCGCAGAGAACAGAATGCTCCAGAATGTGAAAAACGCCGGTATCGTCAAACGGAAGCGTCCGGAAGGCGGCACAGAAGGACTTGTTTTCATCCTCCCGCTCGAGCCAGCAGAGCCGCGCACCGGAGGCAGTGTGGATATATTCATGCAATGCGGCGTCCAGTTCATCAATACGGCGCTGCCGTGTCTGTTCAAAGCCATGCAGTACGGACATAAAAGAATCTCCTTCTTGTTTTTTTCATCATACCACATTCCGACAGCTTCCGCAACGGAAAACACTGGCCTGCCGGCAGCTGTGATGCCCTCTAAGCAGTAACCCCGGCCTGCCGCTCGCTTTGCGGCAGGTCGGGGCAGTTTGTTATTCAGCTTTGGGCGTCTGGCCTTCGCCGGACGGCTTTCTGGGGCCTCCGCTGCGGCGTCTGCGGCGGCGGGGCTTAGGCTGACCGTCGGAAGAAGACGCTTCTGCTTTTTCCGGGCGTTCCTGCTTCTGTGGAGCAGGCTTGCGCTCGGGCTTGTCCTGCTGAGGCGGCCGCTCCTTTTTGGGGCGCTCTCTGCGGGGCGCATCGGCGCGCAGCTGCTCCTTTGGTGCGGTTTTTTCCGGCACAGCAGCCTCCTGCGGGCGTTCGCCGGCGGGCTTTGTGCGGCGTCCGCCGCGCCGGCGGCGGCGATTGGCGTTTTTTCCCGCTTCTTCCGCCGCGTCCCCTGTCTCTTCCTCCGCCGCCTGCGTCTCCGGTGCAATCACGGCGACTGCGTCTGGATAAATGACCTCCGGCAGTTCCTCGAAAAACGCCTCTTTCTTCTGCACCGGACGCGGTTTGGAGGAAATGGGCGCAAAATCGCGCGGGATCGGCGGGTCGTTTTTGCGGGCCTTGCCGCTGCGCAGGATATAAATATCCGTATTTTTATAGGTACCGATCGTCTCCGGATGATCCTCCATGCGGACTCTGACGCTCTGGCGCAGGAGGTTGACCTCAATGACGGTTCCGCGCCCGTCCGCCGTGTCAACAAAGGACTCTACCTTCGGCGCAGTCTTGATGAGATCCTCATAGGCCTCCTGCTCGTATTTCAGGCAGCACATGAGTCTGCCGCAGGTGCCGGAAATCTTCGTCGGATTCAGACTGAGATTCTGCGTTTTAGCCATCTTGATGGAGACAGGCTGGAAATCGTCGAGGAATTCCTTGCAGCAGAAGGGTCTGCCGCATACGCCGAGTCCGCCGACCATCTTGGCCTTGTCACGCACGCCGATCTGCCGAAGTTCAATGCGGGTGCGGAAAACGGAGGCCAAGTCCTTGACCAGTTCACGGAAATCAACGCGCCCGTCCGCCGTGAAGAAAAACAGAAGCTTGCTGCCGTCAAAGGCGCACTCCGCCGAGACAAGCTGCATCTCCAGCCCATGCGCAGCGATCTTCTGCTGGCAGATTTCAAAGGCTTTCTTTTCCCGTTCCTGATTTTCCGCGTTTGTGCGTTCGTCTTGTTCGGTCGCCACGCGCAAAACCTTGCGCAGGGGCAGCACCAGTTCGCGTGGCTTGACCGGATGATTTCCAGCCGCGCAGACACCGAACTCGTCTCCACGCGCCGTGTCGATGATGACATGCGCGCCGGTCATCAGCGTCAGCCCGGCAGGGTCAAAATAATAGGATTTTGCGTTATTGCGGAAGCGAATGTCCACAACGGTAACGGCAGCGGGCTCGTCCGGCTGGACGGGCGCTTCTTCCGCCGCAGGCGCGGCGGCCTGTGCAGGCTGCTGTATATCAGCCGCTGGCTCCTGCACCTGATCTTCCGGTTCTGATGCAGCTGTCTGCTGCTCCAGAACGGTATCGGGATTCTGTTCTTGCATGGTTCTCTCCAATCTGCCGCAGGGCCTGCGGCAAGGTAAAATTTCAGGTTCGGCGCTCAGCGCAGCTTCATCGTCAGATAGCCGACGACTGCGCCTGCCGACGCGTTGGCCATCAGCGCGTCAATGGCAGTCTGTATACTGTCAGACGCCTGCATAAGTTCTGAGCCGGAGCGGCTGGCAACGATCTGCGCGGCGCTCTCGGACGCGGCATCCAGTCCGCCCCGCTGCGCAAGCGCGCCGCAAATACACGCACGCAGCTGCTGCAGCGCGGGAAGCAGCTGCTCCCGCTTCGCCTTTTCCATGGGCAGCAGAATGCGCAGCAGCGCCATCCGGTCGCGCGCGGCATAGGCTGCAGCAAACTGCCGGACAAACGGCTCGTCCTCCGCATCCTGCAAAAGCGTCAGCACCTGTCCCAGAAAGCCGCCCGCACGCAGATAGGCCGCACGCAGAATACCGTCCGGTTTATCCGGCATGCGCTGCCGCAGAAACGGCAGCGCCTCGTGCTGCTCCACAGGGCCAAGCTGCAATTCCGCGCAGCGGCTGCGGATGGTGGGCAGCAGACGTTCCGCGTTGGTTGACAGGATCAGGAACACGCCGTAATCCGGCGGTTCCTCCAAAATTTTCAGCAGCGCGTTCTGCGCCGACTCGTTCATATCCTGTCCGCGCGGGATAATGTAGATCTTACGCTTTCCCTCATTCGGACGGATGAACATATCGCTTCTGGCCGCACGGATGGGCTCGACAGTCATGGACTTATGCTCAGGGTCGTCAACGGTGATGATATCCGGGTGGACGCCCTCAAGCGCCTTGCGGCAGCCGGAGCAGACACCGCAGGGAATCTTCTCTCCCCTGCCCTCGCACTGCATGGCCGCGCACAAAATCCGCGTAAGCGTATGCTTGCCGGAGCCGACGGGCCCGCAGATCAGATAGCTGTGTGCCACGCGTCCGCTGGCAAACGCGCCGCTCAGACGCGCCTTCACGGCATCATTGCCCAGAAAGCCGGTAAAGTCCATATTCGGTGTTCCTTTCTCGGCCTATACTTCGCCTTATATCATAGTATAACAGATTTTCCGCCGCTTCGCCACTATTTTTTCTGCATCGTGAACGCATAAAAAAAGACAGGCAGGGGGTTCTGCTCCCTGCCTGTTTGTTCAGCTTTCCATCTGCCGTCCAAGAAAGCCTGCGACGGTCTGCACGAGACGCTGCTCGGCCTCCCCGAGCGCAGGAGCGCCGTCCTCGCTCAGAATCAGAACGCAGCCCATCAAATCCCCCTCGGTCACGATCGGAGCCGCAGCGCCGACGCGGTATCGGTCGGACGCATCCGTCGGCCGGACGGGCAGATCGCCGTCCTGATAGCGGTAGCTGCGCCGCAGTTCCATCAGCTGCTCCAGTTCCTGCGAGCAGCGCTTGTCCAGGAGTTCCCGCTTCTGCACGCCGTGCACCGCAATGATCGCATCCCGGTCGCAGACCGCAGCGATATATCCGGTGTTCTTCCCGATCGATTCACAGATCTGCCCGGCAAACTCCCCCAGATCTCCCATTGGCGAATATTTCTTAAAAATTACCTCGCCGTCCTTCTCCGTATATATCTCCAGCGGGTCGCCCTCACGAATCCGCAGGGTGCGGCGGATTTCCTTGGGGATTACGACGCGGCCGAGGTCGTCGATGCGCCGGACAATGCCTGTTGCTTTCATATATGCTCCTCCAATGCCTTTCGTTTTGTACTGGTTCCAAAGCTATTGTTTGCATACGCAGGAGAAATATGCAGGTAAAGCAGCACCGCACAATTCGGCAGGTGCGTCCGCAAGCATCGTTAACTGTCAGTTCCATCGTTTCACGTTTCTGCGGAAGTGTTCCACATTTCCCCTGTTTTTATGCTGTTCCGCTTATTTCAGTGCACAAAAGCCTTGTGAGATTTTGTGGATTGTCGTTGGATTTCCCGTTTTTTATACGGAATTCCCTTTTCAACACGCAAGGAGTGTGCTATACTGAAAAAGACCGCTGTAAGCGGTCTATGGATTTACAAAGGAGCGAAGCATATGAAAAAATTACGTTGGGGCGTGATTGGCGCCGGCGGCATTGCGGATCGCAGAACAATTCCCGGCATGATGCTGGCCAAGAACGCAGAACTGATCGCCGTCATGGACATCAATGCCGAGCAGGTTGAAAAAATCCGTCAGAAATACGGCGCAAAGCGCGGCTACACCAAAGAAGAGGATCTGCTGGCAGACCCGGAGGTCGATGCCGTTTATATTGCAACGCCCATCGTCCTGCACGCAAAGCAGGCCAAGCTGGCCGCAGATTACGGCAAGGATATTCTGATTGAAAAGCCGCTGGCCATGACGTCTGACGAAGGTCAGGAAGTCATCGACTACTGCGAACGTAAGGGCGTGAAGATCGCAGCGGGCTTCATGATGCGCTTCGGTTCGCACGTCATGAGTATGAAAAAAGCCATTGCCGAGGGCAAGATCGGCACGGTCGTATCCGGCTATTCGCAGTTTACGCTCTGGCTTCCGTATGAGCCCGGCAACTGGCGGCAGTGCAAAGCAAAAGCAGGCGGCGGCGCGATGATGGATCTGTCCGTCCACACCATCGACCTCATGGAGTATATCACCGGCATGCGCGTGACCGAGGTCGCATCCATGAACGAAAAAATCGCCTTCCCTGAGCCGCAGTATGACGTGGAAGACACGTCCACCATCCTCATGCGCATGGAAAACGGCGCGCAGTGCGTCGTGCAGTCCAACTTCAATATTCCGGACGAGGCGTCCAAGTGGCGCGTTGAGTTCTTCGGCACGAAGGGCCGTCTGCTTGGCGACACGATGATCGGCCAGATCGACGGCGGCAAGCTGAATGCCGTGTTCATTGACAAAAATGTCGCCTATTCCGCCGAGCAGACCCACGCCGACGATGTGGGCGTCGAAATTCCCGGCGACTTCGGCAATATGTACACCCGTGAAATCGAGAGTTTCTCGGATTCCATTCTCAACAATAAGCCCCTCGTTGTCCCCGCATCCGACGCCGTGCACGTCCAGCGCATCATGGAAAAAGCCTATGCCAGCGGTGAAGAATTGAAGATCATGAAGATTTAAGATTTCTTACGGAATCTCCAACGCATCCAGCAGCGCCCGGCACTCGTCAGGCGTCAGGATGCGCTGCGCTGTACGCGGGTCCTCCGCGGACGGCGCCCGACTCGGATCCGGGCGGTTTTCCTGCAGCCACTGCCGGGGCGACATCCCGAGATTTTTCTGAAAGCTTCGGTTCAGATACTTTGGATCGGAAAAGCCGCAGGCATAAGCCGCATCGGTCAGCGTCGTATCGGACTGGCGCAGCAGGAGCATCGCCGCCTCCAGCCGCAGCCGGGCCAGATAATCCTGAAACGGGATATGCAGCTGCTCACGGAACAAGTGCGACAGATAGGTCTGTGTCAGCCCCTCCCGTTCCGCGATTTCACTGAGGCGGACAGGCTCAGAATAGTGTGTTTCCAGATAATGCAGAATGCGGTGCATCCGCTCGGCGTTGCGCGTCTGCGTCATGTTTTCCGTATCGCTCAGCACGCGGTACGGCGTATCGCTGAGCAGGATGGCGAAAATCTCGTTGACCTGCGCCATGCATGCAAACGGTGCTTCCGGTGTATCGCGCAGATAGGCGCGAAGCGCCAGCAGCATTGCGCGGCGAAGCGCCGTCAGCCGCTCCGGCAGCAGGCAAGCGGACAATCCCCGGCAGCCGAAGCGGATACTGCGGATCTGCGGATAAAACCGGGCGCAGAAGCTGTTGGAGATCTGCAGCGTCAGAAGCCTTGCCGGCACGCCGGATGCGCAGAGTTCATGGCTGCTGCCCGCATCAAACAGCAATACCTCGCCCGGCCCTGCTTCAACGCCTTGCCGGTCAGTGCTGACGCGGCAGCTGCCGCTCAGTACCACGCACAGTTCCAGTTCCTTATGCAGGTGCATGGGGCGATATACCATGTCAACAATAAACATGGTACAGTCTGCCAGTTTGGAATGAGAGATCAGTTCATATTCATTGTAGGATTCCATTTTTTCCTCGAAAAAGCATCATTGTCGGGCTGCAGACGCATCTTCATCGGTGATAAGCCTGCCCCGTTCCTTCATAATAACAGTAAGCAGAGAAAAAAACAAGAGCCGCTCGGCTCTGAAAACAGGGAGGACGTATGAAAAAAGGCATATGCTGTGCAGGCAATATGATCGTGGATATCACTTACCCGATTGAAACCTGGCCGAAGCAGAACGAATTGACACACATTACAGAAGGCATTACACGCTCCACCGGCGGCTCGGTCTGCAACACCATTTCCGACCTTGCGCGGCTGGATCCCAATCTGCCGCTCGTGGCCTCCGGCTTCGCCGGACATGACGCGGAGGGCGATTTTGTCCTGCAGGAAATGGGCAAATACAAAAACATCGATTGCTCCATGATCAAGCGCAGCGGCGATACGTCGTTTACGGCTGTCATGTCGAACAACCAGACAAAGGAACGCACGTTTTTCCAGTATGCGGGCGGCAACGCCTATTACGGAGAAGACGATATCGACTGGGACAAGCTGAATGTCGATATTTTCCACATTGGCTATATTCTTCTGCTGCCGCATCTGGATGAACCGGACGCGGAATACGGCACAAAGATGGCACGGCTCCTGCACCGGGCGCAGCAGGCAGGCATGAAAACCTCCATCGATGTTGTTTCCGAAGCGGGCGAGCGCTTCGCACGGCTCGTGACCCCAGCGCTTAAATACACCGACTACTGCATCATCAACGAACTGGAGACGCAGCAGACCACGGGTGTCCTGCTGCGCGGAGAAGACGGCGCGCTGCATGTGGAGAATATGAAAGCCGCGCTGCAAAAGCTGCACGAACTGGGCGTAGCAAAGTGGGCCGTTATTCACTGCCCGGAGATTGGCTGCGGCATGGACGAAAACGGCAATTATTATGAATTTGAAAGCCTGAAGCTTCCGAAGGGCTATATCAAGGGCACGGTCGGCGCGGGCGATGCGTTCTGCGCGGGCGTTCTGTACGCAGCGGAAACGGATATGCCGCTGCCGGAGGCACTCAAGCTTGGCGCGTGCAGCGCGGCAGCCTCGCTCAGCGAGGTCAGCGCGTCTGACGGTGTAAAGGCGAAGGACGAAGTCCTGAATCTGTACGAGTTGTACGGCAAGAAATAAATAAAGAGGGTCAGAATCACTATGAAACAGGCAGTTATGTACG
>ENA-ORSA01001248-ORSA01001248.1-human-gut-metagenome-genome-assembly--contig:-NODE-1248-length-21977-cov-4.774792_pt1 | contig 21977 bp, 24 predicted proteins | sample MGYA00242179_ERZ509142 | MGnify/ENA primary metagenome ERZ509142 (study PRJEB26280, sample SAMEA2338659) | human gut metagenome | biome: human gut; feature: human-associated habitat; material: faeces... | reverse complement strand
ACAATCACGGCATCCTTATGCCGAACTGCGTTAAATTATGCCCCTACAAAGGATGTGGCATTTAACAAGTCATAACCAGTCTTTTGCCGTTTTGTAACTTGCTGACAATCAATGGTTTATATATGACACTGCAAAAGGCCGTCTTTCGCATTGCGAAAGACGGCCTTTTAGCTCGCGATTGACGGCCTTTTACAAGGCGAAAGACCGTCAATTGCAAAATGTATGTGCGTCAACGCATGGCGGCCTTAGCCTCTTCCACGCTGAAACCGCGGCCTGCGGCGAAGCGCAACAACTTCATCTCAAGCTCATACGGGCTGTCGGCCTTGATGCTTTTGGCCTTCGCTTGCAGCATGGGGCGCAGTATTTCGACGTATTCCGAGGTGCCAACATCGTCTAATGCAGCGGCGATTGCGTCGCCGGGAATGCGCTTCATGTAGAGCGCCTGTTCGATTTTGCGCCGTCCCCACTTGGCATACCGCACCTTGTCGTGCACGAAGGCGCGGGCGTAACGGTCGTCGTCGATGTAGTGTTCATCAGCCAAACGCCCGATGACACGCTGCTGCACGTCGTCCGGCACCTGCCATGTGCGCATCTTCGCGGCCATCTCCTGGCGGCAGTGTTCGGCCTTGGCGCAGAGCGCGGAGAGGCGATAGAAAAGCTGTTCTTCGGTCAATTCTTTTTTCATTGGTGGTATTTTGATGGGTGGACTGGGAGTGCTGGGAGGAAGGAGAGAGCTGGGACGGGGTGAAAAAGGTAGTGGATTTTTCACTTTTCACTTTTCGTTTTTCACTTTTTTACCGCCTTCATCATCCTCTTCTTGCCGTACATGTCGTCGATTACGGTCACTTCCGTGAAGCCCGTTTGCCGCGCCATGTCGGCCGTCTGCTCGGCGTACAGGTGGTTAAGTTCGAAGTAGAGCGCACCGCCTGGGCGCAGTGTGGAGTGCGCGTAGCGTGTGATTGCTGTGTAGAATAGCAGCGGCTCTTCGTCAGGGACGAATAGGGCGGAGTGCGGCTCATGGTCGAGCACGTTGGCGGTCATGTCCTTTTTCTCCTTATTACATATATAGGGAGGGTTTGATACGATGACGTCCCACTGCTCGCCCGTCGGCTGCAAGGCCAGCGCGTCGCGGCGTTCAAGCGTAACGTCTGCGCCGAGCCGCCGCGCGTTGGCCTGCGCTACGGCGAGCGCGTCGGCTGAAATGTCATACGCGGTGACGCGGCTTTGCGGCATGTTGAGCGCAAGGGTTACGGCTATGCAGCCGCTGCCCGTGCCGATGTCGAGCACGTTTGCATCATTCTTTTCTCCCCATTCTGACGCTACGAGGGCGCAAAGCTCCTCCGTCTCGGGCCGTGGTATGAGCACGCCGGGGCGCACAAAGAACCACCGGCCGCCAAATTCGGCACGTCCTACGACATACTGCACTGGTTCGCCTTGCAGCAGACGGCTGAACAGGCGGTCGAGTTCGGCCTGCTTCTCGGCCACCATATCCTCAACCGCACCGCACATCACGTCGGCCTTCGACAGTCCGAAGTACACATCGAGCACGTAGTCCGTCACGGCGCGCGCCTCCCCTTTGCCGTAGAGCGGCACCAGGCTGTGCCACAGTTCGCGGTAAGTCATTGGCCGTCCTCCTTTCCGCCGTCCTCCGCAGGGCGGCGTTTCTTCGGCATCCGGCCATGCTTCCGCAGAGCTTCGGCTATGAGCCATTGCAGCTGTCCGTTGACGGAGCGGAACTCGTCGGCCGCCCATTTCTCCACGGCGGCCATCATGTCCTCGTCCATGCGCAGGATGAAGCTCTTTTGTTTATTCTCCTTTTTCATTTCAAAAGCAGACAAGTTGACAAGTTACGGGTGACAAGCGGGCAAGTCATACATGCGTTGCATTGTCGTTATTCTTAGTCAGCGACCGGCGGTATTCGGGCGAACGGTAATACAGGTAGAACGTGATGTACTGGCGCATGACCCCGAATGTGCACACAATCAGCCATATGAACCAGCCGCGCAGCCAGTCTGCAAAGTCCTTGGTGAATGCGTTGTAGCCTTCGAACACGAGTTCGCCTATTGTCCATCCGATTGTGACCGCCACGAAACTTATAGCCAGTCCTGTTGCGATGAACCGCCACTTGCTCCTCAACCACAGGCGGTGATACCATCCGCCGAGCGTCACCTCGCGCTTCAACGGCTTGCGGCGGAACTTGACGTAATAGATTCCAAAGGCGAAGCCGCCGCCAAGAAGCAGTGCCGGCATCCATATAAACACGGGGTCGGAGTAGCCCCTGACTATGCCGGCGACGATGAAAATCAGGGCGAACACTATGCCTATGCCGATGACAAGCCAGCCCTCAAGCACAGGGCTGCACGTGTATTTCACAACGTTGATGCGGCTTGCATGTCTTTTGAAAAATCCCATGTCGAGTTGTGTTATTATGAGTTACGTATGAAAGCACCCTTTGTAGGGACATAATTCATTATGTCCGCACGTTCTGAAAGAACGTTTTTCATTTGCTGCGCTTGTGTAATACGCCTCTTCGCGGCGTGCGGACATAATAAATTATGTCCCTACAAAGGATGTTTTCTTATGCCGAACTCACGTCGTTTTAATGTCTTTTCAATACCAGTCGATGTATTCGCGTGTGTTTTCCTGCGAGCGGTAGTAGCCTTGCAGGTCGATGTACGTTGTCAGGACATCAAACACAAACATCATCAAGAGCCATGAATAGGCAACCATGTCATAAGCCCACTCTTTGAAATCCAATGCCTTGTAGCCGCTGTCAAGCAGTCCCAGGAACGTCAGCAACGCAGGATAGCCGACAACTGCGGCTGCCAGCGCGCCGACGAGCCACAGCTTGCCGTAGCGCTGGTAGAGGCGGTGCGAGAGCGTGCCAAGCACGACGTTGTTCTCAAACGGCTTGCTCCTGAACAGCCACAGGTAAGCGTAGCGTATTACGATTGCGCCGAGAATTGCTACGGTAAGCCATGTTCCCCACCTGTCCCACGCGCCGGTAAGCTCGGCGTTGAGCACGTGCAGGGCGAGCAGCGGTACGCCCGTGAATACGTAGACCATGCCTACGCGCCGTGGCGAGGTCTTGTAATAAGCCAGTTTACATTGTTTTCTTTTTATTCCGAACATGTTGTTTCAATTCATAATGCACAATTCATAATGCATAATCAGGCATACGCCGTAAGGTGTGTTGTAAATAATTGAATATCAGATGTTTATCAATCGCCTTGCAAAAGGCCGTCTTTTAGCCTCTAAAAGGTGGCCTTTTACCGCCTGAAAGGCCACCTCTTGCCGCCTGAAAGGCGGCCTTTTGCAGAGTGGGCTGGGAGCATTGGGATGACTGGGAGAGCTGGGATGTGTGAAAAATGGTAATGGATTTTTCACTTTTCACTCTTCACTTTTCCATTAATTACTGGTATATTGTGCCCGTGTTGATTACCGGCTGCGCCGTGTCGTCGCCGCATAGCACTACGAGGAGGTTGCTTACCATGGCGGCTTTCTTCTCCTCGTCAAGCTCGACTATTTCCTCGGTAGAGAGCTTGTCGAGAGCCATCTTCACCATGGAGACCGCTCCCTCTACGATTTTCTCGCGTGCGGCGATGATTGCTGTGGCCTGTTGGCGGCGCAGCATCACGGCCGCAATCTCGGGTGCGTAGGCCAAGTAGTTGATGCGAGCCTCGATAACCTCGATGCCGGCCATGGCCAGACGCTCGTCGATTTTGGCCTCAAGCTCCTTGTTTATCTCGTCGCTGCCGTCGCGCAGGGTCAGCTCCTGGCCCTCCATCTCGCCGTCGTCGTAAGCGTACTGGCCTGCCACCTGGCGCAGGGCGGCCTCCGACTGTATGCGCACAAACTTCTCAAAGGCGTTCATTATGTTGGCCGTCTTGGCCCCGGCAGCCGCCGCGTCGGTGGCAGCCTTCGACTCCGCCATGGTCTGCGAGTCGATTTCAAACATCGCCTTGTACGTGTCTTTCAGCTTCCACACGAGTACCATGCCTATCATTACGGGGTTGCCCGTCTTGTCGTTCACCTTGATGGGCTCTGCGTCAAGGTTGCGTGCGCGCAGCGACAGCTTCTTCGCCGTGAGGAAAGGGTTGACCCAATAATAGCCCGCACGGGTGAATGTGCCGCGGTATTTACCGAAGAACATCATCACGCGGGCCTCGCCCGGCTCTACGAGCAAGAAGCCGCAACTGACGAAAAGGTTGGCGAACACAAGCACGCCGCCGCCCGTTCCGGCCGCAGCCGCGGCGTTGCCGCCGAGCGATGTGCAGGCCAGCACGATGAGGCCGATGCCGATGACATAGACAAGTAGGTTGAAGATGAGCATGGCAATGCCGTTGAGCGTCTTGCCTGCGAATGCGAATTCCTGGTTTTCCATAATCCTTTTATGTTTTGATTTATAGTCTTTATGATATTATTTTGATATTGCAAAGATAATGACAAATGGCATACGTTGTTCCGTTTTACGGCGTATTTTGAATAAATTTAACGTTTCCTGCTCTCCGAAATTACGCATAATGCATAATGCATTATGCATTATGCATTATCTTTGCATTATGGAACAGCTTGAAAAGGACATATTCTACATGCGCCGCTGCCTCCAGCTGGCGGCCAACGGACTGCTCTTGGCGCGCCCAAACCCTATAGTGGGAGCGGTAATCGTGGCCGAAGACGGGCGCATAATAGGCGAAGGCTACCACGTAAGGTGCGGCCAGGGGCACGCCGAGGTCAACGCCTTCGCGTCGGTAAAGCCCGGTGACGAACGCCTGTTGCCGTCGGCTACGATGTACGTCAGCCTCGAACCGTGCTCGCACTACGGCCGTACGCCGCCTTGCGCCGACCTTATAATAAAGAAAGGAGTGAGGAGGGTGGTAGTAGGATGTATCGACCCGTTCGCCAAGGTGCAGGGACGGGGCGTGCAGAAGCTGCGCGACGCAGGCATAGAGGTGACCGTCGGCGTGCTGGAACGTGAGTGCCTGGAGCTGAACAAGCGTTTCATGACTTTCAACCGCAGGCATCGCCCTTACGTGTTGCTCAAATGGTGTCGCTCGGCTGACGGCTTCATCGACGACCATTTCAAGCCGACGATGCTCTCTACACCGTTCACGCAGATGCTTTCGCACAAGCTCCGCGCCGAGCATGACGCGATACTCGTTGGCCGGGTGACGGCGGAGCGCGACGCGCCGCGCCTGAACGTGCGCCACTGGAGCGGTCCCGACCCTCTGCGCATAGTCATCGACCACAGCCGCCCCTTCGACCCTTCGGTGGATTTCTCGCAACCTGTCATCCCCCAGCTCTTCACCTATTTATATAGTAAGGGCGTGCAGAGCCTCATCGTTGAGGGTGGTGCGGAGACCCACCGGCGTTTCCTTGAAAACTCCGAATGGTGGGACGAAATACACGAAGAGGTGTCGCCGCGCACGGTGGGAGGTGGCACGCGCGCGCCTCAGTTGCCGCCGGGAGTAAGGCTCGTGGAGCGCAATGAGTATGACGGTAATGTGGTTTCTTTTTATGTAAGAAGTTAAAGGAACGCGAGTTCGGCATAAGGAATAACCCTTCAAAAAATGGTACAGCTACTTGTTTTTTCGTCCCCAACAGTCGGTAGGAAACTGTCATTCCGCGCTCCGACGCGGAATCCAGTGTCACTTACCTGGTTATTTCTATGCTTTTTATACTGGATTCCGCGTCGGAGCGCGGAATGACAGTTACCTACAGACTACTTGAAGTGAGATTTTTTCATATTGTCTTATGCCGAACTCCTTTAACTTCTTGAAGAAAAATTACGAAATCGCGCCGAAGTAAACGTTGTTTTTGCGCAACGCGTCGAGCCTGCGCCACAGCACGGAATATTCGTTCTTTTGGCACAAGGGGTCGTCGTCGATGATTTTCTGCGCTTCGTCTCGCGCCAGCTGGATTAGCTGTCCGTCCTTCGCAATGTTGGCTAATTTCAGGTCGAAGGCCATTCCGCTCTGCTGCGTTCCTTCCAGGTCGCCCGGTCCGCGCAGCTTAAGGTCGGCTTCGGCGATGTGGAAACCGTCGTTCGTTGCGCACATTATGTCGATGCGTTTGCGCGTCTCCTCGGTCAGCTTGCGCTTCGTTACGAGTATGCAGAACGACTGTTCAGCCCCTCGCCCGACGCGGCCTCGCAGCTGGTGGAGCTGCGAAAGGCCGAAGCGTTCGGCGTTGAGTATCACCATGATGGATGCGTTCGGCACGTTCACTCCCACCTCGATGACCGTCGTTGCGACAAGCATCTGCGTCTCGCCGCTGACGAAGCGGCGCATCTCCTCTTCCTTTTCGGCCGGCTTCATGCGGCCATGCACCTTACCGAGCCTGAACTCCGGGAACGCTTCGCGCAGTTGCTCGTAGCCCTCTTCGAGGTTTTTCAAGTCTATTTTCTCGCTCTCCTTGATTAGCGGAAACACGATGTACGCCTGCCGTCCGGCGTTCAGCTGGCGGCGTATTCCGGCGTAGAGGCTTGTCGTCTGGTCGTCGTATTTGTGCAAAGTCTCCACCGGCTTGCGTCCCGGAGGCAGCTCGTCGATTACGCTTACGTCGAGGTCGCCGTATATGGTCATGGCCAGCGTGCGCGGAATGGGCGTGGCCGTCATCACCAAGACGTGGGGAGGATTGCCGCTCTTGTTCCACAGTTTGGCTCTCTGCACCACTCCGAAGCGGTGCTGTTCGTCTATTACCACGAAGCCGAGGCGCGCGAACTGCACGCTGTCTTCTATGACGGCGTGCGTCCCTACGAGTATGTTTACGCTGCCGTCGGCCAGTCCTTCGAGCACGTCGCGCCGCCGCTTGCCCTTCACCATGCCAGTAAGCAGTTCCACTCGGATGTCCATGCCGTGCAGGAACGACGTTATTGTGCTAAGGTGTTGCTCTGCAAGTATTTCCGTGGGAGCCATGATGCAGGCCTGGAAGCCGTTGTCTAAGGCTATGAGCATTGACATGAGGGCAACCAAAGTCTTGCCGCTGCCCACGTCGCCCTGCAACAGACGGTTCATCTGCCGGCCTGAACGCATGTCTTCCCATATCTCCCTTATTACGCGCTCTTGCGCCTTGGTGAGTGTGAAAGACAGGTTGTTGAAGTAAAAGTCGTTGAATGTTTTTCTTACTTTGTTGAACACATAACCGCGGTATTTGCGCTTTCGGTCGCTTGTGTAGCGCAGTATGTTGAGCTGGACGTAAAAAAGTTCCTCGAACTTAAGCCGGTAGTCGGCCTGCGTTATGTCGTCGTTCCTTTTCGGACAGTGCTTCTTCCGGAAGGCGTCGTCTCGCGAGATGAGCTTCAGCGGCTGCGTGATGAATGGCGGAAGGGTCTCGGCCAACGGCTCCTTCATGTTCTCAAGCAGGGTCTTGATTAGTTTCTCAACGGCCCGCGAGTTCATTCCGGCCTTCTTCATCTTGTCCGTCGTGACGTAGTAAGGCTGCAAACCCATTTGCGAAAGTTGCAGTTCGGAGGCCGGGTCGATGTCTGGATGGGCGAACTGGAAGCGTCCGCCATATACTGTCGGCTTGCCGAATATGATGTAAGGCACGCCCGTCTTGTACTGCGACAGCATGTATTTCGCCCCCGAGAACCACACGATGTCGGCCACGCCGGTGCCGTCAGACACGTGGGCAACGAGCCTTGTGCGGTGCGCTCCCATGTCAAACGTCTCGAAACTAAGTATTTTCGCCTTGATTTGTACGAACGTAGTGTCGGCTGAAAGTTCGCTGATGTGGTAGACGCGGCTGCGGTCTGCGTACTTGTATGGATAGTATTCCAGAAGGTCTTTGTATGTCTTTATGCCCAATTCCTTTTCAAGCAGGGCCTTGCGTCGCGGCCCCACTCCTGGCAGGAACTGTATGTCTTGGTCGAGGATGTCGAGCATTGACCTTTCGGATTGTCGGGTTTTGCGGTTTTAAGGTTGTGCGGTTTTACGGTACATTTCTTACGGCGGTCAGGCAAGAATGCGCGCCATGCGGAGGTCGAACGGCGTTGTGATTTTTATGTTTTCGCGGTTGCCTTCGATAAGGGTTATCTTCTGTCCGATGTTGTCCACGACCGAAGCGTCGTCAGTAAAGCTGTCCTGGTAAGGTTGGGTGTAGGCGCGTTTGAGCAGTTGTATGTCGAATGTCTGCGGTGTCTGCACCAGCCGGTAGCTGTCTCTCGGCACAGGTGCGGGCTTGCCGTTGCCGTCGATGTGGATTAATGTCTCTACAACCGGGATTACAGGGACTACCGCCTTGGCCGTGCGCGCCGTCTCGTAACAGTTTCTGATGACCTCGATCGACGGGAAGGGGCGCACTCCGTCGTGTATCCCGACAACGCCTTCTGCGTCGTCAGGTATCATGCTTAGTCCGTTTTTGACCGATTGGAAGCGTGTCTCGCCGCCGTCGGCAACGGTGTATGCCGTAGTGAAACGGTGTTTCTTGCACAGCTCGTACCAGTATTCGTGCTGCTCCTTGGGCAGTACGAGTATTATTTCAAGGTCGTGGCTGTATTCCCTGAAGCGCTTGATTGTCTGCATTAGTACGGGCAATCCGTTGAGGGGAAGAAACTGCTTGGGTATGCTTGCGCCCATCCTGGTGCCCTTGCCTCCGGCCACTATGATTGCGTAATCCATGTAGTGTTAGTTTTTCAGTTGACAAGTGACGAGCTGAAAAGTGACTGGCAACAAGCCGACAAGCAGGCCAGTGTACGCGTTTGCTTGTCTGCTTGTGCCTTGTCCGCTCGTCTGCTGTTTCAAAGCATGAGGTGTTTGTACATCATTCCTTCGGCCACCTGGTCGGCGGTCTGCCTGTCGGTGAGCGCCGCGAGCAGCGTGTAAGCGTAGGGCAGGGCGGCCGCCGGGCCTTCGCCTGTGGTGATGTTGCCGTCAACGGTGCACAGCTCGTGGGTGTATTCCGCGCCTTCAAGGTATTTCTCGAAGCCCGGATAGCATGTGGCGCGGCGGTCTTGCAGCAGGCCGATGCCGCCAAGTACCATCGGCGCGGCGCATATCGCGCCAATCATCTTGCCGCGTGCGTTCTGTTCCATGATGGCTTTCTTTACGCCGTTGTGCGCGTTGAGGTTGGTCGCTCCGGGCAGTCCGCCGGGCAGCATTATGAGGTCGGCGTCGCTAAGGTCGGCGTCTTCGATGAGCATGTCGGCCTTTATGCTTACGCCGTGTGCGCTCTCCACGTAGAGGTCTCCCGTTATGCTGACGGTCTTGAAATCGATGCCTGCGCGGCGCATTATATCTAATGGTATAAGGGCTTCAATGTCTTCGAAGCCCGTTGCAAGGAATTCATAAACTTTAGCCATGGTAAATAAGGTTTTATTTGGTTTTCAACTGTTATTCAAGACATTTCAGGTAAGCCTGTATTGTGGCGTGAAGCCCCATGTATAGTGCGTCGCAGATGAGTGCGTGCCCTATGCTTACTTCGTCAGTCCAAGGTATGTTCTGGTGGAAGTAGTGCAGGTTCGCGAGGCTAAGGTCGTGCCCGGCGTTGAGGCCGAGGCCTGCTTCGCGAGCCGCTTTTGCCGCTTCGATGAATGGCTTTATGGCCTCTTCGCGGCATGAGTGGTAGCCGGCGGCGTAAGGCTCGGTGTACAGCTCCACCCTGTCTGCACCGCATTCTTTGGCCGCGAAGACCATTTCAGGGTCGGCATCGACGAACACCGATGTCCTTATGCCTGCCTCCCTGAAGCGTCCTATGATGTCGGTGAGCAGCGTGCGGTTGGCCTTCGTGTCCCATCCGTGGTTGCTCGTTATCTGGTCTTCTGCATCGGGTACGAGCGTCACCTGCGTGGGGCGCACCTCCAGCACAAGCCCGGTGAACCTGTCAATCGGGTTGCCCTCGATGTTCATCTCGGTCTTTACGAGCGGCCTTATGGCCCTTACGTCGCTGTAGCGGATGTGCCTTTCGTCGGGGCGTGGGTGTACGGTAATGCCTTGCGCGCCAAACTTCTCGCAGTCGATGGCCGTCTGCATTACGTCGGGATTGTTGCCTCCGCGCGCGTTGCGTATGGTTGCCACCTTGTTGATGTTAACGCTTAATTTCGTCATTTTTTACACTTTTATCGGCCTTGCGGCGCGTTTTGTTCGGCAAAATGCGTATTTTTGCCGTGGTTTTATTCATCTGCAAAGTTACAAAATGTTTGGCATTTCCAAGCATGGCACGTTAAAAAAGAAATTTAAAAGCTCAAATTTATGGCATCACGCAAATTGAAATTCGCGCTGTTCGGCAACATATACCAAAGCCGCAAGTCGGCCAACATACAGAAAATAATGTCATGCCTCGCAGCGCACGGCGCCGAGGTGTGCTTTGAAAGGCAGTTCCACGACTTCCTCGTTGCTACGGGCAAGGTGGGCGGCGGTGCCGCCGAGGTGTTTGACGACGGCGACTTCACGGCCGACTTCGTCATCTCCATGGGCGGCGACGGAACGCTGCTGCGCGCGGCCTCGCACGTAGGCGGCAAGGGCATACCCGTGCTCGGCGTGAACATGGGCCGCCTGGGCTTCCTCGCCGACGTGTCGCCTGACGAAATAGAGACGGCCATCGACGCACTCTACCGTGGCCTTTACTCCATTGAGGAACACACCGCGCTCACCGTAGAGGCCGACGGCAAGCCGATGCAAGGCCCGTGCCACGCGCTCAACGACATAGCCGTGCTCAAGCGCGACAACGCCTCGATGATAACCATCCACGCCAAGGTGGGCGGCGAATACCTTGTAACCTACCAGGCCGACGGCCTCATCGTCTCAACGCCAACCGGCTCCACGGCCTACTCACTGTCTAACGGAGGCCCCATAATCGTGCCGCGCACGGGCACGGTATGCCTCACCCCGGTGGCCCCCCACAGCCTTAACATACGCCCCGTGGTGCTGCCCGACGACATGGCAATCGAGCTTTCTGTGGAGAGCCGCAGCCATAACTTCCTCATAGCCGTTGACGGACAGTCGGAAAAATGCGGCGAAGACACGCGCCTCACCATACGCAAAGCACCCTACACGGTGAAAATCGTCAAGCGCAGCGGCCGCAGCTACTTCTCCACCCTGCGCGAGAAGATGATGTGGGGAGCCGACATGAGGGAAGGGAAAAATTAAAAATGAACAATTAAGAATTAAAAATGAACAATGAAAAATCAATTTCTTTGTCCCAATATTCCCAGCCCTCCCAGTTCTCCAAGCCATCCCATTAAACCGATTCACTTAATAATAAATAATGTTATGACAACCAAACGCATCATCATTTCAGTTTTGCTGACCTTTGTCTGCGCCTTTCCCGCGCTGGCTCAGGACGCTGACTCGCTTTACGCCAAAGACCTGTTGCTGCCCGGCACGCAGGCTCCCGACTTCACACTGGCCGCCCCCGACGGCACGCGCCACAGCCTCTCGTCAATGCGCGGCAGCTACGTAGTGCTCGACTTCTGGGCTTCGTGGTGCCCCGACTGCCGCAAGGACATACCCGCAATGAAGCAGCTGCACGCCGAGTACGGACAGGCCGTCAGGTTCGTAAGCGTCTCCTTCGACGACAAGCGTGACAATTGGACGGCCTGCATCAACTCCAACGGCATGGACTGGCTGCACCTTAGCGAGCTGAAAAAGTGGAAACAGACCGACATCTCGCGCCTGTACAACATCAAGTGGATACCCGCAATGTACATCATCGACCGCCAGGGACAGATAATATTGTCAACCGTAATGGTGGAGAAGCTCGCCGCCAAGCTCAATGAACTGCACGAGCTGTAAGCCAGGCGTTGCACGTATTGTCCCCAAAAGGCCGCCTTTCGCACTGCGAAAGGCGGCCTTTTAGCGTGCAATTGACGGCCTTTTGCAATGCAATTGGCGGCCTTTCGTAAAGCATTGGGCGTCAAGGCGTTGCACGCATGACTGCAAGGCGGTGCGTAAGCGGCGGCCAAACGGGCGGCCGGAAACGAAAAAAGCGGTGGAAAGCAATAGCCTTTCCACCGCTTGCTGTCGGGATTACTGGACTCGAACCAGCGACCCCTACGTCCCGAACGTAGTGCGCTACCAACTGCGCTAAATCCCGATTTGCGGGTGCAAAGATACACCAAAAATCTGAAACGCGTGCATTTTTTACAAGAAAATTGCTCAAAAACTTGTGAGTTTGATAAAAAACGCCTATCTTTGCACTCGCAAAAAGCAATAACGTTGGTGCCATAGCTCAGTTGGTAGAGCAAAGGACTGAAAATCCTTGTGTCCCCGGTTCGATTCCTGGTGGCACCACAAAGAAACGATTGGAAATCATAAAATCCGCTGAAATACAGGCTATTTCAGCGGATTTTTTATATTCTTAAACACAAAAAGCCGCAGATTTATGAAATAAGGAATTGCCGGTTCGGTGGCTTTTACAGAGTCCCTTGAAAAAGCCACCGAAAACAAGATACTTCACTTATTTTCAGGTATTTACAGAGTTGTCTTACAGGTTAAACCGGTTAACTTTGCCGACCTGGCCGAGTGATATGCAAATATATAATTTGTAAATCCTCCGCTTGACGAAAAAAGATGTCAAACCCATTAAAATCAATGTCATGAGACAAGGAACAATGAACATCCTGTTTTTCGTTTTGAAAACGAAACTCTTGAAAAACGGCGAAGCACCAATCCTGATGCGCGTCACAATCAACGGCCAATACGACGAAGTCCGCATACAGCGCAGCGTACCGCTGAAGCAATGGAATGCGGCAAAGGGCCGTAGCAAAGGTAAAGACCGTGCGGCCAACGAACTGAACGAATACCTTGCCGAACTTAATTCCCTTGCATTGGAAAAGCACAAGGATCTGATGCTTGAGCAGGCGTACATCACTCCACGCCTGATATTGAAACGCGTATTCGGCAAGGACACGGAGCTGCGCACCCTGCTGAAAACCATGCAGGAGGAAATAGAAAGCATGAGGAAAGTTGTAGGTATAGACTATTCACCGATAACCATAAACAGGTACGTCAACGTGTTGAACAAGCTGAAAGCCGCCGTGCCGAGGTTTTACGGCAAGGAAGACATAACTTTTTTCGAGCTGTCTCCAGACTTCATCAAGTTTTTCGACACATTCCTGAAAACGGAGGCCGGCCTGTGCCGCAACACCATCGTTCGCTACATGAAATGCCTGAAGCGCATCGTAAACATGGCCTTGGCCAAGGAATGGATGCGCAAGGACCCGTTTTACGGATACAAGATGCAGCAGGACGAAACCGACCCGGTATTCCTGACATACGGCGAACTGAAAGCAATCATGGACAAGGACTTCAAGATACCGAGGCTTGAACTCGTGCGCGACGTATTCGTCTTTGCCTGCCATACCGGTCTGGCGTTCTCGGACATTTCCACCCTGACGAGGGAACACCTCGTGCAGGACAACAACGGCGATTGGTGGATAAGGAAAGGACGTGTGAAGTTGGAGCACCGCCGCAAGGCTTCGTCCATCAGCAATGTGCCGTTGCTGCCGATCCCTCTTACCATATTGAGAAAATACGAGAACCATCCTCTCTGCGTCAAGACCGGCCGTTGCCTGCCCGTGATGTGCAATCAGAGAATGAACAGCTATCTCAAAGAAATAGCCGACCTGTGCGGAATAAACAAGAACTTGACGACTCACGCCGCCCGCCATACTTTCGCAACGACCATAGCGCTTGCAAACAGCGTTCCGCTTGAGGATGTCGCCGCCATGCTCGGACATTCGACGACAAGGATGACGCAACATTACGCACGGGTGCTCAACCCGAACATCAAGGCAGCCATGAACAATGTAAAAATGCGGCTTGCAATGCAAGGGTGAAAATGCCAAGACATATTCTTTTACTTTTAACAAGAGGTTGTGAATAAAACGGATCTGCACAACCTCTTTTTTATCCGTACCGCCATTCCTGTTTCCGCTTGCAAAGTTAGCCGTCCGCCGTGCGGCACTTGCAAGGCCGCCCTACGGGCTTGGTAGGCAGGAGAAAAACCGTCCTCGCTACGCTGCGGTGTTTTTCTCCGCCAAGCCTTGCCGTGCCGCGGCGTCCGTCAGAAATGCAAGCGGGAAACAAGTATGGCGGTTTGTCAAGCCGCCAATGTCTAATCTAAAAATAAGCGACTATGAAGAAAAAACAAGCATTTGTATGTATAAGACAAACCGACAAGCGAGAACAGGTGTGGTTGTCATTAAAGGCTGACATCGAAAGCCGACTTGGCGTAATACACGCCATAGACACAGGAAAAGCGAAAGGCTACAACCGTTCGCTATTCGTGGAAAGCATATTGAACAAGGTAGGCACTTTTGCCGGTAAAGGGGACGTAGACATTGTAAGGAGGGCTGTAGCTCTTGTGTCCGAGTACAACAAGAACTCAGCAAAACCGGCCGTCACGGAACGCAACAGGCTGTTCAGGATGGAAGTGATGGCATTGGAGACCCGTTCAAGGTTGGAGGCCGATTACGGGAACGTGAATATGGAAATACCTTTCAACGGTGGAACGGTAGTCATAAACCACGAAGCTGACAGGCTTCAGATTGTCTACGGCAAAATTCCCGACGACAACACAAGGAAAACACTTAAGTCGTACGGTTTCCGCTGGTCACCGGCCTTCAAGGCATGGCAGCGCATGTTGACGGTCAAAGCCGTGCTTGCGGCTGAAGAACTGCTCGGAATAAATATCGGTGAAACTGAAAAACAAACAACAACAAGACCTTAAACGATATGAAGCATACGGATTTCTTTTCGATAATAAAACGCATCAAGGCGGAAGAACTTAGGGAACTTGCGGCCGCGTTGCGGCTGCACGGCGGGGCTTATGAGTGGACGGATGTTTGCGACAGCCCCGTTATAGCGGCCGATACGGGTGGAGACCCGATGGATGCCGCCGTGTTGAAAGCAGTCCTCGGCAAGGACGGGCTGCAACTGGAATGCGCAGACACATCGAGCGGCGAATGCATGACAATCATGCCCCACGACGTTTTTGCCGGACACCTGTCATACGTCACCGATAAGGTTCCGCCGATAAACGGTACAGGTGATGTTACGTCGCCCAAGGAACACTTCGCGATTGCATGGCTGGGACGTGAGGACATAGCCGCCAAGGGTTACGACACGTCATGCCTCACGGACGGCATGATGGAACGGATTGCAAGGAGAATGGGCGACGCATACTCTGACAACGGATACGGTGAAGACCTTGACATGGCGGCAATTGAGGCAGGTCTTACAAGAATAAAGGTAAGGACTTTATTTGGAATATAAGATAATGGTTATGGCCGATAGAAAAAGTACACTCAAAATGGAAGAACGAAGGGACGCTCCTGCAAAAGGGCGTTCCTTTTTTCTTGCCGCAAAGGTAGCCGTCCGTGCACGCGTGGCGCAAGGCGGCCTTACGGCCCGTTGCCCGCGGAAAAATCATCCTCGCTCCGCTGCGGTATTTTTCCACGTCAAGCCTTGCCGCACGGTACGCCGTGACGGCTGCACCATGCAGCAAGAAAAAAGGCAAGCCCCTTGCCGGGCGGAACCTGACAAAATACAAACGACATGGAAAGGATAGATTACAAGACGATGCTCGACATCGCACGGTGGCAGCACAACCACCATCCGAGCGAAGGACTCACCTACGGGCTTTTCACGGAAACATTCGGGAAAGACCTCGGACAACACTTCCACGGAAAGTGGACGGCGTATTTCAACGGCAACCTTTGGGACATGCTGGCGTATTTCTGTGGCGAAAGCGCAAACGGCCAAAAGTTCTGCGACATGCTGCTTCGGCAGGTGTCGCTGTACAAAAAGAACAGGCAAAGGCCCATGTGGAAAAACGATGAAGCCATAGACAAGGACATTACGGACAACCTAAAACCACGATACTATGGCACGTTATGACACACCGGTGGAAGTAAGGCCTCTCGAAAGGCTGATTCTCGGTTTCTCGTCGGAATGCGGACGAAACCCAATGACAGTGTTCGAGGACTTCCTCACATACGTAATCCACGGCTTTTCACCCGGAGTGCCGCCGCTGAAAAGCTGGAAATACAAGGGGAAGCAGAACGCGGCATTCATGCGGATGTCCTGCGAATGGCTGACGCTGATGAAGTCAACGCTTGACGGCGGCAAGAAATGGTACGATGCATTGGGCGAGCTTTACATGTCCTTCTCCTCGACAAGCGGACGGAGCGCACAAGGACAATTCTTCACTCCGCCGCCGGTATGCGACCTTATGGTTGCTTGTACGGCAAACAATGGTAATCAACAAGGCTCAAGAGTGAGCGACCCCACCTGCGGAAGCGGACGGCTGTTGCTGGCCTACCACGTCAGGAACCTCGGCTGTTACCTCGTCGGAGAGGACATAGACCGCACCTGCTGCATGATGTCCGTATGCAATATGCTCGTACACGGCTGCGTCGGGGAGGTGGTCTGGCACGACAGCCTGCGGCCCGGTACATTCTCGGGAGGCTGGTACGTCAACCCGTTCCTCACCCGCACGGGCATACCGTCAATAAGGATTATGACAGAAAACGAATACAAAAACAAGAACACAATGCCGTCGCCGACATTGCGGCGGAACGGAATAAAAACTGAATTACAAAACCTTTAAAACAAACGATTATGAAACTGAATGCAAGTATCGAACTGAAGTCGCGACTCACTCACGCGGCGGAGAACGGCAGCGTCATCGCAGCCGACATCCTTACGGAAATCAAACGCAACGCCGACGTTGCGGAGATAATCCGCGGCTCGTACAACTTCTTCTCGACGAAGCGCAAGCGGTCAAACATGGAGAGCTACCAGAGGATAAGGATAATGGTAACGGCGTGCAACAAGAACCTCGCGAACGAGAACTTCCCCGACCGCAACAATCCGCAGGCGCCGTGGTTCCCGGAGAACAGGGCCGACCTCGAACCTTCCAAGTTCGTCCGCCTGTTCAAGAACCTGCCGGAATATTCCGACACGGACATGGCCTACTTCGCCAGCGCAATCTGCATCGACAGCAAGGTCACGGTAAAGCTGCTCGAAGGCGTGCAGGACTTCTTCGAGGCGTACAACGGCGAGAACTACGGCCATACGGCGGACTCGTCGGAATCATGCCTGCACAACTCTTGCATGCGCCACGAGGGCACGGCGCGCAACGCCGCCGACTTCTACGTAAACTTCGCGGGCGCGAAGATACTCGTGGCGAGGGACTCCGGCAACAACGTCCTGGGACGCGCCGTGGTATGGGAGAACGTGAAGTCGCTTTCAGAGGACATCCACGCCGCAGGCCTGACTATGCTTGACCGCGTGTATTACACCCACTCGTTCATCGCGGAGATGATGAGGGAACAAGCCCGCAGCCTCGGCATAACGTTCAGGAAGATGTACAACGACTTCTCCCATGCAAAGGACGTAACGGCCTTGAACGACAACACGGACTCCGGAATAGAGAGGGGGAAATCGTATTACCTCCAGCTCGCCGTGGAAGTTCCGGCCCACAAGTGGCACAAGAAAGGCGCGCCGTACATGGACACGTTCTTCAGCGTGTACCTTGACGGTGACTGTATGGAGCTTAGGAACTTCGATTCGGTCGGGGCGATAGCCACACTCCGCAACACAAGCGGCAGCGCCACGCGGATGAGAATGATATGCCCCAACTGCGGCTCGGTGCACAACCTCACCGACAGTACGTTCTGCCCGGCCTGCCGCCGGTTGCTCTACCAACATACAGAGTTCGGTGACGTGATGCGCAGCGGTGTCGTGGAATACGGCGGACGGGCGTACCCTTCCGTGCTTTTCAAGAAGAAAAGGCCGAAGCCGGCCATGCGTCTTTATCTTCAAGTGAACAAACTCTATATGGCATGAACATGGAAAGACTGCTCGCACTCTACAACACGGCCTCTCCCTCAGGCAGGGAGGGGTCTATCGCCCGGCTCATTATGGCGGAGCTTGACAGAATGGGCGTAAGGCACAAACGCGACCGAATGGGCAACATATACGCCGTGAAGGGACAGGCGGAGACTTACCCGTGCGTTGTGGCCCACATGGACGAGGTGCACAACAGGCGCACGGGGTCTTACTCCGCGCACATAGTGGCCGGCTCGATAATAGTCGGCTACGACCACAGAAAAAAGCGCGTCACGGGCATTGGAGCAGACGACAAGAACGGCGTATGGATGTGCCTTGAATGCCTAAGGGACTTCAAGGTGATGAAGAGCGCCTTCTTCGTGCAGGAGGAAACGGGATGCAAGGGCAGCGAAGCGGCCGACATGGGCTTCTTCGCCGACTGCCGCTTCGTAATCGAATGCGACCGCAAGGGCGACTCCGACATGGTGACCGACATCAACGGCACAGCCCTATGTTCGCGCGACTTCATAACGAAAGCGCAACTGCGCAGGCACGGATACAAGACGGCGCACGGCCTGTTCACCGATGTTTACGCGCTGAAGAGGAAAGGCCTCGGAGTGTCGTGCGTAAACCTGTCGTGCGGATATTACGAGCCGCACACCGACCACGAGTACACCGTGATAGCCGACCTGCTGAAATGCCAGCGCTTGGTGAAGCACGTAATACGCACCCACAAGACCGTAAGCCGCCACGAACACAAGGAACATAGATTCCAATCAGTAAGTCATTGGGACGACTTTGACGACTGCAACGGTTACGGTTGGCTCTATCCGCATTTATTGGGAAGGCGTGAATACGGCGCAAGGATGCTTGAAAGCACTACAAACAACGACAAAACAAAACATAAAGGGAGGACAGGAAAATGACACATACTGAAACGACTGCACCTTGTTTCGCAATCGAAACACCGGAGAGCGGGAAAGAGACAATAATGCTTATGGACGCAAAGGCGCTTGCACGGCACATCATGCGGATGGACTTCGGCACAGAGACGGAGCTTTACCTTTACGCCGACGCTGACGGAAAGCGGGTCGAATGCGCAGCGGCACTGCGCAAGGAAAGGTGGAAAGACACGGAATTCTGCCTGCTCGGAGGCTACGGCCTGCCTGTAAAAGACATCAACATCGAACGTGGATGCAGCCTTGCCGACCTGACTTTGGCCGTCTGCGACACGCTGGGCTTCTTCGGTTACGGACATGATGTCGGCCTCGTCGTCGGCTACGGGTAAATGGTTCTCGCTGTTTTTTCACAACCAAAACCGCAGCATTACGGATGAAAATGGTTAATTTTGCACAGGTGTGGCAAACATCTGCAAGACAAGGGGAAACGCACGCTTTGCAAAAGGCTGCATTTGACGCTGCAATATGCCGTCTTTTACCGCCTGAAACACGGCAAACCGGAAGGTAAAAGACGGCCTTTTGCAGAGCCATTCGTAATCGACTGATTGTCAACCAATTGCAATCAGACGAAAAACAGAGGCTATATTGCGCTTTATTTTACAAAAAGGATTTGTCCTTAATACAGACAAACGATAAACCAAAAACGAAGATGAAAGACCAGTTGAGACTGCTTAGGACCTGCATATACAATGAAATACCGGCCGTAGTGTTCCAGGGCGACGACTCGTGCGCACCTGAAATACTTGAAGCCGCGAAGGAAATTTACCGCCGCCACGGCTGTTCGGAGGAATTTCTTTACGACTGGCAGCTGCTCGTTGACGAGGTGAAGGCATACCAGGCGGAGAACGGCGCAAGGGTGAAACTTCCCCGACTGTTGCCCTCGGAAGCCGAGACCGTAAGGGACGAGATGGCGAGAAGGAAGGCCGCAAAATGAAGCTAATCATGTATTCTGCCGCTTTTCGAAGGAGCTGACACTGACGTTCGCCAATGGCTGAATACATGCCTGGCTTTCATTCGCGAATGCAAGAAGTTTCAGAAATATCATATACATGTCGGCGGAATTAATTTAGTGCGTATTTAATTCTATCTATGGGTAAAGCATAACTTCAAATTCATGTATGAGTTCGGCATCATGCAATAGTAAAATTACTATTCAATAATAAGGCATTTTAAGTCATATTACGCCGCAAATGCTGCGGTATTTTTTGCTTTTGCTTGATTATGCGGTAAAAAACAACTATATTTGCCGCATATTCTGCGGTGTTTTGGGGGAGTTCAATGCCGCATAATCAAAAATTGAAGAATTATGTACATACACGAAAGAGATAATTGGACTTCATTCAAATGGGATGCGTCCGTGCTTACATCGATACTTGAAGAAGTCGGCCGCAAGCAGGGCTTGCTGTATGGCAGGCTTTCCTCGTTGGGTTTTGACAGCAAGCTTAAGGCTATGGCCGAGAATTTGACGCATGATGTGGTATGTTCATCTGAAATCGAGGGAATACGTATGAATATGGACGATGTACGCTCGTCCATAGCCCGTAAACTGGGAATTGAAAATGTCAGGCAGACCGCACCCTCGCATTACGTTGATTCCGTTGTATCCGTCATGCTCGATGCGGTTGGTCACTATGACCAACCGCTTACGAAGGAGAAAATCTGTGCATGGCAGACAGCGTTCTTTCCGTCTGGTTACAGCGATGGTTCACATATAGAAGTGGGCCGATACCGCACCAATGAAGAACATATCGTTTCGGGTATGTTCGGGAGAGAGAGAATCCATTATGTAGCCCCATCGCCGGAGCGGTTGGATGCAGAAATGGAGAAATTCCTTGACTGGTTCAACGGCACGGAGAACGTAAGTTATGCCATCAGGTCTGCCATCGCCCATTTTTGGTTTGTCAGCATCCATCCCTTTGAGGACGGAAACGGACGGCTTGCCCGTATTCTGTCGGACATGATGCTGGCACGCGGCGACAAGAGTGAATTCCGGTTCTACAACATCTCTTCAATGATAAACAAAGACAAGAAGCATTATTATGACATTTTGGAAAAGATGCAGCACGGCGACGGGGACATTACCGAATGGATATTGTGGTATGCCAATACTTTGTCCGTGGCTCTTGACGAGGCGGAAAGTATGGTCAGCACCGTCTTGAACAAAAGTCTTTTCTGGCAGAAAGCTTCTTCCGTTGCGTTAAGCCAAAGGCAAACGGACATGCTAAACCTGTTCCTTGACGGCTATGAGGCGAAGATTACAACCAAGACATGGGCGTCGCTGGCGAAATGTTCCACGGATACGGCCCTGCGCGACATACACGACCTTGTAGAAAAAGGTGTCTTGCGCGAGGACATACCCGGAGCCAAACGCCCAAGCTATTCCATCATTTACGAGCCAGACGACCTCACGGCACTCTTTTCCGAAGTCCGTGTTGAAGATGAGAATGGCCGCTTCTATCTTAAAGCACTGTACAAAGGCAAGACACCGGTATGCGAAAGGGTCTTGCCTTTGGATGCGGAACGGTTCGGCAGAGGAGACTTGCCATTGGAGAACCTGCTTGCCAAATACTGCTCTTATCTGAAAATGAATTAAACAAGACAGATTGTATAATACGACATTATGCGGAATACAATGAAAGAAAAAGCATTCCTGTCTCTGTCATGTGTTTAGATAATCATTCAGGTCCTTAAAATCATTGTATAAGGAGGACATGTCTTCCGCATTGCCATTCAATGCCTTGTAAAGCGAGGCGAACGCATTACGGCCGGCCGCATCATTGTCAAACAGGCATACAGTTTTGTCGTATTCTCGCAACAAAGGCAATGCCTTGCCTATACTTGAAACGGAGTTCAGGACGATGAAATCATTTTCCATTGCATCAAGGCATGGCAAACGGCCGTGTTTCCTCAATGTCAGGAAAGACAGATAGTCGATAAATCCCTCGAAAACAAGGCAAGTCACAATCTTTGTTTCATCGCCAGACTTTATGCAAGATATGTCCTTCGGCGCAATGCAGCCCTTGAACCAGCGGTTGCGGAGTTCGTAACCGCCCGACCGATTGCGGAACCCTATGGCGTAATAACGCTTGCCGTTATAAGTGTAATGCACCTCCAAGCACTCCTTGCGTGCGACATCCGTGTCTATTTTCCTTTCACGTAAATACGCCAACAAGGCAGGGGATTTTATTGGAAAATAATAGGATAAAACGCAGAATAAAGCGAATTTGAGCATTCTCACTGACGG
>ENA-ORSA01001238-ORSA01001238.1-human-gut-metagenome-genome-assembly--contig:-NODE-1238-length-22204-cov-26.814168_pt1 | contig 22204 bp, 20 predicted proteins | sample MGYA00242179_ERZ509142 | MGnify/ENA primary metagenome ERZ509142 (study PRJEB26280, sample SAMEA2338659) | human gut metagenome | biome: human gut; feature: human-associated habitat; material: faeces... | reverse complement strand
CGGCGCATCGGCAAAGAAGTGGCGCATCGTGCGGCACATTCTTGACTGATGAAAACTTAGGTTCAGCGCCTTTCCGTCCTTTATCTTTATTGTTTCTACAAACTGCTGCATTATCACTTGCGTCTATTTTGTTATCGGGAGATACACCTTCTGCAGCACCTCCTCGTATTCCTTTATGCACTGGCTCTGCGACGTGATGCCGCCGCCTGCCTTGAAGAACATTCCCTTGTCGGTCTGCTCTACGAATCGTATCATTACGGCAGAGTCAAGTTCGCCGTTACTGTATATTCCCATGATGCCGGTATAGAATCCGCGCTGGTATGTCTCGGCTTCGTCTATTATCTGGCAGGTTTTCTTCTTAGGCGCACCCGTTATGCTTCCGGCAGGCAGTTGCGCTGCGAGTATGTCTCCGATGCGCTGCGTGTAGTCGGAGGGCAACTTGCCGCTTATCTCCGAACTTGTCTGCAAGATGTCGCCCTTATTGGTGTGCAGGACGTCTACGAAGCGGAACTTCTCTACCTTCACATCCTCAGCCACCGTGTTCAGATCGTTGCGTATCAGGTCTACAATGGTTGCATGTTCTGCTGCTTCCTTCTTGTCGTCCATCAGCACCTGTTCGGCGTCGGGCAACGCAGCGTCGATTGTGCCCTTCATAGGGTAGGAATAGATTCTGCCGCCTCTTATCTGCACGAACGTTTCGGGCGAGAAACACACGAACCGACCGATGCCGTGCGACGGATTGTTCAGCAGCAACTTGTACTTGCCTTTCGAGTGGCGGAAGATGTCCTCAATAGAAAGGTTGCAGCGCACCGCCATCTGGCATGTCAGGTTGGCGAGATAGCTATAGCCAGCCAGCATATTGTTCTTCACGATGTTGAAGCTGCGCTCGTATTCGTCGTACTTCGGTGCCTCCACCTCCCACTCTATCTCAGCAGGAAGCTGGCTGCTGCCTTCAACGGCGTTGGTATGACTGCCGAAGTCGTAGAGACACTCGCAAGGGTCAATCTCCGCGAGTTTCTTTATATACGCCTTGTCGCCTTTGTAGTCGACAACGAACAGAAAAGGCTCTCCGCTGCCGCCCAATTCGTTCAGTCTGTCTATTATATCTTTGTTCATACGCTTCTGGTGTAATGTTTTTAGCAAGTGCAAAATTACATCTTGTTTGCGAAAGCCACAAAAGTTGAGAGCGTGAATAAATCTTAAATTATATTTGCTTATTGCTGTTTTCACTAATAATTGGTTACTTTTGTCAACGTTTTAATTCGACAAACAAGAAATAAGGGGTGCTTCACGATTGTGTTGCTGAGATTATACCCATAGAACCTGACGCAGATAATGCTGCCGCAGGGATTGCTTCAGACATCCATACTTATTATATAAGGTATGACGTGATGCTCGGAGCTGTTTCTATTCCGTATTTTCTTTTGGTAGTAAGACCAACGGATACGCCTCCAGACAAAAAAAAGACAAAGAGCATGAGGTACATTTGCGCACTTACCATTGCCGGTTCCGATAGTTGTGGCGGAGCGGGCGTTCAGGCTGACATTAAGACGATGTCGGCTTTAGGCGTTTATGCCGCTTCCGCCATCACGTCCGTCACGGTGCAGAACACATTGGGCGTGCAAGCCATTCAAGCCATACAGCCGGAGATTGTGGCAGGACAGATACGGGTGGTTATGGACGACATAAAGCCCACGGCTATAAAGGTAGGAATGGTGAACGACCAGGCTACTATCCTGGCTATTGCCGACACGCTGCGACAGTATTCTCCGCAAAAGCTCGTCGTCGACCCGGTAATGGTGTCTACGAGCGGTTCGATGCTCATGCAGAAGGACGCTTTGAGCACGTTCTGCAGTCGCTTGCTCCCTATGGCTACCCTACTCACGCCGAACATTCCCGAAGCGGAAGTGCTCTCCAACCTCTCTATCCGCTCTATTGATGACATGGATGCTGCAGGACGCAGCATTTTGGCATTGGGCTGCAAGGCTGTGCTTATTAAGGGCGGACATCTTGAGGGTAGGAAGGTAGACAAGCTGTACCTGCCGAACGGCGAGGTTTGCTCGTTCGTTCACGAAGCGATAGCCACACGCAACACGCACGGCACGGGCTGCACGTTGTCTTCTGCCATCGCTGCGTTCATGGCTCGCGGACTTGCATTGGCTGACGCCGTAGCGCAAGCCAAGACTTACCTTTCGCAGGCCTTGAAAGCTGGCAAGGATGTGCACATCGGCGAAGGTCACGGACCGGTTAACCATTTGTTCAATCCCGAAAAACAAATTATCCTATGATACAGTTTATTACTCATTCCAACGAACGCTACGGATATGTAGAGGGCGCTCGCTTGGCACTTGAAGGCGGATGCCGATGGGTTCAGCTGCGCATGAAGGACGCCTCGGAGGAGGAGTTCGTGGCTGCAGCCAAACAGATTGGCAAGTTGTGCAGAGAGCACGAAGCGGTGTTCGTTCTCGACGACCATGCGGAGCTTGTGGAGCGCTGCGGAGCCGACGGCGTGCATCTCGGCAAGAACGACATGCCGGTTGACGAGGCGCGTAGGCTGCTCGGCAACGACAGAATAATCGGCGGCACGGCTAACACCTTCGAAGACATTGAGCGTCTGCACCGGCAAGGTGCCGACTACATAGGCTGTGGTCCGTTCCGCTTCACCACGACAAAGAAAAACCTCTCGCCGGTGTTGGGTCTGGAGGGCTACAAGCGCATCGTCAGCGACATGAAGACGCACGGCATCGATCTGCCCATCGTAGCCATCGGCGGCATACTGAAGTCGGACATCGCCGACATAATGCAGACCGGCGTGACGGGCATCGCCGTAAGCGGCGGCATTCTGAACGCCGAAAGCCCAACAGAAGAAATGAAACAATTTATAAGCCTTATAAAACCAAACAGATAATGGAAACAAATATCAAATTCAACTATCCTTCTTCCGAGAAGGTGTATCTCAGCGGCAAGCTCTACCCCGAGATTAAGGTGGGTATGCGCAAAGTGAGCCTTACGCCTACCATCACAGTAGAGGGCGGCGAGCGTCGCGTCGAGCCTAACGATCCGGTGTACGTATACGACACAAGCGGTCCGTACAGCGACCCTAACGTGGAAATAGACCTGGAGAAGGGTCTGCCGAAGCTGCGCCAGTCGTGGATAGACGGTCGCAAAGAGGGCGAGACACAGATGTACTTCGCCAAGCAGGGCGTCATCACGCAGGAGATGGAGTATGTAGCCATCCGCGAGAACATGAACTGCGAGGAGCTTGGCATCAAGACACACATCACTCCGGCATTCGTATGCAAGGAGATAGCCGAAGGCAGAGCCGTGATTCCCGCCAACAGAAAGCACCCGGAGTCGGAGCCAATGATCATCGGCACCAACTTCCTCGTGAAGATTAACACCAACATCGGCAACTCTGCCACCACTTCCGGCATGCAGGAGGAGGTTGAGAAGGCTGTATGGAGCTGCAAATGGGGCGGCGACACATTGATGGACCTCTCAACGGGCAACGACATACACGAAACACGCGAGTGGATTCTGCGCAACTGTCCGGTTCCGGTAGGCACTGTGCCTATGTATCAGGCGTTCGAGAAGGTGAACGGCAAGGCAGAAGACCTCACTTGGGAGATTTTCCGCGACACATTGATTGAGCAGTGCGAGCAGGGTGTCGACTACTTCACCATCCATTGCGGCATTCGTCTTCAGAACATTCACCTCGCCGACACTCGTCTTACGGGCATCGTGAGCCGCGGCGGCAGCATCATCTCCAAGTGGTGCAAGGTGCATCAGAAGGAGAGTTTCCTCTACGAGCACTTCGACGACATCTGCGACATCTGCGCAAAGTACGATGTTGCCATCTCTTTGGGCGACGGTTTGCGCCCCGGTTCTACATACGACGCCAACGACGCTGCGCAGTTTGCTGAGCTCGACACTATGGGCGAACTGGTTGAGCGTGCTTGGGCTAAGAACGTTCAGGCATTCATCGAGGGTCCGGGACACGTGCCTATGCACAAGATCAAGGAGAACATGGAGCGACAGATCGAGAAGTGTCATGGTGCACCGTTCTACACGCTCGGTCCGCTCGTTACAGACATTGCTCCGGCTTACGACCACATCACTTCTGCCATCGGCGCTGCAATGATTGGCTGGTACGGAACGGCTATGCTCTGCTACGTTACGCCGAAGGAGCACCTCGCTCTGCCCGAGAAGGAGGACGTACGCATCGGTGTCGTAACGTATAAGATTGCGGCTCATGCTGCCGACTTGGCTAAGGGTCACCCCGGAGCTACCATACGCGACAACGCTTTGAGCAAGGCTCGTTACGACTTCCGCTGGAAAGACCAGTTCAACCTGGCGCTCGACCCGGAGCGTGCACTCGAATACTACAAGTCGAGCAACAACGTTGACGCCAACTACTGCACGATGTGCGGTCCTAACTTCTGTGCTGCACGCATCAGCCACTCGCTCAAGAGTTGTCAGGAGGGCAAATAAAACAGTTGAGAGAAAAGAAAAAGAATATAAAAACCCAATAAACACTTAATAAAATGATTGAAACACAAGTATCAAAAGGTATTATCACTACCTATTTCGACAAGCTTCAGAACAATTTGGACCTTGATGTAGCCATCGTTGGCGGCGGTCCTTCAGGCATCGTTGCCGCTTACTATCTGGCGAAAGCCGGACTGAAAGTGGCTCAGTTCGACCGTAAGCTCTCTCCCGGCGGCGGCATGTGGGGCGGCGCAATGATGTTCAACCAGATTGTCATTCAGGAGGAGGCGATGCACATCGTCAAGGATTTCGACATCAACTACGAGGCATTCGAGGACGGACTCTACACTATCGACTCTGTAGAGAGCACATCGTCGCTGCTCTATCACGCCGTACACGCTGGCGCTACCATCTTCAACTGCTACTCGGTAGAGGACGTGGTGTTCAAGAACAACGTGGTGAGCGGTGTGGTAGTCAACTGGACTCCGGTGCTGCGCGAAGGTCTGCACGTGGACCCGCTTAACATCATGGCTAAGTGCGTCATCGACGGCACTGGTCACGACAGCGAGATGTGCAAGGTGGTAGCACGCAAGAACGGCATACAGCTCGACACCGCGACTGGCGGCGTTATCGGCGAGCGTTCGCTCGACGTAGTAGAGGGCGAGCGCATGGTAGTAGAGGGCACACGCGAGGTATATCCTGGTCTGTATGTCTGCGGCATGGCTTCGTCTGCCGTTGCCGGCACTCCTCGCATGGGACCTATCTTCGGCGGCATGATGCTTTCGGGCAAGAAGGTTGCTGATATGATTATCGAGAAACTGAAGAAGTAAGCAGGGGGGCACTTCTTGCTTGATTGGTGCACTTCTTGCTTGGTTGGTGCACTTGAGACAAGTGCACCCCCTGAGCAATCACTACATATTTCCACAATGAAATGGATCGTAATAACCTCTCCCGACTTCGTGTCGGGGGAGGCTCTTTTCATAGACCGACTGTTCGGTCACGGAGTCGACTTGCTGCACCTGCGCAAGCCCGGCTCAACGATTGAGGCATGCAGAGAGCTGCTACGGCAGATTCCCGAGCGATGGCATAGCCACATAGTGCTGCACGACCACTTTCCGCTGACGGGCGAGTTCCTGCTTCACGGTGTGCATCTCAACCGCCGCTGTCCTCATGCTCCCGACGGATATATGGGCAGCATATCCTGCTCGTGCCATAGTCTGGAGGAGGTAGCGAAGAAGAAGCCCACGAGCGACTACGTATTCCTGAGTCCTATCTTCAATAGCATCTCAAAAGCTGGATACGAGGCAGCTTTCCCTACCGCCGCTTTGCAGCATGCAGCCGAAGAGGGCATCATCGACGCCAAGGTATATGCACTCGGCGGCATGTCTAAAGAGCATATAGCGCAGCTGAAAGAGCTCTCGTTCGGTGGCGCTGCGTTCTTGGGCGACGTATGGCGCCGCATGGACGACCCTAAAGTGGACATTTATCTCGACGAACTGCGCAGCCTGCTCAGTTAGATGTTGTTAGTCTGCCAGCAAATTGTATACAGGATCCTTTAAACTAAGTCGTCATCTTGTCAGTATACTTTCTATAAGGTGTGAACCACACTTCGTTACCGGGATAATCAAATTTATACATTCGGAGATTTTCAACGAAGTAAGGCATACCGATATATCTTTTTGAAAACAGCTTTTCTGAGCATATCAATAGATGTTTAGGCACTTTTAAGGCTATTTGTTCTTCCTTGTCATTAGCAAATGAAGCAACAATCCTTAGTTCCTCTTTGGGTGACAGTATTTTCACGAACAGTTCCGGCATAAATGCCCCGCTATTCTCAATTGTCATATTAGCTTCCCATTCAATCATTTTAAAGCTAAAATCCCCATATCTACGCAACAGTTTTCTTTTTAAAAGCTTGATTGTAGACAATGTATCATTGTTTTCTTCTGTAAAGAACACTAAAATATTATGTTTAGTCTTATTTTTGATGGTGTATATATATGAGCCATCAGATGATCTTTCAATTGATATATCCGATATTTGTATTTCTTTTTTAATGTCATTTTTACTTTGACTGTTAATTCCATTGCAATATAGCAACGCAATAACCAATAGGAACAAAAATCTTTTCATAATTATAGATTTTATTTATATAGAAATCAACTCTGTTTTTATATATAAGTTCGAGTTATAACTTAAAAACATGCCATAGTTATTTAAGTGATTACTTGGTTTTACATTACGGTCGCCAGAGCTTGCGTATTCTTATTGATTTAATGATATTATCATATTTCTTTTTACTTTCTTTGTTTACATCAAAGTAATATATTCTTACGCCACCACCAACATATTTTTTCCAAAACTTTCCATCTTTATTTCCCCAATATATCTTATACTTTTTTGTATGCTCAGAACCTAATGGGGTATACTCATCTACATCAAATCCAGCTAAAGCTCCTTCATGAAAGATCATAGTTCCGTCATTAAAAGAAACAAAATATATAACACCTTCCTCATAATTCTCTTTGTTAATGCAAAGAGGTGTTGGTACGTCAACAGCAACCCTTGCAGAAAGCAAATCAACGCACATCGTACTTACGGAGGAACGGGCATTACGATTCAATACGGAGCACGAAACCAATAATGGTATGAACAATAAAATCTTTAATGTTTTGAACATAACTTTCTACTTTTAAGTTGAAATAATCTTAAGTGTCTTTGAATGTTCTCCCACGCAGTTCACTCAATTGTATTTAAAAATAAGTTTATGCGAAAAATCTGCCATTTCTCCCAGCAGGCGTGTAACGCATTGTCGGGTAGTGGGTTGAAGGCTGGCAGATAGCAGTTTTATCTACCAGCTATCTACCAGCCGTCACAGTCATCTACCAGCCGCTACAACAGAAACCATTCGCCATCTTTTATAACATTACTTCTTTTCATGCTTCTGATGATGTTTAAACAGCTACCCTTGCAGAAAGTAAGTCTATACACATCGTACTTACGGAGGAACGGGCATTACGATTCAGTACGGAACACGAAACCATTAACGGTATCAACAGACTAATTATTATTTTTGCCATGTATTAATCGTGTATTTATAATAGTTCACTACTTACATAAGTGACTCCATCTATTTTGAACAGGTGTGGATTAGGTTCTACATGTTGCGAATATAGCGAAATAATGTATAGGGTGTATGCCGGAAGGCTATACTTTTAACAAATATTACACAACTAAGAGTAGGCTCCACATTGTTAACAAAGCGTAAAAACAGAACAAGTTGTCTCAGCGTTCTGCAAAAAAGTAGTAACTTTCAGTTTAAATACTGAAATCGTTTAAAATCAAATAAAGATATCTATAAAAAAGATATTCATTAACAATAAGAATATGCTTCGTACATTATTAATAGTAGCTCTTGGCGGTGGCGTCGGCTCGGCATTTTTATAATCGACTGTATTACAAAAGCATAATAATCGAGAAATTCCCACGATGATGTAACCGAACTCCCGCGGTGCTAAAACAAAATTCCCGCGATGATGTAACATCATTACATCATCGCGGGAATTTCATAATGTATCGTCCTACGCTTTTTGTTGAAAAGCTTTTATTGTAAAAAGGCTTAACTTCTACCGAATAAAGACCTAACCTTTACTCTGCAAACGCCAGCGGGAAGATGCGCTTGGCGGCGGCATTGGTAGCCTCGGCAACGGCATCGTCGCTCACGCCGTAGGCTTCGGCGAGGCGCTGGAGCACGAACTTGACGTAGGCGCTCTCGTTGCGCTGTCCGCGCATGGGCACGGGAGCCATGTATGGCGAGTCAGTTTCTATCACGATGCGGTCGAGAGGCACTGCGGCGGGCAGTACTTCGGGCAGATGACTCTTCTTGAAGGTGAGCACACCACCGATGCCAAGCACGAAGCGGTCGAACTGCAGCAGTTCTTCTGCCTCGTGCTCGTTGCCGGTGAAGCAATGGAACACGCCACCGGGCAGGTAGTTCTTGTAGCGACGCAGCAGCTGCACCATCTCGTTCTGCCCCTTACGGCAGTGGATCATCAGCGGCAGGCGTGTCTCTACAGACCATTTCACCTGCTCCTCGAAGGCATCGAGCTGCTCCTGCTCGAACTCGCGCGACCAATAGTAGTCCAAGCCCACCTCACCGATAGCGATGAAGTGGTTCTCGGGCTTGAGATATTGCTTCATTTGGGCAAGCACTTCGCGCCAATCAGCTCGCACCTCCTCGGGATGCAGACCAACCATCGGGTAGGCATAGCCGGGATATTGGCGGCAGACATCGAGAATAGCTTCCATCGACTTGATGTCGATGGCAGGAAGAAACACTTTGCCCACTCCTGCCTCACGGGCACGAGCCATCACTTCGGCACGGTCTGCAGCGAACTCCTCGCCGTCCAAATGCGTATGTGTATCTATGAACATTTTCTACTTGTCTACTTAATAGAAATTAATACTTGCGCTTCATCATGCGCTCGGCGTAAGCAGCCAGTTCTGCCTTGCGCTCCTCAGCAACAGACACCTTTGCGAGATACTTGCGGCTCTCGGCAAAGAAGTATTCTATCTTCTGCTGAGCGAGTCGGTCGATGCCAATCTCGTTGTAAAGGCGCGTAACTGCCGCCACTTTCTCTGCGCGGTCGAACTCCGTAGCCTCAACCCAACGCATGAGTTCGGCACGCTGCTCGTCGTTGGCGCAGTTAAAGGCGTTAATGAGCATGTATGTCTTCTTGTTAGAAGTGATGTCGCCGCCGATAGCCTTTCCGAACACCTTTGTGTCGCCATATACGTCGAGATAGTCGTCCTGCAGCTGGAACGCCAAGCCAATCTGTTCGCCGAAGCGGTAGAGGTTGTCGGCATCCTCGGCAGAAGCGCCGCCAAGAACAGCGCCAATCTTCAGGGCGCAGGCAAGAAGCACGCTTGTCTTCAGACGAATCATCTCGATATACTCCTCTTCCGCCACGTCGTTGCGGTGCTCGAAGTCCATATCGTACTGCTGACCCTCGCCTATCTCGAGCGCTGTCTCGGTGAAGAGAGCGAGAACCTCTGCGAGCTTAGCCTTGTCGCACTGTGCGATGCGCTGGTATGCAAGCACGAGCATCGAGTCGCCAGAGAGGATTGCGGTGTTGGCATCCCAACGGCGGTGTACGGTCTCGTGTCCGCGACGCAGGTCGGCATTGTCCATGAGGTCGTCGTGCAGAAGCGTGTAGTTGTGGTATGTCTCCAAGCCACAAGCAGGCATGATGATTGACTCGGGGTCGTCCTTGAACAGATTGTAGGCAAGGAGCATCAGCACGGGGCGTATGCGCTTGCCGCCAAGTGAGAGGACGTAGCGGATAGGTTCGTAGAGCGACGACGGCTTGCGGTCGTATGCGAGGTTGTCAAGTGTGTCGTTGACAAGTTTCAAGATTTGATCTGATGTGTGCATGTTGAATTTTGAGTTTTGAGTTTTGAGTTTTGAATTGTTGCCTTTGGCAATTTTGAGTTTTGAATTTTGAATTTTGAGTTGTCGGCTTCGCCGATTTTGAATTATTCAATTTTGAATTTATAACTCAAAACTGATAAACTCAAAATGCGCGCAGCGCAAAATTCAAAATTCAAAACTCAAAATTCAAAATTGAATGTGCTTACAACTTGAAGTCGATTGGCACGGCGAAGAGCGTGCGGCAGGGCTTGTTGTTGTTAAGACCCGGCTTCCACTTGGGCATCATCTTCGCCACGCGCAGCGCCTCGCTGTCGAGAATCGGGTTAGCCGACTTCGAAACCTTTATGTCCGTGAGCGATCCGTCGCGGTTGATGACGAACGAAACCACCACGCGACCCTCTATCTTCTGCTTCTGTGCAGCGAGAGGATACTTAAGGTTTTTGGTGAGCCACTTCACGTAAGCCGACATGCCGCCCGGAAACTCGGGCAACTGCTCCACGATGCGGAAGTTGAGCGGGTTATCGCCCATATCTACAGCCGCTGCCTTCGGTTCGTCCTTCTTATGGTCGTGCTTGTCTGTGGGCTGCACGTCGTCATCGTCGCCCATGATGCGCATATCGGTGATGGTCTTCAGCTTCTCCATTTCCTTGCGCTCGTCAACCACTTTCACACGCTCAGTGGCTTTCGGTTGCTGGTGGGCGTCCATCGCTGCCACCATATCCTCGCGCTCGTTCTTCGGACGATGTTCCATCTCTTCGAGGAAGTCGTCAAGATCCTTGTCGGACACGTCTCTGCTCGCGCTCCACGTGACAAGCTCCAAGAGAGCGACAAAGAGCAACGCAGGCAAGAAAAGTCCTATCAAGAACCAAAGCGGCCGCTTGCGTTCAAGGTCTGCTTTCTTTGATTTTTTCTGTTCCAATTTGGTTGAATGTTGAGATGATGAGGGGGTGACATATGTCAATACCACAACATCATATAATACATTGGTGCACTGATTGCTTGGTTGGTGCACTTGAGACAAGTGCACCCCCTAAGATTTGCTTGGTTGGTGCAGCTAAGACAGCTGCACCCCCTAAGATTTGCAAAGTTACGTTTTTTATATAACAAAGCAATAGCATTATTTCGCTATTTACATAAAAATGCTTAATTTTGCATCCGTTTACAGGAAACTATAATTTTATATTCACATTCAACACTAATTTATACGGATGAAAACATTCGATTTAAAGCCCCAGTTGTTTGACACGCTGAAGTCATACAACAAAAAGAACTTTATGTCCGACCTCATGGCGGGCATCATTGTAGGCATTGTGGCACTGCCGCTCGCCATCGCATTCGGCATCGCCTCGGGCGTAACACCCGAGAAAGGCATCATCACTGCCATCGTAGCCGGTTTCCTTGTGTCGCTGCTCGGCGGTAGCAAGGTGCAGATTGGCGGTCCGACCGGTGCTTTCATCGTCATCATCTACGGCATCATACAGAAGTACGGCATCGAAGGACTCACCATCGCCACCATCATGGCTGGCGTGTTCCTCATTCTGTTCGGTCTGCTCAAGCTCGGTACTATCATCAAGTACATTCCCTACCCTATTGTTGTAGGCTTCACGAGCGGTATCGCCGTAACCATCTTCACCACACAGATTAAGGACCTCTTCGGACTGACCATCGACACGGTGCCGTCCGACTTCATCGAGAAGTGGGCATGCTACATACAGCACTTCTCTACAGCCGACCTATGGTGCTCGCTGGTGGGCATTGTGAGCGTCGTGATTATCGCCATCACGCCGAAGTTCAGCAAGAAGATACCGGGTTCGCTCGTGGCTATCATCGTTATGACCATCGCCGCTCTGCTCCTTAAGCAGTACGCCGGCATCACAAGCATCGAGACCATCGGCGACCGCTTCAACGTGAGCAACGCCATACCCGACGTGCAGGTGCCTGCCATGACATGGGAGACGATAAAGAGTCTGGTCGCTCCGGCTATGACCATCGCCGTGCTCGGCGCTATCGAGTCGCTGCTGTCGGCTACCGTAGCCGACGGTGTCATCGGCGACCACCACAACTCTAACACCGAGCTTGTGGCGCAGGGCGTTGCCAACCTCGCTTCGCCACTCTTCGGCGGCATCCCGGCTACCGGCGCCATCGCCCGCACGATGACCAACATCAACAACGGCGGACGCACACCTATCGCCGGCATCATCCACGCCGTTGTGCTGCTGCTCATCTTCCTCTTCTTCATGCCGCTGGCAAAGTACATCCCGATGGCTTGTCTGGCTGGCGTGCTCGTAATCGTTAGCTACGGCATGTGCGGATGGCGCTCGTTCATAGCGCTCATGAAGAACCCGAAGAGCGACGTGACGGTGCTGCTCATCACCTTCTTCCTCACCATCATCTTCGACCTCACCGTGGCTATCGAGGTGGGTCTCATCATCGCCTGCCTGCTCTTCATGAAGCGTATGTCGGAGACTACGGACGTGAAGGTTATCATGGACGAGATAAACGAGGAGTCGGACATCAGCAAGGAAAATATCGAGCACATCACCATCCCTGAGGGCGTAGAGGTGTACGAGATAAACGGTCCGTACTTCTTCGGTGCAGGCAACAAGTTTGAGGAGATTATGGCTGCGTTCGGCGACCGTCCGAAGGTGCGCATCATACGTATGCGCAAGGTGCCGTTCGTCGATTCGACGGGCATACACAACCTCACCAACCTCTGCGAGATGAGCAAGAACGAGGGCATCACTATCGTGCTGTCGGGCGTAAGCGAGAAAGTTCACGCACAGCTTCAGAAGGCTCGTTTCTACGACCTCGTGGGCGAGGAGAACATCTGCAGCCACATCAACCTGGCACTCGAGCGCGCCAAGGAGATTGTTGGCGAGAAGTAGAACACCAATGGCTCATACAGAACATGTATTGATTCTATCATGAGCCTATAAGTAGCGGAGGTCTCCGGCCTCCGCTACTTTTTTTATGCTTTTCCGAACACAACAAATCGGAAACTCCTGCGTTATTATTAAAATAAATAACTAACTTTGCAGAAGAATGAAGAAAGCAATATTAACAACAATGGCCGCACTCGCAACGACGGCATTATCGGCGCAGGAGAGCCAGACAGCATACAACTTCCTGCGTCTGCCGGTCAGCGCACACGCAGCAGCAGTGGGTGGCGACAACGTGACGATCGTAGAAGACGACGCCGCGCTGATGTTCAGCAACCCAGCCCTGCTCTCTTCTGTAAGCGACAAGACAATCGGTCTGAACGTCATGACATACATGGCGGGAGCCACAACGGCGAGCGCCACGTTCAACCGCACCGTGGGCGAACGTGCTTCGTGGGCTGTGTCGGGACAGTATATGAACTACGGCAAGATGCGACACACCGACGCCAACAACAACCAGTTGGGCGAGTTCTCGGCGAGCGACATCGCCGTGGCGGGCTATTTCTCGTATATGCTCAACGACCGCTTCGCAGGTGGCATCACGGCGAAGTTCCTGACGTCGCACATCGGCGACTATAACTCTATCGGTGCAGGCATCGACCTCGGACTCAACTACTACGACCCCGAGCACGACTGGTCACTCTCGATTGTAGCAAAGAACTTAGGAGGACAGCTGAAGGCATACGACGACGAGTACGACCCAATGCCGATAGACATACAGATAGGTGCAAGCAAGCGACTTGCACATACGCCGCTGCGCGTGTCGGCTACGCTCGTCGACCTTACCCACTGGAACTACCGTTTCTTCAACCATCTGGTGTTGGGCGTGGACGCTTCCATCTCGCAGAACTTCTGGCTCGGACTGGGATACAACTTCCGACGCGCCGACGAGATGGAGATAAACACCACGGAGGGCGGAAGCACACATCTGGCGGGATTCTCGGTGGGAGCCGGTCTTAGTCTGAACCGCTTCAAGGTGAACTTAGCTTACGGCAAGTATCATGTTTCGAGCTCGTCGCTCATGCTGAACCTCGCCTTCTCGCTTTAAACAAAAGAAAACAACTTAAACAAGCACATACAACTATAATATGAAGAAGATTGTGATAGCCATCGACGGCTACTCATCGTGCGGCAAGAGCACAATGGCAAAGGATCTTGCACGCGAAGTGGGGTACATATACGTTGACACGGGCGCCATGTACCGTGCCGTGACGCTATTCGCCATGCGCAACGGCGTGTTCGACGCAGACGACAATATCGACGAAGCGCGACTGAAGGCGCTGCTGCCCGACGTGAAGCTCACTTTCAAGCTGAACAACGAAACAAAGCTGCCGGAGGTGTGCCTCAACGGCGAGTGCGTGGAGCGCGACATACGCACACTGGAGGTGTCGCAGCACGTGAGTCCGATTGCGGCGCTGCCGTTCGTACGCGAGAAACTCGTGGAGCAGCAGCAGGCTATGGGCAAGGAGAAAGGCATCGTAATGGACGGACGCGACATAGGAACCGTGGTGTTCCCCGACGCCGAACTGAAGATTTTCGTCACCGCTTCTGCCGAGATACGTGCCCAGCGCCGCTTCAAGGAGCTTGAAGCAAAGGGCATGCCCACCAACTTCGACGAGATACTGCAGAACGTGGAGCAGCGCGACTATATCGACACACATCGCGAGACATCGCCTCTGCGTCAGGCTGACGATGCGCTGGTGCTCGACAACAGCCATCTCACTATCGCCGACCAGAAGGTGTGGCTCATGGAGAAGTTCAACGAAAGAACTCAAGAATAATTTAATAGATTATCGAAATGGAAACATTGCACAATGAACTGTTAACAGTTGAAGTGTCCGACCTTGGAGCCGAGCTCCAGAGCATCAAGGACGACGAGGGCAAGGAGTATTTGTGGCAGGGCGACGACCGCTACTGGGGACGCCGTTCGCCTATCCTCTTCCCTATTGTATGCGGACTGTGGAAAGGTACATACCGCACCGAAGGCGACACCTATCAGATGGGACGCCACGGATTTGCACGCGACATGAACTTCCGAGTGCTGAAGAAGGCTGACGACCGCGTGACATACGTGCTCTCAGACACAGAGAACACTCTGCGACAGTATCCCTACCACTTCATGCTGTCTGTAACATACAAGCTCGTGGAGAACGAGATACACGTCATCTGGCATGTTCATAACACCGACACACGCGAGATACACTTTCAGATTGGCGCTCACCCCGCTTTCTACCTGCCGGGAGTGAAGGAGGGCGAGCCTATCAAGGGCTGTCTGCGCTTCGACCGCGGCGACAAGATTGAGCGCATCTACGGCAACCACGACGGATGCATCACCGACGACCGCTACGAACTGGAGGGATGCAACGGCGGACTTTGGGCTTTCAACGAGGAGAACTTCAAGGACGATGCGGTTATCATCGACAAGTGTCAGTTGCGCGAGATAGAGATTCTCGACCCGCAAACAGCGCGTCCTGCAGTCACAGTAAGCTTCAACGCTCCTTGCGTTGGCATCTGGACACCTTACGGCAAGAACGCTCCGTTCCTCTGCATCGAGCCGTGGTACGGCGTACACGACCACTACGAGTATCGTGGACAGTTCCGTGATAAATACTTGATGAATCACCTGCAGCCGGGTGCTTCGTTCATGAGCGAATACATAATTAAGATAGGAGAATAAGCTATGAAGAAGATATTGTTATTGGGTTCGGGCGAACTGGGCAAGGAGTTTGTCATCGCCGCAAAGCGTGCTGGACAGTATGTCGTGGCATGCGACAGATATGAGAATGCACCGGCTATGCAGGTTGCAGACGAGCACGAGGTGTTTAACATGCTCGACGGCGACGCGCTGAGCGCTGTCGTTGAGAAGCACCACCCCGACATCATCGTGCCTGAGATTGAGGCTATACGCACCGAGCGCCTCTTCGACTTCGAGAAGGAGGGCATACAGGTAGTGCCGAGCGCACGCGCCGTCAACTACACGATGAACCGCAAGGCTATTCGCGACCTCGCCGCAAAGGAGCTCGGTCTGCGCACAGCCAAGTACTTCTACGCCACTACGCTCGAGCAGTTGCGCGAACACTCTAAGGAGATAGGTTTCCCATGCGTTATCAAGCCGCTCATGTCGTCGTCTGGTCACGGACAGAGCATCGTGCGCAGCGAAGCCGACCTTGAGAAGGCGTTCAACGACGCTATGGAAGGCAGTCGCGGCGACGTTAAGGAGATTATCATCGAGGAGTTCATACATTTCGACTCTGAGTTCACACTGCTCACCGTGACACAGAAGGACGGACCGACGCTGTTCTGCCCGCCTATCGGACACGTGCAGAAGGGCGGCGACTACCGCGAGAGCTGGCAGCCGTTTGCTATTCCGGAGGACGAGCTGCGCAAGGCTGAGGATATGGCAGAGAAGGTGACACGCGCACTGACTGGCGCCGGCATCTGGGGCGTTGAGTTCTTCCTCACAAAGCAGGGCGAGGTGATCTTCAGCGAGCTTTCTCCGCGTCCGCATGACACGGGTATGGTGACACTGGGTCACACCACCAACCTTTCGGAGTTCGAGCTTCACTTCCGTGCCGTTATGGGTCTGCCTATCGCAGGCATACACCTGGAGCACGCAGGCGCAAGTGCGGTTATCCTCTCGCCGAAGGAGTCGAACGACCCGCTGCCGTACAACTTCGTCGACGCTCTGAAGGAAGACCGCACACGCATACGCATCTTCGGTAAGGAGGAGGCTCACTTCGGCAGACGAATGGGCGTTGTGCTCTGCTACGGCGAACCGACAGACGACACAACCGAGCTGCGCAACAAGGCAAAGCGCCTGGCTGCCACCGTATTGGGCACCGACCCGTACATGGATAAGTAAACATAGAGTAAATATCTGATTATGAAAGTAGCAGATGCTAAGATAATTGACATCCCGAAGATTGAGGACCGACGCGGCAACCTCTCTGTTGTTGAGGAGTTCAAGAACGTGCCGTTCCATATTGCACGCGCCTACTGGCTCTATGATGTGCCGGCTGGCGCAATGCGTGGCGGTCATGCTCACAAGCGATTGAAGCAACTGCTCATTGCATTGAGCGGCTCGTTCACCGTAACGCTCGACGACGGACACGAGAAGCGCAAGATTCTGCTCAACCGCCCTTATCAAGGACTGCTCATAGAAACTGGAATATGGCGCACTATCGACGACTTCTCGTCGGGTGCGGTGTGCCTCGTGCTCGCCTCGGAGCTGTACGACGAGAGCGACTACATCTACGACTACGAGGAGTTTCTTAAATATAAAGGAGTGCTTTGAAAAAGAAGGGGGTGCAGTTGTCTCCGCTCGGCTTTGCCGCTTGCCAGAGCAAGAACTGCACCAACCTCCTTAATTAAAAAGGTGTAAAGAAATGATGCAGATAGAACGACTATCTCCCGACGAATATGCAAAGATATACACGCCGCAGCACGTGTTCAACTCGGTGGGCTTCACCGAACTGAACCGCGACAAGGCTGAAGATTTGCACTATTTGTCTGTTCACGATACGAAGCACCGCTTCGGCATTATACTTGGTGAGCGCAACGGAATGTTGCGCTCACCATTTTCGGCTCCGTTCGGAGGCTTCACGACACGTGGCGTTCAGAACCTTGAACGCATGGAGGAGGCTGTCGACTTGCTGCTTACATACGCTGCAGAACGCTCGCTGCAACTTGCCGTTACGCTACAGCCGATGGTCTACGACGAGACGCAACTGTCGAAATGGACGAGTGTACTCACGCGCAAGATGAACGTGCACTGCACCGATCTCAACTATCATGTTGACCTACAGCGCATCGCCGACTACGAAAAGATAATAGACCGCAGCGCAAGAAAGAACCTTAATCATGCGCTCAAGGAATCGTTCAACCTCATAAAGCTTAACAGCAACGACCATAGCGACGTGGCTCGTGCATACGAAGTGATACGCCGCAACCGCGAAGAGCGCGGCTTTCCGCTGCGCATGACGCTGGAGCAAGTGTGGCAGACGGTGAGCAACGTCATACGAGCCGACTTCTTCGTGCTTGAACATGAAGGCGAAGATGTGGCTGCAGCGCAGGTTTTTCATGTAGCCGAGGGCGTTGCGCAGGTGGTATATTGGGGCGACATACGCGAGTATTCGGCGTTGCGCCCGATGAACTTCCTCACCTACTCCTTGTTCCGTCATTATTACGAAGCCGGACTGCGCACGCTCGACATCGGTCCGTCGACGGAAGACGGCATACCCAACTACGGTTTATGCGAGTTTAAGGAGAACATAGGCTGTTCTGTAACATTAAAGTATAATTTTACAAAATGATAAAATATCTTGAATTAAAGCTTGTTACAGCACAACACGGCAGCGAGATTAGCGAAGCCGTGCAGCGCGTTGTAGACAGCGGATGGTATCTGCAGGGAGCAGAGAACAAGGCGTTCTGCGAAGAGTTCGCCAGCTTCATAGGCACCGCTCACTGCGTAGGTTGCGGCAACGGACTTGACGCCCTTACACTCATTCTGCGTGCCTACAAGGAGATGGGCATAATAGAGGACGGCGACGAGGTAATCGTGCCTGCCAACACATACATCGCAACCATACTCGCCATCACCGAGAACAACCTTAAGCCGGTGCTCGTCGAGCCGCGCATCGACACGTTCCAGATTGACGACACACGCATTGAGGAAGCTATAACGCCCCGAACACGTGCCATAATGATTGTACATCTCTACGGCAAGTGCGCTTATACCGACCATATCGGCGACATCTGCCGACGCCATAACCTGCGACTCATCGAAGACAACGCGCAGGCTCACGGTTGCTATTTCGGCAACCGACGCACCGGTTCGCTTGGCGATGCGGCAGCTCACAGCTTCTATCCAGGCAAGAACCTCGGTGCATTGGGCGACGGCGGAGCTGTTACGACCAACGACACCGAACTTGCCGAGACGATTGCGGCACTCGCCAACTATGGTTCGAGCCGCAAGTACGTTTTCGACTACAAGGGCAAAAACAGCAGATTGGACGAGGTGCAGGCTGCCGTGCTGCGCGTGAAGCTGCGCTATCTCGACGCCGACAACTCACGCCGACGCGACATCGCTTTGCAGTATGCAGAGCGCATACAGAACGAGCGTCTGCAGCTTCCTTCAATGGAATACTGCAGGGAAAGCGTGCATCATATATTCCCAGTTCTGTGCAAACAGCGCGACGAACTGCAGCAGTATCTGCTTGAGAACGGCGTGCAGACGCAGGTTCACTACCCGATACCACCGCACAGACAACTTTGCTACAAGGAAATGGCAGAACTACAGTTGCCTATCACCGAGCAGATACACGCCGAAGAACTGAGCATTCCGCTCAACCAAACGCTTACTGAAGAAGAAGTGGAGACAATCGTCGGGCTGTTGAACAAATTTTAGGCGCAGTTGCTTTGTCATTCGACATTTTCTTAGTAACTTCACACCGTGAAAACTCGCAATCGGAGCGGGACTTATTTCACCAAACGTGCGAGACATACGCTCACAACACGTGCAAAACACACGAAACAATAAAATCACTACTTTAATTAAACAATAAAAAAACTAATATTTTCAAACCAAATCAATGAAAGAAATAGCTATTGAAGACAACAAGCGCAGCCCTATATCATGGATTCCGACGCTTTACTTCGCCATGGGTATGCCGTTCGTGGTGCTAAACATGGTATGTACACTTATGTTTAAAGGCCTTGATGTAAGCGACACACAGATTGCGCTCTGGACTTCGTTTATCATGCTGCCTTGGACACTGAAACCGCTTTGGAGTCCGCTTCTTGAGATGTATAAGACAAAGAAGTTCTTTGTCATCGTTACACAGATTGCTACCGGCTGCATCTTCGGACTCGTTGCCTTGGCTCTGCATCTTCCACATTTCTTCGCATTAAGCATTGCGTTGCTCGCTGTCATCGCCTTCAGCGGCGCTACACACGACGTAGCTGCCGACGGCGTTTACATGGTTTCGCTGTCTAAAGACGACCAGGCTCGCTACATCGGCTGGCAGGGTGCGTTCTATAACATCGCAAAGATTGCCGCTACCGGCGGACTGGTTTACCTTGCCGGTATGCTCATCGACTACTACACGGGCGACCTCACCGGACTCAGCGCTACAGCCGCAGCTGCTGCAAAGCACAACGGAACAGTAGTGGCTTGGACTATAATCATGGCTGTGATTGGCGTGATAATGGTTATGCTCGGTCTGTACAACGCTAAGTTCGTGCCGTCGGAAAAGGCAAAGGACGCAGCCGAAAAGCCCGACTTCAAGCAGACAATGATCGACTTGGGCAATGTGTTCGTCGATCTCTTCCGCAAAAAACACATTCTTTATTATATCTGTTTCATCATCCTCTATCGTTTTGCAGAGGGCTTCGTGATGAAGATTGTGCCTTTGTTCCTTAAAGCCGACGTTGCAAGCGGCGGTCTCGGACTCACAGAGAAGGAAATCGGCTTGTGCTACGGCACCTTCGGCGCAGCAGCCTTCGTTATCGGCAGTGTGCTTGCAGGCTATTACGTTGCTCACCGCGGCTTGCAGAAGTCGCTCTTCTCGCTCTGCTGCGTGTTCAACCTTCCGTTCGTTGCTTACACACTGCTCGCTATCTATCAGCCGAGCAGCCTCTGGCTCATCGGTGGCGGAATCGTTCTCGAATACTTCGGCTACGGCTTCGGCTTCGTAGGTCTTACTCTCTTCATGATGCAGCAGATTGCGCCGGGCAAGCACCAGATGGCACACTACGCATTCGCTTCGGGCATCATGAACCTCGGCGTAATGCTTCCAGGTATGCTCAGCGGTTATGTAAGCGATATGCTCGGCTACCAGAACTTCTTCATCTTCGTGCTCTTCTGCACGATACCGGCATTCCTCATCACATGGTTTGTGCCGTTCACATACCCTGACAAGAAATAATTTCGTATAACAATAACAACCAAGAAGCCTCTTCTTTCCTCCATGCGGCGGACAGAAGAGGAACTTTAAAACTTAAAAAACTATGAGCAAACTTATCATTTCAGGCAACCCATTGCCAAACATGCCTTGGGAAGATCGTCCCGAAGGTCAGAGAACTCCGTTATGGCGCTGTTCAAAGAATCCAATCATTCCGCGCGACTTGCTGCCTACATCAAATAGTATCTTCAACAGTGCAGTAGTTCCTTTCGGTGAGGGCTTCGCAGGTGTATTCCGTTGCGACGACACCAACCGCCGCATGGTGCTCCACGTAGGTTTCTCTAAAGACGGTGTGAACTGGAACATCAATGAGGAGCCGCTCCGCTTCGAGTGCGACAACAAGGAGATCGGCGAGTGGGTATACGGCTACGACCCGCGCGTTTGCTTCATCGAGGACCGCTACTATGTAACATGGTGCAACGGCTACCACGGACCTACTATCGGCATCGCTTGGACAAAGGACTTCAAGACATTCCATCAGCTTGAGAACGCATTCCTGCCTTACAACCGTAACGGCGTATTGTTCCCAGAGAAGATCAACGGCAACTTCGCTATGCTCTCTCGTCCGAGCGACACCGGTCACACACCGTTCGGTGATATCTTCTACAGCGAGTCGCCCGACATGGAGTTCTGGGGACGCCACCGCCACGTTATGGCACCGGCAGCCTTCGAGCTTTCAGCTTGGCAGTGCATGAAGATAGGTGCAGGTCCTGTTCCTGTTAAGACATCAGAGGGCTGGTTGCTGTTCTACCACGGCGTGCTCCGTTCTTGCAACGGCTATGTTTACGCTTTCGGTTCTGCTCTCCTCGACCTCGAGCAGCCTTGGAAGGCTACACACCGTTCGGGTCCGTACCTCATTTCTCCGCAGACTCCTTACGAGTGCATGGGCGACGTGCCAAACGTATGCTTCCCATGTGCTGAGGTTCACGACCCGGAGACTGGTCGCATCGCTGTCTACTATGGTTGCGCAGACACCGTTACGGGTCTCGCATTCGGCTACATCCCAGAAATTGTAGAGTGGACAAAGAAGAACAGTATCATCTAATATACAACCAAAATGGATATTACCGAAAGATTTCTTAAATACACACAATTCGACACGCAGTCGAGCGAGGAGTCGCAGACCGTGCCGAGCACATCGAAGCAGCTCATCTTCGCCAAGTATCTGAAAGAGGAGCTTGAGCGCGAGGGCATGAGCGACGTTGAGATGGACGAGCAAGGCTACATCTACGCTACGCTGAAGGCAAACACGAAGAAGAACATTCCGACTATTGGCTTCATCTCGCACTACGACACATCACCCGACTGCAGTGGAGCGAACATCCGCCCGCGCATCGTAGAGAACTACGACGGCAGCGACATAGTTCTCTCTGAAGGCATCGTCA
>ENA-ORSA01001229-ORSA01001229.1-human-gut-metagenome-genome-assembly--contig:-NODE-1229-length-22300-cov-12.765116_pt1 | contig 22300 bp, 20 predicted proteins | sample MGYA00242179_ERZ509142 | MGnify/ENA primary metagenome ERZ509142 (study PRJEB26280, sample SAMEA2338659) | human gut metagenome | biome: human gut; feature: human-associated habitat; material: faeces... | reverse complement strand
TCAAGCGAACACATGACATCGGGCATTTCTGCCGTGATGACGCTGCCATGCAGCACCCCGCAGACCCTGCGGAGCGCTCTTTACTCCCTTTTATCGGGTCTTATTAAATCAGACTGCGTCTCCGCTGTCAAGAAGTTTTCCGGATTCTTTGCCAAATTTTGCTTCAGCGCTCGAACGTCGTGCTCAGGGTCGTGGCCCAGTGCTGGCCGGGGGCGAGGCAGGCGGCGGCAGCGCGTTCGGTCCAGGCCTGCGGGTCGTTCTCGGCGCCGGGCAGGGACTGCCACGGCTCGATGCAGACGAAGCGGACCGGCTTTGCCGGGGCCGACCAGATGAGAGAATACGGGTAGCCCTCGACGTTGCAGACGATGTGGCGGCCGGTGTCCTTTTCGTAGATGCCCAGCGTCCTGGTGCGCAGGCCCGCCATGCAGAAGCTGTCGTTGGCGAAGAGGTCGTCCGTGAGCGGGATGGCGGAGACGTTTTTCCACCGGTAGCCGCACCTGCCGGTCAGCAGGCCGTTGGGGTAAGCATCCAAAATCATCGGGCTTTCGGGCTGGTCGAAGCGGAACTCATAATCGGTGGTGGTGTGGTCGGCATCAAAGGGGATGCGGAAGGCCGGGTGGTAGCCGATGCCGAAGCGCAGCTCCTCTGCGGCGGTTTCGGGATTTGCGACCGTCAGGGTGTGGTGGACGGTCTTTCCTTTCAGCCGGAAGGTGCTGGTGAGGACAAAATCGAAGGGGAAGCGCTCGGCCTTGATCGCATCGTCCGAGCGCAGTTCCAGCTCGATGGTGTCGCCCTCGGCGCGGAGCAGGGTGTGCTCCAGATCCCGTGCAAAGCCGTGCTGGCCGCCCTTGTAGGTCTTGCCGCCATGGGTGAAGGTGCCGCCGGGCAGTTTGCCCGTCCAGGGGAAGAGGATGGGCGCATGACGCTTCCAGACCGCCGGGTCGGCCTGCCAGAGCAGCTCTTCGCCCGCTGCGTTCTTCAGGCTGACGGCCTCCGCGCCAAGGGTGTCCACGGTCAGAGTCAGAAATTCGTTGTGGATGGTTGCCTGCATGATTCGTTCTCCTTTGTCATTGTTATCGGTTGACGATATGCTCGCCGTTTCCGTCCAGGAAGGTGCGCAGGTTCCGGGTGGTGATGTCCATCAGGTTCTGCAGCGCTTCCTTTGTCGTCCATGCAATGTGCGGGGTGAGGAGGGCGTGGGGCTCCTTCCGGAGCGGGCTGTCCGCCGGGAGGGGTTCGGTGGCAAAGGCGTCGGCCCCGTAAAAGCCCAGCTGCCCGCTGCGGAGCGCCGCCGTGACCGCTGCTTCGTCCACAAGGGCACCGCGCGCGGTGTTCAGCAAGATGGCACCGGGCTTCATCTGCGTCAGCGCCTCCGCACCGATGAGCCCCCGCGTCTGGGGCGTGGCCGGGCAGTGGAGGCTGAGGACGTCGCTCTCCTTCAGCAGGTCGGCAAACGGCACGAACTCCACACCGTCGGCGGCATATTCCGGCCGGACGGTCCGGGTGCAGACGAGCACCCGCATCCCGAATGCTCTGGCGATGCGGGCCGTCTGCCGCCCAATGCTGCCGTAGCCGTAGATGCCGAAGGTCTTGCCGTACAGCTCCATCTGGGGCAACAGGCCGTAGCCTGCCGGGATGTCCAGCTGCCACAGGCCGTCCTTGACGGCGCGGTCATACCGCTCGGCACACTGGACGATGGCCAGCAGCAGGCTGAAGGTCATCTGCGCCACGCTGTAGGTCGAGTAGCCGGGCACATTCGCCACAGCCACGCCATGGCGGCGGCAGGCGTCCAGGTCCAGATTGTCGGTGCCGGTGGCGATGATGCCCACGAACTTCAGGTTCGGGCACTGGGCCAGGATGGCTTCATCCATCCGGCATTTGTTGAGGAAGACGACCTCGGCATCCCCGATGCGGGGCGCGATCTCCTCGTAGGCCGTGCGGACGTAGCTGGTGGTATCCGGAATGAGGGCCTTGACCCCCGACCAGTCGAGGTCGCCCTCGTGCATGACATAGCGTTCCAGAATGACGGCTTTCATCGCTTCTCCTCCAATCCCACGTCCTCGCGGAGCACCTGCCCGATGGGCTGGGCGATGCACAGGTCTGCGCTTTCGTCCGCCGGGGTGGGCTGCATGTTGATGACGACGAGATGCCGGCCCCGGAAATACCGCAGCAGCCCCGCCGCCGGGTAGACCACCAGGCTGGTGCCGCCCACGATGAGGGTATCGGCCCGGCGGATGGCCTGCACGGCCCCGGAGACGACCTCGTCGTCCAGCCCTTCTTCGTAAAGGACCACATCCGGCTTGACGATGCCGCCGCAGTCCGGGCAGCGGGGCACACCGGTGCTGTTGGCGATGAAGTCGATGTCGTAGAACTTGCCGCATCCGGTGCAGTAGTTGCGCAGGGTGCTGCCGTGCAGCTCATAGACCGTTTTGGACCCCGCCGCCTGGTGCAGGCCGTCGATGTTCTGGGTGACGACCGCTTTCAGCCTGCCCTCGCGTTCGAGTTTGGCCAGCCGCAGATGGGCTGCATTGGGCCTTGCCCCTTTCACGATGAGCTTATCGCGGTAAAAACGGTAAAATTCCTCTGGATTTTGTTCCCAGAAGGTGTGGCTCAGGATGGTTTCGGGCGGGTAATCGTATTTCTGATGATACAGCCCGTCCACGCTCCGGAAGTCCGGGATGCCGCTCTCCGTGGAGACGCCTGCACCGCCGAAGAAGACGATGCTGTCGCTCTCCTGGATGATCTTTTCCAGCGCAGGAACCATAACAAAAAACGCCCCTTTCCAGCAGATTTGGTTACACGTCCAGTATAACACAAATCCGGCGGAAAGGAAGCGTTTCTTTTGGTTCTCTGGTTCAGCGGCCGTTCTCGGCAAACAGGGTGCCGAGGGCCGCAAAGAGGTCGTGCGGGAGCATCCCGGCTTCGCCGTGCACGGCGGCGGCGCGGTCGGCAGCGGCCCCGTGGAGGTAGACCGCGCAGACGGCAGCCTCAAAGGCAGGCAGCCCGCAGGCCAGCAGAGCGCTGGTCATACCGGCCAGCACATCGCCGCTGCCCCCGCGCGACAGGCCGGGGTTGCCGGTGGGGTTCACCGCGCACCGGCCATCCGGGGCCGCGATGACCGTCTGTGCCCCCTTGAGCACGACCACGGCGTTCCATGCTCTGGCAAACCGCAGGGCGGTGCCCTCCCGGTCGGCGTGGATGGCCGCAGCGGACAGCCCGGTCAGCCGGGCCATCTCGCCGGGGTGGGGTGTTAAAATCAGTTCACCCTTCGGATGAAGCGTTTTTCCAGCTTGCAGCAGGTCGGCGGCGGCGTTCAGGCCGTCAGCGTCCAGTACGGCACTGCCCGCAAAACCGGGCAGGAGCGTTTGCACCAGCGTCCGGGTCTCGGCAGCGCGGGCCGCGCTCTGGGCCGTGTAGCCCAGACCCGGCCCCAGCAGAAGGACGGTCGCCTTCTGGCGCTGGATGCGGGGGATGCTCTCCGGCGCGATGCCCCCTTCGGCCCCGGCCTCGCAGGGGCAGAGGCAGCACTCCGGCAGGCGGGCAGACACCGCCGCCAGCACCGGTTCCACGCTGGCCAGCGTGACGATGCCCGCACCGGTGCGCAGAGCGCCCTCCACCGCCAGCGCTGCCGCCCCCCGGTAGCTTGCGCTGCCTGCCACGGCCAGCACAGCCCCGAAGGTGCCCTTGTGGCTGTCCCGCGGGCGGGGGCGAAGACACGTCCAAACATACGCGGCGTCTGTTTTCATAAGGTTTACACCTCTCCCTGCAAATAGTTCCGGATCTCCTTCTCGACCTCCTGCACTTCCTGATGGAACATGCGGGCCGAGACGCGAAGGGCACCGTGGCCCAGAATGATGATCTGTTCCATGCCGTCGGAGGTGGCCACGCGGACCCGCCGCCCCTTGCCGATCTCATGGGTGACATGCTCGATGAACATATCCGCCGTCTCGGCCTCCTTGGTGTAGACGACGTGGATGTTGTGGTATTGCTCGATGACGCCGGGGCTGCCCGGCACACGGTAGGCATCGAACACGAGGATGAGTACACACTTTTTGAACCCCTGATAGTTGCACAGGATGTCCATCAGCTTCTTGCGGGCGGCATCAAGGCTCTGTTTGGAGAGCTCGTTCAGCTCATCCCACGCAAAGATGATGTTGTAGCCATCCACCAGCAGGTATTCGGGCGCGATCTCCCACTGCTCGGCGTCAAAATCCGGGCGCTCGGTCTTCTGGGTCGGGCGGAATGCGGCCAGCGGGTCCCGCTTGATGGGGCCATAGGTCTGCTCAAAGATCTTCAGCAGCTCGGCGTCCTCTTCCAGTGTGGCGCGGTAGGCGGCCATCCGGCGGGGCCGGGTGGCGACCTCTTCTGCCGGGCGGGCGGTCTTGCCCCAGCCGCTGTCCACGTGCATGTGGCTGCGCACCTGTTCCCAGGGCACCACGAACCCGGCCCCATGGGAGCAGAAGACCGAATCCGCCGGGTTGTCGAGGTCATGTTCCGGCTCGTAGCCAATGGCCGCCAGCACCTCGTCGGTGTTGTGGCAGGGGCGGTAGCCATCCAGCGTCAGACTCAGGTGCCCCCGGCCCCGCGTGTAGCCCACCACATCCATCGGGTAGCTGCGCATCGTGGAGGCCGGGGCTGTGCCGGTCAGGGTGGCCGTCTGGCCATCTGGGGCCGTCTGGGGCGGGTCGAAGCTGCCGCCCATCTGCTGGATGTCGTTCATCGCACGGCCCACATTCTCGGCCGGAAGTTCCAGCCGGAAGGCGTACCACGGCTCCAGCAGCTGCACTTTGTGGATCTGCGCGGCCATCATCAGGCCCTGCCGCACCGCGCGGTAGGTCGCCTGCCGGAAGTCGCCGCCCTCGGTGTGCTTCAGGTGGGCGCGGCCCGCGATGAGGGTGATCTTCATATCGGTCAGCGGGGCACCGGCCAGCACACCAAGGTGCTGTTTTTCTTCGAGATGGGTCAGCACCAGACGCTGCCAGTTCTTATCCAGCACCTCTTCGCGGCAGTCGGCCGCAAACTGCATCCCGCTGCCGCGGGGCAGAGGTTCCAGCTTGAGGTGGACTTCGGCATAGTGGCGGAGCGGCTCATAGTGGCCCACGCCCTCGATGGCCTCGGTGATCGTCTCCTTATATAAAATACCGCCGGGGCCGAAACACACCTCCAGCCCATAGCGCTCTGCCAGCAGGCTCCGGAGTACCTCCAGCTGGATCTCGCCCATGAGCTGGACGTGGATCTCGCCCAGCGTCTCGTTCCAGACGACGTGGAGCTGGGGTTCCTCTTCTTCCAGCCGGTGGAGCTTGCCGAGAGCTGCGTGGACGTCGGCCCCCTCCGGCAGAAGCACCTGATAGCTCAGCACCGGCTCCAGGACCGGCAGGTCGCCGTCCCGCTCTGCGCCCAGACCCTCGCCGGGGCGGGCTTTGGTCAGGCCGGTGACGGCGCAGACCTGCCCCGGCCCGATGTGCTCGGCCAGCGTATACTTGGCACCGGAGTAGAGGCGGAGCTGGTTGGCCTTTTCGGCCCAGGGCTCCCCGTCCACTTCGCCGGTGAGCTGGGCCTTGACCTTCAGTTCGCCGCCGGTCACGCGCAGCCAGGTCAGCCGGGCCCCCTGCTCATCCTGCGAGATCTTGAACACCCGTGCACCGAAAGCTTCCAGCGCGGGAGCCGGGCGGGTGAAGCGGTCCAGCCCGGCCAGAAGCTCGTCCACACCCTCCAGCCGGAGCGCTGCGCCGAACCAGCACGGAAAGACATGCCGCCGGGCAATGGCCGGGAGAATGTCGGCATCGGTCAGCTCCCCTTTGTCAAGGACGGTTTCCATCAGCCGCTCGTCGCAGAGGGCCAGCGCTTCGTCGCGGGCGGACGCATCGGCCCCGAAATCCACAAAGCCGTCCCCCAGCCGATGGTTGAGCTGTTCCAGCAGCGCCTCCCGGCCGGGGCCGGGCAGGTCCATCTTATTGAGGAAAACGAAGGTCGGGATGTGATACCGCCGCAGCAGACGCCAGAGCGTTTCGGTGTGGCTCTGGACGCCGTCGGTGCCGCTGATGACCAGCACTGCATAATCGAGCACCTGCAGGGTGCGCTCGGTCTCGGTGGAAAAGTCCACATGGCCGGGGGTATCCAGCAGGGTGAGGTCGGTGTTTCCTGCCGTCAGCAGGGCCTGTTTGGAAAAGATGGTGATGCCGCGCGCCTTTTCCAGCGCGTCGGTGTCGAGAAAGGCGTCCTTGTGGTCCACGCGGCCCAGCTTCCGGATGGCACCGGCGCGGTAGAGCATGGCTTCGGAAAGGGTGGTCTTGCCGGAGTCCACATGGGCGAGGATGCCCACCACCAGCTGCTTGTGCGGGTTCTCCATGGTCTGCATCCTTCCTTATAAAAAGCTGATGCAGAGCGCCACCACCACCAGCGGCACCCCCAGCACCAGATTGGAGAGCATACTGCAATAGGTACGCTCCTCCGGCTCCAGCTCCTCAAAGGAGACGATCTTCTCGTCGGCATAGTCCATAATGGAGCGAGTGGCGTGGAACTTTTTCTGCGGCTTGATCCCCTTGAACTCTTCGAGCAGGTGGTGGATGGTCAGGCCGTCCAGCCGCATATAGTCCACCCACGCCCAGATGAGCAGCACCACGCCGCACAGAAAGCCCGGTGCCTCCCACATGGAGAAGGTTCCATCGCTGACATACCGCTCCCACAGCAGCATCAGCACGGCCACGATGGAAGTGCGGGTCACAGTTTTATATAAGATGGGATGAAGCATATAGCCTTTGTACATCGCGCGTAGTTTTTTCATGGTTTGCTCCTTATTCCGATACAGATACATTTTATTGTAGCATGTTTTTATGAAAAAAGATAGCAAAATCGTCCGTGGTGAAAAAACAGTCCACTTTTTTTCTTTGGAAGCCTGCCGCTTCCCGCAGCCACCCGGCGCTTTGGATTCTTTTGCATTTTTCCGCTGCTGCTTTTCATGCAAAAGCAGCTGTCATCCTTTTGTTTCCAATTCATTGCTTTAATCCATTGACTTCTTTTCAATACAGTGCTAAAATATCCGAAGTGCGACTTTTGCCCTTCCTGTGCATTTTTTCGTGGAGGACAGGCCACACTCGTTCAGGAATAGGAAAAAACAGCGCAGGCAGACCGCCTGTGCCAGAGATCTGGGAGGATCCATCCATGAGTATCAATTTTGAGTCTCACAAGCTCGACCGCCGCAGCTTCCTCAAGGGCGCAGGCATGGTCGGCGCAGCCAGCCTGCTGGCCGCATGCGGCGGCAAGTCTGACAACGGCAGCAGCGCTGCTTCCACCAGCGGTGCCGCAGCCCCCAACACCACCGGTGCCACCCCGCTGAAGGAGTTCATCTCTTTTGAGAGCGGCAACCGTGAGCTGGAAAGCTGGAACATGCTGTACACCCAGAAGGCTGAGGACGCCAACGTCATCACCAACCTGTGGGACGGTCTGCTGAGCTTTGACTGCTACGGCAAGGTCGTGCCCGCCATCGCTTCCAGCTGGGAGCACAACGACGATTCTACCGTCTGGACCTTCCACCTGCGCGATGACGTCGACTGGGTGGATGTCAACGGCGAGGTGAAGGATCACCTGACCAGCAAGGACTTTCTGGTCGGCTTCGAGTGGGTCATGAACGCCTACAAGAACGAGGCAAACAACACCTCCATGCCCAACGATACCGTCGTGGGCGCTGCCGATTACTACGAGCAGACCAAGGCAGCCGGCGACGCTGCCGCCGACATGACCTATGAGGACATGCTGGCTGCCGGTGTCGGCATCGAGGCTCCCGATGACTACACGCTGGTCTTCACCTGCAAGGATCCCTGCCCGTACTTCGACACCGTGGCGGCTTACAACAGCTTCTACCCCGTCGCTCCCGCCCTGCTCGACGAGCTGGGCATCGAGGGCTTCCGCGGCTGCGACAACACCACCATGTGGTACAATGGCCCGTACGTCGTCGAGGAGTATATCCAGGGCAACACCAAGAGCTATATCCCCAACCCCAGCTACTACGATGCAGCCAACGTCAGCCGCTTTGAGCGCCTGACCATCACCATGATCTCCGACGGCACCATCAGCCTGCAGCTGTACGAGAACCGTGAGCTGGACGAGGTCGATCTGGGCGAGAGCAGCATCGCCACCATCCAGGCCGATCCTTCCAACGTGTTCAACCAGCAGATGTGCGAGAAACGCCCCAAGAAGTTCAGCTACTGCTTCATCTTCAACTACGACAAGCGCAAGGCCGACGGCACCGCCGATGAGAACTGGAACAAGGCCATCGCCAACAAGGCATTCCGCCAGTGCTTCTCCAAGGGTCTGGAGCTGTCCAAGTTCTACTCTCGCTACAACCCCATCAACCCGCTGAAGTGCGAGAACGACTTCTTTACCATGAGCGGCCTGTGCTACACCACCGACGGCACCGATTACACCAGCCTGGTCGCCAAGGAGCTGGGTCTGGACGGCGAGAAGTATGATGGCAAGACCATGAAGCGTCTGCGCGCCAACAACGGCGACATCACCGACCTGAAGAAGCAGGCCATGGACGAGCTGAGCGCCATCGGCGTCACCTTCCCGGTGCACTGCTCTTACTATATCCTGGCCGGTTCCACCACCGCTCTGGACAGCGCGACCGTCCTGAAGCAGTGCTTCACCGACAGCTTCGGCGATGACTTCATCGTGCTGGACATCGAGACCTTCGTCTCCTCCACCATGAAAGAGGTCGTGGCACCCAAGCTGCAGAGCTTCGTCCACATGGGCTGGGGCGCTGACTTCGGCGATCCCATCAACTTCCTGACCCAGATCATCGTCCACGACGACAACGCTTACTACAGCTGCAACATGACCAACATCGAGGGCATCGCCGAGAACGGTGCCGCCGATTACCAGAAGGATCTGGTGGCTGCCTACGAGCAGTTCACCGACCTGGTCAACGAGGGCCGCGTCATCGTCAACGACACCGATGCACGCTACGCTGCCTTCGCAAAGGCTGAGGCCTACTTCCTGGAGGAGAACCTGATCTTCCCCACCGTCTACGATGTGACCTGGTGCCTGACCCACGCCAACGAGTACAGCAAGATCAACGCCATGTACGGCCCCTGCAACTACAAGGCTGTCAACTGGGAGACCAGCGAAGAGGCTTACACCACCGAGCAGTACGAGGAGTTCGCCGCTGCTTTCGATGCAGCCACCCAGGCCTGATCGGTTTTTGAGCGCATTCTAAGTTAAGCACTTTTCCCCCGGCGGGAGCTGTTCGCAAAGCGGATGGCTCCCACTCTTTTATTATGTAAAGCGTTTCGCACCTGTTCGTTTGTGAAGAACAATTTCGGTTGTTTTGTTTTTCAAAAACAGTGTTAAACTTTTTGCATCCTTCGTCAGACAAAAACAAATATATTTCATCAATTTTCACAGTCTGTCTTTCTTTTTTGAAGAGGTTCCTGTCCATGCTCCATTGACAGCTTATTCTTTTAATGGTATAATAATCAGCGTGTTAAGGTTTTGCGGGAGGAGCACAGGCACAGACAGAGGGGTCTGTATCTGCGCTCTTTTGTATTCCTCAGCAGTACAGGAGATGCGAAGCTCCCGCAAAGGAGTGGGAAACAAGCAGGACAACGCGCCCTGCACCATGCACCGAAGCACGGAAAAAATTCTAGGGAGGATAACACAATGAACATCAATCACGAGTCTCATGCAATCAGCCGCCGCAGCTTTCTGAAGGCTTCCGGCGTTGTTGGTGCCGCCGGCATCCTGGCAGCCTGCGGCGGCAGCTCCAGCAGCTCCACCGCTGCTTCTGCTTCTTCCGGCGCAACCAGCGCCCCCAACACCACCGGCGCTACTCCGCTGAAGGAGTTCATCTCCTGGGAGAGCACCAACCGTGAGCTGGAGAGCTGGAATATGCTGTACAGCCAGATGGCTTCCGACATGAATGTCACCACCAACCTGTGGGAGGGCCTGCTGAGCTTTGACTGCTACGGCAAGGCTGTGCCTTCCGTGGCCAAGGAGTGGAGCCACAACGAGGACTCCTCCGTCTGGACCTTCAACCTGCGCGACGATGTCGACTGGGTGGACGTCAACGGCGAGGTCAAGGCTCACCTGACCAGCAAGGACTTCCTCGTGGGTCTGGAGTGGGTGCTGAACGCAGCCAAGAACCAGGCCAACAACACCTCCATGCCCAACGAGACTCTGGTGGGTGCTGCGGACTACTACCAGAAGACCAGCGACATGGGCGATGCTGCTGCCGACCTGACCTACGAAGATATGCTGGCCGCCGGTGTGGGCGTTGAGGCTACCGATGATTACACCCTGGTCTTCACCTGCAAGGATCCCTGCCCGTACTTCGATACCGTGGCTGCTTACACCAGCTTCTACCCCGTCTCTGAGGACCTGATCACCGAGCTGGGCATCGAGGGCTTCCGTGCCTGCGATTACACCAACATGTGGTACAATGGCCCGTATGTGGTGGAGGAGTTCATCAGCCAGAACACCAAGAGCTACATCCCCAACCCCAACTACTTTGGTGCAAACGATGTGTCCCGCTTCGACCGCTTCACCGTTACCATGATCAGCGACGGCACCGTTACCTTCCAGCTGTATCAGAACCGTGAGCTGGACGAGATGGATGTGGGCGAGAGCACCCTGACCACCATTCAGGCCGATCCCAACAGCGAGTACAATGCTCAGCTGTGTGAGAAGCGTCCCAAGAAGTACAGCTACCAGATGCACTTCAACTACCAGAAGAACAACGAGGACGGCACCCCCGACGACAACTGGAACAAGGCCATCGCCAACACTGCCTTCCGTCAGTGCTTCTACAAGGGCCTGGAGCTGACCAACTGGTATGCACGTACCAATAAGATCAACCCCCTGAAGTGCGAGAACGACTACTACACCATGCCGGGCGTCTGCTACAACACCAAGGGCGAGGAGTACTCCACCCTGGTCGCCAAGGAGATGGGCTTCGACAAGGAGTCTTATGACGGCAAGACCATGATCCGCCTGCGCGCCAACAATGGCGACATCGCGGACCTGAAGAAGCAGGCTATGGATGAGCTGAGCGCCGTCGGCGTCACCTTCCCCGTCCACGCTGCTTACTACATCATCGCCGGCAACTCCACCGCTCTGGACAGCGCAACCGTCCTGAAGCAGTGCTTCACCGACAGCTTCGGCGATGACTTCATCGTGCTGGACATCAAGACCTACGTTTCCTCCATCACCCAGGAAGTCCGCAATCCTCAGCTGCAGAGCTTCGTCATCAACGGCTGGGGCGCTGACTTCGGCGATCCCGTCAACTTCGTTGGTCAGGAGATCCTGCACGACGACAACGCCTACTACAGCTGGTACTACTCCAACATCGCCAAGATCGTCGAGGCCGGCCCCGCTGACTGGCAGAAGGATCTGGTGGCCTGCTACGAGGAGTTCACCGATCTGGTCAACACCGCAAAGGCCATCGTCGATGATACCGATGCCCGCTATGCTGCCTTCGCAAAGGCTGAGGCCAGCATGCTGAACAACGTTCTGGCCTGCCCCTGCTACTTCGATGTGGCCTGGACTCTGACCCACGCCAACGAGTACAGCAAGATCAACGCCATGTACGGCCCCTGCAACTACAAGGCTGTCAACTGGGAGACCAGCGAAGAGGCTTACACCACCGAGCAGTACGAGGAGTTCGCTGCTGCATTCGATGCTGCCACCAAGGCCTGAGTTTTCCACCGCACCCCAAAATAAAAGTTAAAGGTTCGATAACATGTTAAAATACACGGTTAAGCGGCTGCTCCAGTCGCTTGTCACAATCTTTTTGATCGCAACAGCCGTCTTTTTGATGATGCGCTGTCTGCCGACGGACTACTACTTCACTGAGGAACAGCTCATGAAGTTCACCGATCAGCAGAAGACCGCTGCTCTGGAAGCAGCCGGCCTGACCGACCCCATCCCCACCCAGCTGATTAAGTTCTACAACGATCTGCTGCATCTGGACTTCGGCACATCCCGCCGCATCCAGAACGGTGCGTCGGTGGTCAAGGTCATCGGCAAAAAGTTCGGCGTCTCGATGCGCCTGGGCCTCACCGCCTCCGGCATCTCTCTGGTGCTGGGTGTGCTGATGGGCATTCTGCAGGCCGCATTCAAGGACAAAGTGTTCGACTGGATCGGCACGGCTTACACCGTGTTCGTCAACGCAGTTCCTTCTCTGGTCTCGTATTCGCTGGTCCTGGTCTTCGGCTCCAAGTACCTGGGCTTCCCCACGCTGTACTCCACCCGCAATGTGAGTGCGTCCAGCGTGCTGCCCATCACCTGCCTGTCGCTGGCTTCCATTGCAGGCTATGCCCTGTGGACCCGCCGCTACATGGTCGATGAGCTCACCCGCGACTACATCAAACTGGCGCGTGTCAAGGGCCTGAGCTCCCGCGAGATCATGTTCAAGCACGTGCTGCGCAACGCCATGGTCCCCATGGTGCAGTATATCCCCCAGTCCATCCTGCTGACGGTCGGCGGCTCTCTGCTGATGGAGCGCTTCTTCTCTGTCCCCGGCATGGGCCCCCTGCTGACCGACGCCATCCAGCGTTATGACCTGAACGTCGTGCAGACGCTGGTCATCCTGTATGCCGTTCTGGGCATCGTGGGTGTTTTCCTGGGCGACGTGCTGATGATGGTGGTCGACCCGCGTATTACTCTGACCGGAAAGGAGGAAGCTCGCTGATGGCTAAGGCATCGGATTTTGAGGGCAAGAAGCAGGACGAACTGTTCTACTTCGTCGAATACTCTCCGGAAGAAGCCGAGCGCATCGGCTATTCCAACTATTCCTACTGGGGTTCCGTCATCCAGAACTTCCTCAAGCAGAAGGTCGCTGTCTTCTGCCTGATCCTGTTCCTGGCACTGAGCGTGTTCTCCTTCATCGCACTGGCCATTGGCAAGTACGATTACACCACCCTGATCTCGGATACGAGCAAGGCATTCATCAAGCCGAACAGCGAATACTGGTTCGGCACCGACAACCTCGGCCGTGACTACTGGTGCCAGGTGTGGTACGCCACCCAGGTCTCCATCCGTCTGGCTCTGGTCGTTGCCGTTGGCGAGAGCATCGTCGGCGTCATCTTCGGCCTGATCTGGGGCTACGTCCGCAGCCTGGACCGCTTCTTCACGGAGCTGTACAACCTGATCGACAATGTGCCCTATATCATCTATATGACCCTGATCGCCCTGATGATCGGTCAGAGCTTCTGGATCATGGCCATTTCGATGATCGCCATCAACTGGCTGTCCATGGCGCGCCGTGTCCGCAACATGGTCTTCATGTACCGTGACCGCGAGTACAACCTCGCTTCCCGCTGCCTTGGCACCCCGCTGTGGCGTGTTCTGACCAAGAACATCCTGCCGTATCTGGTCTCTGTCATCATCCTGCGCATGGCGCTTTCCATCCCCGCCACCATCAACCTGGAGTCTACGCTGTCCTACCTGGGCCTGGGTCTGGGCATCGACACCCCGTCTCTGGGCCTGCTCCTGAGCAAGGTGCGCGGCTTCTTCCTGGATTACCCGTACCTGCTGGTCTTCCCTGCATCCATCGTGTCCATCATCTCGATCTCGTTCTACATCATGGGCAACGCTTTGTCGGATGCGGCAGACCCGCGCAACCACGTTTGATAGATTGGAGAGAGAAACGTAAATGGATAGAAAACCGATTATCTCTGCCAAAGACGTGGAGATCACTTTTAGCCTGCGCGGCCGCAAACTGAACGCCATCCGCAAGTGCTCGCTGGACCTGTATGAGGGCGAGACCCTCGCCATCGTCGGCGAGTCCGGCTCCGGCAAGTCCGTGTTTACCAAGACCTTTGTGGGTATGCTGGATGCCAACGGTACCATCACCGGCGGCTCCATCCTGTACGAAGGCCGCGATATGACCAAGTTCACCGAAAAGGACTGGCTTGGTGTTCGCGGTAAGAAGATCGCCATGGTCATGCAGGACCCGATGACCAGCCTGAACCCGCTGAAGAAGATCGGCAAGCAGATCCAGGAGAGCATCGAGCATCACCAGGGCCTGAAAGGCGAAGCCGCCAAGAAGGCCGCCATCGAGATGCTGGGCAAGGTCGGCATCCCCGACCCGGAGCGCCGCTATGAGCAGTATCCGCACGAGTTTTCCGGCGGTATGCGCCAGCGTGTCGTCATCGCCATTGCAGCGGCCTGCCGCCCGCAGATCCTGATTTGCGACGAGCCGACCACCGCACTGGATGTGACCATCCAGGCGCAGATCCTGCAGCTCATCCGCGATCTGCAGAAAGAGCTGGGCATGTCCGTCATCTACATCACCCATGACCTGGGTGTTGTGGCCAACGTGGCAGACCGCGTGGCCGTCATGTATGCCGGCCAGATCGTGGAATACGGCACCGTTCAGGAGATCTTCTACGACGCATGGCATCCCTACACCTGGGCGCTGCTGCAGGCTCTGCCGCAGCTGGGCACCAAGGGTGAGAGCCTGCCCACCGTGGATGGCACTCCCCCGAACCTGTTCAACGAGATCCATGGCGATGCTTTCGCCCCCCGCAACAAACATGCGCTGGCCATCGACTTCGTGGCAGAACCTCCGTTCTTCCAGGTGTCCGAGACCCATGCAGCAAAGACCTGGTATCTGGACCCGCGCGCGCCCAAGATCGAGCGCCCGCACTCCATCCAGAACCTTCGTGAGAAAATGGGAAAGATGGGAGGTTCCAACTTAAATGGCTGAGCGTGAAAAGCTGATTGAGCTGAAAGACCTTCAGATCACCTTTGGCTCTGGCAAAAAGAAATTTGTGGCTGTGGACCATGTCAATTTTGACATCTACAAGGGCGAGACCTTCTCGCTGGTCGGCGAGTCCGGCTCCGGCAAGACCACCATTGGCCGTGCCATCTGCCGCATCAACCCGACCTCCGGCGGCGACATCTTCTTCAAAGGCCAGAAGATCAACGGCAAGATCTCCAAAGAGCTGGACCAGGAGGTCATCCGCAAGATCCAGATGATCTTCCAGGACCCCATGGCATCCCTGAACGAGCGCGCCAAGGTCGAGTACATCGTGGCCGAGGGTCTGCTGAACCACCACCTGTACAAAGATCAGGACGACCTGCACAACAAGGTCATGGATGCGCTGCACGAAGTCGGCCTGCTGCCGGAGTTCGCTTCTCGCTTCCCGCACGAGTTCTCCGGCGGCCAGCGTCAGCGCATCGGCATCGCTCGTGCTCTGGTCATGCAGCCGGAGTTCATCGTGGCCGATGAGCCCATCTCGGCTCTGGACGTCTCCATCCGCGCACAGGTGCTGAACCTGCTGAACGAGATGAAGAAGAGCCGCGGCCTGACCTACCTGTTCATCGCACATGACCTGTCGGTCGTCCGGTTCATCTCGGACCGCATCGCTGTCATCAGCAAGGGCCGTATCGTGGAGCTGGCCGAGGCGGAGGAGCTGTTCCTCCATCCGCTGCACCCCTACACCAAAGCCCTGCTGAGCGCCGTTCCCATCCCCGACCCCGCTTTGGAGAAGAACAAGAAGCTGCTTGTTTATGATCCGTCCATCCACGATTACAGCGTGGAGAAGCCGGTCTGGGAAGAGATCGCCAACGGTCACTTCGTCTATGGCAACCAGCGCGAGCTGGAAGGCTACCGCAAGGAGTACGAAAGCCAGCTTTAAGCTGAACCGCTTTCCGGTATTTTAACACAAATGCCCCGCCGTTTGAGGGAGACCTCAGCGGCGGGGTTTTGTGTTTGACACAGCATCGTCAAAATGATATAATAGCAACGAGAAAGACGCATTCGTTGCGTCCGCATTCTCAACAAGAACCGAAAGAGGTGGAGATACGATGACAACTTTGAATATTCCGATTGATGAAAAAGTCGAAAAAGAAGCGGAAGAGCTGTTCTCTGATTTTGGTCTTGATATTCCTACGGCTGTCAACATCTTTCTGCGGCAGTCCATTCGTGAAAACTGTATTCCCTTCAACATTGAGCGGGAAGTTCCAAATGCCGACACGATCGCTGCCATGCGAGAAGCAGAAGATATGAAAAAACATCCTGAAAAGTATAAAGGCTATCACGATGTGGATGAAATGATGAAGGATCTGTTGGCATGAAATACGAGATTAAGCCTTCTTCACGATTCAAAAAGGATATGAAGCTGGTCAAAAAGCGTGGTTATGACCCCCGACTGATTGAAACTGTCATCAAAACACTTGCCAATGGGGAGCCGCTGGACAAAAAGTACAGAGACCATATCCTCGTCGGTGATTATTCCGGCTTTCATGAATGTCACATTACACCGGACTGGCTGCTCATCTACCAGATCTACGATGAGGAGCTCTATTTGCTTTTGTCCCGAACCGGAACACACAGCGATCTCTTTTAATGATGAAAACAGCAGCGCCCCGCAGGGACCTTCTCAGAAGGCTCTGCGGGGCGCTGCTATGTGATTCAGGAGATCTTCCCGAAAAAGAATGCTTACTCCACGATGATGCTCTTACCGGTCATCTCTGCGGGGACAGGCAGGCCGATATAGGGCAGCATGGTGGGCGCAATGTCGGCCAGGCAGCCGCCCTCGCGCAGCTTCACATCGCCGCAGCCAATGGCCACAAAGGGCACCACATTGGTGGTGTGTGCGGTGAAGGGAGTGCCGTCGGGGTTCTTCATCTTCTCCGCATTGCCGTGATCGGCGGTCAGGAAGGCGCAGCCGCCCGCATCCAGCACAGCGGTGACAACTTCCTTGACGGCAGCGTCCACGGCCTCTACGGCCTTCACAGCGGCCTCAAAGACGCCGGTGTGGCCGACCATGTCGCAGTTGGCGAAGTTCAGGATGATGACATCATACTTGCCGCTCTCGATCCGCTGCTTGCACTCTGCAGCGACCTCCGGAGCGCTCATCTCCGGCTGCAGGTCGTAGGTGGCCACCTTCGGGCTGGGGATGACGCAGCGGTCCTCCCCCGCGTAGGGAGCCTCGACACCGCCGTTGAAGAAGAAGGTGACGTGTGCGTACTTCTCGGTCTCGGCGATGCGCAGCTGGGTCTTACCGTTCTCGGACAGGTACTGGCCCAGAACGTTCTTCAGCTCCACGGGAGGATAGGCGACCTCGCAGTTGGGCATGGTGGCGTCATACTCGGCCATGCAGACGTAGTGGACCTGCTTGCGGCCGCCGCGGCGCTCAAAGCCGGTGAAGGCGTCGTCGCAGAAGATGCGGGTCATCTGGCGGGCACGGTCGGGGCGGAAGTTCATGAAGATGACGGTGTCGCCATCCTGCACACGGCCGCCCTCGCAGGTGACACAGGGCAGAACGAACTCGTCGGTCTTGTCGTTGGCATAGGATGCCTCGATCGCCTCTGCAGCGTTGGCATACCGCTCACCCTCGCCGTAGACGAATGCCGCGTAGGCCTTCTCCTCACGGTCCCAGTTGTTGTCGCGGTCCATGGCGTAGTAACGGCCGGAGACGCTGGCGATCTTGCCGACGCCCAGCGCGTCGAGCTTGGCCTGCAGGTCGGCCAGGAAACCCTTGCCGGAGTGCGGGTCGGTATCACGGCCGTCGGTGATGCAGTGGAGATAGACCTCCTTGGCACCCATGTGCTTGGCCATTTCCAGAACACCGAACCAGTGGTCAGCGTGGCTGTGGACGCCGCCGGTGCCGACCAGGCCCATCAGGTGGATGGCCTTCCCTGCGTCGATGGCAGCTTTCATGTTCTTGACGAGGACCGGGTTCTTGAGCATCTCGCCGTCCCGGATGGACTTGGCGATGAGGGTCAGCTGCTGATAAACGATGCGGCCTGCGCCCATGTTGGTGTGGCCGACCTCAGAGTTTCCCATCTGGCCGTCGGGCAGGCCGACTGCCATGCCGGAAGCGTCGATGGTGGTCATGGGGTACTTTGCCATCAGAGAGTCGATAAACGGCTTGTTTGCGGCGGCCACAGCGTTGCCATAGGTCTCGTTGGGGGTCCAGCCAAAGCCGTCCATGATGCAGAGCATTACGGGTTTCTTGGACATAAATGGTATCTCCTTTGATTTTGAACTAAAAAGCGCCCGGCTTCAGCGCTTGCAAACGGCGCGGCCGGGCGCTGGGGGGATTTGCAAAAGGCAGTGTGCGATGCGGGGAAACTCTGTTTCTCAGCCCTTGGTCGCAGCGTTGACGATGACTGCAAAATCCGGAGCCTTCAGGGAAGCGCCGCCGATCAGGCCACCATCGACATCCTTCTTGCTCAGCAGCTCTTCGCAGTTCTTTGCATTCATGCTGCCGCCGTACTGCACGGTGGTCGCCTCGGCCACGGCCTCGCCGTAGACCTCACCGATGACCTTGCGGATCTGGCCGCAGACTTCCTCTGCCTGGTCTGCCGTAGCGGTCTTGCCGGTACCGATGGCCCAGATGGGCTCATACGCGATGACGACGTTGGCCATCTGCTCTGCGGTGACATCACGCAGAGCGATCTTGGTCTGCATCCGGACCAGCTCCTCGGTCACGCCCTCTTCGCGCTGCTCCAGGCTCTCGCCCACGCAGATGATGACCTTCAGGCCCGCGTTCAGCGCAGCCAGAGCGCGCTTGTTGACGGTCTGGTCGGTCTCTGCGAAGTACTGGCGGCGCTCGGAGTGGCCGACGATGACGTACTCCACGCCCAGATCCACCAGCATCTCTGCGCTGATCTCACCGGTGAACGCACCGGACTTCTCGAAGTGGACGTTCTCAGCACCGACATGGATGTTGGTGCCCTTGGTCTTTTCCACGGCCGTCACCAGATCGGTGAACGGAGTGCAGATGACGACCTCGCAGGAAGCATCCTTGACGGCGGGGATCAGCTCGTCCACCAACTTGGCTGCTTCCGAAGCGGTCTTGTTCATCTTCCAGTTGCCTGCAATGATTGCCTTACGCTTTGCCTTATCCATGATCTCTATCTCCTTCTATTTACCTACGTACCAAAAAAGGTGCGGCGGCGCCATGCCGCCGCACCTCGATCCTGCTGTTGCGAGCGCGAATTATGCGTTCTGGATGACAGCGATGCCGGGCAGCTCCTTGCCCTCCAGATACTCCAGAGAAGCGCCGCCGCCGGTAGAGATGTGGGTCATCTTATCGCCCAGACCCATCTGCTGGACTGCTGCTGCGCTGTCGCCGCCGCCGATGACGGTGGTAGCGCCGCTCTCAGCCATAGCCTGTGCCACAGCCAGGGTGCCTGCTGCCAGAGTCGGGTTCTCGAAGACGCCCATGGGGCCGTTCCAGACAACGGTCTTGGAAGCCTTGACGGCCTCAGCAAACAGCTTGGTGCTCTCCGGGCCGATGTCGCAGCCTTCCATATCGGCAGGCATTGCGGTCACGGGCACAACGGTGGTCTCGACGGGTGCGTCGATGGGATCGGGGAAGTCCTTGATGCAGACAGCATCGACGGGCAGGAGCAGCTTGACGCCCTTCTCCTGAGCCTTTGCCATCATCTCCTTGCAGTAGTCCAGCTTGGAGTCATCGCACAGGCTCTTGCCGACTTCGTAGCCCTGTGCCTTGACGAAGGTATAAGCCATGCCGCCGCCGATGATCAGAGTATCGACCTTCTCCAGCAGGTTGGAGATGACGTTCAGCTTATCGGCGACCTTTGCGCCGCCCAGGATGGCGGTGAAGGGACGCTCCGGGTCGTTGACGGCATTGCCCAGGTACTTGATCTCCTTCTCCATCAGGTAACCGACAGCGGTATCCTTGACGTAGTCGGTGACACCGGCGGTGGAGCAGTGTGCACGATGGCAGCTGCCGAAAGCGTCGTCCACGTATGCGTCTGCCAGAGAGGCCAGCTCCTCGGAGAACTCCGGCATGTTCTTGGTCTCTTCCTTGCGGAAACGGGTGTTCTGGAGCAGGACAACGTCGCCGTTGTTCATGGCAGCCACAGCAGCCTTTGCGTTCTCGCCCACGACGTTGTCGTCGTCTGCGAACACAACGGTCTTGCCCAGCTTTGCGCTCAGGGCAGCTGCAACGGGAGCCAGGCTGAACTTTGCCTCAGGGCCGTTCTTGGGCTTGCCCAGGTGGCTGCACAGGATGACCTTTGCGCCATCCTTGAGCAGCTTCTGGATGGTGGGCAGAGCTGCGTTGATGCGGTTCTCGTTGGTGATGACGCCGTCCTTCATCGGGACGTTGAAGTCGCAGCGGACCAGAACCTTCTTGCCGCAGTAATTCTCGTCGTCGATCGTCTTCTTACCTAAACCCATGGTAATAAACTCCTCTCAAATTCTTTTCATCGGAATCGAATTTCACTCGTTATCGGGGCTTGCCTCCCCGTACACTTCTATTATAAACAAAAACTGTGTGGTTTGCAAGGACAGACAATAGATAATTTATTAACAAACTTTCCCCGTATCCCGGTGGAAATGTGTCTATTTTGACTGAACGGCGGAGCACCTCCCCTTTTTCATGAAAAAAAGAACCTCTGAAAAGCATTTTTTCCAAAGGTTCCCTTCTCTTATTTGAGATCCAGTTCCGGCGGCAGGTCGATCTCATCCGAGACATACTTGCCGTTCTTCTTCCGTTGACGCACACACTCGGTGAGCAGATACTCGATCTGTCCGTTCACCGAGCGGAAATCATCTTCAGCCCACGCGGCAAGGGCTTCGTAGAGCTTTGCGTTCAGGCGGAGCGGGATCTGTTTTTTGGGTTCTGCTGCCATCAGTAGAGGCTGCCGCTGTTCACAATGGGCTGAGCATCACGGTTGCCGCAGAGCACGACCAGCAGGTTGGAGACCATTGCTGCCTTGCGCTCATCGTCGAGCTCGACCACCTTGTTTTCATTCAGGCGTTCCAGTGCCATTTCCACCATGCCGACGGCACCGTCCACGATCATCTTACGGGCGTCGATGATGGCGCTGGCCTGCTGGCGCTGCAGCATGACGGCTGCGATCTCCGGCGCGTAGGCCAGGTAGGTGATGCGAGCTTCGATGATCTCGATGCCGGCCTCGGTCACATTTTTCTGGATCTCGTCCTGGATGCGCTTGGCCACGACCTCGGACGAACCGCGCAGGCTGCCTTCGTCGGCGATGCCGTCACCGGTGGTGTCCACATTGGGGGCCACATCGTAGGGGTAGACCCGCACGACGTTGCGCAGGGCGCTGTCGCACTGAAGGGACAGGTACTCTTTGTAGTTGTCCACGTTGAAGACGGCTTTCGCGGTATCGGTCACGCGCCAGATAACGGCGATGCCGATCTCGACCGGGTTGCCCAGGCAGTCGTTGATCTTCTGGCGGGAGTTGTTCAGGGTCATGATCTTGAGGGAGATCTTTTTGCCATCCTGCTCCCGGCTCGCCTGCACGACAGGCATCTTCTGGACATCGCCGCTCTGGCTCAGCACTGTGCCTGCGGCGGGGTTGACGGAGGTGCAGAAGGGATTCACCCAATAGAAGCCCTCCCCTTTCAGGGTGCCAATGTAATCACCGAAGAGAGTCAGCACCAATGCTTCCTCCGGCTTCAGCACCTTCAGGCCGCAGAGCAGGAAAATGCCAACGATGCCATAGACGATGCTCAGCACCAGCAAAATCACGCCCGGCACGTTATGTTCTGCCGTGAGCAGTATCCCACCCAGCACGAACACGATGATGGCCGCAACATAGCCGAGCAAGGTCAGCAGCAGCATCGTCATTCCGTTCTTCTTCGTTTGCAAGATCTTCTCTTCCATGTAAGATCCCTCCTTATCGGGTCTGGAAGTGTTTCTATCTGATATCAAAATCATATCATGTTGTGTTTCATCTGTCAAGAGGAAGCAACAAAAAAGGCACCCTCGCCTTTCGACGAGAGTGCCTTTATTTCAAGAATCGAAATTCAAGAAAGAACGTTCAGGGGGATCAAATTACTTGATCTCGACCTTAGCGCCAGCCTCTTCCAGCTTCTTCTTGATGTCCTCAGCCTCAGCCTTGGAAGCCTTCTCCTTGACAGCCTTGGGAGCGCCGTCAACGATAGCCTTAGCCTCCTTCAGGCCCAGACCGGTGATCTCCTTGACCAGCTTGATGACCTGCATCTTGGTAGCGCCAGCCTCAGCCAGGATGACGTCGAACTCGGTCTTCTCTTCCTCAGCGGCAGCAGCAGCGCCAGCAGCAGCGGGAGCAGCAGCAACAGCGGAAACACCGAACTCTTCGCAGTAAGCGTCGATCAGTTCCTTCAGCTCCAGGACGGACAGCTCCTTGACGGAGTCGATGATGGCAGTAATCTTCTCAGAAGCCATGGTAATAACCCTCCAATATAAATGGTTTTGTGTTTGTTGATTTCAGATCGTTAAGCAGCAGTCACGCAGCAATTAAGCAGCGGGCTCTTCCTGCTTGTCGGCATAAGCCTGCATTGCAACGGCCAGACCAGACAGAGTGCTGG
>ENA-ORSA01001224-ORSA01001224.1-human-gut-metagenome-genome-assembly--contig:-NODE-1224-length-22327-cov-8.078349_pt1 | contig 22327 bp, 19 predicted proteins | sample MGYA00242179_ERZ509142 | MGnify/ENA primary metagenome ERZ509142 (study PRJEB26280, sample SAMEA2338659) | human gut metagenome | biome: human gut; feature: human-associated habitat; material: faeces... | reverse complement strand
TTGACGAAACGGCAGGCGTCTGACTATGAGCTGCGGCCTGCGCCTGACAATCCCGACAGGCCCCGTTCGATCCGGGAACAGATGAAAACCGCCGCAAAGCAGGCCGAGGCTGACCGGGGCCAAGCTGCCCCAAAGAAAAATGCCCCTGACCGGGGCGACAGATAGGAGGACATTTATGGATCAGGAACGCAATCCCAACAAGAACGCCGAGCTTTCTATGGAGCAGAACTATAATCAGATTGACGGCATCATCAACAATCTGCCTGTGCCGCCCCCGGAGGATAAGCCACTGGACAAGGTACGGGAACATCCGCCCAAGCGCCGCAGCCGGGAGCGTGAGGAGCGTTGACAAAGAAGCGCGTCCGCAGCGTCCCCATCTATGTGTGGGTACGGCCTGACGAGCTGGAGGTCATTCGGGAGCGCATGGCCGAGGCGGGCATCCGCAACATGAGCGCCTATATCCGAAAAATGGCGCTGGGCGGCTATGTGCTCCACGTTGACCTTGAACCCGTCAAGGAGCTTGTGTCGCTCCAGAGGCGCTGTGCAAACAATCTCAATCAGGCGGCTATCCATGCCAACAGCTACGGCGGCCTGTACCCGGACGAACTGAAGCGGCTGCAAAAGGACTATGCCGACCTGTGGGGGCCGCTGTCTGATCTGCTGGCCCAGCTCTCCGCCATTGTAACGATGTGACACAGGGGGAACGGCCCCGCGCCGTTCCCCGGCTGTCCCTGCTTCTGGTCATTGTGACCAGAAGTGCGGAGGGCCGGGACATCCTTGAGTGCCGATTTTTTCAGAGTTATAATAGACATATACAGGAAAAAGGAGGAACCCCCTATGCGGATCATATTCAAAATTCTTGCCGCTCCCTTTGTGCTGGTGCTGACCCTGCTTGTGGCCGTGCTCTCGTTCCTGCTGAGTCTTTCCGCTGGTTTGCTCTCCATCCTCGCGTCGGTGCTGGGGCTGCTGACTGTCCTGATGCTGTTTGTGGAGAAAGACATTTCCACAGGGATCGCGGGGCTTCTGATGGCGTTTGCCATTTCGCCCTTTGGCCTGCCTGCGCTGGCCGGATGGCTGCTTGCCAAGCTGGACGAGCTGAACGGCTCTCTGAGGGGCTTCATCACGGGCTGAGTTCTGGTCACGGTGGCCAGAAGATGCAGAAAACGGCGGCTGATCCCAGCCGCCGTTTGTCGTATGGAAAGGAGGGCTGCCTACGGCCACAACCTACCTCAAATCTCACAAGCGGGCCGATAAGCGGACGGCCCTGCAAAGCCTGAAAGACCGCTTTGACTATGGCCTGAACCCGGAAAAGCTGGGGGCCGTTTCCTCCTACCTCTGCGATCCGGCCACGGCACACGCCGAGTTCATGCTGGTCAAAAATCAGTATCAGGGCGAAACTGACCGCAGGGCCGGACACGGGGCACTGTGCTACCAGATCCGGCAGGCGTTCCCTCACGGCGAGGTGACGGCGGAGGAGGCCAACCGCATCGGCTATGAAACGGCGATGCGCTGGACAAAGGGCAAGTATCAATTCTTCGTCTGTACCCATATAGACAAAGAGCACATTCATAATCACATCTACTACAATTCCACCGCCTATGACCGCTCCCGGAAGTTTCGCAACTTCATCGGCTCCTCGTTCGCCCTGCGGCGGCTGTCTGACCGGGTATGTCTGGAGCACGATCTGTCCGTGATTGCAAATCCCAAGCTCCACAGCAAGGGGCGGTATCTGCACTACGGTCAATGGCTGGGGGAAAATCAAAAGCTCTCACAGAAAGAACAGATCCGCCTTGCCATTGACGCGGCCCTGACGGAGCGTCCCAAGGACTTCGCAGATTTTCTCCGGCGCATGGAAACGGCAGGCATACAGGTCAAGCGCGGGCGCGGCGGCGCGATCTCATTCCTTGTGCCAGGGCAACAGCGGGCGGCCCGTTTCCGGGCGGCCACGCTGGGGGACGGCTACGGTCCCGAGGACGTGCAGGCCGTCATTGACGGCAAGGCTCCCACACGCAAGACCCCAGCGAGGAGAGCGCCCGCACCCCGCCGTGTCAATCTGCTGATTGACATTCAGGAGCGTATGCGTCAGGGCAAAGGCCCCGCCTATGAACGATGGGCCAAGGTGTATAACCTTAAACAGATGGCGGCTGCGCTGCAATATCTGAAAGAGCACCAGCTATTTGAATATGACGATCTGGCCGCAAAGACCGACGCCGCCACAGAGCGGTTTCACACGCTGGCCGGGGACATTCAGCAGACCGAGGCCGAGCTTTCCCGTGTGTCCGATCTGATGGCTGCCGTGGTGCAGTACGCAAAGACCCGCCCTGCTTTCGATGGGTACAAGGCCGCCAAGTACAACCGGAAATACCTTGCCGAGCATGAGGCGGAGCTGGCCGACTACCGGGCAGCCAAGGCGACAATGGCCGAGCTGCTGGGCGGCGAGAAGCTCCCCAAAATGGACGTACTAAAAGAAAAACGCCGCCAACTGGCAGCGCGGAAAAAAGCTCTTTATTTGGAATACCGCAAGGCCCAGCAGGATATGCGGGAGCTGGTGGCAGTCAAGGGCAGCGTGGATCATCTGCGCGGGCTGACGGACAACCAGCGCAATAAGGAGCAGACCCGTTAGGGACGGCGACGCAGACAATGTTTCTTCTGGTCACGGTGGCCAGAAGTCCAGCGGGTTTGGGGGCACCCCAACAAGCATTTCCGCAGCGCGGAAATTGCAAGTGTCAATACACTTGCCTTGCTTGCCGCTAACGCGCTCCCCCGTAGGCCCTACGAAAAACGGAGGCCGCGTTTTTACGCTTCCTCCGTTCCGCGGTTTTCTATGATTGCGTTGATAATCCCCTCGACAAGCCGTAGTTCGTTCTCACTGAGAGAATTAAGCAGAATACCGATCCGCTTCTTTGCGGCTTCATCGGCTCCCATATCGGGATAAAAGTATTCGTCCACGGAGATACCGAACATCGTTACCATTTGGTAAAAGGTATTTAGGCTCGGATGCTGACCACGATTTTCAAAATACATAATAGAACGAGGTGTGCGGTCAACGAGCTGCGCGAGGTATTCCTGTGTCCAGCCTTTTGCCTCTCTTTTGCGCTTGATCTCCCGGCCTAATGCGTGGAAGTCGAGCCGTCTTTCATCTTGGTACATTCTCATATCACCCTATATTATTCTACATTTCAGGTTTGTATATGAGAACGAAATACAATTTTATGATAAGTAGTATTTATTTTCGCAAAAGCAGTCCAATACAGTGTTGACAGAGTTATAAGACTGTGGTATTATGAAAATGCAAACTACACCAGTCTTATGAGAGGGGCCATTGCTCATGGATATTAAACTGTTTGATTCTGAATTAAAAGTAATGGATGTTCTTTGGAAGGAGGGGGATACACCCGCCAGAGAAATAGCACGGGTACTGACAGATGAATTAGGATGGAATGTCAATACGACATATACGCTTATCAAGCGTTGCATAAAAAAGGGGGCGATTGCGCGTTCTGAGCCGGGCTTTATGTGCCATGCATTGGTTTCCAAGTCCGCTGTTCAAGAAGCCGAAACTGATGAATTGATTAACAAAATTTACGATGGTTCTGCTGACAAGTTGTTCGCTGCGTTGCTCGGGAGAAAAAAACTATCTGAGGAACAGATCCAAAAGCTGAAACAAATTGTTGGCGATCTGGAATGAGGTGGTGATAATGAACCTGCTCCAAATGAGTTTTACGGGTGCTGTAATGATTTTGGCCGTTACGGTCATTCGTGCTCTTGCAATTAACAAAGTTCCGAAAAAGACATTTCTGGTGCTTTGGGGGATCGCGCTGGTGCGGCTGATGATACCGTTCTCTTTGCCCTCATGGTTTAGCATCTACTCTCTCTGGAACCGAGAAATGCCCACAGAGGGAATGAATACGACGGCGGGTATGCTGATACCTGTGATACCAGCGGGACATCAGGCCACCATACCGCACAATACTGTCGGCCCTGTGGCGAATGTCTCAGCGCCGGAAATCATCTGGATTCTTGGATGTGTTCTCTGTGCGTTCTTCTTTGCAGCAGCCTACTGGAAATCCTATAAGGAGTTTCAAATGTCCCTGCCTGTCAGAAATGATGGGATTGAGAAGTGGTTGGAAACTCATCCAACAAAACGAACCATTACCGTGCGCCAATCCAGTTTGGTATCTTCTCCATTGACCTACGGCGTGATTCACCCCGTCATTTTACTACCGAAAACCACAGTCTGGAATAATGAAGAGACGCTGCATTATGTTTTGGCACATGAACTTGTGCATATCAAGCGATTTGACATTATAACAAAAGTTGTGCTGGCGGTTGCTCTCTGTATCCATTGGTTTAATCCTCTGGTATGGGTCATGTATGTTCTGGCAAATAGAGATATTGAGCTTTCCTGTGACGAGACGGTGATTCGCCAATTCGGAGAAAATACAAGAGTAGTTTATGCCAAAGTTCTGATCAGCATGGAGGAAACAAGGAGTGGTTTCACCCCTCTTTGTAATAATTTCAGCAGAAATGCGATTGAAGAAAGGATAACAGCAATTATGAAAACACGGAAAACAACAGTTGTATCTCTGGTTCTTGCGGCGTTGATTGTTGCGGGAACGACAGCGGTCTTTGCGACCTCCGCTCTCGCTGAGAGTAAAGGCTCTATGGACACGAACTATTATGAGACAGAAACCTCCGGAGGTTTATTGATCTCCTATACCGATGACAACGGAGATATGTACTATGTTTATGAGGACGAAAATACAACATGGACGATGAGTGCGGAAGAATTCGAACGGCAGCATCCTTCCCCGGTCATCGAGTGGTGGACCTACGACGAATACAAAAAATGGCTGGATAACGAGAAAGAAACGCTCCAGAGCATGATCGGCGAAAAGAGCTGGACTAGTCAGGGCGAGTTTGTTTGGACACAAGAAATGGTCGATGAAACGATTGCCGAATATGAAAAGATGCTCCAGGACATCAAGGACGGCATGATGTATTCCAAAACTGTTGACGGTGAAACAGATATTATGGTGGGGTATGATCCGAAATACGTTTCGAGCAGCGGTGGCTATGAACTTTTTGTGACCTTGGAGAATGGTGAAGAAAAACTTTTTGGGCCTTATGAAACGCACAGCGAATTGCATGCGGCAGTAGAGTCTTTCTGCAATGCTCAGGTCAAGTTGGGAAATATGGATCAGAGCGAGGCCCGTGAGATCGTTAAGTGCGTGTCGGATTGAATTACGTGAGTGTGTGCAAAATGGAATGGCTGCTCTGTCCGATTTGCAAAAATAAAACCAGAATTAAGCTGCGCGCTGATACGGTACTGGAATATTTCCCGCTTTATTGCCCCAAGTGTAAACAAGAAATTCTGATATATGTAAAACAATTCAATACGAAAGTTATCAAAGAGCCAGACGCACAGACGCAGAGCCGATAACCCGTTAGCCATTAGGTGCGGATTATCGGCTCTTTTCATTTGATAATAGCTGCGCTGGCATTCACAACAAGACCGGTTTGTTCGGCCTTGCAGCGCAGAACGGCGGTTTTGAAATATCATATTTCAAGCCGCCGTTTTCCTTTTGAAAAATTGGATCAACGGGGGGTGTGGTAAAGTCGCCCCTTTTTAAGGATATGGCGGTGTCCAAGGAGGTATCGCCATGTCCTTTTTCTTTATTGATAGCGCCTTTGATTTATACTGGCTAAAAAAAGCGCACTTCTACCGTCGGGGCTATACGACTGTGGATGCGAAATCTGTCAGTATGTAAGTGAAAATGTTGTTTCGTGTGTCCGCATAGTGTCATGCTGTGCGGGCACTTTTATATGCCCCTGCTTCTGGTCACGGTGGCCAGAGGCTCCAAGGTGCCGGGGGCCGCCTGTTCTCCATTTCAATCCGCACTCACCAACCACCTTTTGAAATGGAGGACAATTATGACGACTATCAACCTGAAACGGTATTACCCCTATATGACCGAAAATGTGATGCTGGAAGTTTCGGACGAGATCGCCGCCACCCTCTCTATGGGAGGCCGCCTGTGCGACAGCTACAAGCGGCAGAAGCGCAGAAATGGCGAGTGCTCGCTGGACACCGATCCCGGCTTTGAGGCCGACGTGCTCCGCCAGCCCATGACCCCGGACGAGTACATTGAGGCGCGGGAAACCACGTTTGCCCTCTATGACGCGCTGACCCAGCTCCCGCCCACGCAGGCCCGGCGTGTGTACCAGCACTATCTTCTCGGCATGAGCAAGGCCGAGATCGCGGCAGCCGAGGGCGTTGGCCGGAGCCGCATCTGCTGCTCCATTGAGCGCGGGCTGGCCGCTATGAAAAATATTTTGAAAAAATCTCTGTAAGAGGGAGTACATTTGCCCCCGAAACCTCCTGATAGGTGAGAGGAGTTTTCTTCCTCGCCTTGAAAACTGAATAGACAGTATTCCCGATACGAAATCCGCGTGATAGCGACGTAAGGTGCGCCGCCACGACAGCCAGTTCAGGAGGTGATGGACAAGCTGGCCGAGCGATCAACGCAGCCTTTGACCCGGTGCTGGCAAACCGGGCGCGAGGACAGCGCGGAGGATAATGAAACTTGCTCACACCCTCCCACAGACTTGAGGGGGAGTCCCTGCGGTATGCGCCAGCCCTCCACGGGCAGCGGTACTGTGGGGCTATGCAGCCGAAGCCATCGGCGGTCTGGAATACTCCCCGTGCCGGGGATGCGTGGCAAATACGGCACACAACAATTATACAGGGAGCCGCCTGACCGGGTCTTTCTGTCTTATGACAGCCCAAACCATTCCGGCGCGGCGGCTCCCTCTTTTGTGGATTGAAACGGAAAACAACTGTCCCGCTGCTTCTGGTCATCGTGGCCAGAGATGGGGCAAGGTCAAAGGACGGCGCTTTTGTGCCGTCCTTTCACGTTTCCCCACGGACATCGGGAAACAGATGTGATAAGTTTTATGGGAAAAGGAGGTCATATATGTCGAAGCCTACGACTGTTCTTTCAGTTAATGGTTTTGAAGTAACCGCAACCTTTGCGGAAAACCATAATGCGGCAGCCGTACACCATGTGAAGCAAATTCTTATATCCTCATTTGCGGGGAAAATTACTAAACTTCAATCTCGGGACATCCTTGTGATCCCTGATGTCCAGAGGTATAATGATAATGGTAGAAGATACTATGTACCTTGAAAACTTCATATTCCCCGCGTATTGATTGCGTTTTTTCATTGACCCATCGACAAATGAAAGGACGGATCAATATGATGATGGAAAACAGAATGATGACAGGTAATCGGGTCGATTGCCTATACCGCGTGTCCACCGACAAGCAGGTGGACTACAACGACAAAAGCCAAGCCGACATTCCCATGCAGCGCAGAGAGTGCCATCGCTTCTGTGAAAAAATGGGCTGGACGATTGTTCACGAGGAACAGGAGGACGGTGTGTCCGGGCATAAGGTTAGAGCCGAAAACCGGGACAAGCTGCAAATCATCAAGGAACGAGCCAAGCAGGGAAAATTCGATATTCTGCTTGTGTTCATGTTTGACCGCATCGGGCGTATCGCTGACGAAACGCCCTTTGTAGTGGAATGGTTTGTCAAGAACGGCATCCGGGTCTGGAGTACGCAGGAGGGAGAACAGCGTTTTGATAATCACACAGACAAGCTCACCAATTACATCCGCTTCTGGCAGGCTGACGGCGAAAGCGAAAAGACTTCAATTCGCACAAAAACCGCCCTCGGCCAGCTCGTCGAGGACGGCGGTTTCAAGGGCGGTTTTGCTCCCTATGGGTACGATCTTGTAAAGAGCGGACGCCTCAATAAACGCAAACATGAGGTTTTCGAGTTGGCCATCAATGCGGCTGAGGCAGTTGTAGTACGAATTATTTTTGACAAATATGTGTATGAAGGCTTTGGCGCTCAAAGAATTGCTACATATCTGAACAACCTCGGTTATTGTGCGCGGACAGGGAAAATGTGGCATCATGCTACGATTCGTGGTATTCTTTGCAATCCGACGTATACCGGTGTGCTTCGTTGCGGAGACAGCCGCTCCAAAGTTCTGCTTCACTTGCAGATTATCACACCGGAGCTGTTCGATGCTGCACAGCGCATCCGCACGGCTCGCGCCAACGCAATCGAGCAGGAGAATCATGTGCCGCTGAATACAAGAGGTCAATACTTACTGGCTGGAAATGTGTTTTGCGGACATTGCGGTTCTCGACTTTCGCTCACGACCAACGGAAAGGCGTACCCTTGCAAAGACGATCCCAACCGTGTTGTAAAGCGTGTACGGTATATCTGCTATGGCAAGACCCGCAAGCAGACCGAGTGCGATGGACAGACTGGCTACACAGCACATATCCTGAATGACATCGTTGATAAAGTGGTGCGACAGATTTTTGAGCGAATGAAAGCTGTGCCGAGAAGTGAAGTGATAGGCAGCCGCTACCAAGAAAAGATGGAGGAGCGGAAGGCATTGCTTCGCAGCACGAAGGCCGACTATACAAAAGCTGCTGCCGAACTGGATGCTTTGAAATCAGAGGTTGTGAAAGCCATCAAGGGTGAAAGCAGTTTTTCTAAGGAATTACTTTCTAGCCTGATTTCTGACACCGAAAAGAAATGTCAAGAACTGCAAGCAGCATTTGAAAAAGCACAGGCGGACTATGATGCTGGAGAAGAAACCCTGCAATCATTGAACAGTCAATACGACGAAATGATCTCATGGGCGGAAATGTATGACAGCGCCAGCATGGAGGCAAAGAAGATGATTGTGAGTAGCCTAATTCACAGGGTGGACGTATATCGCGGCTATCGGGTGCATATTGACTTTAACATCGACTTTGCGCAGTTCAGCTTGGGATTGGACATCGCTGAAATTGCTGCATAAAACGAAAAAACCCGTTTCACGAAGAAACGAGTTTTTCGCTGCTTCTTACCGAGAAGTTGGTGGAGATAAGCGGGATCGAACCGCTGACCTCATGACTGCCAGTCATGCGCTCTCCCAGCTGAGCTATACCCCCAGATATTTCCAAATGGGTCAGGTCGAGAAGCAAATATGAAATTTTAAGAACTAGGGAAAAGAGGGGTGCGTTACCGTTAGCCTTGCGCTCCCAGCTGAGCTATACCCCCAGATATTTCCAAATGGGTCAGGTCGAGAAGCAAATATGAAATTTTAAGAACTAGGGAAAAGAGGGGTGCGTTACCGTTAGCCTTGCGCTCCCAGCTGAGCTATACCCCCATGCCGTTTTGTTTTTCATCGTTCCGTTAGGCTCGGAACAAGTGATAATATAGCACAGAGAGTCGAAACTGTCAATACTTTTTTGAAGAAATTTTTGCTTTTTCAAAAAGTTTTTTGTCAGGTGAGAAAAGCGCTCCGTTTGCATGACATTTCCAACCTTTTACCCTCTCGCAAACACTGTGTAGCGTCCGCTCGGCGCGTCGAAGAAGTTTTCGCCTGCGACGGATTTGACGTGCAGGCCGTCGCTGCCGCGCAGCAGCGTGAACGCACCGTAGCGCACCGTGCCTGCATTCTCGTTTAAGTGGTAGCCGAAGACCATGCCCTCGCCGTTCGTGCCGAGGTAGTTGAGCTGGCCGGTGTACTCAAAGTAAAGCCCGACCTCGCTGTTGATGTCCTGCACCGTGAGGCCGCCGCCATCCGTGAGCGTCAGAATATAATCGCTGTCATAGCTGCCCTGCTCGGCGGTGTCGTGCGTCACGGTCGCCGTCCACTCGCCGAGAAATTCCGACGGGATCGTGTAGTCCGCGTCGCTGACCGCGCCGGAGAGGTCGTGTTTCTCCCCTGATGCGTCGACGGCGAACACCGTCTGATACGTGCCGTAGTCCTCCTCGACCTCGCCGGACTCAAACGAAACAATGCCCTTCACGCCGCCGAGCGGTCCGCCGTCGCAGAGGAAGCCCGCCGTCAGGCCCTCGAGCAGGTTCACGTACTCCACCGTGCCCTCGCTCGTCAGCAGGAAGATGTACGGGAAGTACCCCTGCCCCACCGAGCCGACGAACACATCCGTGTAGTCGGAATACAGGCCTTCCACCGGGTAGACGGTCTCGTAGTCAAAGCGGAAATTCTCCGCGTACCACGCGGAGTCCGCCGTCTTTTCAAAGCTGACCGTCAAATCGCCGCCCGAGAGCGCTGCCTTGACAAAGCTGTCCTGCGCCGTCTTTTCGACCGTCTCGCGCGCGGAGAGGTCGAGCGCAAGGTCAGCGTCGTAGCTCTCCGCCCCGGCGAACGAGCCGACGGGCACGATCATATGCAGCGCGCCGCCGTCGAGATAGAGCCGCATTTCCGCGTTGATGTTCTCGTCCGAGAGCGTCCACGCGCGGCGCTCGGCGTAGGACGCGATGAAGTCCGCGCCGCCCATGCTGCCGCTGAGCGCATCTCGGTACGTCTCATCAAAGTAGTTTGCCGCGGTGCGGCGCGCCGCCGTGATGAAGTCCTGCGTTGAAAGCTCGCAGCGCGCCAGCAGGTCCTCGCTCATGAGTCGCTTGCCGCCGAAAAAGTCATAGCTGTAGGTCTCCGTCATGCTTGTGTCGCCGTCCATCTCCGCGCGCACCACGAGGCAGAGCAGGCTGTCGTTCCAGTAGCTCGTCCACGTGACGGAAAGGCATGTGAGCGAAACGCGGGAGGCCATCATGTTCTTCTGCTCCTGCACGAGCGCGCCGAATTGATCGGCGATCTCGTCGTTCAGCGCGGCGGCGACCGCCGTTTCCGACACGATTCTTGGCACATGGTAGCTGTATGCGAGCGTGTTGTTCTCGGCGTCCGTGTACTCGCCCTCCTCGCTGTAAAGCTCAGAAATGAGCGAATCGTCGTAGCCGGACGGGGTGTCGTCCGGCTCCTTTTCGCCGCAGGCGGCAAGGTTCAGCAGCAAAAGCGCCGTGAGCAGCGCGGTGGTCAGTTTTTTCATAGGCTTCTCTTCTCCGATCTCAAAGGTCTTGTCTTTTCTGCCATTATAGCGGATTTTTGCAAAAGCGCAACGGCTTTTCGCGCGCGGCAGCGCGCGCTGATTGACAGAATTCCGACAAGGTTATAGAATATGTGTACTTTCAAACCTCAGGAGTCTTTATGTACGATTATACGCAAGCCAAAATGAACGACGACGCCATCCGCGCCATCAGCTCCATCGGCCTCGCCCATCTGGGCGACGCGGTGTATGAGCTGCTTGTGCGCACATATCTGTGCGTGCACGGCAAGGCGACGGGCAAGGGCCTTCACCGCGCGACGGTCGAGCTCGTCTGCGCGCCGCAGCAGGCGCGCTTTGCCGAAAAGCTCTTACCCCTTTTGACGGAGGAAGAGGCCTCTGTGTTCCGCCGCGGGCGCAACGCGAATGTCCATTCCATCCCCCACCACGCCGACCGCGCGGACTATCAGAAGGCCACGGGCCTCGAGGCGCTGTTCGGCTGGCTGTATCTGCGCGACGATCACGCGCGCATCAACGAGCTTTTCAACCGGATGATGGAGGACGACAATGCCACTTGACGCGATCTGCCTGCGGGCAGTTTTACACGAACTGAGACCTCAGCTCATCGGCGCGCGCATCGACAAGGTGCAGCAGCCCGCGCGCGACCAAATCGTTCTGCTGCTGCGCGGCAATCTGCGCCTGCTGCTCAACGCGGGCGCAAACCAACCGCGCATCCAGCTCACGAACATTCTGCGCGACAACCCTGCCCAGCCGCCGATGTTCTGCATGCTGCTGCGCAAGCACTTAGTCGGCGCGCGCGTGCTGTCCATCGAGCAGCCGGATCTTGAGCGCATGGTGATCCTGACGCTCCAGTGCACGGACGAATTCGGAGAGATCAGCCAAAAGCAGCTCGTGCTCGAGTGCATGGGGCGGCGGTCGAACCTCGTCCTGCTCGACGCGCAGGGGCGTATCGTCGAATGCCTGCGCCGCGTGGACGCGGACCTTTCCGCCACGCGCCAGCTGCTGCCCGGCCTTTTTTACCATCTGCCGACACCGCTCGACAAGCTGTCGCTTTTATCGCAGGAGGAGGACTCCCTCGCCCTCGCGCAGCGCGGCGGCGACGCGGAGCAGGCTGTCGACAAGTGGGTGCTCGACCATTACACCGGCATTTCGCCGCTGATCGCGCGCGAATTCGCCTTCCGCGCGGGACACGAGACCGACGTGCGCTTCGGCGCGCTGAACGATGCGCAGCGCGGGGCGCTGGTGCAGGAATTTTCCGAGACAGCCAACGCTGTAAAGGAAGATAACTATATGCCCGTCATCCTCTACCGCGACGGCAAGCCCGTGGATTTCACCTACCGTCCCATCGCGCAGTACGGCGCGGAAACGCAGGTCGAGACGCGTGAGAGCTTCTCGCAAATGCTCGACGAGTTCTACGACGCGCGTGAGCGGCAGGGGCTCTCCCCCCGCCGCGGCCGCGAGCTGACGCACGCGGTCACGGTCGCGCGCGACCGCATGGCGCGCAAGGCCGAGAACTTAAAGCACGACTACGCCGCGACGCAGAAGCGCGACGAATTCCGCCTGCGCGGCGACCTCATCACCGCAAACCTGTACCGCATGAAGAGCGGAGAAAAAGTCTTGCATGCGGAAAACTACTATGAGGACGGCTGCCCGACCATCGACATCCCGCTCGACCCGCTGCTCTCCCCCCAGCAGAACGCCGCGAAAAACTACAAGCAGTACAACAAGCTCAAGACCGCCGAATTCCACCTGCGCGAGCAGATCGAAAAGGCGGAAAACGAACGCGCGTACTTGGAAAGCGTCCTGCAGGAGCTTTCGCAGGCGGAGACTGAGCAGGAATTCAATGAGATCCGCCGCGAATTGCAGGAGACGAACTATATCCGAAAGTCGAGCGGCAAAAAGGAGCTCAAGCGCGCCTTCGCCCCGCGCACATTCAAAACCTCGAGTGGGCTTGAGGTTCTCGTCGGCCGCAGCAACGTGCAGAACGATCAGCTGACAAAAAAGGCCGACAAGCGCGACTACTGGTTCCACACCCAGCACATTCACGGCTCACACGTCATCCTGCGCTGCGCGGGACTCACGCCGAGCGACGATGATCTGCGCGAGGCCGCAATGCTCGCATCCTACTTCTCGCAGGCGAAGGAGAGCAGCAGCGTCCCCGTCGACTACTGCCCCGTGAAGTTCGTTAAAAAGCCCGCGGGCGCACGCCCCGGCATGGTGACCTACGACAATTACCGCACACTCTATGTCACGCCCGAAGAGGGGCTTGCCAAAAAGCTCTTGATCAGGTAAACTATCGGAAAGCGATTTCCCTCTCCCCTGTTAGATGTTAAAACGATGTTTGATATTGGAAAGGAGAACCCCATGGACAAAAAGAGAAGGACACTGCTCATCGCTGTCGCTGCGGTACTGCTCGTCGTTGCCGTGTTTTTGCTGCTGCGCCGCTCGCAGCCGCTCGGCGAGCTGATCCCCGCGCCTGAAACCGCCCGTGTCGACGGATTCTTCTGCATTTCGACCATTGTTCCCACGCCGGACGGCTACGGCACGTTCGACACCGGCGACTGCCGAGTAGAGGGCTATCCGGACAGCGAGGCCGCCGCGGCTCTGCGCAGCGCTATGTCTGAAATTTCGGTGCAGCGCTATTACCGCCTGCCCACCTCGCTTTTCTCCCGCTTCACGCAGAATTGGAACTACGCCACCATCTGGTGGATCCCCGAAGACGGACAGAAGCACGACCTATACCTCAACTGGGACGAGGGCTTCATCTACGACGACGCCAACCGCGCCGTCGCCTACAAGATCGACGGCGACGCGCAGCAGGTGTTCAGCGAGCTCTGCGCCGTCATCAGTGAGTACGGCACGTACACCCGATAAAATTCAGCAATAAAAAAACTCCGTATGAGAAATCCTCATACGGAGTTTTTGCATTCTTACAGCATTTTCTGCGGCATCTGCCACGCATTGTGGTCGGTGTGCAGCAGGTGGTGCGACTTTTCGCCGAGCGGAGATCCAAGATAGTCCCTGTAGAGCTCCTTGACGTCCGGATTCTCGTGCGAGAAGCGCAGAAGCTCACCCTGATCGAGCCGCCAGAGCACGTTGCCGCGATCCTCGGCAAGCTCGGTACCGTCGTGGATGGGCTGGCCGCCGCCGCCCGCGCAGCCGCCGGGACAGGCCATGACCTCGACAAAGTCATACGCTGCGTCGCCGCGCTTGACAGCCTCAATGAGCTTGCGGGCTTTCCCGAGCGAGCTCACGACCGCGACGCGCACGTCGCCCGCGCCGGGGATGTTGAACGTCGCCTCCTTCCACCCGTCCATGCCGCGCACGGCGGTGAAAGCGTCAGGGTCAGGATTCTTGCCCGTAACAAGGAAGTACGCAGAGCGCAGCGCCGCGTCCATCACGCCGCCGGTCGCGCCGAAGACGACCGCCGCGCCGGTCGCGGAGCCGAGCGGGCTGTCGAACTCCTCCTCGGGCAGATACTTGGGTTCAATGTGATTCGCGCGCATCATAATGTTCAGCTCACGCGTCGTGATGCTCACGTCGACATCGGGGTCGCCCGCGTCGTTTTTCATCGTCGGCAGCGCGCATTCGCTCTTTTTCGACACGCACGGCATGATCGAGACGACGAAAAGGCGCTTGGGGTCGATACCGACCTTTTCGGCAAAGTAGCTCTTCGCCACCGCACCGAACATCTGCTGGGGCGACTTGGCCGTGGAGAGATTGTCCGTCAGTTCGGGGTACTGGGACTTCACAAAGCGCACCCAGCCCGGGCAGCAGGACGTGAACATCGGCCACTGATACTGGTCCTTGTGGGTGAAGCGCTCGATAAACTCGCTGCCTTCCTCCATGATCGTGAGGTCGGCGGCAAAGTCGGTGTCGAACACATAGTTGAAGCCCAGCTCGCGCAGCGCCGCGACCATGCGCTTGGGCGTTGCGAACTCGCTGTCGAGCCCGAACTGCTCGGCCCATGCCGCGCGCACCGCGGGCGCGACCTGTGCCACGGTGACGACGTTCGGATCGTCGATCGCGTCGAAGACGAGACCCGTGTCGTCGCGCTCGCGCAGCGCCGCCGTCGGGCAGTGGGTGATGCACTGGCCGCAGTAGGTGCACTCAGTGTCCTGAATGCGGCGGTTGTACGACGCATCCACGACCGTGCGCGAGCCCGTGCCGAGAAGGTCCCAGATCTTCACGCTCTGCACGTTTTCGCACACCTGGATGCAGCGCAGGCACTGCACGCACTTGTCGTTTTCGCGAATGAGCGGCGTGGAATAATCCACCGCCTCGTGACGCAGCTTTTTGGGGAAGTGCGTGCCGCGCATGTTGAAGTCGTTCGCGAGCTGCTGCAAGGTGCAGTTGCCGCTTCGCGTGCAGTTCGTGCACGATGTATCGTGGTGTGAGAGGATGAGGCGCAGGTTTATGCGGCGCGCCTCGCGCGCCTTGGCGCTGTTCGTGAAGACGACCATGCCGTCCGCCACCACATTGTCGCACGCGGGGACAAGGCGCTCCATGCCCTCGACCTCCACGCAGCAGATGCGGCACGCGCCGATCTCGTTGATGTCCTTTAAGTAGCACAGCGTCGGGATATTGATATTGACCGAGCGCGCGGCCTCCAAGATCGTGGTATTCTCGGGCACGGTGACGCTCTTGTGGTCGATGGTCAGTGTAACGTTTCTTACCATTTGCCTTTCCTCCCTCCGCGGAAGATGCCGTAGCCGAAGTGGTCGCAGCGCAGGCAGCGCGACGCCTCGGAGTATGCCTCTTCATCGGTGAGGCCGCACTCGATGCACTTGAAGTCGTGCTTGCGTTCGCCCGCCTCGCGCTCGGTGGTGTCGATACGGCCGTGGGGCGGCTTGTTGTTCAGCCGCGCCGTGGGGATCTCGACGCCGGGGTCGATCTCGTGGTGGAAGCCGAGGTATTCGTCGATATTCGCCGCGGCGACCTTGCCGGCCGCGATGGCGCGGATGACGGTCGCAGGGCCGGTGACGCAGTCGCCGCCGGCGAAGACGCCGTCCATATTGTCGATCTGGCCGCTGGCCTCGGCGACGAACGCGCCGCGCTTGATGGCGATCTTCGTCTGCTCAAAGCCGTGGGTCTCCACGCCCTGACCGATGGCGACAACGACAACGTCCGCCGCGATGCGCTTTTCGCTGCGCTTGGCCTTTTCGGGCGCAGGGCGGCCCTTTTTATCCATCTCGCCGATGATTTGCGGCTGTGTCCACAGCGCGACGGCGTGACCGTTCGCATCGGTCTCGATGCGGACAGGGGCCTGCAGCGTCACGAGCTCCACGCCCTCGGCAACGGCGCCCTCCACTTCCTCGGGAAGGGCCGTCATGTCCTCCTGGCGGCGGCGGTAGACGCAGCTCACTTTGCGCGCGCCGAGACGAACCGCGCTGCGGCAGACATCCATCGCGACGTTGCCGCCGCCGATGACGACGATGTCCTTGTTGCGGAAGTCCGGCATGTAATCGTCGCCGATCTCGCGCAGCATCTCGACCGCGGAGATGACGCCCTCAGCGTCCTCGCCCTCGATGCCGGTCTTTTTATCCGTGTGCGCGCCGAGCGCGATGTAAAGCGCGTCGTTCTGCTGGCGCAGTTCGTCGAACGTCACATCGTCGCCGACATTGACGTTGACATGCACGTCGATCCCGAGCGCCAGCATCGACGCGATCTCCGCGTCGAGCACTTCGCGCGGCAGACGGTAGTTGGGGATGCCGTAGCGCAGCATGCCGCCGAGCTTCGCGCGCTTTTCATACACGGTGACCTTGTGGCCCATCAAAGCTAAGTAATACGCTGCGGAAAGGCCGCTCGGGCCGCCGCCGATGACGGCGACCTTCTTGCCTGTGGGCTCGGCACAGTCGGGCTGCGGCACGTAGCCCGCGTTATCCACTGCGTAGCGCTTGAGGCCGCGGATGTTGACCGCGTCGTCGATCATATTTCTTCGGCAGCGCGCCTCGCACGGATGCTCGCAGATGTACGCGCAGGCCGAGGGGAATGGGTTATCCTTGCGGATCAGGCGCACGGCGTCGGCGTAGCGGCCGTACTTGATGAGCACGAGGTAGCCCGGGATATCCACGCCCGCGGGGCACAGTGCCACGCAGGGAACGGGCTCGCGCATGCCGCCAAGGCAGCGGTGGCGCAGAATATGCTCTTCGTAGTCGTCGCGGAAGCCCTGCACGCCGTCAAGCACCAGGCGCGCCGCATCGCGGCCAATGGCGCAGTCGGCGCTGTTGACGATCACGCGCGCCACGCGCTCGATGATCGAGATGGTCTCCATCGTGGCTTCGCCCTCGAGCACCTGCTCCATCAGCTCAGAGAGCTGGCCGAGGCCGATACGGCAGGGAACGCACTTGCCGCACGTCTGCGCATGGCAGAGGTCCAGAAAGCTCTTGGCCAGGTCCACCGGACACAGTCCCGGAGGGCTTGCGGCGATACGCCGCTCCACATCGCGGTACAGCCCGTCGATGACGGTCTGGGCATGGGAGGGCGTCATAATATCGAGTCTTGACACTGCTGTTTTCTCCTTTCACTGCTTGCCATCAGTGTAGTATCGGCCGGCAGGACAAATGCACGTATCCCGCCGCCTGATGTCAGCATCCATAAATAGATGTTATCTATAATAAACGTTAGTCATTCCATTTTCAATAGTCAATGCGGATTTTTTGTCATATTTTTCCATTTCACTCCATTTGCCTAACAAAGAAAAGCGAGGGCCGCAGCCCTCGCCTGTTCTTCCCTTTTATTTGCCGCAGATCTCGTCGAAGGTATCGGTGACGGCCTTCTCCGGCGCGGGCGTCGCGAGCGATACGATCACGATCGCAATGCACGCCGCAAGGAACGCGGGGAGCAGCTCGTAGATGGCCCACGCGCCGCCCATCGGCGCGATGAGGTACTTCCAGATGAAGACCACCGCGCCGCCAGTGATCATGCCCGCGAGCGCACCCTGTTTGTTCGCGCGCTTCCAGAAGAGCGAGAAGAGCATCACGGGGCCGAACGCCGCGCCAAAGCCCGCCCACGCGAACGAAACGACACGGAACACGGAGCTGTTGGGGTCCCAGGCAAGCACCATGCCGATGATGGCGATGCAGATGACCGTGGCGCGCGCGGCCAGCATCGTCGTGCGCTGGTTCATCTTCATGCCGAACGAGTGCTGCATGAGATCCTGCGACACGCTGGACGCCGCGGCCAAGAGCTGCGAGTCCGCGGTCGACATCGTTGCGGCCAGAATGCCCGAGAGGATGATGCCCGCCATGACGGCGAGCAGCACACCGTGGCGGCTCATCAGATCTGCAAGCTTGATGATAATGGTCTCAGACTCCGCGCTCGTCGTCAGGAAAGGCACCTTGCCCGCGGCGGACACGCTGTAGCCGATGACGCCGATGCACACGGCGATGAACATGGAGATGACAACCCAGATCGTCGCGATGCGGCGGGACTGGTTGAGCTCCTTTTCCTCGCGGATGGCCATAAAGCGCAGCAGGATGTGCGGCATGCCAAAGTAGCCGAGGCCCCATGCGAGCGTGGAGACGATGCTCAGAGCGCTGTACGTCGAGGCCGTGCCGGTCGAGGTGTCGTAGCCCTGCGTCATGTTGAGATAGCCCGGCAGCGCGCTGGCGTTGTCGATGACCGTGTCCAGTCCGCCCGCCTGCTGCACGCCGAAGCATACGATGACGATGAGCGCGATCGTCATGAAGATAGACTGGATCAGGTCGGTGAACGAAACGGCCATGAAGCCGCCCATCACCGTGTACAGCACGACCACAATGCCGCCGACGATCATCGCCGTGTGGTACTCCACACCAAAAAGGCTATTGAAGAGCGTGCCGATGGCCTTGAAGCCGGACGCCGTGTAGGGAATGAAGAAAATGAGGATCACGACCGCCGCGATGCAGGAAAGCAGATGCTTCTTATCTCCGAAGCGGCGGGCGAAAAAGTCGGGGATCGTGATGGCGCCGAGTTTGGCCGAATACCGGCGCAGGCGGCGCGCGACGATCAGCCAGTTGAGATACGTGCCGATGGCCAGACCGATGGCCGTCCACGTCACCTCCGGCAGTCCGCAGAGGTAGGCAAGGCCAGGCAGACCCATCAAAAGATAGCTGCTCATATCGCTCGCCTCAGCGCTCATGGCCGTGACGATGGGGCCCATCTTGCGGCCGCCGAGGTAGAAATCGTCCGAGCTGCTGCCGCTGCCCTTTTTGCCAAAATACACGCCGACGAATACCATCGCGGCGAGATAGAGAACGATGGTCACTACAATAATGATCTGTGCGCTTGTCATGTGATTTTCTCCTTTAGCTTTCGTTAAGACGAGCACAATATAGCACAAAAGAAAGTAGACGTAAATACAGAATACCGTACAGAATAAATCCTGTACGGCACTGCAAAATTTTGAATTTTCGATTGATTTTACTGTATTTTCTGTAAGACGATTTAGTAGACTGTTTTTGAAACGAATTTTATTTTTTTCGAAAGCCATCTAAAAACAGCGGCATCATCTGCTGCGCATACTGGACAAGCGAATATTCCCCGCCCGAAAGGCACCAGTCATACATCAGCCCGCGCTCGAACATCGCGTAGGCCTTGACGATCTCGCTCACGGTACGCGTGTCGGTCAGCTCCTCGCGCTCCTGCCCCTGAGAGACGATTTGGCGCAAAAGACGATAGTACGTGCGTTTGCGGTCGAGCAGGTGCTTTTCTCCCTTGGTCACGAGCTGGGAGGAAAAAAGCCGTGCCAGAAGCTCGATGGAGACCGTGTTCTCGATCGTCGTGAACAGCTCCTGATTGAGCCAGCATAAGAGCTCGATGCAGTCCATCTCGTCGTGGGGCTGCTGCATCAGCTCCTCATACCGCTCGTCAAACAGCACCGAGAGGGACGAGAGCAGCGCGTCCTTGCCGTCAAAATAGTGGTAAAACGAGCCCTTCGACGTCTCCGACTCGAAGATGATCTCCTCCACCGTCGTCTCCTCATAGCCCTGCTCGTAAAAGAGCTTCCACGCCGCCGAGACGATGCGCGCCTTGGTGTTGCGGCTCGATTTTTTTGCCATGTGCTCCCCTCCCCTGTTTTTATTGATTGTATCACAGTGCGCTGCCCGCTGCCAAGCGTTTTGCGCTCATCCGAGGTTTTTCCGCAGAAAAGCGCGTGCATTTTCAAAGAAAATGCCGTCCGCGTCCTGCTGCGATACGTCGCGCGAGAGCAGATACTCGTAAAAGTCCGCCGTCTTTTCCGCCGAATCGAGGCACGGCGGCAGCGCCGCGCCGTCGAAGTCCGAGCCGAGGGCGAGGTTTTTGCGCGCACCGAGGTCGAAAAAGTGCGCCACATGGCGATAGACGTCGTCTAAGCTCCTGACCGCTCCCCCGTCGCGCAGGAATGGCCCGTAGTAGTTGAGGCCGATCAGGCAGCCGCGGCGCACCATCTCCTTGATCTGCACGTCCGTCAGGTTGCGCTTGTGCGCGCAAATTGCGCGGGCGTTGGAGTGCGTGGCGAGAAACGGCCTTTCCGCCGTCTCGAACACGTCCGCGAGCCCCGCGTCGTTCAGGTGCGAGACGTCGATCAAAATGCCGCAGCGCTCCATTTCGCGCACGGCGGCGCGGCCAAAGTCCGTCAGGCCGCGGTCCGTCACATTGCCCGAGCCGAGCTCGTTTTCCCCATTCCACGTCAGCGTCACGGCGCAGACGCCCTGACGCTTCAGCTCCCCGATGCGCAACAAATCGCCCGCAAACGCGCTGCCGTTTTCCACACTCAAAAAGGCTGCGGTTTTCCCCGCCGCCCACGCGCGCTCCATATCGGCAACATTGCGGCAGGGCGACACAAGATCTGCGAATTTTCGCATCTGGCGGTCGAAATTCGCGCAGGCGTCATCAAAAAAGCGAGCAGCCTTCTCCCCGCGCAGCTCATCGGGCACGAACACGGCGAAAAACTGCGCCCAGTGGATGTCCTTCGGAATACTTGTGAGCGACAGCGTGCGCGCGGGATCGTCGAGTGTGTCGATGATGTTCGATCCTGCGTACATGCAGTCGGTCAATGTGTCGCAGTGGAGGTCGATGAGTGCGTAAGGGCGCATGCGGGCACTTCCTTTTCAAAAAAGATCACGCTGCATTATACGCTCTTTTCGCCCGTTTCTCAACCGGCAAAGTTTAAGGAATTCTGAGGATTCTTAGCGTGCTCTTTACAAAGGTGCGGCAACACTGATATACTGGGCATCGAAAGGGGCGAAACGCCATGGACAATATTTCCCAGATCATCTCCCGCTCGATCGGTGGCTACAGCATCGGCAGCATCCTTTCCGCGCTGCTGACGTTCCTCATCTGCCTGATCGTCGTGCGGCTTGTGCTCAAGCTCTGTTCGCGGCTGCTCTCGCGCGCGAACCGCCTGAACGAGCGGCTGCAAAAGGTCATCCTCACGAGCCTCAAAACGCTTCTGTATCTGCTTACCATCATCATCACAGCCGAGGCGCTCGGCATCAACACCTCGTCGCTCACCGCCATCATGTCGGTACTGACGTTGGGCGTCACGCTGGCCGCCGAGGACATTCTCGGCAACGTCGCCGGCGGACTCGTCATTCTCTTCTCGCATCCGTTCTCGCTCGGCGACGAGATCGAAGTCGGCGGCACGACCGGCACGGTGCGTGAAATTTCACTGACGCACACGAAGATCGAAACGCCGGACGGACAGATCGTGCTCCAGCCCAACCGCGAAATGTCCAGCTCGAAGATCATCAACTTCACCGTCCTGGGCCGCCGCCGCATCGTCTACAAGGTCACAGCATCCTACGACGCGCCGACGGACGAGGTGAAGCAGGCCTGCATGGACGCCGTTCTCGCCTTCCCCGCCGTGCTGAAAGAACCCACGCCGACGGTGTATCTCTCGAATTACGGTGCCAGCTCCATCGAATACACCATCCGCTGCTGGACGGCGGCAGACGCCTACTGGGACACTTATTTTAAGATGTACGAGCGCCTGCGCAACACCTTTGCAAAGCACAACGTGGAGATGTCCTACGATCATCTGAACATCCACGTCGTGCCGGAGAAACAGAATGAAAATTAAAGTCGTCGATATGACATATGAACAGGCGCTTGCCCAGCCGCCGCAGGTGCACAAAAAGCCGAAAAAGCCGTCGCTCCTGTTCCGGACGGTCCTGCGCGCAGCCTCCGCGCCCGACCTTCTGGCGACGCATTTCCACTGCGAGAAGATCGGCATGGCGCAGATCAAAAGCGATGAGCCCTGCCTTGTCCTGATGAACCACTCGTGCTTTCTCGACCTCAAAATCGCGGAGGCGGTGCTGTACCCGCGCCCGTTCAACATCGTCTGCACGTCGGACGGCTTTGTCGGCAAGGAGTGGCTGATGCGCAGCGTCGGCTGCATCCCCACGCGCAAGTTCTGCTCGGAC
>ENA-ORSA01001214-ORSA01001214.1-human-gut-metagenome-genome-assembly--contig:-NODE-1214-length-22520-cov-32.140085_pt1 | contig 22520 bp, 15 predicted proteins | sample MGYA00242179_ERZ509142 | MGnify/ENA primary metagenome ERZ509142 (study PRJEB26280, sample SAMEA2338659) | human gut metagenome | biome: human gut; feature: human-associated habitat; material: faeces... | reverse complement strand
ATTTCAAAGAACAAAAGATGTGTATAAAGGGTAGGGCGCTGCCCTGGGCTATGTGGTGCTGCCCCTTTGGGGCGTGTCGCTTGCGAGTTTTGCCCCCTCCTACGATTATAACCGTTTTGCTATTCTATTTAGCCATTGTTTTGTAGTTTTACACCTCTCCTCCTAAGCGTCGAAGTAGTAGCCGAAACCGAGGCGTGTGACGATGCACTTCGCGAAACGTCCTATCTTCTTGCGCAGACGCGTGATGTTCACGTCCACCGTGCGGTCGAGCACAAGCACATCCTTCGGCCACACGCGGTCAATAAGCTCCTGGCGAGAGAACACGCGTCCTCGCTCGTCGAGCAGCAGGTGCAGCAGTTCGAATTCCGTCTTCGTGAACGCTATCTCCTCGCCGTCGATGGTTACGGTCTTCTTGTCGAGGTTCATCACGATGCCCTGGTATGTAATGAGGTGCTGCTGCTCCTCGCCGTTGTCAATTGCCGTACGGCGCAGCACGGCACGCACACGCACCATCACTTCTCGCAGCGAGAACGGCTTCGATATATAGTCGTCCGCACCGAGGTTGAATCCGGTCACGGTGTCGTTCTCCGTGTCGCGTGCGGTGAGGAAGATGATAGGCACACTGGCTGTCTTCGGGTTGGCTTTCAGCAAGCGAGCCAAGGCAAATCCCGACATGCCGCCCATCATCACGTCGAGCAGCAGCAGGTCGAACGATGCTATGTCGAGCGTCTGCGCCTCTTCAGCCGACGTCGCTGTCTGCACCTCGTAGCCTTCCGTTTCGAGATTGAACTTAAGGATTTCGAGCAAGTCCTGCTCGTCGTCCACCACAAGAATTCTTTGATTCTGTTTCATAACTGCTATATCTTTGTTCTGGTTGCAAAGTTATATATAATTGTATTCACACATACTACTAACGTGTTACAATTTCGTTACGCTGCACAAAAAAAGGCGCACCCTCAATGGGTACGCCTTCTGTATGTCTATGTGTTAAAAAGCCTGCTTGTCGCCTACTATCACGTTGGCCACGGTCTTATACATTATATATATGTCGAGCCAGATGCTCCAGTGCTCCAGATACCAGATGTCGCCCTCTACGCGTCCTTCCATCTGCGAGAGTTGCTTGGTCTCGCCGCGGAATCCCGTCACCTGACTCCATCCCGTGATGCCGGGTTTTATGTAGTGGCGCACCATGTAGTTGTCTATCAGCTTCGAGTAGTCGTCTGTGTGCTTCACCATGTGCGGTCTCGGACCTACGATGCTCATCTGTCCGAGCAGCACGTTGATGAACTGTGGCAGCTCGTCGATGTTCGTCTTGCGCATTATGTTGCCCCACTTCGTCTTTCTCGGGTCGTTCTTCGTAGCCTGCAGCGTGTCGGCGTCCTTGTTCACCTTCATACTGCGGAACTTAAGACAGTAGAACTCGTTGCCGTTGAGTCCGGTGCGCTTCTGTCTGAAAAAAATCGGACCAGGCATGGTTATCTTCGTGATTGCCGTCACTATAACTAATATGATGGGGAAGAGCGTGCAGAGGAACGTCAGTGAGACGAGGATGTCGAACAGGCGCTTAACCAGTCGGTTCTCCATTTGGCTCAGCGGCTCGTTGTAGAGGCTGAGGTAGGGCACGTCGCCCATCAGGTTCAGGTGCATGCGGTGGTGCAGGTAGTTGCTCACGTTCGGCATCGAGTAGAAGTGAATCATGTTATGCTCGCAGTAGCGTATCACTTCCAGAATCTCATCGCTGAATCTTGACGACAGACAGCAGTATAGCTCGTGTATGTCATTTTGTTTCTTCAGCACTTTCGGCAAGTCTTGTGGGGTGCCCAGATACAGACATTTGTCTTTGAACATCTCGTTGGGCTGATGGTCGAAGTAGCCCAGCACGTTGTAGCCTAAGGCGTCGTTCTCTGTCATCTCCTCGTACATCACTCGTGCGTTGTTGTTGCTGCCCACGAACACCACGTTGCGCTTGTTAGCCGGCTTGCGGCGCCATGCCACCAGCATCTTTCTCAAGATGATGCGGTAGATGGATATGCACACGAACGAGGCAATCCAGTAGGTGCCCATTCGCAGCAGCGACAGATGCGGGAACTTGCCCAGCGAGAACAGCAGGAAGCAGCAGAGCGAGTAGACGAACACGTTGCGCATTACGCGCATTACTATCTGGTGGTTGTTTACTTTGCGGTGGTGCAGTATGACACCATTGTTCATGGTGCAAGCGAAGTATATGATGCTGCCAGCCACCATTGTGTGGCGCATTATCTGTACGAAATATTCTAATGGTATGAAACTGCAGAACAACCAGTAAAGCAGGTTGAGGATGACGATGTCACCCAGCAGTACCGATACTTTCAAGAGATTGTTTTCATGCGGACGATGAATACTATTGCTCATGTTTATATTCTGTTTTGGGGGGTTATACTAATGTTGTTCTTTACTTATTTATTTACTTATTTCTCGAATACTCTCTATGTATTCTACGTTCAGTCGTAGTTCGCTTTTTTTGGGGTTTGTGCTTTTGCTTTAACACGTAATGCAAAGGTAAGCCAAATAATTCAGATTAAGGGTGTAAAACAGAAATAAAAAGTTAATTTCTTTAAAAGAAAAGCATAAAACACCTATCTCAATATTTTTAAGTACCTTTGCACTCTGAATTTAAATTTTTAAACTTAGAAGAACAAATGATAGTCTGCATAGCCGAGAAACCAAGCGTAGCCAAGGATATAGCCCGCATATTGGGTGCCACCACCTCTCACAACGGATACATGGAGGGTAATGGCTTTCAAGTGACGTGGACCTTCGGACATCTCTGCACGCTGAAAGAGCCCAACGACTACACCGAGAACTGGAAGCACTGGAGTCTCTCGGCGTTGCCGATGATTCCGCCGCGCTTCGGCATCAAGCTCATCGACGACGACGGCATCAAGCGCCAGTTCAGTGTCATCGAGCGTCTTATGCAGGCTGCCGACTGCATCGTCAACTGCGGTGACGCCGGCCAGGAGGGTGAACTGATACAGCGTTGGGTGATGCAGAAGGCTCAGGCTAAGTGCCCCGTCAAGCGTCTTTGGATATCGTCGATGACAGACGAGGCTATCCGCGAGGGCTTCAACTCGCTGAAGGACCAGAGCGAGTATCAGCCGCTGTACGTTGCCGGACTGAGCCGTGCCATCGGCGACTGGCTCTTGGGCATGAACGCCACGCGTCTTTACACTCTAAAGTACGGACAGAACCGCCAGGTGCTCAGCATCGGTCGTGTGCAGACGCCTACACTCGCACTTATCGTCAACCGCCAGAAGGAGATCGACTCGTTTGAGCCTGAACCCTATTGGGTGCTCTCCACTATCTATCGCGACACGCTCTTCACAGCCACAAAGGGCAAGTTCACCACGAAGGAGGAAGGCGAGCAGGCATTCGCCACCATCGCCGACAAGCCGTTCGAGGTGACGAACGTCTCGAAGAAGAACGGCAACGAGGCGCCTCCGCGTCTCTTCGACCTCACATCGCTGCAGGTGGAGTGCAACCGCAAGTTCTCTTACAGCGCCGAGATGACGCTCAACCTCATACAGTCGCTCTACGAACGCAAGCTCACTACCTATCCGCGTGTCGACACGCAGTTTCTTAGCGACGACATCTACCCGAAGTGTGCCGGCATTCTCACCGGTATGCGCGGCTACGAGCAGTACATACAGCCGCTTGCCGGCAAGAAACTGCCCAAGTCGAAGCGTGTGTTCGACACGTCGAAGGTCACCGACCACCACGCCATCATTCCTACCGGTGTGCCTGCGTCGGCGCTCAGCGACATGGAGCGCAACGTCTACGACCTCATTGCGCGCCGCTTCATCGCCGTGTTCTATCCCGACTGCAAGTTCTCTACCACTACCGTGCTCGGAAAGGTGGAGGATGTGGAGTTTAAGGTGAGCGGCAAAGAGATACTGGAGCCAGGATGGCGCACTATATACGCCCAGCAGCAAACCTCAACACCTCAACCCAACAACCCACAACCGTCATCGTCCGAAGACGATGACAAACGCGACGAGGAGCGCACTCTGCCCACATTCGTAAAGGGCGAGAGCGGACCGCACACGCCTACGCTCACCGAGAAGTGGACCACGCCGCCTAAGTATTACACCGAGGCGACGCTGCTGCGTGCCATGGAGACCGCCGGCAAGTTTGTCGACGACGAGACGCTGCGTGCTGCGCTGAAGGAGAACGGCATCGGTCGTCCGTCTTCGCGTGCCGGCATCATCGAGACGCTCTTCAAGCGCCACTACATTCGCCGCGAGCGCAAGAATCTCATCGCTACGGCTACGGGCATCGAACTTATCGACATCATTCACGAAGAGTTGCTAAAGAGTTGCGAGCTGACGGGCATCTGGGAGAAGAAACTGCGCGACATAGAACACAAGAAGTACGAGGCTGCCGACTTCATCAACGAGCTGAAGCAGCAGGTTACGGAGATTGTCTACGACGTGCTGCGCGACAACAGCAACCGCCGTGTTACCATCACTACCGACGAGGATCTGAAGAAGGCGAAAAAGAAAAAGACTGCTGCGCCGAAGAAAGCTGCAGCAAAGTCTGCTGCAACGTCGTCGACTGCATCAACAAAAAATGCTGCCGCCTCACCGCAGCCCGCAACAAGCGAGCCGTCGGCAGACGACAGCATTATCGGCACCACTTGTCCCGTTTGCGGCAAGGGCACTATCATTAAAGGTAAGACGGCTTACGGATGCAGCAACTGGAAGAACGGCTGCACCTACCGCGTCTCATTCAAGTAGTTTAGAACTTCACTACGCGAGCGCCGTCCTCGGTCTCTTCGATAGTAACCTTCGTTGCGTCCTCAGGCAGCAGGTCCTCTATCAGCTCGGGCCACTCGAGGAAGCACAGCGAACCGCTGTAGAAGTAGTCCTCGTAGCCCATGTCGTACACCTCTTCGATCTTCTTTATGCGGTAGAAGTCGAAGTGGTATATCGCGTCGCCGGTTGTGGCGGAAGTATACTCGTTCACGATGGCGAACGTCGGAGATGTGATTACATCCTCCACGCCCAGACACTCGCAGACAGCCTTCACGAACGTAGTCTTGCCTGCACCCATCTTGCCGTAGAAGGCGAACACCTTGCCGTCGCCCATGTTCTCGACAAATGTCTTGGCAGCCTCGTTGATGTCTGCCAGAGAGTTGATTCTTATTTCCATAGTTTTTCTTTTTATGTAATCGGCTGTTGGCAGCCGGTTTTCTATTTTCTTCCTTTTAATGTTATCAGCGGTATGAGCATCTCTTCGAGCGAAATGCCGCCGTGCTGGAACGTGTCCTTGTAGTACGACACGTAGTAGTTGTAGTTGTTGGGGTAGGCGAAGAACGTGCTGCCGGTGGCGAACATGTACGACGTACTGATGTTCGGCGCAGGCAACTGCGCCTCGTGCGGGTTCTTTATCACGAACACTTCCTTCGACTGGCAGCTGAGGTTCTTGCCCAGCTTGTAGCGCAGATTAGTGTTGGTGTTGCGGTCGCCTACTATCTTCACCGGCTTCGACGCACGTATACTGCCGTGGTCGGTGGTGATGATAATCTTGCAGTCGATCTGCGAGAGCGCGTTGAGCAAGTCTGCCATAACCGAATGGCGGAACCACGAGAGCGTTATCGAACGGTATGCCGACTCGTTGTTGGCAAGCTCGCGCACCATCTTCGACTCGGTTCTTGCGTGCGACAGCATGTCGATGAAGTTCACGACAATCACGTTCAGGTCGTTCTTCGTCAGTTCGTTGAGGCGCGCCAGCAGCTTGTCGGCGCCCGTCGAGTCGTTTATCTTATGGTAAGAGAACGAGTCGTGGCGTCGGTAGCGCTCTATCTGCGTGCGTATGAGCGGCTCCTCGTTGAGGTTCTTGCCCCCGTCCTCGTCTTCGTCCACCCACAGTTCGGGGAACATTTTCTCAATCTGCTCGGGCATCAGACCCGAGAAGATGGCGTTGCGGGCGTACTGCGTAGCCGTCGGCAGGATGCTGGTGTACATATCCTCCTCGATGTCGAACATGTTGCCTATCTCCTTCGAGAGCATGCGCCACTGGTCGTAGCGGAAGTTGTCTATCACGATGAGGAACACCTTCTCGCCCTCGCTTATTGCGGGGAACACCTTGCGCTTTATTATGTCGGGGCTCATCAGCGGACGCTCCGTAACGCCCGGCGCCACCCACGACATGTAGTGCTTCTTTATGAACTTGGCGAAACCGTTGTTCGCCTCCTCCTTCTGCATCTGCAGCATCTCGGTCATGTTGCTGTCCGTAGAACTCAGCTCCAGTTCCCAATGCACCAACCTTCGATACACATCCTTCCAGTCGTCTATCGTCTCGCAGTTCATTATCTGCATCGAGATGTCCTGGAAGTTCTGCTGATAGCCCGTCTGCGTCACTTCCGACACAATCTGCTTGCGGTGAATGTTCTTCTTCAGCGTCAGCAGAATCTGGTTCGGGTTCACTGGCTTTATCAGGTAGTCGGCAATCTTCGAGCCGATAGCTTGGTCCATGATGTTTTCCTCCTCGCTTTTCGTCACCATCACGATAGGCGTGGCAGGCGAGAGCTCCTTTATCTGCTGCAGCGTTTCGAGTCCGCTTATACCGGGCATCATCTCGTCGAGCAGCACCAGGTCGAACTTGTGCTGCTTACATTCTTCGATGGCGTCGGTGCCGTTGCTCACGGTCACCACCTCATATCCTTTGTTCTGCAGGAAGATGATGTGGGCGCGCAAGAGTTCTATCTCGTCGTCAACCCATAGTAAATATCCGTTGCTCATAATGCTCTTTCTTTTTTAGTTAAAAACCGTCGAGGTCGTAATACTCGTCGTCGTCGAAGTTGTCTTTCTGGGTCTTGCTGCCCTGCTTCTTCGATGTGCTCTGCTGAGGCTGCGGGTCCTCGCCGAAGTAGAACTCGTCCTCCAGCTGCTTCGGTTCTTCCTTCACCACGGGTTTCGGCTGCTCCTTCACGACAGGCTTCGGCTCTTCTTTAACCACGGGCTTCGGCTGCTCCTTCACCACTGGCTTCGGCTCCTCAATAACCGTTGTTGCAGGTTCCTCCTCAACAACAGTCGTTGCAGGCTCTTCCTTAATAACAGTCGTTGCAGGCTCTTCCTTAATAACAGTCGTTGTTGGTTCTTCCTTAATTACGGTTTCTGTAGTCGACTCCGTCGGCTGTTCGTCCTCAATGTTCACGACGCCGCTCTCCGTAGTCTGCTTCTCTGCCGGCTGCGGCTCCTCCTCGAAGAAGGTGTTCGTAGAGTTCTGGTTGCTGTTCTGCTCCTCGTCGAAGTCGTCCTGCGGCTTCTTCGTCTCGCTTTCGTCAGGCTCGGTTACGGTCACCTCTGGTATCTCCAGCAGATCCTCCGAAGCTATCTTCAGCGGAGCAAAGTTCTTCTCGTAGAACTTGGCGTAGTCGGCGTAGCTGAACTGCTTGCCGAGCATAGACAGATTGACGTCGCTGATAACGATCTGTCGGCTCTTGCCCACGAGCTTCATCAGCAGCTTCTGCTTCTGCAACTGGTGGGCGTACTGCAGCGCCTCGTCGTAGTTGCGGAATCCCTTCACGAGCATACGGTTCAGACCGTCTACCTGCTCAATCTCTATGTCGAAGTTGCGCACCATGTACGACGTGAAGTTGTAGCGTGCCAGCTCGAACAACATTCGGTTGGCGTCTATCGAGTCGGGCTTGTAAGCTATCATATATATGAACGCGGCGTTGCGGTCGTTAGAGAACTCGCGCACAGCCGTCGAGTCGTCCTCGTTGAGCACCTGCGAACGGCGTTCCCAAATGTTCTCGAGGTCGAACTTGCCGCCTTGCAGACGTCTGCCCTCGTTCACGCCCTTCACAATCATGCCTGCCATCTCTGCCACGGGGCTTTGCGGATACTTCTTCACCACCGTGTTCAGGTCTTCGATGCAACCCTCATAGTCGCCGTCGTTCAGCTTGCCCAGTCCGCCGATGAAGAGGAACTTGTCGCGGTTGGCTCCCAACGGGAATCGATGTTCGGAGACAGCCACATTGGCGCTCACCTCCTTGTAGCGAGCCGCCTTGAACGCGTCGTAGGTAGAAGCGTATAGCGAGTCTTCGAGATGCACGCCGAGGCGAGCGTTCTCCACGAAGTAGGGGTCGGTGAGCAGCGTTGTCCATTCGCTCTCGGGATACTCCTGCTTCAGTCGTGCCACGTACGAGTCGGCGGTCTGCTTCTCGCCCTTGCGCATATATAGCAGGTAGAGGTGATAGTAAGCCTCCGCCATCTTTTCAAAGTTCGGATAGCCGCCGATGAGTCGCATCAACTGCTTCTCGCTAAGCGGCAGGTTGTCGAGCTTGTCCTTGAAGATTACGCCCGAGTTGTATAGTCCGTCGGCGATGACAGCGTTGCTCTCAGCCATCTGCTCCTCCGTGAACGGAATCTGCGCCAGATAATACTCGCGCTTGTGCGGATCGTTCTGCGCGCTGTCTGCCACGAGTGCCAGCGAGTCGGCTGCGGCTTCAGCCTGCGCTATCGAGTCCTGCTGCTCTTCGGTCAGTTCGGGCTCGTCGCTCTGGAACGCCACAACCGTCTTGTTCACACGCTGCCAGTTGTCTACGTTCTCGCGCTTGCCCCATTGCTTCTGGAACGCCGCCTTACCCTGGCTCACCGCTATCTGGTTGTAGAAGTACCACTGTGCGTTGCGCTGGTTCTGCTGGTTCTGCATCGCCGTGTTGTTGCCGAACTGGTTGTTCTGCACCATATCGTTGCCGCCGTTCTGCTGGTTCTGTGCGTTCTGCTCAGCCTGCAGTCGGCGTTCCTCTTTCTCTTTCTTCTTCAGCGCCTCTATGGTGCGGTCGATGGCTGCGTTGCGTTCGCTCTCGCTCATCTTGGCGAGCGACTGCAGCGAGTCCTGCAGGTGTATGGCGTCGGTGTACGGCACGAGGTCGTCCAGAATCTTCGAGCGGTTAGACAGCTCCTCGTAGTCCTTGCGCTCCTTGTCGAGCATACCGATAGCCTGACCGTAGCAGCGCTGCGCGTCGTTGTAGCGCTCCTTGTCCCAGTATATGTCGCCCAACTTCAGCAGCAGCACGCCCTTCTCTATGCCCGAGCGTGTAGCCTTAGCCGCTCCGCGCTCGTAGGCGATGATAGCCTGCGTGGAGTCGTTCTGCGCCAGATAGATGTTGCCGATGGCGTAGTATACCTGGTCGAGATAGTCCTTGTTCTTGTCCGAGCGTGCCATGCGCTTCAGTCTGCCAATCATCTTCTTCGACTGACCGGCAGACATCACCTCCGTCATGGCGATGCGCGCGTTGAACTCCAGTTCGTACGGCGGGTTGAGCTTCACCACGTGCTTGAACGCCTTCGTAGCCTCCACGTTGTTGCCCAACGCCGCCTGCATTTGTCCCATGAGGAACCACTCGCGGGCGCGCTGCTTGCGTCGCATCTCGTGCTTGATGACGTTGCGCAGGTGGGGTATGGCTTTCTCGTATTCGCCCGTGTGCACGTAGTAGTCGGCGTAGGTGTAGTCCCACTCCTTGCGCGCCGACCAGTGAATGGAGTCGCGTTGCATGTTGCGTATCACGTCCTCGGCGTCGTAGAGCCATCCCTCCTCGATGTAGCATTTGGCGAGCCACGCTCTCGACTTGGCGTAGATGGCGGGCTGCGTCTGATAGAGACGTCCCATGTAGTTGAACGTAGCCGCCGCCTCGTCGAACGCACCCTTGTAGAACTGCGAACGACCCATGAGCATCCATGCCTTCCAGAGGAACGGGTTATACTCGCGACGTGAGAGCCACTCCAGGTCCTTCGCCGTCTTCTTGCGCTGCTTCGTCCACTGCGGTCGGCGCTTTATGCTGTGCAGCTTGATGGTCTTCTGACACTTCTCGATGGCGCGGTCGTAGTTCGACTTGCCTATCTCTCGGCTGCTCTTGTTGCTCACGGTGTAGAGCGGTATAATCTCGGTGAAGTTGTCTTTGTTGCCCTCCTCTTTCTCCAGAGAGGCGTCAATATACGCTAATGAGCCGTTATAATAGGTGTTATAACGGGCCTTGAACGAATGCCACCAGCGTGTGCGCGCGGTGTTTTTCTGCGTAGAACATCCTGTCGCAACCACCAATACAGCTGCGAGAAGGATTGGGATAATATGTCTTGTCTTAAATAGTTTCACGTATAAATAACTCTGTTTGTGGCGTTTTATTGCCTTAGCCCTCCATAAGCATGAATGTTTCATCCTTTATCTGGTCGGGCAGACTGATTCCGCGCAGCGTCAGACTGCGGCACCAGTCGGCTATCTCCTCGTGTCGCATGGTGTAGAGCACCTCGCTGAACTGTTCCACTTCCTCGTCGGTGTAGCTGTCTGACGGGCGTCCTTTGAACACGTCGAGCTCCTCGTCGTCATAGTAGACGATGTCCTTCGTGGCAGCTTCCATCATGCAGTCCTGCTCGCATTTGTCGTTCGTGCCGTTGCATGTGGCGCATGTCTCCACCACGGTTATCTTCTCTTCGCCGTCGTGCTTGCTCAGCTTGGCTATCAGCGCTGCGATTATGCCGAGCGCAATTATCGAAATCACTAATATTATCATATTCTTTTCAATGTTTTTTAGGTGTCCTCCCGCAGATTCCTCCTTAGGAGGGTATGGCATCTTGCCATACCCACACCGCCTGCTATTGGATATTCTCCCACAGAATACGCCGAATTCACAGAACCTCCTATTGAGATGTCCTCCCACGGATTTCACAGATTTACACAGATACTTATGGTGCGCTGTTCTCCCACAGAATTCACAGAATTCACAGAATTTGGCAGCGTGGGTATGGCAGGAATGCCATACCCTCCTACATCTGTGCTCATCTGTGCCATCTGTGGGAGGCTCTTCTCTGTCAGAAGTTTCCGTGCGTTCCGTGCGTTCTGTGGGAATATCTTTTCTCCCACGGATTTCACAGATTTACACAGATACTTAGGGTGCGCTGTTCTCCCACAGAATTTGGCAACGTGGGTATGGCAGGAATGCCATACCCTCCTACATCTGTGAACATCCGTGTCATCTGTGGGAGTCCTTTCTCTGCAAGAAGTTTCTGTGTGTTCCGTGCGTTCTGTGGGAATATCTTTTCTCCCACGGATTTCACAGATCTGCACAGATGCATGGTGCGTTATATTTAACCACGGATTAAAGCGGATGTTCTCCCACGGAATTCACAGAATTTGGCTGCGTGGGTATGGCAAGGATGTCATACCTTCCTACATCTGTGGACATCCGTGTCATCTGTGGGAGGCTTTTCTCAGCAAGAGGTTCTGTGTGTTCCGTGCGTTCTGCGGGTATATCTTTTCTCCCACGGATTTCGCAGATCTACACAGATGTTAGGGTGCGCAGAATTTAACCACGGATTAAGCGGATTAAACGGATGGCAGTGTGCAAATCTCACCACCTCAACATCACACCATCTCAACACCTATCTCATTTCACCACATCACCATCTCACCACCACAACATCCTTTCACCATCTCAACACCCTTTCACTTCGAACCCAGCCTTCTGCAGGTCTGCCCAGAACTGTGGGTACGACTTCGTTACCACCTGCGGCTCGTTGATGCGCAGCCCCGGGAACATGATGGCAGCCGGCGCGAACGCCATCGCCATGCGGTGGTCGTCGTACGTGTCGATAGGCTCCAGCGTCGGCTCGCAGCGCGTGCCGTCCCAGATGAGCGTGTCGCCGTTCTCGTCGCGCAGCACGAAGCCCAGCTTGTGCAGCTCGCGCTTCAGTGCCTCGATGCGGTCGGTCTCCTTGATGCGCAGCGTAGCCAGACCCGTGAAGCGGAACGGTATGCCGCGCAGTGCGCACGTCACCACCACCGGCTGCGCCAGGTCGGGCACACTGCTGAAGTCGTAGTCGAGACGCGGCAGCATGCACGGGTGACTCTTTATGCTCACCGTCGGGAAGCGCTCGCCCTCTACCGTGCTGTACTTTGTCTTCACGCCCAGCAGCGAGAAGATATATTTCACGATAGAGTCGCCCTGACGCGATGCATCCATGAGGCCCTTGAAGCGCACCTCCGACTCGTCGTTCCCCCGCAGCGCCAGCATCTCATACCAGTAAGCCGCCGCACTCCAGTCGCTCTCTATCGTGTACTCGTGTCGCTCGTACGGCTTCGCGTTCACCGTGATGGTGTCCGCGTCGCTCCAGTCGGCGTCCGCACCATACTCGCGCATCATCCACAGCGTGAGATCGATGTACGGACGCGAGATGGCACCATCGGTGATACGCAGCTGCAGTCCGTTCTTCAGCGTCGGCGCAATCATCAGCAGCGCCGAGATATACTGCGAACTGATGTTGCCCGCCACCTCTATGTATCCGCCCTCGAGCGTGCGCCCATTGATGCGCAGCGGCGGATAGCCCTCCTCGCCCAAGTATTCGATGTCGGCGCCCAGATAGCGCAGCGCGTTCACCAGGATGCCTATCGGACGCTGCTTCATGCGGTCGGTGCCCGTTATCACGTGTTCGCCCGGCTGTGTGGCGAGGAACGCCGTGAGGAAGCGCATCGCCGTGCCTGCCCCCTTGATGTCAATCTCGTACGGGCGTCGCTGCATCGCGTCGATAATCACCTCCGTGTCGTCGCACACCGAGAGGTTCTGCGGCAGTATGTCGCCGCACGACAGCGCATGAATGATAAGCGCGCGGTTGCTGATGCTCTTCGACGCCGGCAGCGCGATAGTAGCGTTAATCGTCTGGGGTGCTGTTATTGTATATTGCATGATGCTGTTTGTTTTTCTTTCAATATTCAGAGTTCGTTTCTTCCAATGTTCAGAGTTCGTTTCTCTATATGCAAAGTTACGAAAACTATTCCAAACTATCGCTCAAAGCATTGAAAACAAAAACTATATTGTGTTATTTTTTTACAACGGATTTATCTGATTTATCGGATTCTCTCCGCACCCTACAATCCGTTCAATCCGTTTAATCCGCGTTAAGTTCCTTCGCACCCTAACCATCTGTGTCAATCCGTGCCATCTGTGGGAGAACATCAATTCCCACAGAACACGCAGAACCCACAGACCTTCCTACTGAAATATCCTCCCACAGATGCCACAGATGTTCACAGATGTAGGGAGGCACACGAAATTCGTGTTATTCGAGTTATTCGTGTTCGCTCCTCCACACCAATATCATGCGTTTTTTTCGAACACGAATCTCTCGTATCTAACGAATGCCGACTTGGTGATGCGGAGGCCGGAGACCTCCGCTACGGATAACCATATTCGCAATCCGTTGTTCATCTCTGCGCACCCTAACATCTGTGTCCATCCGCCATCTGTGGGAGAACTATTATTCGCTTTATTCGCGTAATTCGTGTTCGTCCATCTCTCAGCAATCGTCTTCCGTGTATTCAGCGTGTTCTGTGGGCGACCTCTCACATCCAATATGTTTCTACCACGAATAGCACGAATGTAGGAGGGCCGCGGCGGAGGCAGGATACCTCCGCTACTATAAAATCCGTTCAATCGGTTCAATCCGTTGTTGAAAATCCCAAGCAGCAGGAACCCGTTCAATCGGTTTAATCCGTTGTTCAATCCCTGCGCACCCTAACATCTGTGTCCATCCGTGCCATCTGTGGGAGAACATCAATTCCCACAGAACACACAGAACCCACAGACCTTCCTACTGAAATATCCTCCCACAGATGCCACAGATGTTCACAGATATAGGAGCCAACTTCCGTGTGTTCCGTGCATTCCGTGGGAGCCTCTTCTCATTTGATATTCGTGTTCGTTCAACCCACATCGAAATTCGCAGTAAAATTCTTTCCGCCAACCCCGTAACTTGCACACGCCATATTGACCACCCGACTTCCGCGCAAATCCTCATTCTAGAGATTTCCGCTGCGCTTTCCGAGCCTTTTCGCCGCCTCGAACCAACCCATTCCAAGCCGATTTTGTCCAAAATTTAGGTTTTTCCTCACTTTTTCCATGTTTTTCAGTAGTTTTTCGCTGTTTTTTGCCAACTTCTCGTGGGCTTTTACCATGTAAAAGCATAGGTTTTACCCAGTAAAAGCATAGCTATTACCATGTAAAGTCTCACGATAAGTTTGCGAAGCGTGAAAAACGCCCCTTTTAAAACCTCTCAAAAATCCGTCCGCCCTCTTCCTTCTTCATTTTCCTCGCACTCCTGAGCGGTAAAATAGACCATTTTCGGGCTGTAGCAAATACTATGCCATACACGCGAGTGAAAGAGATGTAACCATTCAATTTAGGCCGTCCTGTAATTGATAAAAAAATCCCGAGGTTATTCCCGGGATTTTTTGTATTGGTATGGCAGAAATTGTGTAATTTCCTCTTCGTCCATATTGTCTTTAAGCTTACCAAGGATATCAGTCAACCACTCAAGAGGGTTCAACTGCACGACATCGCAGGACTCAAGCAGCGAGTAAAATACGGCATTGTCCTCAGCCCCCTTGTCATCATGGCTGAAGAGATAGTTCTTCCTGCCCATGACTGAGGGCCGTTGTCCGCGTTCCACATCATTGTTATCCAGGTGATACCTTCCGTCAAGGGCATAGTTTCTCATCCTGGGCCAGAGCTTGTAAGCGTAGTCCAGGGCTTTCCCCAACAGGTCTGACGGTGTGGTGGTCGTGCTGGGCACCTTCATCCAAGCATCCATGGCATCCATGATTGGCAATCCCTTCTCCTTGCGGGCTTTTGACACTTCTTCGTACGGGGCCTTGCGCTCTCTAAGATTTTCCTCCTGGGTATAGAGCAGTCCAATGTATTCCAGGGCCTTTGATGCCACGCCGGGGCACGCCCGTTCGGCCTCTACGAACTTGCGACGAATGTGGGCCATGCACCCCAACAGGGTTACGCCATCCTGTTTCTCAAAATAATCATAGACTTTGTAGCCGTCTGTCTGTATGGCTCCTCGATAGTCCTTTAGCTGGGCCATTGGTATCTCTCCTCCCCGGGAGCCCTTCAAGTAGTAGAAATAGAGACCGTGGGAATCCGGGCGGGCATCCCTGAACTGCCATGCATAGCCATGTCTGCATTTGCCTTTCCTGTCAGCTATCCTCCACGGCACCTCGTCTATTTGGAGATAGTCGCTATTTCTGATGTTCTCCCCTAAGCTCTCGTACAAAGGATAAAGTTTATCGGCCACTGCATGAACCCAATTGTTGACGGTTGACACAGGAAGTACGACACCCATTTCCTTGAGCATCTTGACTTGGCGGTATTCCGGCAGATGGTGCTCGTACTTGTCTGTGATGATCTGGGCAAGGACATCCGCGCCGACGTGATTGCCGCCTATGACCGGAACAGGTGCGGAGGCCTGGACGATTTTCGGGTGGGCTGCGTTCTTGTCAGCCTTGCGGCGAAGGATCGGGCGCTCGGTGCATTCCACCCAGAACTTTGCGGGATCGCGGTGCAGCGTGCGGGTGACATCCTTGCCGATTACGTCATAATCGTCAGGATTGATGCCCTTCGGCATTTCCGTGTGCCAGCGCTCCTCAAGGCCCGAGTACAGGTACTCCGCCGGCCTCTTGGGCTTCTGGGGCTTGCAGCTGCGGCGCGCCCGGGCCTCCCTTTGGATCTCCTCCCTCGTCTTGGCGATCTCCCCTTCCTTCTCCTCGAGGGCCTTGTCGAAAAGCTCGTCGAAGAATGTCGGCTCGTTGGGAGAAGAGGGTTTGGGAGCCGTCCCTCTTGGAACCGAAGAGCATACGCTCAAGCCAGATTATACGTTCCTCCTTACGGCGGATTTCCACCCGCAGCCTCTCATTCTCCTTCTCAAGTTCCTTGTATGTCGGTTGCTTTTCCATATTACAAAGATACTGAATTTTAACGAGTTAGCCAAATTTTCGAGACGGTATTTTTCTTGTTTTCAGCATAATTTTTACCTTTGTTTTCGCTTGCTTGGAAACGCTTTCTGCGCCGGGCATTCAGCGATATTCCTTCTATGAAAAGGACCAGCTCGTCCCAGCGTATCTCACGGAATCCTATATGCAGGTCTGAGGGAAACAGACGTGGTGAAAGCCTGCCTGTCTCAAGCCGCTTATAATACATTACATATCCTCCACGCTCCCAGTGGAGGAGCTTCATGACCTTACGTGTCTTGCCTACAAAAACATAGACCTTCCCGTCAGTAGGGTCGCCCCCGGCCTGCCGAACCTTGCCGCACATTGCGTTGACTCCTACACGCATGTCGGTAGGATCATTGGAAATGAGAAACTGATTGTTCTCGTTGAGATTAAACATAAAGCTGTAAATTTTCGGCAAAGGTCGAAAATTTACAGCTTATAGAAAAGACGGCCTAAAATGGATGGTTACAGAAGTCGGGAGTTGGCGGTATTGCTCTTTGCTCAGATGTTCCTTTAAGTTCATGTGGAGGGCAGTGCCGCCCGTAAAGTGTTATTTTTTCCATAAGAGACCCAGGATATCCTGCACAAAGTGGAGATAGACGGGATTGTTATTGATTTGAAGCCCCATAAACTCACCTGATTCCACGAGACCCCTTACGCCTCTGTGAGATACTGTCGGTTCATGTTGATGTTGTAGGCATCTAAAAGGGGTTGCATGCCATTTGCGTTGAGTAGGTAGTGGTCATTGAATCAGCAGAGCGTAGTGGTGTGGTTGTAAACTGGCAGTGCATGATAAATAGATGTTAGGAATAGGCAGATCATCACCCACTTCTATCAGCTAATCCATCAAAGCACGAACTACGCGGCGGAAATTGTGTTCAGTCATATTTTGTGGCATGAATAATTTCATGCAGAAAGTAAGTGAGCTCCAATGTATACGGTTGAACGGCTTTGCCCCAAATATAGAATCCCTCAAACCCCGAGGCGTAAACCTTTGGGATTTGAGGGATTTGATGGATGATGCGAGAAGAATCCGCCCGGTGGGCGTTTTTCAAGCGTCACTTGCCCTGGAGCTTGGTGACCCTTCTCGTACCATCGGAGAATATCGTCACCTTGATGTTGAGGCCATCGCCCCGACCGTTGAGTCTGCGGCCCGAGAGATCGTAGTATTCCGTGCCGACAATTTTCTTTGTGGGAGAAGTCACCGCGTTGATGGCCGTTGTGGGAACATTCCACCAGCTGATGGGCGAAACGGTATCCTTGTTTCCCCCCTTATATACCATCTGCACTCCCCAGCGCGCCACGCTGCCGTCGTAGATGTTCACCGACCGTTCCAACTGCTTGTCGTTGCCCTGAAGCGTGTAGATGAAGAAGTCGATATAGTCGACAAAGTTCACCGGCACTTCGGTCATCGGAGTGCTGACATTGACGTAGTTGTCATCGGTGAAAGTGTAGGGAGTGGTATCGTCGTCGGCATACAGACGATAGTAGTATTTGGTGTTGTCAAAGAGGTTGCCCGCCTCGTCGTATCTGTCGAAGAAGAAAGAAATGAAACCTGGGGCTCCTTCTGTGCAAGGCTGGACCGACATAGTGTCAATAATCGGAGCCGAAGGTGTGAGCGACAGGTCCTCGTAGCGGGTTAGCGTGGGATCGAAATAATACGACAGAGCGTATTGCAATGAGTCGCCGGCATTGATGATTATCACGCTGCTGGCCTGTGGGTTCAGTGTCTTTTTGTCGCCGTCCACGGTCATCTTAAATGAGTCGTACCAGTCGGTGTAGTTGATTTGCTGCCCTTCGCGCTCATACCCTCTTGCCATGAAGAAGAGGTGGTGGGTGGTGGCCCAGTCGGGGCCGAGATACTGCCGTGTGGGGAAGTTCACCGTCTTGTTTCCGTCGTAGGTACCGATAATCACTTCCGAGGTGCTATTGTTGTAGGGATTGAGCAGGTAGACCTTGCCGTCATTGTCAAACGCCATCTTAACAATCTTCTGCTCGTTTCCGCCGGTCTTGGTCTGATAGGACAACCTGTAGTCTTGCAGGGCAATATCTTTAGGCAATGTGTTGGCTTTGTATTTCACCTTTCCCACCTTGATGTCGGTGTCGGCGTATCCCGTCCATTTCATCTGTTCGGTCATAAGTCCGATGTAGTTGTCGTCGGTCATGATGAGCGAGTCGTTGCGCAGCACGAAGCTGATCTCGTTTTTCACTGTGCCGTTGGCCAGCGTGTCGATCTTGCAGAAGGGTTCCCCCTCACTGGTCTCATATTCCTTCACGGGGAAGGCGTAGTAAACTTTTTTTGTGAGGTTGCCCTCTTCGTCGTAAGTCTCGCCCTCCCGGATGGCTTGTGGCAGATGAGCTACGTATTTGCCGTTGCCCGCCGGGTCGAGTTTCAGCCAGGTTCGTGTGGGAAGCTGGCTGAAGGGATTGTAGAGGTATACACAACCGTCGTCTCCCTCAACGTAGCGTGAGGTAGACCACAGGTCAAGGCCGTATAATGCCCCGGAATAGGATGTGTAGAAATAATAGCTGCTGCGGGCGTAGTTGTCGTGCAGTGTTCCCGCCGGCTGTTGGCGGATAATGGTTTCGGCGCCCGGGTTTTGAGCTCCCGCCGCCATTGAAGCTAAGGCAAGGGCCAAAGCCATGGAAAGTTTTTTCTTCATTTTTCTATTCGATTTATTTGATAGTTTTATCGTTGGCCACACTTCCGTTGGTCATCACACGCTGACGGATGCATACACCTCTTCGGGGTTGGGAAAGGCGGCGGCCTTGAAGGTCGTAATAGCGCACCTCTGCGGCAGTTTGGCTGATGGCAGGCTGAGAGATGCCCGTGGTGGTGTGGCCTGTAGTCCAGACGATGTCGGAGCTCAGTTCCTGCTCACCCTTGTATACGGTCTGCAGGCCGAGGCTGTCGGCAGCCTGAAAGAAATAGAACTTATGGCTGTCGTCGGCCATGAAGAAGTCGGTATTGTCGTTCAGTCCGTAGGGAACTTCCGTAATCTCAGTGTCGAGACCGGAATATTTTTCAGGACTGAAGGTGAGCGTCTTGCCCTCTGCGGTGTATACTTTATAATATAGGTTGTTCTTAAAGAGCGGCTGTGCGTAGACATCCTCCGAAGGGAACTCAAACTGCAGATAGCCCTCACCCTCAGCCTCCTCTCCGTAGCGGCCGAAGGATGTGATCTCCGGATTGGCCGGCTTTCCTGCTGTGGCAGTGTAGGGCGAAAGCGAGGGATTGATGTATGCGGCGGCGGTAAACACTCGACGGTCGCCCACATTGATAAGGATAGACTGCAGATCGGTGGCCGTAAGGCTCTTGGCGGTGTTGTCGTAGTTGAAGCGCAGGGTATCGGCCAGGTCAAAAAAATCCGGGGCCGTCTCTGAATACACTCCCGGGACGAAGAAAATGTGGTAGCCGTCGCTCTCGTTGGGGCCAAGGTATTGCCGGGCAAACACAACGGAGTTTCCCTTTATCTCACCCTCAGCCCACTGCAACGCGGTGGTAGAGTAGGGGTTGGAGACATACACCTTATTGTCGGCGAATGCCACTTCCACCAGGTCGGTCGCGTCGCCATAGAAGCCAGTGTGGGAAAGCTGGTAGAGCTGGGGCTTAACACCCTGCGGCAAGCTCAACGGCTTTTTGTCTGTTGGTCTGACCGAGAGTTCCACTTCGCCAGCCTCTTTCCAAATGCCCGCTAAGGTAGTCAGTCCGAGGATCACTTTCGGATAGTCACCCTCAACGTTATCTTCTCCGATCAGAGTCAGGGTGTCGCCTCTGAACAGAAAGCGCATGTCGGTGTTGTAGGTTCCGTCGGCGTTCTGTTCAAAGCCGTAGGTCATGCCTTGGCTGCCTGCTTTCAGAACCATTCGCGAAGCATAGTAGGGAATCTCTTCAGTATTGATGAAGATGGCCTGCGGCATATGCGCCACGAGGGTATCGCCATTGAGACATTCCAGTTTCAGGTAGCTTTGCGTGGGGAAAAAAGTGAACGGATTCTTGAGATATACACAATCGTCGTCGCCTATCACATAGTTGCCGATGTAGTAGTCCACACTGTCCACGTTGGCGCCCCCGACATCTGTGTAGAAACTTAGTGCCTTACGTACCTGGTTCTTCACCATCCTTCCCTTTGGCTGCTTCGTGATGGGCTCGGTGAACAGAGGTTTCGGGCCGTTGTCTTGCGCCGGGGCATTAACGGGGGCGCAGAGTAGTGCACACGAAGCTAATGCTGTGAATAGATATTTTCTCATAGTTGTCAGTTTTATTTCATGGCCATTTTGGAATAACGTTTGGCGCTGTCGGCCAGTGCGGCCAACAACAGTAGGGAGAAGCAAGTAGTAATCTTCATGCGTTTGGTTTTTTGTTATATGTTTATATGATTAATCATAGAAGACGTGGAAAGCGTCCAATTAGTTACTAATTGTAAAGTTACGAATTCTTTTTTGATTTGTACAAAAGAAAGTTTTAAAAATTGTAAAGAGGCCTGAAAATTAATGTAACCATTCAATTTAGGCCGTCCTGTAATCAAACAAAAAATCCCGAGGTTATTCCCGGGATTTTTTGTATTGGTATGGCAGAAATTGTGTAATTTCCTCTTCGTCCATATTGTCTTTAAGCTTACCAAGGATATCAGTCAACCACTCAAGAGGGTTCAACTGCACGACATCGCAGGACTCAAGCAGCGAGTAAAATACGGCATTGTCCTCAGCCCCCTTGTCATCATGGCTGAAGAGATAGTTCTTCCTGCCCATGACTGAGGGCCGTTCCATCGCATACACCTCCGGTAATAACATTTGCTCCAGTGACTATTCTGCCGTCAAGTGGAAGTAGGGTGATAGAAATATTCTTGGGATTTATTGCCTTGAAACACTTTGAAACGAACTCTGGTTCTATATCTGTCCAATCTGTATAACCAAGTTCTCTGTCATCATAGACATATAAATGTTCTGCGGAACTATTGTCAAGAGCATTAGCGACACCAATAGCACCGCAGTCTTTTTATGCGGTGCATAGCCTAAGATTTGTGATGGCAACTGGTAAGTCCTTATTTGGTGAGAGTCTTGGCATAATACATATATAAAGAGTTGAACATTCGCATAAGGTCGTCAGATGCAGAATCTAATTCATTTTTTGAAATAAGTCCGGTTTGGTCATTTATCACAGATTGACAATAACATTTATCTGAATAAGACAGACGATAGGCTGCTATATTTTCTGCTTCAATCTGACAATTTTCTGGTAAGATGTCTTTTATTTGTTTTCTTAAAGCCTCATCAGCATTAGCATACGTTTTTGCGCCCATAATCATGGCGTTGATTATGGCCAATGAATACGGGCTATGAGTTGTTAATACAAGCATATTTTCATTAGTGCTTGCATTGTTGGAAATCAAAGAGAAAAGAACTTCCATTTGCGAACGAGGGAAAAGATTCAGTTCTGGTTCTTCTACAATATTTATAAACCGATCGTATCTGTTAGCAAATGACAGCTGACGAATCATCATATCTTTGATACTATCAGAATAATCCGCATTCTGCATTATTTCAGCAACCTGTTTTTCCAACTTGTCTTTTTCTTCTTTTGAGAGTCTAATTTCTTCCTTTTCTGCAATCTTACGACTTAAATATTCAGAAACTATACACATTGGTAGGGATGACTGGACACCACTGGATGCATTTATGAGTCGAACTTTATAGTCTGTTCCATAAATCCATCCAGTATCATTAAGACTATCATATTCAAAACGCAATCCTTCAAACGGAAGATTATAACCGTCTTTAAAGAATTTCTTTGCGTTTACAAATTCGTCTGAAAATGTCTCACTTGAATCTGGCAGCTCTTTTAATAGCTTTGATTTGTTCTCTGCAACGCTAACTATGGAACGTTCAGCAGGAACATACATTACTTTTGAAATGCCATTTATATCCTTGTGTTTGTCAATTACATTGAAATTTCCGTTTTCATATAAAAAATCATATAATATCCCTTCAAATTTTATATACGAGTCTTCGTTTATAAAGGATTCTATTCTATGATATGCACATAATTTAGTTTTGAAGCGGTTGTATTGTTCAAAGAATGAAAGCTTGTATTTTTTTTGGCTTAAAACTTTTTCAGTCCATTTAAACATGGAGAAAAGTTTTGCGACACAACTTTTGCCTGTGCCTTGATCACCTATGAACAAGGTTACTTTTTTGAATAAAATATCGAGGTCTTTGACTGGACCAAATGATTTTACTATTAAACGTTCGTTCATATGTTTTTCCCTTTTTTGTCACCCGTTGACGGAGCAGATTTAAGTTTATAAACATGAGCTAAAATACTCTTGTTTTTGATTTCTTGTAGCTTAGTGGCGTTTTATGCTTTAAATTCAAACAGTCATAAGTACTTTTGTTATACAAAATTCGTAAAAATACTTCAGATATGCAAGAAATTGCCTGAAAAAACTCGTTAATGTATTTGAAAACATTACACATCCCTCCTTCATTTTCTTCGCACTCCTGAGCGGTAAAATAGACCATTTTCGGGCTGTAGCAAATAGTATGCCACACACGCGAGTGAAAGTAAACGAACAGAGCACGCCACCAATCATGCATACCACCATGGCTCAAATCAATTTGTGTTTTTTTGTAGAAAAAGTAAAAACCCACATAGGCGCAACCGACAAACCCCGTGGGGAGGGTGTACGGACGCTAACCCAAAACTG
>ENA-ORSA01001212-ORSA01001212.1-human-gut-metagenome-genome-assembly--contig:-NODE-1212-length-22537-cov-4.517125_pt1 | contig 22537 bp, 8 predicted proteins | sample MGYA00242179_ERZ509142 | MGnify/ENA primary metagenome ERZ509142 (study PRJEB26280, sample SAMEA2338659) | human gut metagenome | biome: human gut; feature: human-associated habitat; material: faeces... | reverse complement strand
CCGCCGCTTCCAGTGGTTTTCAAGTCCGCGCAGGGCCTCGTAGTCGTCGCTTACCAGCACGCACTTGCACGGGGCGAAGTCTATTGCGATTGAAAATTCCGGCTCTTCCATTATTTTCAGGTGGTTGAGCCACGCCTCGCGACGTATGTGTATGTCGTCGGCGTTGTCCGTAAGGATGTATTCGTCGTGGTAGGTGAATATGGAAAAGCCGTTCTTGCGCGACTTTTTCTCAAGGTATGGTATTTGTTCGGGATTGATGCGGCGCTCGAACATCACCTCACCCGTGCCCGCCTTGATTACCTGGCAGCCGTTGTAAGCCAGAATGAAACCGCCGAAATTGCCCAGTTCGAGAGCCTTTGCCAACGGCATAAGCCCCGACGTGGGCCTGCCCGAGGCCAGCACTATGCGTATTCCCATGTGTTGCACTTTAAGCAAAGCCGCAAGCGTGCGCTTGCTTATCTCCATCTCGTTGTTAAGCAGTGTCCCGTCTACATCGAGAACCAATAGTTTGTATTTCATAGCGTCGGGCGTTTTGGTTTGTAACTAAAAAGACAGAGCATACGGGACGACGGCCAACCTGCCTGCTACATCCCTTATGCCGCTTATCCTTTGCAAATATAGCGAAAGACAGCGTGATACCAATAAATTTGCAAGATTATTTCAAGTTTAAAAAAGTTAACGGCGGCGCGTCATGCAAAAGGCCGCCTTCCGTCTTCTGAAAGGCGGCCTTTTACACGATAAAAAGCGGCCTTTCGCATTACGAAAGACCGTCCTTTGCAAAACGTGCGCGCTTACCTTATGAAACTTGTCTTTACCGGCTCTTCCCTCTCCGGCATCGGCTGGCCGCTGTTCTTCAGGCTCTTCAGCATCCAGGCCATGTTCCTGCCCAGCGTGCGCATGGTCTGAAGGCCCTCGGCGTCTTGCTCCGCCTCGCCCTTGGCATGGCCGTGTACACTGTTCCAATACTGCGAGCTTACCACGGGCATACAGCTCATCATGAAATACTTGTTAAGCCTGTCGAACGTAGCGCTCGCCCCTCCGCGGCGGCACACGGCGACAGAGGCCGCAGGCTTGTAGCGCAGCAGCGGCGCAGCCGAGTAGAAGAGCCTGTCGAGCAGGGCGCAGAGCGAGCCGTTGGGGCCGGCGTAATACACGGGCGAACCCACCACAATGGCGTCGGCCGTCTCCAGTTTTTCACGCACATTATTATATAATGTGTCATTGAACACGCACCGGCCAAGCTCCGCACACTTGCCGCAGGCTATGCAGCCCTGCACCGCCTTCGTTCCGATTGACACGATTTCAGCCTCTACGCCTTCCGCTTCGAGCGTCTTAGCCACCTCTGACAGGGCTATGTACGTGTTGCCCTCGCCGCGCGGACTTCCGTTAATCAGTAATACCTTCATTTCCTCTTTCCTTTAATTATAACGTTACATTGGTTTCATTTTTCTTTTGCAAAGGTACTGATTAGCGGCTAAAAACGTGTAAACTGATTACCTGTTTTAGGAACAATATTACGCTTTCAGACCATGCCCGTGCACCGACGCTTTTCCAAAAGACGGCAAAACGGAGCGCAAAAGGCCGTCTTTCGCAGCGTAAAAGGCGGCCTTTGGCAAGGCGAAAGACGGTCTTTTGAAACGCGAGCGGTAACACTCTGTGTTCCAGCATGTTACCGTTTGCTGCCGAAAAGCGCGGCCAAGGGCGTGGCGGAAGGGCTGATAAAAAATGTCAAACGCGACCGATTGCACCGAAATGTAAAATTAAATTGCTATATTTGCACATTGTTTATTTATTCAAGGTAAAATCTAAAGCAATGAAAAACTTACTTAACAAATTCATGATGGCCGGCTGCGCCATGCTCGCCTTGTCGTGCGGCAGCAACATGCCGTACCAAGACCCCGACCTCTCTGCCGACGAACGGGCGGCCGACCTGGTAAGCCGGCTTACGCTGGAAGAGAAAGTATCGCTCATGCAATATGACTCGCCGCCCATCGACAGGCTCGGCATCAAGGGCTACAACTGGTGGAGCGAGGCCCTGCACGGCGTGGGACGCGCCGGTCTGGCTACGGTGTTCCCGCAGTGCATAGGCATGGCCGCGTCGTGGAACGACGCCCTCGTGCAGGACGTTTTCACCGCCGTTAGCGACGAGGCGAGGGCGAAGAACAACGAGATAATAAAGAAAGGCGACCCGAAAATATACCAGGGACTGACCTTTTGGACGCCCAACATCAACATATTCCGCGACCCGAGGTGGGGACGCGGACAGGAGACCTACGGCGAAGACCCCTACCTCACGGCGCGCATGGGCGTGAGCGTGGTCAACGGCTTGCAAGGCCCCAAGGACGAGAAGTACGACAAGCTGCACGCCTGCGCCAAGCACTACGCCGTGCACTCGGGCCCGGAGTGGAACCGACACGTGTTCAACGCCGAGAACATAGACCCGCGCGACTTGTGGGAAACGTACCTTCCGGCGTTCAAAACCGCAGTGCAGGAGGCGGGCGTAAAGGAGGTGATGTGCGCCTACAACCGCTACGAGGGCGAGCCGTGCTGCGGCAGCAACCGCCTGCTCCAGCAAATACTGCGCGACGAATGGGGCTACAAGGGCATCGTGGTGTCCGACTGCTGGGCGATAACCGACTTCTACACGAAGGGCGCGCACAACACCGAGCCTGACTCGGCGCACGCTTCGGCCAAGGCCGTGGCAAGCGGCACCGACCTTGAATGCGGCCAGACTTACCAGTCGCTCGTCGATGCCGTCAACGCAAAACTCATCAGCGAGAGCCGCCTCGACACTGCCGTGACACGCCTGATGAAGGCGCGCATAGAGCTTGGCGAGTTCGACGAGGACGTGCCCTGGCGCAACATCCCGTACAGCGTGGTTGACAGCAAGGAGCACCGCGACCTCGCCCTGCGCATGGCTCAACAGAGCATCGTGCTGCTGCAAAACAACGGCGGACTTCTGCCTCTGCCCAAGACAGGGCTGAAAATAGCCGTAATCGGCCCCAACGCCAACGACAGCGTGATGCAGTGGGGTAACTACAACGGCTTCCCGTCGCACACAATCACCCTGTTGCAGGGCTTGCAGAGCAGGGTGCCTGAGGACAAGCTGATATACGAGTACGGATGCGACTACACATCGTCAGTAGGCCTGCAAAGCCTCTTCGCCGACTGCCAGGCTGACGGCAAGCGCGGCTTCAAGGCGTCATACTGGAACACACTGGAGCCGGAAGGCAAGCCCGACGTGGTTACACACGTGTCTGACCCGTTCCGCTTCACCACCGCCGGAGCCATAGTATTCGCCCCGGGCGTGCAGTTGGGAGGCTTCTACGCCGAATACGAAACGACGTTCAGTCCCAAGAAGAGCGAGGAAGTGGTGTTCAGTTTCCAGACGCAGGGCAAGGCTCACCTGCACATCAACGGCAAGGAAGTGGCCGAAGCGCTTAACACGAAGAACAACAGGGCTTACGCGATGAAGGTGGAAGCCGGCAAGACTTACGACATAAAGGTGGACTTCAGGGCGAGCGAAGGCGACTGCGCCACGCTTAACTTCGACTTCGGACGCGAAGTGCCGCTCGACATTCAGCAAAGTGTCAACAAGGTGAAAGACGCCGACGTAATAATCTTCGCAGGCGGAATAACGCCTGGACTCGAGGGCGAGGAGATGCCGATAACCGTGCCCGGCTTCCGCGGAGGCGACCGCGAGTGGATAGAACTGCCCGAAGTGCAGACACGCCTGCTGGCCGAACTCAAGAAGACGGGCAAGAAAATAGTGTTTGTCAACTTCTCCGGCTCGGCCATAGCACTGACCCGCGAGGCCGCCATGTGCGACGCCATAGTGCAGGCATGGTACCCGGGACAGGCCGGTGGCGATGCCATCGCGTCGGTGCTCTTCGGCGAATACAACCCTGCGGGCCGACTGCCAATAACGTTCTACAAGAGCACCAAGCAGCTGCCCGGCTTCGAGGACTACTCCATGAAGGGACGCACGTACCGCTACATGACGGACGAGCCGCTCTTCCCCTTCGGCTACGGACTTAGCTACACCACGTTCGCTTATGGCGACGCGGCGGTGTCAGCCACCGAATTCGACGCCGACGAGGGCTGCACGCTGACCGTTCCCGTCACCAATACGGGTACAAGAGACGGCGACGAAGTGGTGCAGGTGTACCTGCGCCGTCCATCAGACAAGGAAGGGCCGGTGAAGACGCTGCGCGCATTCCGCCGCGTAACGCTGAAGAAGGGCGAAACGAAGAACGTTGAGTTCAAGCTCGACGGCAAGTCGTTTGAGTGGTACGACACGCAGTCGAACACCGTCCGCCCTGTAAGCGGAGAATACGAAATAATGTACGGCGGCACGTCAGACAGCAAGGCGTTGAAGACCGTAAAGGTAAGCCTTAAATAAAAAAGAAAGTCCAAGGAGCAGTCTCCTTGGACTTTTTTTATTCATCTTTCTTTTCCCAACTTCTCAATCTCCAACCTTCTCACCCTTTAAAATCTCTTCCTGCCGGACGCTGGAAGATGCGCAGGCCGAACTCCTGCGCCATTACGACGGCATAGTCGAGCACGGAGCTTTGAAACCGCTCGAACGGAGTCCAGTCGACAAAGCGGCAGAAGCAATACAGCTCGAGCGGAAGCCCCTCGGGCGCAGGCTGAAGCATACGCACCATTATCATCATGTCGCTTTGCACGTCGGGATGGTGCTCCATGAAGTCATACATGAAGTCGCGGAACACCTGCGTGTTGGCGACGGGGAAGCCGGCGTCGGCATAACGTTCCGCCGGAATGTAGCCTTTCCTTACAAATTCATCCAGCTCGTCAGCCGAACAGAAGTGCACGGTGTTGGCATCAACGTTGACCGACAGCTTCAGCCGCCGCCCGCCCGACTCGCGCATACCGCGCCAGTTCTGGAAAGAGTCGCTCACGAGGGCGTAAGGCGGTATGGTGGTTATGGTCTTGTCGAAGTTCTGCACCTTGACCGTTGTCAGCGACACCTCGAGCACATAGCCGTTGGCCCCGTACTTCTGCATGGTTATCCAGTCGCCCGGGCGCAGCATGTCGTTGGCCGAGAGCTGCACGCCCGCCACCAGGCCGAGTATGGAGTCCTTGAAGATGAGCATCAGCACGGCGGCCGACGCGCCCAGGCCTGCCAGCACGGCGGTGGCGCTCTTGTCAATGACTATGCTCACGATGAGGATGCACCCAACGACGAAGGCCAGCAGGTTGAACATCTGGTAGACGCCTTTCAGCGGACGGTTGCGCAGCTTCTGGTGCGACTCGGATATCTCGTAGAGCGAATGAATGAACGCGCTGACGAACAGCAGGGACACAACCACCAGGTAAACGTTGCACACCTTAAGCAGCACCGACAGCATCCACGGATGGTGGGGCAGCACAAGGGGCAGGCATACATACCACACCACGGGCGGAATGATGCGGCGGAAGGCACGCATGACGCGGCGGTTGAACAGATAGTCGTCCCATGTAGCCTTAGTCCTCGCCGTGACCTTCTGCACGGCGGGCATCACCCCGAAGCGGAAAGCCGCCGTACACACCATCGACAACAACGCCACGGCGAACGCCGCCGTAAGCGGATAGACCCAGCCCATGATGTCGTCTGACACCCCGGCGGTGTATTTCAAAAAGTCCAAAAGATACTTGTAAATGTCGTCCATACCATTAAACACTGATTGGTTGCATGGCGCAAAGATAGTGAAAGGCTCGGCAATGGCAAACGAAAAACGAAGTTTTTTGATTTGCCATTGCCGAGCCGCATCCTATCTTCGTGAAACAAAGGTACAAAATAATGGCAACAAAAACAAGCGTAAACGCCCGTTCGTCAGGCCACCGGCAACAAGCCGCATAACCACCTGTCAGCCAGCGCGTTGCAAAAGGCCGTCTTTTACCGTGCAAAACACGGCCTTTTAGCCTGCGATTTGCGGCCTTTCGCAATGCGAAATACGGCCTTTCACCGAGCACCACGCACCACACAAACGGACAAAACGCCGCAAAAAACGGCGGAAATGACAATATTTTTTTTACAAAACCGCTTGCGTTTCAGATATTATACGTATATTTGCCGACCGAAGACAAACTACTTTACCTACATTCATCCGGCCGCAACAGGCCGCGCGAAGCAGGCGAGACTGGCTCAAGAAGAAGACTTTATACATTATTTATATTACTAATCAAAACAACAAATCTATGGCAAACAAACATTTACACGCATTTGTTTGTACGCTGATTGCCCTATTGGGGGGGTAATTTTACCCATGCCAATTAGCGCACAGATGGTTAATTCTGACGTTACGGCAACTTGGCCGTTCGACCTCGGAACAGAAGGACAGACGGCAACCATTACGCCCGAAGATGGCGGCGAATGGTTTAACAGCAACTATGTGTTGCTGGGAAGCAACTTTACTTACAATGAAACGGAGACTCCGAAAGGCGACGGCGAACTCACACAGACAAAAATTCAATCAAAGGGAAAAGACAGTGGCCCTACAGAGAACAACGCCATCGAGTTTATGCTTTCACCCAAATCAGGACTGACATTCACACCGACCAAAGTCTCTTTTGTAAGTACCAAATGGGGAACAGGTGGTGGAATATATGATATTTTTTGGATAAATTCCGACGGCACAAAAGTAGAACTCGCCACGGGAGAGAAGCCTGCACGTGAAAACGGTAAAGACCCTACAGGACAAGTCAGCCGCAAATTTGAATATAATGTAACCAACGCATCCGCTTCAAACGGTGCGTGCGGCCTGCGCATCAACGTCTACAGCCTTGACGGTCCTAAGGAAGAAGGGGGCAAAGGCAAATGTGTCGGCTTCGCAAACATTGTCATCGAGGGCAAAATAGAAGGCACAATACAGCAGGTCGACAGGTACAACCTCACCGTACAAGTATCTCCCGAGGGTGCCGGAACGGTAAGCGTACAGCCTGCCGGGAGCATGACCTTCGACGAAAACACCGAACTTACTCTTACACAAACACGCAACTTCGGCTACAAATTCACGGGCTGGAGCGTAGACGGCAAGACCATATCTACCGACGACACATATACATTCAACATTACCGAAGACGCTACAGTAACAGCAAACTACGACAAAATAAACACTTATTCTCTGACTTACGGCGCAACGGGCGGCGGCAAGGACTACATGATTACGCCCGTACCCGCGCCCACGGTCGTTGAAGGCAAGAACATGTACGAGGAAGGACAGGAGGTAACACTAACCGCTACCGGCAACTACATCCTCGACTTCGCCAACTGGAGCAGCGGCGAAACCTCGCCCGAACTGAAACTGACCATGGACGCAGACAAGGCCGTCTCCGCCGCATTCTCTACCAAGCTTGACTGTATTGCAGGATGGGACTTCTACACTGCAAGCAACCAAAGCCGCAAAGCCGACTTCTGTGCGGAAGGCAATGACGCCGTAACGCTAATTCTACGCGACGAAGCTGGCAATCAAACTACATGGAACGACAAGAGCATACTCAAAGCCGGCGGACAGGAAGGACGCGGAGCAGCCGTAAACTGGACAACCGACGGGACAATAGACGACCCTAAAAATCCTACCGAATTAGGCAAATATTATTGGCAGACGCAAATCCACGCCGAAGCTTTTAAAGACATAAAAGTACACTCGGCGATGATGTTCAACTACAACACATACAGCAAATTTGACGTGCAATATTCACTTGACGGCAAGAAATGGGAAACGGCAGGTTCGTTTACCCTCTCTAACGCAAAAGAATGGAAGGAGCAAACCTTTGACCTGCCAGAGGCTAATAATAAAGCCAATGTGTACATACGTTGGATTGCCGACAAAACATCCAATGTTGTAGGAACGAAATCTGAAAACGACGGAATATCCATTGCCGACATCTTCATCACAGGCACACAAGAATACATTGACGACGGCGTAGCCCCTAAACTCGTGTCAACCGTTCCGGCGGAAGGCGCAACCAACGCGTCGGCCAACGGCCGCATAGTGCTCAACTTCGACGAGAAAGTAAAGGTAAAGGAAGGCACAAAGGGCACGCTCAGCGGTCAGGAGCTTGAGCCGCAGGTATCGGGTAAATCTATCATGTTCGAGTACAAAGGCCTCGACTACTCCGCCCCGTACACCTTCACACTGCCTGCCAACACCGTGAGCGACATGACCGGCAACTTCATCTCCAACGACATAACCGTCAGCTTCACCACGATGACACGCCCCGTGGTAGCCAAAGCCATGTTCGACTTCATCGTGCCCGACGACGGAACAATAACCGAAGCCCTGGAAGCTGCCGCCAAGCGTGCAGACACCAGCAAACGTTTCTACATCTTCGTAAAGCAAAATAACTACGTGATACCGGCATCGGAGACGGCAACCGTACCAAGCGAAATCGACGGCAAGCAATATCCCGACCCGAGGACGCTTGTAAGCACGCCCAATGTATCCATTATCGGTGAAGGCATGGACGTTACGTCGTTCACCAACACAGTGCCAGACAATATAAAGAACGAAAAAGGGCAAAACGTAAATCCGATAGAGGGACTTAAGTACAGTTCAACGTTCGAATTTGAGGAAAACGCCACAGGCATATATTTACAGGACATAACGTTTAAGAACGCCATAGAAGACGGCATGGGGCGCAACCCCGCACTTAAAGACGGCGGCGACAAAAACGTATTTAAAAACGTGCGCCTTTACGGCTATCAGGACACCTACGCCTCCGACAACCAGAACGGACGCTTCTACTTCGAGGGCGGCGAACTGCGCGGACGCACGGACTTCCTATGCGGCAAGGGCGACGTTTACTATAACGGCGTAACGCTTATGATGTGTGAAGAGGGCGGCTACGTCGCAGTACCTTCACTGCCCAAACAATATGGCTACATCTTCAAGGACTGCACAATCAAGGGCGAAGTCAACGGCGTTGACGGCAACTATTACCTTGGCCGCCCATGGGGAGACGGAACCCCAATCGCACTCTACATAGATACCAAAATGGAAGCACAACCCACGGCGGTAGGCTGGAACGAGATGGGAACAGGCTGGCCGGCACGCTTCGCCGAGTACAACTCGACAACGGCGGCAGGCACAACCATAGACCTTAGCAACCGTAAAAAGATATTCGCAAAGACACACGAGAACAACCCTATCCTCACCAAGGAAGAGGCCGACTTCTACACAATCGAGAACGTGCTTGGCGGCGATGACGACTGGAACCCGACTTCATTGACCGAGCAGGCGTCAGCCCCGACAGGCGTAGAGATTGACGGCAGCACCCTGACATGGGACGACAACCAGTACGTGCTCTGCTGGGCGGTATGCCGGGACGGCAAGGTTATCGACTTCACAACGGAACCGACATACACCGTTACCGACGCTAACGCAAAATACTCCGTGCGCGCAGCCAACCAGATGGGCGGCCTCGGAGAGGCAGCCGAAGCGCAAGTAGCCACCGGCATTGACGAGGTTGGCACTACGGAAAGCGGCGAAGCCGTAAGCACAGCATATTACAGCGTGCAGGGCGAGCGCGTCGGCAGCTCGTACCGCGGCGTGGTAATAGAAGTAAAGACTATGGCGGATGGCAAAAAGAACGTGCGCAAGACCATCCGTAAATAGCACCGACAAAACCTTACGGCCTCGCCCGGCGTGGCGCGACAAACGCCACACCGCAGGCCGCAAGGCTTTTATACGTAAACTAAAAACTCAAAATATTATGATTAAAAGGATTTTACAAATGGCATTGTTGCTTGTTCCAACCATGCTCATATCAACACCGAGCATGGCTCAACAAGTGGAAAAGACTCCGGCATTCCCCGGTGCCGAAGGCTTTGGACGATACACAACCGGCGGACGCTGGGGAAAGGTTTACCACGTAACCAACCTCAACGACAACGGCCCCGACTCGTTCCGAGCAGCGTGCGAAGCGACGGGGCCGCGCACGATAGTTTTCGACGTGGCGGGAACAATACACCTCGAAACACCGTTGGAACTCAAGAACGGCAACGTAACCATTGCCGGACAGACCGCGCCGGGCGACGGCATATGTATAGCCGACGCCCCGTTCCAGATTGAGGCGAACAACGTCATCATACGATACATGCGCTTCCGCCTCGGCAACAAGTACGTAAAGGAGGAGAACGCCGACGGATGGGACGGTCTCGGAGGAATGGACAAGGAGAACATCATCGTAGACCACTGCTCGGTAAGCTGGAGTATTGACGAATGCCTGTCAATATACGGCGTGCGCAACGCCACCGTACAATGGTGCATAGCGGCGCAAAGCCTACAGGCATCGGGCCACTCTAAGGGCGCGCACGGCTACGGAGGCAACTGGGGAGGCTCCGGCGTTACTTACCATCACAACCTGCTGGCCCACCACGAGAGCCGCGTGCCGCGCCTCGGTCCGCGCTACACAACGCAGCTGGACGAGCGTCTTGACATGCGCAACAACGTGTTCTACAACTGGGCTGGCCTTGGATGCTACGGCGGCGAGGCGATGAACGTGAACATAGTGAACAACTACTACAAGCCCGGACCCGGCACTGCAAAGCGCGATGCAAAGACAATACAAAGACGCATCGCGGCAATAGGCGTGCGCACGAACGAATACGTGCAGCAATATGATGACTACGCCCCCACCCTGCACAAGTGGGGCACGTTCTACATCGACGGCAACGTAAACACAAAATACGACGACGTGACGAAAGACAACTGGACTTACGGCGTGTACAACCAGACCAAGAACGACGAGAGTGTAGACTTTACATATACGGAAGACGTGAAGAAGCAGATGAAGCTTGAAGAGCCGATAGAGTTCGTCCACGTAACGACGCACTCCGCCAACGACGCTTACAACCGCGTAATCAGATACGCCGGATGCAGCAAGGTAAGGGACTCGTATGACGACTTCATCATCAACGAAACGGAGAACGGCCTCGCCACATATACCGGCAGCGGGTATGAAGACGGAGGCAAGCACTATGACAACAACCCGGGAATGATTAACACGCCCGAGGACAACCGCCCGGCCGACGCCCCCGCCGACTGGAGTCCGTGGCCGGAGCTGACATACGTGCCCGGCTCTGTCGCCACAGACACTGACGGCGACGGTATGCCCGACGACTATGAAATAGCCAACAAACTTGACCCTAAGAACCCGGATGACGGCGCAGAGGACAGCGGCAACGGCTACACCAACCTGGAAGTTTACCTGAACAGCCTCGTGGCCGACATAACCGAAGGGCAGCTGGAAGGCGGAGAGGTGATGGGCGTTGACCGCTACGTAGGCGACGACCCCATAGCTACGGAGTATGAGCTGTCGCCCATAACATACAACTATACAGACGAAAACGGAGACTGGCTGTTCACCAACGGCTTCAGCATAACAACATCAAAGCAAAAAAATGAGGGTTCGGACTGCGGAATTTCCGGCATAAAGTATTCGCGCAATGAGGATTATACGATAAACATACCTGACGGCATTAAGATAACGAAAATCAGCATTACTGGATACAGCAACGGCAAGAAGGGCGAAAGCGCATACCTGTCTGAACTTGGCAACGCGACATTCACCGCCGATGAATACGTATTTCCGTCAAAAAACGGCAACACATCCGTGACACACACCATCACATTGGCAGAAGAAGCTATGGAAAGTCTGCATTTCCGCATAGCTGACTCTGAATGTGTATGGATAATAACCCTCTACCCCGAAACCTCGACAGGGATAACTGACATAACAGTAGAAAAAAAGCCTGACGGCAACGGCAGGATATACAACCTGCAAGGCATGGAGGTGAAGGAGCCGCTTGCGCCGGGCATATACATCCGCGACGGCAAGAAATTCATCAAAAAGTGAGACGGTGAGAAAGACCGTCGGAACACACCGTAAAAGCCGTTGAAACGAGGCGTTAGAGCCGTTGAAACCATATGTTAGAGCCGTCCAAACCATGCGTTTGGACGGCTCTTTCTTTATGTACGGCTAAACGACTGATTGCCAGCGAGTTAGCAAAAGATGGCCTTTTAGCGTGTAAAAGGCCGCCTTTTGCCGTGCAATTCACGGCCTTTCACAGGGTAAAACACGGCCTTTCGCAGTGCATCCACAAACCTTTTGGATAATAGAACTTATACGCCATACACCGAAACTGCGGATGAACCATCTTTTGCGACCAGACACCGCTCCATCCGCAAAACAGCAGTTAAGCAAATTTAACGCGCAACGACAATCGAGATACAAACATATGCAGTAATTTTGCAGCGCAAATCAGTTTTCACTGAAAGGAGATTACATTACCTTGGCAATTCGGCCGGAGCCAATCCGCGGCACGGCTGAAAGTAATGGGACGGCTCTTCTCCTTACACTTACTTGAACGTCTGCGTCCCGTCTTGCAGAATTTTCACAAGGCCGAAGCCCGCAAACATGCGCGGCAGGCCGGAGACAATTCGATGCAACAGACAGGAGGATTTGCCGCAGCAGCGACAGCACGTTATTTACAACAACCGACATACACGCACGCAACCGCATCCGCGCGGCTGCGAAGGCTCATCGTGTGTAAATATTTCCAACAAACATTTTTATCAATAAAAAAACAAGACAGCATGAAGAAGTTTAAATTACTTGCAATGGCCGCGGCGATGATGCTCACGGCAACGTGCTTCACTGCGTGCGGCGACGACGAGGGCGGTGGCATCGGCAACATCGACCTGCCCACGCCGCAGTATGAAGAGGTAAGCGGAAAGTATGAAATCACGTCGGACGGCTCGCCCTACGAGAGCATAGAGCTTAGCGCAAGCGGCAACTACATCGTGACGCTAAGCCATGGCTGGAACTACTACAACGCACCGGTGAACGGCGTGGCAAAAAGCAGCAGGCGGTCGCTGCTCGACAGCGGCAAGGCCAAAGGACTGACGCGCGCCACTGAATACGACGGCGTAATCTACGGAACGTTCACCAGCCTCGGCGGCAACGAGTTCGCACTCGAAGGCTTCGGCACGATTAAACTCGGATATTCGGGCGACGAGGTAACCAGCATCGAGGTGACAACGCAGGACGGACAGACCACGCAGTACGACGCAAAGAAAAAGCCCACGATGAACGGCGACAACGTTACCAACGCACTCTGCCGCACATGGAGGATTGAGAAAATACGCGACGTGTACTACGACAAGGAGACCGGCGAGACCGAAGACATGACCGTAACGCCTGAAAATCCGGGCGAGGATGGCTATGACATGCCGATAGAAGTGGTTTGGTCGAAGTCGGGCACATACTTAGTGTCATACCTCGACGGCTCTATCGGCGTAGCCGAATGGAAATGGAAGAACCGCGGCGCGGGCCAGCTGTACTACGCGTGGGACGGCGACTGGACGGGCGACTATTGCACGATAACCTTCGACGGCAACCGCGCCGTGATACATGACAAATGGGAAGACGAATACGGACGCGACGAGTCGTGGACTTACCTCGTAACCGACGACGCAACCGAGACGCCCGACACCGACCTGCCCGGGAACCTGTCGCCGCTGGCCAACGTGTTCACGGGCAAGCTGCTCAAGGAGATGGACGGCGACCGCTTCATCTATGAGAACGGCTATCTGACGCAAATAACAAACGACAAGGAGACAATCACCTTCAACTACAACTACGCGACGGGCGCAGACGGCCCTGACGTTTACGTGACTATGAGGGGAGACGGCGACGACGATTTCGCCATAACGCTTAACGAGCAAGGCTTCGCCGAGAAGATTGTACAGACAAGCTACGACCAATACGGTGAGAATGTGTACACAAAGACATTGGAATACGACGCCGACGGCCACCTCACGGCCATGAACGACGACCGCAACGGCCGCCTGTACGACCTGACTTGGACTGACGGCAACCTGACAAAAGTACACTGGCTATCCGACAGCGGCAGCGAGCACACATATACATACACCTACGGCGACCAGGCAAACACCAGCTGCCTGCTATTCTACTACAAGGTGTACTCGGTTGACATCGACGAAGTGCAATGCCTGTACTACGCCGGCCTCTTGGGCAAAGCTCCCAAGCACCTGCCCGAATTGGAGACAAGCGACAGCGGCAGCACAACCACCTTCACGTGGACCGACAACAGCCTGACAGTAGACGGCGACGACTATCATCCTACGGAGTTCAGCTTCTACGAAGAATAAATAAACACTACGTGGGTTCTATATAAGAACGTACAACAACATTCAAATCTCAACCAGCACAACACAACGAAAAAATCGGCGCGGAACAAAATGTTCCGCGCCGATTTTGCTATATGTACAGGCCTGCTTATTCAGCCTCAGCCTTCTCTTTCTCGCTGTAATCGATGACGTTCTTGCGGTTGGCCTGCATACGGTCATAATCTTCCTTTGAGCCGACAATGATTTTGTCAAACTCGCGCAGACCGGTACCTGCCGGGATGAGGTGACCACAGATAACGTTCTCCTTCATTCCCTCGAGATAGTCTACCTTGCCGCGGATGGCAGCCTCGTTGAGCACCTTGGTGGTCTCCTGGAACGAAGCGGCCGACATGAAGCTCTTTGTCTGGAGAGCGGCGCGCGTGATACCCTGGAGTATCTGCGTAGACGTAGCGGGCACGGCATCGCGCACCTGCACCGTGCGCAAGTCGCGGCGCTTCAGTGTAGAGTTCTCGTCGCGCAGTTTGCGCGCGGTGACGATTTGTCCGGGCTTCAGCGTTTCGCTGTCGCCTGCATCGGTGACCACCTTCTTGCCCCAGATGCGGTCGTTCTCCTCGGCGAAGTCGAGCTTGTCAACGATTTCCTGCTCAAGGAACGTAGTGTCGCCCGGGTCGTTGATTTGTACCTTGCGCATCATCTGGCGCACGATAATCTCGAAGTGCTTGTCGTTAATCTTAACACCTTGCAGACGGTAAACGTCTTGCACCTCGTTGACGATGTACTCCTGAACGGCCGTCGGGCCCTTGATAGCCAGAATGTCGTTAGGGGTGATTACACCGTCAGAGAGCGGCGTACCGGCGCGAACGGCGTCGTGTTCCTGCACAAGGATTTGCTTTGACAGCGACACGAGATATTTACGCTGCTCACCTGTCTTAGATGTGACGATGATTTCACGGTTGCCTCGCTTAACCTTGCCCATGGTAACCTCGCCGTCGATTTCGCTGACAACGGCCGGGTTAGACGGATTGCGCGCCTCGAACAGCTCGGTGACACGGGGAAGACCACCGGTGATGTCGCCCGCCTTACCGACGGTACGCGGTATTTTCACAAGGGTTGTACCTGTCTTCACCTTCTGGCCGTCTTCCACAACTACGTGGCCGCCCACTGGGAAGATGTATGTGCCGACAACGTCGCCGTTGGCGTCAAGAATATCGCAGGTAGGCACCTTGCTCTTGTCTTTCGACTCGGTGATGATTTTCTCGGTAAGACCCGTAGTGTCGTCGGTCTCCGAGTGGAATGTCACACCGTCGATGACGTCGCGGAACTTAAGCGTACCGGCGTATTCGGTCACAATGACGGCGTTGAACGGGTCCCAACGGGCTATCATGTCGCCCTTCTTCACCACGGAGCCGCCCTTGAAGCAAAGCGTGCTGCCGTAAGGCACGTTAAGCGTAGAGAGCACGATGTTGGTGTTCGGGTCAACGAAACGAATTTCGGCCAGACGGCTTACAACCATCTCGCAAGCTACAGGACCGTTGTCGCCTTCTTCCTCGAACGGCACGGTACGAAGCTCGTCAAACTCTATACGGCTGTCATTCTTGGCTACGATTGACGCGTTGGCAGCAGCGTTGGCAGCCACACCTCCGGCGTGGAACGTACGAAGCGTAAGCTGCGTACCCGGCTCGCCGATGGCCTGTGCGGCGATGACACCCACGGCCTCGCCCTTCTGCACCATGCGGCTGGTGGCAAGGTTGCGTCCGTAACACTTCATGCAGACACCCTTCTTGCTCTCGCAGGTGAGCACGGAGCGGATTTCAACGCTCTCGATGGGGCTTTCCTCTATTATCTTGGCTATTGGCTCAGTTATTTCTTCGCCTGCCGCAACGATGAGTTCGCCCGTATTGGGATGGATTATGTCATGTACCGATACACGGCCGAGGATGCGCTCGTAAAGCGAAGATATGATTTCGTCGCCGTTCTTCAACGCCGTGCAGACAAGTCCGCGCAGCGTGCCGCAGTCCTCTTCGGTGATGATGACGTCATGTGAAACGTCTACAAGACGACGTGTGAGGTAACCAGCATCGGCAGTCTTCATCGCGGTATCGGCAAGACCTTTACGCGCACCGTGGGTAGAAATAAAGTATTCAAGCACGCTCATACCCTCCTTGAAGTTGGAGAGAATAGGATTCTCGATAATCTGCGCGCCTTCGGCACCGGCCTTCTGTGGCTTCGCCATAAGTCCACGCATACCTGCCAACTGGCGTATCTGGTCCTTAGAACCACGGGCACCGGAGTCGAGCATCATGTAAACGGCGTTGAAGCCTTGGTCGGCTTCGGTCATTTCCTTCATCAGGACGTCGCCAAGCTCGTTGTTGACGTGCGTCCAAGCGTCGATGACCTGGTTGTAACGCTCGTTGTCGGTGATGAAACCCATGTTGTAGTTGTCGGTAATCTGGCGTACTTCCTCGTTACCTTTCTCTACCAGCTCGGCCTTCTCCTTCGGAATGATGATGTCGTCAAGGTTGAACGAAAGTCCGGCAAGGTAAGCCATGCGGTAACCAAGGTTCTTGATACCGTCAAGGAACTCGCACGCACGGGCGAAACCTACGGCCTTGATTACGTCGGCGATGATGTCGCGCAGGCTCTTCTTTGAAATAATCTTATTGACGAAGCCAACCTCTTCGGGTATGATGCCGTTGACGATTACGCGGCCTACCGAAGTCTCGACCATGTGGTTATAGTAGTTGCCGTTCTCGTCAACATCCTTGACTACAACCTTAACCTGGGCGTGCAAGTCACACTTGCCCTCGTTGTGGGCAATGATTGCCTCCTCCGGGCCATAGAACGTAAGACCCTCACCCTTTGCACCCGGACGAATTTTGGTGATATAGTAAAGTCCGAGCACCATGTCCTGCGACGGCACCGTGATAGGCGCGCCATTGGCAGGATTGAGGATGTTGTGGCTCTGAAGCATCAAGATTTGCGCCTCGAGCACGGCCTCGTTGCTCAACGGAAGGTGAACGGCCATCTGGTCGCCGTCAAAGTCGGCGTTGAACGCGGTACAAGCCAACGGATGAAGCTGGATAGCCTTGCCCTCGATAAGCTTTGGTTGGAATGCCTGTATACCGAGACGGTGAAGCGTCGGGGCACGGTTGAGCAGAACGGGATGTCCCTTCATCACATTCTCGAGAATGTCCCAGATAACGGGCTCGCGGCGGTCAACTATCTTCTTGGCGCTCTTCACGGTCTTCACAATGCCACGCTCTATGAGCTTGCGGATGATGAACGGCTTGTAAAGTTCTGCGGCCATAAGCTTAGGCAGACCGCACTCGCCCATCTTCAGCTCGGGGCCTACGACAATCACCGAACGTGCAGAATAATCGACACGTTTACCGAGAAGGTTCTGGCGGAAGCGGCCCTGCTTGCCTTTCAACGAGTCAGACAGGGACTTCAACGGACGGTTTGACTCGCTCTTGACCGCGCTACTCTTGCGTGAATTGTCGAAAAGGCTGTCAACGGCTTCCTGCAACATGCGCTTCTCGTTGCGCAGGATGACTTCGGGAGCCTTGATTTCCATGAGTCTCTTCAGGCGGTTGTTACGTATGATGACACGACGGTAAAGGTCGTTGAGGTCTGACGTAGCGAAGCGTCCTCCGTCAAGCGGCACGAGCGGACGAAGCTCGGGCGGGGTAACGGGGATAATCTTCATTATCATCCACTCGGGCTTGTTGATGTTACGGCTCGCGCGGAACGCCTCTACCACCTGCAAACGCTTCAACGCCTCGGTCTTGCGCTGCTGTGAAGAGTCGCTGTTGGCACGGTCGCGCAACTCGTAAGACAGAGAGTCAAGGTCAATGTTGACAAGCAAGTCATAAATTGCCTCGGCACCCATCTTGGCAATGAACTTGTTGGGGTCGCTATCGTCAAGATATTCGTTGCCGTCAGGCAGATTGTCCATTATGTCGATATACTCGTCCTCAGTCAACAAATCCATCTTATGAGAGCCGTTAACCTCCATGCCCTCGGCGTCTTTCTTGCCTTCCATTACGCCGGGCTGTACCACGATGTACTTCTCATAGTAAATTACAGCGTCGAGTTTCTTCGTAGGAAGTCCGAGAAGATAACCTATCTTGTTTGGCAACGAACGGAAATACCAGATATGGGCAACCGGCACAACCAGCTCGATGTGTCCTGTACGCTCGCGGCGCACTTTCTTTTCGGTAACCTCCACGCCGCAACGGTCGCAGACTATACCTTTATATCTAATGCGCTTATACTTTCCGCAGGCGCACTCGTAGTCTTTTGTAGGACCGAAAATACGCTCGCAGAACAGGCCGTCGCGCTCAGGCTTGTAAGTACGGTAGTTTATGGTCTCAGGCTTTGTCACCTCGCCATAAGAATTTTCAAGGACTTCCTCAGGCGACGCAAGGCTGATGGTAATCTTCGTAAAATTACTCTTTATCTTAGAATCTTTCTTGAAAGCCATATGTCTTATGTATATTTGTTATGTAAAGAGTTCAGTTGTCAGTCAAGGGTGATGCTCAAGCCAAGTCCGCGAAGCTCGTGCAGCAGCACGTTAAGCGATTCGGGGATGCCCGGCGTAGGCATTGGCTCGCCCTTTACTATTGCCTCGTAAGCCTTAGAACGGCCTACAACGTCGTCAGACTTGATGGTAAGGATTTCCTGAAGCACATGGCTCGCACCAAACGCCTCAAGCGCCCAAACCTCCATCTCTCCAAAACGCTGTCCACCGAACTGCGCCTTACCGCCAAGCGGCTGCTGGGTGATAAGTGAGTACGGACCGATACTGCGGGCGTGCATCTTGTCTTCAACCATGTGCCCGAGCTTGAGGAAGTATGTTATGCCGACAGTTGCTGGCTGGTCAAACTGCTCACCGGTCTCACCATCATAAAGATGGGTTGAGCACAGACGCGGCAGACCTGCCTTATCGGTCCATTCCTGAAGGTCGTCAAGCTTGGCTCCATCGAAAATCGGCGTGGCGAACTTGACGCCGAGACGCTTGCCTGCGGCACCAAGAATGGCCTCGAAAATCTGTCCGAGGTTCATACGCGAAGGCACACCCAACGGGTTGAGCACGAGGTCAACGGGACGTCCATCCTCAAGGAACGGCATATCTTCCTGGCGTACAACCTTAGAAACGATACCCTTGTTACCGTGACGTCCTGCAAGTTTGTCTCCTACACCTATCTTACGTTTCTTGGCAACATAAACCTTTGCCATCTGCAGAATGCCAGAGGGCAGCTCGTCGCCGATAGTTATGGCAAACTTGCGGCGCTTCAATTCCGCATCGAGAAGTTTGTACTTCTTGATGAAGTTCATTATGAGCTTCTGGATTAGCTCGTTAGTGTGCTCATCCTCGGTCCAATTATTCGACTGTATGCCGTCATACTCAAGGTTCTTGAGCTGCGCCATAGTAAACTTGCTGCCCTTGGTTATTATCTCTGCACCTGTATAGTCCTTGATGCCCATAGACGACTTACCCTCAGTAAGCGTAAGAAGCTTGTCTACGAGAATGTCTTTCAAGTCGTCTATCTTGGCTGCATATTCCTCGTCTATCTTAGCAAGCACAACCTTGTCCTGCTGCTTTGAAGCACGGGTCTTGACTGCGCGCGAGAACAGTTTTTTATCTATAACGACACCTGTAAGCGACGGATTAGCCTTCAATGAAGAGTCCTTAACGTCACCGGCCTTGTCACCGAAGATTGCACGGAGCAGTTTTTCCTCCGGCGACGGGTCGCTCTCTCCCTTGGGTGAAATCTTACCAATGAGAATGTCACCCGGCTCTACGCGTGCACCGACACGGATGATACCGTTGTCATCAAGGTCTTTAGTCGCTTCTTCGCTGACATTCGGAATATCGCTCGTAAACTCCTCCATACCTCTCTTCGTCTCACGCACATCGAGCGAATACTCGTCAACATGCACCGAAGTAAGGATGTCTTCACGCACAACACGCTCGTTGAGCACGATAGCGTCCTCGTAATTGTAGCCTTTCCAAGGCATATAAGCCACAAGAAGGTTGCGCCCGAGAGCAAGTTCACCGTTCTCTGTAGCATATCCTTCTGTCAAGATATCGCCTTTCTTGACCCTCTGTCCCTTGTCGCAGATTGGACGAAGGTCGATTGTCATATTCTGGTTGGTACGGCGGAACTTCGGAATTCGGTATTCCTTGAGCGCAGGCTCAAAGCTTACAAACTCTTCTTCCTCCGTACGGTCATAAAGTATTCGTATGGTTGTAGCGTCAACGTACTCAATGACACCGTCGCCCTCGGCAGTAATCATTGTACGCGAATCAACACAGACCTGACGCTCTATACCAGTTCCTACGATAGGAGCCTCATTGTGAAGCAAAGGAACGGCCTGGCGCATCATGTTGCTGCCCATCAATGCGCGGTGCGCATCGTCATGCTCCAAGAACGGAATCAAGCCGGCGGCGATTGAAGCAATCTGCTGCGGCGATACGTCCATAAGGTCTACTTCCGACGGCGGAACAACCGGGAAGTCTGCATCCTGACGACACTTCACAACGTCACGGATAAACGTGCCGTCATCATTAAGCGGAGCATTGCCCTGTCCTATAATATGGTCTTCTTCCTCCTCAGCCGTGAGATATACGATATTTTCGTTGTCCAAATCAACGACACCCTCCTTCACCTTGCGGTAAGGAGTCTCGATGAAACCAAGGTCGTTAATCTTTGCATAGACGCAAAGAGACGAGATAAGTCCGATGTTCGGACCTTCAGGACTTTCAATCGGGCAGAGACGGCCATAGTGAGTATAGTGTACGTCACGCACCTCGAAACCTGCACGCTCGCGCGACAAGCCACCAGGGCCAAGGGCAGACAAACGGCGCTTGTGCGTAACTTCGGCAAGCGGGTTGGTCTGGTCCATGAACTGCGACAACGGGTTGGTTCCGAAGAACGAGTTGATGACGCTTGAAATAGTCTTGGCGTTAATCAAATCGGTCGGAGTAAATACCTCATTGTCACGTACATTCATACGCTCGCGGATGGTACGGCTCATACGTGCCAAACCTATTGAGAACTGGTTGCTAAGCTGTTCGCCGACAGTACGCACGCGGCGGTTGCTCAAGTGGTCGATATCATCCACAGTGGCATTTGAATTAACCAGCTGTATAAGATACTTGATGATTTCGATTATGTCTTCCTTGGTGAGGATACGCACGTCCATGTCTGTATCCAAGCCAAGCTTCTTGTTTATGCGGTAACGGCCAACAGTGCCGAGGTCGTAACGCTTGTCTGAGAAAAACAGGTTTTGTATGACCTCCCTTGCACTTGCATCGTCTGCAGGGTCGGCATTGCGCAACTGGCGATATATATAAAGCACAGCCTCCTTCTCGGAGTTGCTCGGGTCTTTCTGCAAAGTATTGAATATTATCGAATACTTGCTTGCCGCATCAGCGTCCTTGTGCAGCAAGATGGTAGAAGCGCCGCTGTCAATGATGTCATCTATATTGTCCTTTGTGATTTCTGTCTCACGCTCCATGATGACCTCATTGCGCTCTATTGAAACCACCTCGCCCGTATCCTCGTCAACAAAGTCTTCATTCCAGCTCTTCAATACCCTTGCGGCCAGCCTGCGGCCTATGGCCTCCTTCATGTTCTTCTTGTTAACCTTGATTTCTTCTGCAAGGTCGAAAATCTGAAGGATATCCTTATCTGTCTCAAAGCCAATGGCCCTGAGCAAAGTTGTTACCGGTAACTTCTTCTTTCTGTCGATGTAGGCATACATCACATTGTTAATGTCTGTGGCAAATTCTATCCAAGAGCCCTTGAACGGAATTATACGCGCAGAATAAAGCACAGTACCGTTGGCATGGACACCTTGTCCGAAGAAAACGCCGGGTGACCTGTGCAACTGCGATACGACAACGCGCTCCGCTCCATTGATAATGAACGTACCGTTGTCCGTCATGTAAGGTATCGTGCCAAGGAACACGTCCTGAATAAATGTGCCAAAGTCCTCATGGTCAGGGTCGGTACAATACAGCTTCATCTTCGCCTTGAGGGGTACGCTGTAAGTCAACCCGCGCTCCAAGCACTCGTCAATAGTATAACGCGGCGGGTCGATGTAGTAATCCAAGAACTCAAGAACGAAATTGTTTCTCGTGTCGGTGATAGGGAAATTCTCGGCGAATACCTTATACAAACCGTCATTCTTGCGTTCTTCGGGCGGTGTGTCCAACTGTAAGAAGTCCCTGAAAGACTTTAATTGCACATCAAGAAAATCCGGATACGGCATCGGATTTTTCACGCTGGCAAAGTTTACTCTGTTATCAACAATTTTTGAAGCCATTACAGATTAATGTTACCGTTATAAATACCACCATTCAAAAAGCT
>ENA-ORSA01001211-ORSA01001211.1-human-gut-metagenome-genome-assembly--contig:-NODE-1211-length-22548-cov-4.408883_pt1 | contig 22548 bp, 19 predicted proteins | sample MGYA00242179_ERZ509142 | MGnify/ENA primary metagenome ERZ509142 (study PRJEB26280, sample SAMEA2338659) | human gut metagenome | biome: human gut; feature: human-associated habitat; material: faeces... | reverse complement strand
TAACCATATCTTGGGTAGCCTCCAAGTTACGGTTAGCGATAGCCAGTTGATGCTCGGCCTCCTTTCGCTGCTTGTCGATATCAGCGATCTCGCCGCTCCGGATCACCGCTAGGACATCTCCTTTCCCTACGTAATCGCCAACTTCCGCATGAACGGAGGTGACATTTCCACCAAATATCGGATACACATGGGCCACTCGCTCCGGATTGAAACTGACACGGCCATTGAGCAACAACTCGTTGGTTAGCGGTGTGTCACGAACCGTATCCAGTGTTATAATCTCCTGTAAACTGTCATTTAATAGTAAAGGCTCCCGGGTATCGACCGAGGTGGTCGCCTGTTTCCCGCAGGAACATACCAAGGGTACTAAAAGGATGCATGTGATTAGATGCTTATTCATATCGTTTGATTTGCTTTTAATAGTTGAATACATGGCTACCCGTTACGGTATTTACCTCCTCCAAGGCCAGTAACACTTCTTTTTGAGTTTGGTAAAGTTGCAGGCTGGTTGTTTTGTAGGTCTCATAATAATCGATAAACTCAAGGAGACTGATATTCCGTTTTTGGAAATTCGAGTTCACGCCTTCGATAATCAAGGCGAAATCCTTCTCCAACCCATAGTTCGAGGAACGATAGAGCTGAATCGCCTTTTCCAACCGGGCATAGCTGGTGAATAATTCATTCTCGGCTTGTCGACGGGCGTATTCTTCCTTATGGGCCTTTTGAGCGACGGATATTTTCGCCGCCCTGATATTCCCTTGATTCCGGTTAAATATAGGGAGAGAGACGCTCAAGCCGATCGCCCAATAATCATTGATAAAGTTACCCGCCTTATCATACGTACCCTTTACGCTCACTTCCGGGAAAGCGAGGGAACGTTGTAATCTCACGTTCGCCTCCGAAGCCTTGACGCTTGCTTGCGCCAACTTAAGATCCGGACGTTCGTATAATAAAGAGGTCAATTCAGAGAAAGGAACGGAGTCCATATCGATCTGGTTCAACACAGACTCATCGAATATCGGCTCGAAGGTATCATTGCCGGATATTCCTAGTAAAAGCCGCATGTCTCCTTGAAGGGAGATAACTTGGTTGGCGATATCATTCCGCTCTTGCCGTAAAGAGAGTAATAGGGCCTCGATACGGGACTTCTCTAATAAAGAAACATTCCCTTTCTCATTCTGCTCCTTGAGAACCACCAACAGATGAGCCAATGAATCAATCTCACGATCGTAAATAGATTGGGATTTCCGGGTGAAATAAAGCGCTATGAATTTCTCCTTCAACTCGCTCCGGAGGGTTCTCAATACCTCTTCGAATTGGTAAAGGGCCATTTCCTTATTGATTTTCTCCAAACGGACACGTTTGTTTCGCTGACCGGCAATATAGATCAACTGTTCCACCTCTACGATCGTTTCCCCTTGTTTCCCGAAATCAAAGTAACGTCCGTTCAATCGGTTATAAACATTTTGCTCCAAAGAGACCACGGGATTCTCGAAAAGTTTGGCCTGTACCACCTGAGCCTCGGCTATATCGATATTATACCGTTCGGCTATCACTTCCAGATTGTGTTCAGAGAAACGTTGCTCGGACTCTTTCAAGGAGAGGGAGACAACAGAGGCTTTCGTCCCAGAGAAAAGAAGAGATAAAAAAAGTAAAAGAGTGACTCGTCTGTCCATTTGCGTTAAATTTTACGCAAAGGTAGAAGTCACTCTTTTATCGCTTATGAATATTTAGTTAGAATACTCTTAGGCCAAATTAGAAATTTATTAGAGAGATTTAAAGTATAATATTGTTTTCTTTAATCCTTCCTCCAAACAAACCGTAGGTTCCCACCCATCTAATTTCTCTTTGGCCAATGTAATATCGGGCTTACGTTGCTTGGGATCGTCTCCCGGCAACGGGCGGTATACGATCTTAGAGGAGGAGTTTGTCAAACGGATCACGATCTTGGCCAACTCGTTCATCGAGAACTCTCCCGGATTTCCGATATTTACCGGGCCGGTAAAATCATCCGAGGTATTCATCATGCGAATCATCCCCTCGATCAAATCGTCTACATATTGGAAACTACGAGTTTGGTTTCCATCCCCATAAATCGTAATGTCCTTATTTTGTAATGCCTGTATAATGAAATTAGAGACGACACGGCCATCGTTCGTACTCATATTAGGCCCATACGTATTAAAGATGCGGATGATTTTAATGCGAACCTTGTTTTGGCGATGATAATCCATAAATAAGGTCTCAGCGCAACGCTTGCCCTCGTCATAACAAGAGCGAGGCCCTATCGGGTTGACATTTCCCCAATAGCTTTCCGGCTGCGGGTGTATCATGGGATCTCCATACACCTCACTGGTAGATGCTTGTAATATCTTAGCGTTCACCCGTTTTGCCAGACCTAACATATTGACCGCTCCTAACACGGATGTCTTGATCGTCTGTATCGGATCTATTTGATAATAAACTGGGGATGCGGGACATGCCAAATTATAAATCTCATCGACCTCGGCTTGGAACGGTATAGAAACATCATGCCTGATCAACTCGAAATGTGGATTTTTCAGCAGAGGAATCACATTCTCCTTACTTCCCGTAAAATAGTTATCCAGACAAATTACTTCATTTCCTTCTTCTAAAAGACGGGCACATAAATGAGAACCGATAAAGCCGGCGCCCCCGGTGATAAGTATTTGCTTCATTATATTAAATTTATTTCGTGAATTTCACCCTATAAGGTGGATCCGGACGTAAATAATCTATATCCAGATAAGGAATCTTAGGATAGATCAAGTCCAGATAGCGGAGGTCTAAGGGGCCGGGAACGACTTCTATCCGTACCTTAGCGACACCTTTATCGATAAAATCCAATATCTCGGCGGCGCTCGCTGATACATCAATGATTCGTTTTCTATAACGAGGTCCACGATCCGTCACGCATACAATGGTACTTTTCATATTCTCCAAGTTCGTGACTCTTAAAAAAGTACCAAAAGGATACGTACGATGCGCGGCGACTAATTCTTCTTTATCATGAACCCTTCCACTGGATGATTTCCTGCCGTGGAAACGATGATGGTAATACGAAGCAAGTCCTTCCTCCTGTGCCCATATTCCTTCTCCACACTTAACTGCGGCAAATATAAGTAATATGTAGAACAAGCGGAAGGACATGTACCTTTTTTAATCAATTATTGAAGCATTTTTCCATTATATTCTCCGTTCAAAGTCCTTAGAAAAACAACGATTTTTTCAACTTCTACATCATTGATCTCCTTTCCGATCTGGAACTCATGCATGATACGGATCGCATCCTCTACAGAGGCTACCGTTCCGTCGTGCATGTACGGATAAGTCAGCATCACGTTACGAAGTGTCGGGGTTTTGAACTTATGACGATCGGATTCTTTCTTAGTCACGGCATAGCGTCCGTTATCACCGTCCGTCAACCCTGTATTCCGGTAATCGAAATAGCTGTTCTTGATACCCATGAACTCGTAAGATTGACCACCGACATTTACACCAACGTGGCAAGTAGCGCATTTATTGTCCTTGAATAGTTGATAGCCCTCTAATTCTTCCGCTGTAAGCGCGTTTTTATCTCCCATCAAGTATTTGTCGAAACGACTCGGCGTAAGCAAGGTCTTCTCAAATTCAGCGATAGCGTCCGTGATCGTAGATTGAGAATAACCTTCCGGATACACTTCCGTGAATTTCTTCGTGAAATCCTTATCTTGCGCTAAAGCCTCGCAAATCTGGTCGAATGAGGTACAACCCATTTCCACTGGGTTCAATGGAGGACCAGCCGCTTGCTCTTTTAGGTCTGCCGCACGTCCGTCCCAAAATTGAACGAAATTAAGCGCCGCATTATATACGGTCGGAGCGTTAACACCACCGAACTGTCCATTAATACCTTCCGAATATTGCTTACGGTCTACACCACCTGTGTTCAATCCGTGGCAAGTAGCGCAAGAGATCGTATTGTCCGCAGACAAACGAGTATCATGATACAGAGCAAAACCCAACTCTACCTTCGCCGGATCTGTAGGCAAGCTCTTCATTAGAGGCTGAAGAGGCTCATTCTTAAATTCTTCCGCTACGGTTTCGGTCGTGAAACGATCTTTACGGACATTCTTCGCCCATGAAATGATCACCGCTTTCTCATTGTCGTCAAGGCTGGTTCCCCAGTGCATCGGCATATGGGAATACTTAGCCGGGGGCATAGAGCCGCTTAGGGCCGTATTCTCCACCTTCGCCAAATCAACCTCTGAAACGGGCTGCCCGTTCTCCAAGGCTTCCACCATAGCAGTCAAGTCCACATAGTGAACGGCCTCCTTCATGTCTGCCTGTACTACGGGACCGATCAACGGTAAATTACCGTAAAATGGCAGAGGCGCATTTTCAGAGTGGCAGGCCAAACAGTCGTTTTCCCGCAGGATAGAGGCCACTTGCTTACCTTCATTGTCGGCAAATTTCTTGTATTCGGAAGAACCGCACGAGGTAACCGCAAAGGCTAAAGCGCAGAGTCCTACCGGTAATGCCGTCATTTTAGCATAAATTGTTTTACGCATAACTATATTTATTTAGATTTATTAAGTGCAAATATAGAACAATTCACTTACATGTACCCTAAAAGCCTTGGATTTCATTGATCAGTTTTATCTATGGGAAGATAAATAGAATCTATGCGGTAGGCTTCCATCCGCAGCATCACGGCAAGCTCTTTCCTATAATGCCCAGTATGAGGTCCTAACAATGGGCAATATAAGGATGTTACAATGCCCATTATAAGCAGCTAACAATCGCAGTTATAAGCAGCCGCCAATCGCTATGTGGATAATCCGATTTTTTTATATAGCTTTGCCTCATTATGTATAATCAATAAATTATAAGGCAAAGATGTTTAAGAACAAAGTTGTATGGATTATCATCGCTATCGTAGCGATATTATTCTTTTGGGTGAAAGGCGTGTATAATAATATGGTAACTCAAGACGAAGGCGTGAAAACCGCATGGAGTCAAGTTGAGAACCAATATCAACGCCGTATGGATTTGATCCCGAATCTGGTAAATACGGTAAAAGGATACGCCGCACATGAGAAAGAGACTTTAGAAGGTGTGGTCAACGCTCGTGCCGAGGCGACGAAGACTACGATTGATCCTTCTAACCTTACTGAGGAATCCTTGAAGAAATTCCAGTCCGCACAGGGTGAGTTAGGAAATGCCCTCTCCCGTTTGATGCTTGTTTTAGAGCGTTATCCAGACTTAAAAGCGAATCAAAACTTTATGGAGCTTCAAGCGCAATTGGAAGGGACCGAAAATCGTATTTCGGTAGAGCGTAAACGTTTTAACGAGGTAGCTCAGTCTTATAATACCTATATTCGCCAATTCCCGAACAATATTTTGTCCGGAATGTTCGGCTTCCAATCGAAAGCTTATTTCGCCGCTGAATCCGGTGCGGAAAAGGCTCCTAAGGTAGAATTCTAATAGCCATTCGCTGAATGAGTGAGATAAAGAATATAAGATCTAGGCGCAAGTGTCCGGTAAGCCTTTTATGGATCAGTTTATTGCTGGTTGGTTTTGCCTCCTCTATTTTCGCGGCAAAGAATTATTCGATCGAGACCATTCCGAACGTACGTCTTTCCAACTGGTTGAACCATGTCAGTAATCCGGATGGTATCATTACCCCGGATGACGCGGCACGTATCAATCAATTATTAAATGTAGTGGAAGATAGTCTCGGTATCGAGGTAGCTGTCGTTGCCGTGAATAGCATCGGGGATCAGGATGCCCGGATGTTCGCCACGGATCTATTCAAACATTGGGGATTGGGACAAAAGAGCAAGGATAATGGTTTATTGATCCAGTTGGTGACGGAACCTTCCCAACGTTCGGTCGTTTTCGAGACGGGATATGGTATCGAGGGTGTCCTCCCCGATGCGATTTGCTACCGGCTTCAGCAACGGTATATGATGCCCGATCTAAAGGCCGGGGATTATAGTGCCGGCATGTTGAAAGGAGTCATGGCGGTGACCAAGTATTTAATGTCCAGCGACTATGAACGGGCAGGCATGACTGGCAACCGCACTTCTTCCTCGTCCGATGATGATTTTATGTGGATATTCGTGGTGGGGATTATCGGGATGATCGGCTTCTCTGCGTTTATCGCATACTTGAAGTATCGTCCGAAGGTATGCCCCCGTTGTGGAAAGAAAACCTTTGTGTATATGGGGCAGCAAGTGATCCGGGAAGCGACTCGTTTCTCGGAAGGTCTGGCCGAAGATGTATACCGCTGTAAGAGTTGCGGGTATACAGAGAAGAAAAATCGTACCATCGACCGCATACACCGAGGTGGTAGCGGCCCTATTATTATGGGTGGCGGTGGTGGCTTCGGAGGTTTTAGCGGCGGCGGTGGCGGCTCTTGGGGAGGTGGAAGCTCCGGGGGAGGTGGTTCGATCAGTCGTTTCTGAAAATACGATTACTTGCGTTATTTTATACAAGCGGTCACGTAAAACCTACGTGACCGCTTGTGTTTTTATATCCTATTGTTCTTTCAGATAGTAGTCGGAAAGTATATCCCGTACCTTCTCGGGAGTAACCCTTCCATAGACCTTCCCGCCGATCATGACCACCGGAGCCAATCCGCAAGCACCGACACAGCGTAAGCAATCCAAGGAGAACAAACCGTCCGGTGTAGTCTCTCCTACCTTTATTTCCAATTGACGTTGCATTTCTTCCAGAACATTTTCTGCGCCACGCACGTAACAGGCCGTTCCCAGACAAACCGAGATGGGGTATTTCCCCTTGGGGGTCATCGTAAAGAATGAGTAAAAAGTAACTACGCCATATACCCTTGAGACCGGGATATTCAATTCGGCGGCGATAACCTGTTGGACTTCCGGTGGTAAATATCCGAACAAGCCTTGGGCGGCGTGCAAGATATTGATCAACTCCCCGGGATCGTTGTTGCGTTCAGCGCATATCGCATGTAGCTCCGCTACTTTTGTTTTAGGCAAATGTATCTCATTCATGGCTTATTTACTTTTTTCGGTTTCTATATACATACCGATTACTTCCTTACGGTCTATGTAATGGGTATGCAGTAATTTATGGGCTTTCGGTCCGCAAGGCTCTCCCAAATACTCGCTGTATAATTGCTGGATGTACGGATTCTCATGGCTCTTGCGAAGCGGTTTGTTGGCGTCTTCCCGGTAAAGGGCGGCGGCACGCCGGCGAAGTACCTCCATACGGCCTCGGTGGAACGGTTGTCCGCCACCGCCGATACATCCTCCCGGACAAGCCATCACCTCGATCGCATGATAAGGAGAGGTACCGTTCTTCACCTCCTCGATCAATTTGCGGGCATTCCCCAGACCATGAGCGATACCGATCTTTACCGGAGTCCCATTAAAATCGATCGTAGCGCTACGAATACCTTCCAGCCCGCGTAACTCCTCGAAATCCACTTTATCCAGATTTTTCTTCGTATATAATTCATAAGCAGTACGGCAAGCGGCCTCGATAACACCTCCGGTAGTACCGAAGATCACGCTCGCTCCGGTAGATTCACCCAACGGGCGATCGAACTCACCATCCGGCAGTTCATTGAAATCTATATTCGCATAACGGATTAAACGGGCTAACTCACGGGTATATATCGAATAATCTACATCGGGATTACCTTCCACACTAAACTCCGGGCGGCTAGCCTCATACTTCTTCGCCAAACAAGGCATGATAGATACGACTACCAAATCCTTACGGTCCACTCCCAACTTCTCGGCGAAATAACTCTTGGCGATCGCTCCGAACATTTGCTGCGGGCTCTTGGCTGTAGATAAATGATCCCGTAACTCGGGGAAATGTTGTTCCACAAAGCTAACCCAACCCGGACAACAGCTCGTCATTAACGGTATTTTCACCTCTTTGTCTCCATTCAGGTAACTACCTAGGCGATGTAATAATTCCGTTCCCTCTTCCATAATGGTCAAGTCGGCGGCAAAGTCCGTATCGAATACATAATCAAAACCCAATTGACGCAAAGCTGAAACCATCTTGCCTGTAACCAATGTACCCGGCTCATACCCGAAATCACGTCCCAACGCTGTGCGAACCGCCGGCGCTGTCTGGGCGATAACAATTTTAGTAGGATCGGCCAAAGCGTCCAAGACCGGCTGTTGCGTATTACGTCCGCTAAGCGCATTTACAGGACAGACGGATACGCATTGTCCACAATAAGAACAGGTACTTCCGGCCATATCCCGTTCGAAAGCTGTCGATACGGCCGCGTTAAATCCACGGTTCACGGCAGTCAAGGCGCCAACTGTCTGTATCGTATTACACATGGTCTCACAGCGGCGGCACATGATACATTTGTTCATGTTCCGCACAATGGAAGGGGAACGGTCTATCGTAAATGTGGACATCTCTCCCTTATACCGGATCTCACGGATTCCTAAGTCATGTGCGATCTTTTGTAACTCGCAATGTCCGTTGCTGCTACATGTCAGACATTCCGCCGGATGATTCGAGAGGATCAGCTCCATCACCGTCCTACGGGCATTCATCACCCGGGGGGTATGTGTCCGTACGACCATACCTTCCGTACATTCCATCTTACAGGATGGGGCTAGATTTCTACGTCCCTCGATCTCTACGACACAAATACGGCAAGCTCCCGGATTATTCTCGTAGTGCAAGTCCTCCAGTTTCATATAACAGAGTGTCGGGATGTGGATACCTACACTTTTTGCCGCATCTAAAATGGTGGTTCCTTTCGGCACTTCCACCTCTTTATTATCTATGATTAATTGAATTGTTTCCATGCTTATAAATAAATTTAGTGGACATAAATCGCTCCGAACTTACACTTCTCCATACAGGTACCGCAACGGATACAAGCTTGCGGATCGATAATATGAGGAATTTTCCGTCCACCTGTAATCGCGTGCACCGGACAAACACGGGCACAGAGCGTACATCCTTTACATTTCTCCGGATTGATGAAATATTGAGTAAGTTCCCGGCATTGATGAGACGGACAACGATGCTCCCGGACATGCGCCAGATATTCATCGTAGAAATTATCCATCGTAGATAAAACCGGATTCGGAGAAGTCTGTCCCAAGCCGCATAAAGCGGTATCCTTAATCACCATCGCCAGATTCCTTAGACGGGTCAAATCCTCTTCGGCTCCGTTTCCACTCGTAATTTTCTGCAATATCTCATGTAAGCGTTTATTACCGATACGGCACGGTGCGCATTTACCGCAAGATTCCTCGACCGTAAAGTCCAGATAGAACTTAGCCATGGCTACCATACAATCATCCTCGTCCATGACGATCATACCTCCGGAACCCATCATGGAACCAGCGGCAAGCAAATTATCATAATCGATAGGAAGATCAAGATGCTTTTCTGTCAAGCAACCTCCTGACGGGCCACCGGTTTGCACAGCCTTAAACTTCTTTCCATCCTTGATACCTCCCCCAATTCCAAAGATAACCTCACGCAAAGTCGTACCCATAGGAACCTCGATCAGCCCCACATTGTTTACCTTTCCAGCCAAGGCGAACACCTTTGTTCCTTTGCTTTTCTCCGTTCCGATACTACTGAACCATTTAGCGCCTCTTAACAAGATCACCGGGATATTCGCGTAAGTCTCTACGTTATTTACATTGGTCGGACAACCTTTATACCCGTGTTCACTAGGGAACGGCGGCTTTACGGTAGCCTCGCCTCGCAAACCTTCCATACTGTGGATCAAAGCAGTCTCCTCTCCACAAACAAAAGCTCCGGCACCGTACCGGATCTCGATATCGAATGAGAAATCAGTCCCAAATATATTCTTGCCCAGCAATCCATATTCTTTCGCTTGCCGTATGGCGATTTTCAAACGTTCCACGGCTAGCGGATATTCGGCACGGATATATACCAAACCTTTGCTAGCTCCCGTACAATATCCATTAATCGCCATAGCCTCCACAATCGAATGCGGGTCGCCCTCCAATATGGAGCGATCCATAAAAGCGCCCGGGTCGCCCTCGTCCGCATTGCAAACCACGTATTTTTGAGGTGCTTGTACCTTACGGGTAATCTGCCATTTCAAACCTGTGGGGAAACCACCGCCCCCACGACCCCGTAAACCGCTATCCATGATTTCCTTGATTACTTCCTCGGGAGTCATTTCCACAAGGGCTTTTCCTAACGCTACATAGCCGTCACGAGCGATATACTCATCGATATTCTCAGGGTTGATAAAGCCACAATTTCGAAGGGCGATTCGTAGCTGTTTCTTATAGAATCCGATATGCTTGGAGTCCGGAACCAGCTCACGGGTCTCCGGATTCATATAAAGTAACCGTTCCACTTTACGGCCTTTTACCAAATGCTCCCGTACGATCTCGTCCGCATCCGATGGTTGAACTTGTACGTAAAAAGTGTTATCGGGGATCATCTTAACCACCGGACCCTTCTCGCAGAAACCGAAGCATCCGGTACGGATCACTTGTGTGTCCTCTAATCCGTATTGCTCGACGGCGGCTCTCAGATTCTCGATGATCTGCTCGCTTTGTGATGCACGGCAACCTGTGCCACCGCACACCAATATATAATTCGTGTATTGTGCCATTTATGTAAGATATTAAATTTCTTATTCGGGTTTTACGGTGGTGTAAGTTACAGGAATGATACCGTCTACCAAGATACCCTTACGGATATACTTATCTATGATCTCTTCTACTTTTGCCTTATCAACATAACCGAATACCAACGGCTCCTGACCCGGAAGCTTGATTTCGATAGTCGGTTCCGCATAACAATAGCCCATGCATCCGGTTTGAGTTACCAACGCATCGATTTTCTGCCGGTCTAAAACCTCGATAAAATAACTCATTATCTCCTTGGCTCCGGCAGCTATACCGCAAGTGGCCATAGAAACCTTAATTTGCACGAGCTGATCAGGGGTATTGCTTTTTTCACGCAGATCCAAAGACGCACGAAGAGATTCACGCATTTTCTTGAGATCATCTAATGTCTTTACTTTGTTCATGGTCATATTCTATTATTTAAGGAAAACACCGTAATGTCATTTGCACAAACATACGGAATCTCTTTCAAATAATATCATATTTCCGTGAATTTTTCTTCGACACGTGATTGAGATATCTTGGAATTGGGAGGTACACTATGGGTGAGCCAGATGTTACCCCCGATAATAGATCCTCGGCCAATAGTGATCCGTCCTAATATGGATGCGTTGGAATAAATGGTCACATAATCCTCGATGATCGGATGACGGGGTAAATCTATCGGAAGTCCTTCCTCGTCCAGCGTAAAACTCTTGGCTCCTAACGTCACACCTTGATAAAGGCGGACATGGTTTCCGATAATGGCGGTTTGTCCCACGACAATACCCGTTCCATGATCGATACTGAAATATTCTCCGATCTGCGCCCCGGGATGAATGTCGATCCCGGTTTGCGAGTGTGCCATTTCCGTAATGATACGCGGGAGTACCGGTACGCCTAGCTCGAATAATTCATGAGCGACCCGTTGATGTAAAAGCGCGTAGACCGCCGGATAACAGAATATAATCTCACTCACGCTCTTGGCTGCCGGATCACCATCCAAGATGGCCTTTACATCGGTGGACAGTAAATATTTGATATGAGGAATCCGGTTAATAAAAGCGATCGAGATCTCGGAAGCCCGGTCCTTGGAATCACAACAACGCTCTACCTCAAAACAAAGTCCATTATATATTTGCTCTTGCAAGAGATCATAGATCTTTTCCAAATAGACTCCCGTATAATATTGGATAGAGCCTAATTGAGCCTCTTGTTCCGTACCAAAGAATCCGGGGAAGATAACCGTACGTAATAGGCGCATGATCTCATGCAACGTAGCGACTGAAGGCGATGGCTTCTGATGCAACGGGATATATTTGTATTCCGGTAGATCAGGAGCCGACAGCCGTTCTACGTTCTTCTGTATCTGTTCTAAAATCGCTGTTCTATTCATCTTTAATTATCCCAAGTAGGATCGTAACTGATTAATGAGTTAGAGGCATTGCCCAAACCGATATAGATATAATTATCCAAGACATACATGCAATGTACAGACCTGTTAGCCGCTGGTAACTGGGATTTCTGGCTCCAGTTCTGAGAGTCCGGATCATAGCGCCAAATATAACCGTCCCCGTCTACGCCATATACGTAATTACCATAAGCGATAGCACATAAAAGCATCCTTGCGGGGAACGAAGCCTCCTTTTCCCAAGCTACAGCGTTCTTGTCTGTAGACCAAAACTGTGTCGTATATTCCAAAGAAGGATCCGCTTTATTAATAATCCCCAGTCCGGCATATATACGGTCACCAATTACAACGGATATTCCGCCGTATTGTTTAATCGGGAAATTAGATTTCTTGCTCCAAACGAAAGCGCTCGGTTCATAAGTCCAGACTTCATCGATTAGTTCGTTACCTCTACGTCCACCTATGAGGAACGCCTGATCTTCCATTCTGCAACATGCCGCCCGATACATACCTTTAGGCCGTTGCTGGTCTGTTTGTACGGCACTCCAAGAATTATCGGACGTGGAGTATACATATAAACTGTCACATATCTTTCCCGTGTTATCTAAACCACCAAAAGTCCATAGGCCAAATCCGATACTGAAACATGCTTGGCCCGATAATTTCTCAGGCTGAGACCTTAAGGGCAACCATTCTTTCTTAGAGGTCATATATCCCCAAAACTCATCGGTGTATTCCCTACCCGTGTCACCGCCTAATAAGAATCCCGTGCTATTAGCCAAGGTACAGAAAGAGGTAGATCCCGGTATCCGGAAAGCTCCCTCAAACCTTGCCCCTGCTCCAAATATATCCGGAGTTTGGAAGCGAACTTCCTCTCCGTAAGCGATACCATTCTTATTTTTAGCGTAAGCCCTTAAATAATAGCTCGTGCCTCCTCTCAATTCCTTTATCGTACCCGTAAACGCTTGTGTACCGGAAGAAAGAGCTACCGCTCCTTCACAATTACCAAAGGCCGGACTAGGACTAGTTCCCCAACATACACCGGCCTCTGTAACCGGTGAGGCACCTTCGGCTAAGACCTCTCCTCCTACCCATGCGGTACCGTTTTTAATAGTAGACACCTCCTTCGTATTGACTGTAGGCAACTCACTTTCCAGAATCGTATGGATACCTTCGCCTGCGCTATAGGTAGTACCTAAAGCGTTTGTCGCATAAGCACGTACGTAATACCCTTTCTGCTGTTGCATATCATAGATTTTCCCGGCAAATTCTCCGATACCCGCTCCGCAAATAATCGTATCCCCATTTTCTATTGTCGGCGATTTATCAGCACTAAAGCAGAAACCACATGCCGTGATCGGAGAATCTCCCTCGCTTATTATTTCCATGGAGAACTCCGCATAGGTAAACTCTGTCGCTATTTTCTTGAATTTGTTATCATCTAATACAGGACGACCATTCGTGGTCTTAAAGGTCTCGACTTTCGCCCCGTTATACTCACCATATTTACTTTTTGCGTAAGCTCTAACGTAATAGGTAGTTTCCGGTTTTAAATCGGAGATCGTACAATAGAACGAATCGGCTTCCATGTCTATACGAATCGTAGAGTCGGATGCTGAAGGCTCCGGATTCAGCATTAAGTAAATACCCCTTTCCTCGATTTCGGCTTCCCCTTGTTTGGTTATCATACCTCCACATTGAACGGAGGTAGACATCACGTTGACTGGCAATAAGGTCTTAACGCTTCCTAATCCATCTTTCGTCTTAAAAGGTAAAATCTCTCCATAAGCGGTATCTACCGCATTGATCGCATAGGCCCGGATATAGTAATCCAGATCATTGGTTAAGCCCTCGATCGTAGCCTCATATTTTACCTTACGCTTGGATACGGCTTTTTTATTTTTCTCTATCACAGTAAAGGTAGATTCCGTGCTCCAACAAAAACCGGCCTCTGTCACGGGAGCGCCGTTTTCTTGCAAGACCTCCCCCGATACTGTCACGGAACTAGCCGTGGACTTCAATATCTCGTCTGTCTTAACAGACGGTTTTTTAGCGTTTCGAATGCCACCATCTATATCCGGATCATTCACGCATCCGGCCATTAATAAAGCCGCAAATAGAATAGAGAAGAGTGAGTATATATGTTTCATAAATAATCAATATTAAAAGAATACACCTAAGCCAGCGTTTAGATCCAAGTACTTAAAATTAACCGTATTGCATCCAACGCTAATAAATACAGAGTTCGTTATTTTCATCATCACGTCAACCTCGGCAGCGACCCCTTTGTATGAGGAATCAATATTCCGGCACCATACCTCTCGTGTACTATCGTAGTTTTCATAGGAATGGGTCGTGAACGAATGTAGTAAAGCTCTTTCACCATATCCCAAACCAACGGAGGCATATAACCACGGAAAGCATTTTACGATTAAACCGGCCGTTCCGGCTATGCTATTTGTCTTCGAGGATTTACCTGTATTAAGCTCATAAGATTCCCCTTCCGAATTAGAGAACTTAATAATCTGCCCTTGGTTATTACATTCGTCCGTATAATTCATAAAAGACATATTCGTCTTGAAACGGACATACCAACCGAAGCGTTGCCCCATACCTCCTACCGTGATTCCATAAGGAGATTCGATCGAATACGAGTATCCCGCGAAAAACTCCATTCGTTTCTTAGGGGATACCGCCGCGGAATCTATCGGTTGGGCCTCCGGTTCCGCCGGCTTTAACAACATCTCTTGGTATTCTTTCCAATAGGTTGCTAGCTCCTCACTTTTAGGGGTTCCGATACCTTCCGAATAATAAATGATTAATTTAGAGATGGCATCCGGATCATCTTCCGTAGCTTTGACCGTCAGGCAGTTTAAACATTTATTCATCAAGCTACGCATGGAAGGCCGCATTCGCTCGTTGGAAAGCCAAATCGTAGTCAGCTGATCAATACTGTATGCGTCGCATTGCGATACGCCTTCCTCGTACCACATTTTAGCGTCACTATAATCAAGACGTTTCATCGCTTCATCTCCCTTACGGTTGTATTCCGTACGCTGTTGCGCCAGCAGTCCGAGGGGAAATACCGCACATATCATCAATATCCAAAGTCTTTTCATATAATAGGTAAATACATGTTTAGTTGTTCATAATATTACAATCAATAATAAGTAAGGCCTTCGCTAATCAATGATCCGTCAGAATTATAAATATCAAACAAATTGTCTTCCCGTTCGAATGCCCGGCCGTTATCCGCGATACCGACACTTAGGTATTTGCAAGGAATACGTTCCTCGGCTTTCGAATCGATCGCCCCGTATCTGTTATTTGACTTCTTACGTACGATCTTATATCGTCCGAAAGCCATTTTCTCCTCATACAGGGCCTTTTTGTCCGCTATACGTTTCTCCTCGGTTTTCTCATCGCAAGCGATGATCAACCGGACTACCTCTTCCGTAAGTTTCGTATCCTTTGCTTCCGACAAATCTTTCTTAGCTCCCGAATAATCAGCTTTGGCCATTTTTTCCTTACCGGAGGCGATTAACGAGTTATATTTCTCATTCATCTCATTTTCCGATGGCTGATCCGGGAGAACATTCTCTTCTATCGTATGCTCTGTTTCCATAGGTCGTTTCTCTTCCACTTGAGGCTCTTGTTTCTCCGCTTCCTTTATCTCAGAGATAGGAGGTTCCGTATGTAGAACTGGGTGATCTGGCATTTCTACTTCTTTTGAGACATTGCTATCCGGCTCCACAGCTGAAGGTAAATCAATACTCTCGACAACCTCTTTTGTGGGCCTATTGCTATGCACTAAAAGAGCCGTAGCGGATCCTACAACGACAAATATAGCGATTCCGATAGGAATTATTCTCTTTTTGGAATTATTCTTTTCTGTTATTGGCTCCACGGCAGGTGGATTAGCCACATTGACAACAGTCTCTTCATCATCCGATCCTACTAATTTAGAATCTACAGGTGATGAATAAACCACCGTTGTTTCCTCATTCACAATCTCGGGAGATGGACTTGGGACAACCTGAACTTCCTTTTCCGCTTGAGAAAAATCCAAAGACGCCAACATCTCGCCCACCGTCTCAAAGCGATCCGCAGGAATGATTTGCATCGCTTTTATGATAACAGCCTCTGTTTTCGGGCTGATCGCCGCATTGATTTCAGAGGGGTTTCGCAAAGGACGTGCGGCACGTAGTATAGATTCCGTAGGGATTGTTCCCGTTAACAGATTATACATCGTGGCTCCCAAAGAATAAATATCCGGACGGGGCGAGAACACTTGTGTTCCTTCGTTATCGTATTGCTCTATGGATGCGAATCCTTTAGAAAGGGTTAACATCGTAGTGCTGGTCTCTTCCTGCTCGATATCGTAACGTTTGCTGACTCCGAAATCGATCAAGCGGGCGTTCCCGTTCTTATCGATCAAGATATTGCTAGGCTTGATATCCAGATGCAAGATACTCTTATCATGAACGAATTGTAACGCCTCGCCAATTTGCCGTACATATTTAAGGACCGTAGCTTCGGGCAATATCCCGTTTTTCTCAAGCATATATTTTAGCGAGAAGCCGGAAATATACTCCATGGCAATATAAGCCGTATTGTTTTCCTCGAAAACCTCCAACACGTTTACGATATAGGGATGGTGAACTTCCGATAGGATCTTTGCCTCTTTGATCAGTTTTTCCTTGAACTTGTTAAATAAGACCTTTCCCGTCTCCGAATGTACTTTTACGGCTTGGGAACCGGGTTCTCTATAACAATAATCCTTGAAGAAATATTCCTTGACACAGATAGGGACCTCCGTCTTTACGGTACCTAAAGATCCTTTAACCTCTGTGTACCAAACTCCTCTGTAGGTTATGCCAAAACCACCTTGACCAACCACATGAGTAAGTCTGTATTTTCCGTTTTGAAGAAGATGTCCGTCTGGCAGATTCATAACCTTGAATAATTCCATTTAATCTGCCAAAAGTACGTTATTTATATAAAAGAATAAAGAAAAGAGAGAATATTTTGCTTAAAACCCATGCTATCTTCCACTTTTTGAATAGGTATGATATAAAAAGAAAAATTATCCCGAGTCTTGCCGTCACAGGCTTCCATGAGAGCGTCCTTTATTTCCGGAACAGATAAACGACCATTAAATATCTCTGCAATCTTTTCATTCTTCAGTCTTTCAAGAACCCCGTCCGTACAAAGAAAGAGGAAATCGTCGGGTTGAATATCGTTCAAGGTAATAATGTCCGCTTCTGTTGGAGTATGAGTGCCTTGTATAGCCCGGATAATCACATTCCGCTGGGGGTGGGTTAACGCTTCTTCCGGAGTGATCTTACCTAATTTAACCAACGAATTTACCAATGAATGATCTTCTGTTTGATATAAAATCTCCCCCTTCCTCAGATGATAGATCCGGCTATCTCCGATATGAGCCAATACGATTCCGGAAGAAGCGATATAGGCCATGGTGAGCGTAGTAGCCATACCCATCGCTTCCGGATGCTCTTGAACATAGGAGTCGAAACAGACTTCCGCATAATGTACGGCTTTATGGATAAACTCTGGCGTGGGATCATCCTTTAGGAACGTAGAAAAGAAAGTTTGTATGGACTCGCAAGCTAATGAGCTGGCTACCTCCCCTTTCTCGGCTCCACCCACACCATCGCAAACCATAAACAATTTTTGGTCAAGGGTCACTTGTTCGGGAAGCGGGTAAATGGAATCCTCGTTATTCGATCTGCCTCCTTTTTCCGTAATAGCACATGGCTTACCGATCGTTATAATCATAACAAATGAGTTTTATTCATTAAAACGTAAGACGGTGCGACCAATAATAATCTCGTCATTATCATTGAGCACGACCACCTCGCCATTCTCTAGGTAACTGTTATTATATAACGTATGGTTTTTACTATTATTGTCGGTAAGGAAATGTTTATATCCACCTTTTGAATCTTTTTTCACCTCAATGCAAATATGCTCGCGACTCATCGTGCGATCAGCCGTGATAATTGGCATCGTAGCTTGTGAGGCGTTCGACTTCCGGCCAATGACAACCTTCCCTTCGTGAAGAGGAAACGCTTGTTCAGGTGTATCGGCGTCTGGAAGAACCGTCAGTCTGCCGATTCCAGTCTTGACAGGTGTCACTAAAATCGTATCGGAATCGACTTCCTGATGATTACTTTTCTCGGATAATAAGGACAAAGGAATAGGCTCTTTGCATTTCGGACACTTAAAGGAGGTAATGCCGAGGGGAATCTTCCCCTCGGCTACCTTTAATCCTACATGGCAATGTGGACATTTAACTGCGATCATACGATAAACGAAATATCTGCGCCATCCATATCCGTAGAGTACAGATCCATCATATCTGTATCGGAAAGCATAACCGTATCGTCCGCCAATGTTATAAAGTCTGAATGATCGAAAGACTCGATGCTACTATCGTCTATAACTATGGCGTCGCCTAGGTCGACACCTCCTCCTTCCACGTCTATTATGACAGCATCCGCTGGCATGACGTCATTGCCGTCTAAAGTTACGAATGTATATTCCTCTTCTTGCATAACCTTTGTTCCTAATATATTAATATTCCGAAAACAAAAGTACAAAAAGCAATGGATTAATAAACTTGTTATTCTCTCTTATAATCAAACATTTGGGTTTCATGTACAAAAGAGGCTGTTTTACTATACGAAAAGAAAAGGCTCATTCTCTCACCCATTTGGCCTTACAGGAAGAAACTGGGCATTGCTTTCGGTTTTTCAATGATTCCCAAGGGATCTCACCCAAGAATGTCCCACATTTCGGGCAAACATAGTCTATCTTAAATTGATTGGCGATATCCTGCAATTGCTGGGGAATCTTGGCCGACTGCTTGGCTCCTAGATAGATTCCTACCGTAGGGGCACAAATCGTTATCAGGAGGCTGATGCCGAATAGCTCCGGGCTACCTTTCCCTAAGAAGCCTATCACGACCCCCACTATTCCGGGCAAAGCAAATGGTAAGGATTGAAATAATCTGGTCTTAAACTGATTAGAGGATTGAATCTTAACTTTTGCTTGAATATAATCATCGTAGACTTTTTTCAATGCGGCAAATTCATCGCTATAATCATTATTGTATTTAAGCACCTCGGAAAGATTTAATACATAGCTATCCCCCAAGCGAATATGATCCGTAGGAGTAACACGTTTCTTTACGATCTGGGCACCATTCACGAACGTACCGTTAGTAGATCCCGTATCCTCCAATAATAAGTTGCCACCATCCTCACGTATCAGACGGGCATGATGGCGGCTTACATGAGGATCGTTTGCAATAAAATCGTTGTCTTTTGCTTTTCCTATCTTTATAATCATCGTCTTATTCCTTTTCCTCTTCCTCTTGAGGCTTTCCCATCTCCTTCTCAAGATTATCTTTCAGCACTTTCAACGGATCCTTGGATATTACCAACTCTTTAGGCTTACCCTCTTCCGTCAATAATAATAAACGCTGCTTAGGGAGATTTATTTGTAAGATATGATTTTTATTTATGATATGACTTTTTCCGACACGCATTAATATCTTGTTACAACCAGCGACCTGCTTCTCTAAGATCTCTTCTATTTTTCCGATATTTATAGCGAAGGTAAATTGGATGCCATTTGACAACAATAGTTTCGTATAGTTCCTGTCTGCTTCAAAATAAAGGATCTGACCAATCTTAATGCGCAACAACTCATCCCTTGTTTTTATAATTAAATACCGCTCCATACGTAGAAATTGTTTTTTCGTTTCTCTTTCAAAAACAAATATACGGTATTTTCTTTATTTAATAGGTATCTTTTGGGGGAAAGATTGGTAAAGTGCACCAAAAACAAGAGCCTTTTCCCTGCTCAGAAGAGACACCGATACGCCCTCCCAGCCTTTCAATTATATTTTGGCAGATAGAAAGTCCAAGCCCTATGCCTTGCTTTTGGTTTCGTCCTTTATAAAAACGATCGAACACATGAAGTTTTATTTCCTCCGACATTCCTTCCCCCGTATCGGTCACGGATAACAGAACCTCGTTCTCCATGGCTTGATATGACAAGATGATGCTACCTATAGAGGTGTACTTAATTGCGTTTGTTATAAAATTGCCAAGAACTTGTTTCAAACGGATACGGTCGGAGCGTAATAAAAAGGAATCCAAAGATGCCGGATAGGTCAAAGCTACTCCTCTCGGTACTTTGATCTGGAAAGAAGCTACCGTTTCTACAATAAGTTGTCTTAGATCAAATTCCATGAAATCAAAGGTCATGGTACCAGACTCGAGCTTAGCCAGATCCAATACATCATTAACGATACCCAATAATAACTCATTATTGGTCTGAATAAGATTAATATACTCTTGTCTTAGCTCACCATCCTCTTCATCCCCTAAAAGAGAAGAGAATCCGACAATAGCGTTTAATGGCATGCGGATCTCATGGCTGATGTTTGCCAAAAAGGAGGATTTCAAACGCTCTGATTTCTCGGCCTTCAGCATTCGTTCTTCCATCGCTTTCAGTTCAGATATATCATAATTCATCAGTAATAGGATGGGGCTTGATTTCTCCAGACCCGCCTCCATTATATCCAGACGAATCCATTTCCATCCCTCGCCATCCTTGACCCGGGCTTCCCGTTGATCATGATCAGTTTCTCCGTGGACAAGTCGGCTCAAGGAAGTTTTCAAGCATTCACGGTCTTCTGGCTTGACATTGGAATATATGCCTACTATCTGGCTCAATGGAGTTCCCGGAACTTCACCCCTATTCAGATACCATTGTTCCATCGCCACTCCTTCCCCAGTGGACAAATCATACTTTGCGCAGCCGATCTTGGCACGATGACTTATCTGAGGAAAAAAAAGCTCGAACTCTATGCCTAATGTCGTTTTCATATATATCCGTTCTCATTATATTTATGCAAAAAGAGGGTTTAGCCATAAAAAACGAATGAATTAATCGTTCGTTTTAATTAGTCGTTTATATCGATTATTTTATAGGGAACATATAGGTTTAGTAAAATACCCAAAAAACCGCATCAAAATTATATTCTAAAGTCTTTTTGACTTTCATAAGTAAATGTTTTTTGCGATATTTGCAAACGACTAATTAAAACGAACGATTAAACTAGTCGTTTTGTTGCCTTCCCCACCACTTCAATATCCTGATATATAAGATTATACCATATGACTATAAAAAATAGAGGGTAGATTGATCACTCAATCCACCCTCCTGCCTATCGTGTGCTTAAACTATTAAAAATCAACCCCTTGATTAGTCTTCTAGAGCCGCTTGCGCCGCCGCGATACGAGCGATGGGCACTCTAAAAGGTGAACATGATACGTAATTCAAGCCAACTTTATGGCAGAACTTAACGGAAGAAGGCTCACCACCATGCTCGCCGCAAATACCACATTTCAAATCCGGACGGATGGCACGACCTTTCTCAGTTGCCATACGAACCAGCTGTCCTACACCATTTTGGTCTAGTACTTGGAACGGATCGACCTTCAAAATCTTCTTCTCTAAGTAAACCGGTAAGAAGGAAGCGATATCGTCACGAGAGTAACCAAATGTCATCTGAGTCAAATCATTCGTTCCGAATGAGAAGAATTCGGCGCTGGAAGCGATACGATCCGCTGTCAATGCCGCACGAGGAATCTCGATCATCGTACCTACCTTGAATTCGATACGATCGCCAACTTCCTTGAATAGCTCTTCGGCCGCGGTACGGATCACCTTCTCTTGTTCCTTGAATTCATATAAGATTCCTGTTAATGGTACCATGATTTCCGGTTTAGCCTCAATACCTTCTTTCTTCAAATCCAAAGCGGCACCTAAAATGGCCCGAGTCTGCATTTCCGTAATTTCCGGATATGTATTACCTAGACGGCAACCACGGTGACCCAACATCGGGTTATGCTCGCAAAGAGATTCCACACGTTTTTGGATCTCCTTAACGGACACGCCCATTGTCTCAGCCATTTCCTCTTGACCTTTCAAATCGTGAGGAACGAACTCATGCAAAGGAGGATCGAGCAAACGAACGGTAACAGGACATCCGGCCATAGCCTTGAAGATACCCTTAAAGTCCTCTTTCTGATAAGGAAGGATCTTCGCCAACGCTTTCTTACGACCTTCAGCGTCCTCGGCCAAGATCATCTCACGCATAGCTTTGATCTTCTCACCTTCGAAGAACATATGCTCCGTACGGCAAAGGCCAATACCAACGGCACCGAAGCTACGAGCGATCGAAGCGTCGTGAGGCGTATCAGCGTTTGTACGAACTTGTAATTTTGTATATTTATCGGCTAAAGCCATTAGCTCCGCGAAGTCACCTGACAACTCTGCCGCTTTCGTCTCGACCTGTCCTACATAGACTTCCCCGGTCGTACCATTGATAGAGATATAATCACCTTCTTTCAAGGTTACGCCATCGACGTCTACAGTCTTGTTCTTATAATCGATATTCAAGGCACCAGCGCCGGA
>ENA-ORSA01001210-ORSA01001210.1-human-gut-metagenome-genome-assembly--contig:-NODE-1210-length-22556-cov-17.175814_pt1 | contig 22556 bp, 23 predicted proteins | sample MGYA00242179_ERZ509142 | MGnify/ENA primary metagenome ERZ509142 (study PRJEB26280, sample SAMEA2338659) | human gut metagenome | biome: human gut; feature: human-associated habitat; material: faeces... | reverse complement strand
TCGTTCTGCCGCATGGCGACCTCCAGCGAGCCGAAGCGCTGCATCAGACTGCGGGATTTTTTCTCCGACTCAGAAAAATCGTAGTCGATCTCGTCAATCAGGCGAACCGCTGTTTCGTCCCGGTAGAGATTCGGGTATAGTTCTGAGCAGACCTTCCGCGCATACAGCGGAATGATCAGCGTCTCCTGTACGGTGTTTTTCTCGATTTTGTATTTCATAAGCACCTCCGCGCCTATCCCAGCGCCACATCCAGCGTCATCATGACGCTGAAGCCGGCGGCAAAGAAAATCGTACCGATGTTGGAGTGCTTTCCCTGCGACATTTCGGGGATCAACTCCTCTACCACCACATAGAGCATGGCGCCCGCTGCAAAGCTCAGCAGATACGGCAGCGCCGGGATCACCAGCTGCACCGCAAGAAGTGTCAGCCCCGCGCCGATAGGCTCCACCACGCCGGAAAGCACGTCGCCGAAAAACGCCTTGCCCTTGCTCTCGCCCTCCGCCCGCAGGGGCATGGAGATGATAGCTCCCTCCGAGAAGTCCTGGATGGCGATGCCGAGCGACAGGACAAGTGCGCTTGCCGCCGTGATCTGTGCGTTCCCCGCGAGGAAGCCCGCGTACATCACACCGACCGCCATTCCCTCCGGGATGTTATGCAGGGTCACTGCCAACACCATCATGGTGGTGCGGCCCAGCTTGCTTTTCGGACCCTCGGCCTGTTCACTTCCCACATGAAGGTGGGGAATCAGCCGGTCAAGCAAAAGCAAAAACAGCACGCCGACCCAAAAGCCGATAAAGGCCGGGAGGAAGGACAGCTTGCCCATGCCCTCCGACTGCTCAATGGCTGGGATCAGCAGGCTCCATATCGACGCCGCCACCATCACCCCGGCGGCAAAGCCCGCAAGGGCGCGCTGCACCAGATCCCCAAGGGATTTTTTCATAAAGAACACGCAGGCCGAGCCCAGTGCTGTTCCCAAGAAAGGGATCATGATTCCAATAAAGGTTTCCATTCGTCTCACCGCCTTTGCATTGCAGTATTATTTGTTTCTCCTGAATCCCGCCTCGTCCCGGTATTCGGGGTGCTCCTTCAAATATGGGTCCTGATCGCCGCAAATGGTATAGTCACACTGGCAGCCGTCCACGCAGGTGGTCGTCCGCACCAGCTTGGCGTGGAGCAGCTCCATGGACGCAAAGTCCACATTACACAGGGCGGGCATGATGTCCGTAAGACCGTGCTTGATAGCAAACTCCGCTGCCGGACACGACGTAAACTCATAATAAATAGGCTTGCCGTTTTCGTAAGGCGCAACCGACATCTCGTAATCATGCCATTTGTCGCAGCCGCTTTTCGCACGAACAAACGCCTTGTACATCAGCTTCCTCCAGAACGGCTTGTTGCAGTCCACGAATTTCAGCTTGCGGAAGGCCGGCAGGATCAGATTCTCTTCGATCTCTTCCATTTCGCGGAATGTGACCACGTCCCGACACACATCGTAAAAGCACATGATAGCGATGCAGTCGTAGGTGCCGCCTACGCCGTTGTGGAAGTTCTTTTTCCCGCCGAGGTCGGTGCGCCAGTCGGAGAGAAGCTCTGCATATCTCAGTTGCACACGCTCCCAGACCGTCTCCCGCTCCGCTTCCGGATAGTGCAGGGCGATTTTTGCCAGAATTTCCTTTTTGCAGGGTTTGGAATACAGCACATGGCAGCTGCGGTCAAATAGGAGCTTCTTGTCCTTCATCTGTCTGCTTTTCCCTCATTTCCGCGCCGTGATGCAGAGCCAGCTTTTCTTTTTGTGTATCTGCACCTCGTGAAAGCCCGCCTGCTCCAGATACGCCTTTAACTCAACGTCCTTATAGATGGTCATGCCGCCGATGATCTCTGTCCACTTCTTGTCCTTGTCTGTGTCGCCATTGCTTTCGTTGCAGATGAGAAAGGTTCCGCCGGGCTTCAGCACCCGATAGACCTCCCGGAAGCACCGGGGCAGATCAGGCCAGAAATAGACAGTTTCAAAGGCCGTTACCGCATCGAACCAGTTATCAGCAAACATCATATCCGCCACGCTGCCTTGCAGGACAGCGCAGCGTCCCTCCGCGATGGCGGCCTCGTTGACCTTTTTGGATTTCTCCACACTGACGGGGGAATAGTCGATGCCCTTGACGACACCCTGCGGGCATTTTTTCAGAAGTCTCTTGATGTTCGCCCCGCCGCCGCAGCCGCAGTCCAGCACCCTGGCGTCCGGCGCGGCATTCAGAAATTGAAGCCCCCACCGTGCCACGGGACTGTGACCCAGATTCATCATGGCGACCATAATTTTTCCGCCAAAGCCTACGGGCTTGCGGGTGTTTTCAAAGAATGACATATCACACCTCCGTTTTCTCACATTCTGCATAGGTCAGCGGGAATGAGGCTTTCAGAACAACGCTTTTCCGCACCGTCCAGCCGTTCCGCCGCAGGAAGCACAGGTACTCCTCACTCGTCCACCTGCTGTGGAGAGGGAAGCCTGCCAGCTTCATGAAAAATGCCCTGACCTTGCCGGAAAACGAGTTTCCCGCGTGGGTGAAGGTGGGCGCGATGAGCACGCCGCCCTCTTTCAGCACCCGCTTGATTTCTTGCAGGGCTTTCTCCGGCTGCGGCGCGATATGCAGTGCGTTGGACACGATCGCTACATCAAAGGACTGGTTCGCATAGGGCAGGCGGAACATATCCTGCACGGAGAAGTGCAGCTTGGCAGAGCGGTTATCCCGCTTCGCCTCGGCGATCATCTCCGGGGAGGCATCCGTCGCCTCAACAAGAGCCGCCGCGTTCACGATGTGCTTGGCGATCAGCCCCGTGCCGGTGGCCAGCTCCAGCACCGTCTTGTGCCGCACGACTGGCTGGATCATCTCATACATCATTTCGTATGCTGCCCCGTCTTTTCGCATAAACCGGTCATATAGGCCGGCGTTTCTGTCCCAAAAATCCTTGCGTTCGCGCATTGTCATCACTCCTTTGAGCGTTAGATTTATCTAACGCATATATGCAGATCGCGTAGTTAGATGCGGCTAACCGGCGCTTGCGCATAGGCTGCCTTCCAATGCGCGGCACAGCGTTCGATTATAGTCCCTTCCGGGCAATCTATTCCATGGTGAAATCGGTATTGATGAGCAGATGCTCCGCCTGACTTATTCTTCGCCCATGGATGTACAGGTTGACACTGCACAGAAAACGGAGTAAAACTATCTTCTGTTTAGAGCGTATTGTATTTTAAGTATCTCGCTGTTCATGGTTGCTCCTTGAAGCGATTAGCCTTTTTTATGCAGCAATCAGCCAAATCAAAGAGCAATCCGTTGCATTTGCTCGGGGCTTTTTATATTATAAATCGCGGTTAGCGCCATCTAACCGAATTGTATCAAAAAGCTGGTGGAAAGTCAATCTGTCTGCCTATCGCAAAGAAAAAATCACTGTGAATAAATCATCTGCTCACAGGAGTATTTCTTCTATATCACGCTGGGCATCCCGTATATGCTTGGGCAGGTGATGAATTCCATCATTCGCGCGGACGGAAACCACAAAAGAAGCAGGCTCGATTTGCGCACGCGAATCGAGCCTGCTTCTTTTGCTGGTGAGACCTATATCTCCCGCAGCTCCGGGATCGCGCCGCCGGCCACCGCCCACAGATACAGGCTCGCCACGCTGCAATAGGGGCTGAAGCGGCGGCGATACCGGTCAAACAGCTTGCGGTCGATGCGGCGGTGGTGATAGACCATGCGCAGCCCACGCTGGATGGCCAGATCGTCATAGCTGAAAACATCCGGTCGCTGCAGGCAGAACAGCAGGATCATCTCCGCTGTCCAGACGCCGATCCCCTTCAGACTGCTTAGCGCCCGGATCGCGTCCTCATCGCTCATGTGCGCCACGGCGTCCAGATCAAATGCGCCGGTGCGGACTTTTTTAGCAAGATCCGTGATGTACTCTGCCTTGCGGAAGCTTATGCCCAGAGCCTGCAGCCGGGGGACGCCCGCCGCCAGAATGGTTTCGGCGTTCACCTGACCCAATGCGTCCTGCATCCGCTGCCAGATGGTGGCCTGCGCCTTGGTGGAGATCTGCTGGCCGATGATGTGGTGGACAACGGACGAAAACAAGTCCGTATCCACCGCGCGGTCGATGTGACCGATGCGGTCGATGACCTCGCACAGCCGCTTGTCCTTCCGCCGCAGATAGGTCAGCTCTTTTTCTCCGTACGCAAAATACATATCTGTCACCTGCCTGTGTGCTTTCTCTGATGCGCCGTGTGCCGGCGCTTTCTTCTGCAAGCATACCACAAAAGAGGGGCAATAGTAAAGGCAGCGCCGCACAATAAAAGCTGCGCACAATTGCTTTTGTCCCATTATGCGGTGTCTAAAATAAAATGCTGCTTTTACATCTTTTATACTTCTAACGGTGTATTCTTAATTGCAAAATTTGACAAAGTATGCTATACTTTGACTAGGTATTTATATCAAACGGAGGGGGAGAATTGTTATGGCAAAAGAATGTTTAGCTTGTGGTAAATCAATGGGTGCTTTTACTGGTAAGGTTGCCATTGCCGATGGTCATGTATGTGTTGATTGTTGGGGCAAGGCTGGTATGGAAAATACCGTCAATGCTATGATGTCTGGTAATCTGTATAACAGTGCTACCATCAAGGAAATGATTGCTGTTAGGGAACGTAATCAAGCCTTGATTGATAACTTCAAGCCTACTAGCAAGGTCGGTATGCTCTCCTTCGATGATAACACCCAATCTTTTGTTATCTTCAAGTCTAAGAAGCAGCAAGACCTGTATTACTACAATCAGGTCGTTGATTTTGAACTTCTGGAAGACGGTGAAACTATCACTAAGGGTGGTTTAGGTCGTGCCGTTGCTGGTGGTCTGCTCTTCGGTGGTGTTGGTGCTATCGTGGGTGGTGTCACTGGTGGAAAGAAGTCTAAGGGTGTATGTAAGTCCTTACAGATTAAGATTACCCTTAGAAACAGTCCTAAACAGACTGAATATCTCCACTTCATTACTACTGAAACTAAGACTAGCAGCTTTATCTATAAAACTGCCTATAAGTCTGCACAAGATGCTTTGTCTGCTCTGCAGCTTGCCGTTGATAAGGTAGATAACACCCCTGTTGAAGCTGCTCCAGTTATTCAGCAGGCTACTTCTGGTGCTGATGAAATCTTGAAGTATAAGGGTCTTCTTGATGCTGGTATCATCACCGAAGAAGAATTCAATGCTAAGAAGGCTCAAATCTTGGGCTTATGATAAGAAAAGGAACCTCGATATGAGGTTCCTTTTTCGTTTTTAACGAAAAATTTATTGAATTTTCGAGGTCAAGGTTTTGGCTTATTCTGAACGGTTGATGCTATAAGTGCTTTAATATCAAGAGATTCAAGCATCAACTGATTATTGGATAATATAAGCTTTTATTCGCCCTCTTTTCTTTTGGGGCGTGATGGTGTATACTATACGGTGAATTGATATTTGTATGCACCAGGAGGTAGGACTATGTTTGAAAACCGCCGGGAGATCATGCAGGACGTGTTCCTGACGTATCTGCCCGCACAACATTTCAAGACGAGCCGTCTGACGCTGAATCTCATCGCGCCGCTGCGCCGGGAGACGGCATCGGCCAACGCGCTGCTGCCTGCCGTTATGCGGCGGGGTACCGTCCGGTACCCGGATATGGAGAGCCTGTCCGCGGCGCTGGACACGCTGTATGGCGCCAATATCGACTATACCGTGCGCAAGAAGGGCGAGCGCCAGTGCGTGGGCTTTGCGGCCGGATTCATCGACGACGCCTTCACGCCCCATGGCGAGAAGCTGCTGGAGCCGGTGGCGGAGCTGCTGGGCGAGCTGCTGCTGGAGCCTGTGACCCAGCGGGGACGGTTTCTCAGCGAGTATGTGGACAGCGAGAAGGCCAACCTGATCGATGCCATCCGCGGATTGAAGAACGACAAGCGGGACTGGGCGGACATCCGGCTGATGCAGGAGATGTGCGCCGGTGAGCCGTACAGCGTGCTGCGGCTGGGCGACGAGGAGACGGCATCGCGGCTGAACAACCAAACGCTGTATACCCACGGGCAGGCGCTGCTGTCCGGCAGCCGTGTGGAGCTGATCTACTGCGGCAGTGCGGAGGAGAAGCGGGTGGAGGACGCGGTGCTGGCGGCACTGGCGGCGCTGCCCAGAGGGGCGCAGACGGAGCTGCCGCCGGTGGAGCGCGTACAGGCGCCCGCCCAGCCCCGGCTGGTGACGGAGACCATGGACGTGACGCAGGGCAAGCTGGCCATGGGATACCGCTGCGGCAGCGACGACTATCCCGCCATGGTACTGGCCAACCTGATCTTCGGCGGCACCAGCAATTCCAAGCTGTTCCTGAACGTGCGGGAGAAGCTGAGCCTGTGCTACTACGCCTCCAGCAGCTATGCCCGCAGCAAGGGCATCCTCACGGTGTCCAGCGGCGTGGAGACGAAGGACTTCCGCCGGGCGGAGGAGGAGATCGGCCGCCAGCTGGCAGCTGTGCAGCAGGGCGACTGGGAGGACTGGGAGCAGGAGGGCGCATTGCAGGCCATCCGTGCGTCGCTGCTGTCCCTGTCGGACTCCCAGGGTGCGCTGGAGAACTTCTACCTGGGACAGATCGCCTCCGGGGTGGAGGAGACGCCGGAGGAGCTGGCTGCCGCGCTGGAGCAGGTGACGAAGGAGCGCATCATGGCGGCGGCACAGACGGTGAAGCCGGACACGGTGTACTTCCTGAGCGGAAAGGAGGAGGCGTAAATGGACAAAAAGCTGTACCCCCGCATCGGGGAGGAAGTGATATGGGTGACGATGGACAACGGACTGCCGGTGTGCATCGTGCCCAAGAAGGGCTTTTCCCGGAAGTACGCGCTGTTTGCCACCCGGTACGGCGGCATGGACATGCGCTTCCGGCTGAACGGCCAGTGGCTGGATACGCCGGCGGGCATCGCCCACTATCTGGAGCATAAAATGTTCGACACGGAGGACGGCAACGCCCTGCAGGAGCTGGCCATGAACGGCGCGGAGCCAAACGCCTTCACCTCCAACGCCATCACGTGCTATTATTTCGACTCCACGGAGAAGTTTTACGAGAATCTGGAGATACTGCTGTCCTTCGTGTCGGTGCCCTATTTCACCGACGAGAGCGTGGAGAAGGAGCAGGGCATCATCGGGCAGGAGATCGGCATGATCGAGGACAATCCGGAGTGGCAGGTGTACAAGCAGCTGATGCAGTCCCTGTACCACACCAGCCCTGCCCGGACGCCGGTGGCCGGCAGCGTGGAGAGCATCCGCGAGATCACGGCGCAGACGCTGTACGACTGCCACAGGGCGTTCTACACCCCGGCCAACATGTGCCTTGTGGTGGTGGGCGATGTGGAGCCGCAGCAGGTGCTGGACATCGCCCGGCGGGTGCTGCCCAAGGACAGCGGCGAACTGATCGAGCGGGACTACGGCGCGGAGGAGCCCACCGAGGCGGCGCGAGCCTATGCGGAGGAGTGCATGGAGGTGTCCATGCCCTCGTTCCTGGTGGGCTTCAAGTGCCCGCCCCAGCACGGAGGCGAGGAGCAGCACCGGTTCGCCGCCATCGGCGAGCTGGCCTGCGACGTGCTCATGGGCGAGTCCAGCCCGCTGTACGCCCGGCTGTACAGCCAGGGGCTGATCAACGGCTCCTTCGGTGCGGCGTTTGACATCCTGCCCGGCGCGGCCTACGCTTACGCCGGCGGCGACAGCAAGGACCCCAAGGCTGTGGCGGAGGCGATACTGGCCGAGGCGCAGCGGCTGGTGCGCGAGGGCGTGGACGAGGACTATTACAAGCGCATCGTCAACGCCAACTTCGGCGCGGCGCTGCGGGAGCTGAACTCCTTCGAGTCCATCGCCGTGTCCATGGCAGAGGGACGGTTCCAGGGGTACGACCCCTACCGGTTCCCGGAGATATATGACAGCATCACGGCGGCGGACGCGCTGGCGTTCCTGCGGGAGAACGTGACGCGGAGCCACATGGCGCTTTCGGTGATCGCGCCCAAGGAGGAGGAAGCATGAGCATCATGACAGACAGCCCCATTCGGTTTCCGGGGCTTTTCGGGGACTGGGCGTTTACCGCCTCGTCCACGGCGTTCCACATCGGCGGCAAGGCCATCTACTGGTACGGTATCCTCATTGCACTGGGAGTGCTGGCGGCGCTGGCCTTCTGCATGAAGCAGAAGGAGAGGTACGGCATCAGGGAGGACGACCTCATGGACGGTGTGCTGTGGGGCGTGCCGCTGGCCATCGTGGGCGCGCGGCTGTACTATGTGCTGTTCTATCTGGACAGATTCAAAAAGGAGGACGGCTCCTTCGACTGGGCGGAGTCCGTGGCTATCTGGGACGGCGGGCTGGCCATCTACGGCGGCGTGATCGCGGCGGTGCTGGTGTGCCTTGTGCTCAGCAAAAAGAGGGGCTTCAAGCTGGGGGCGCTGACCGATCTGGTGGTGATGGGACTGCTGATCGGGCAGGCCGTCGGGCGCTGGGGCAACTTCATGAACCGGGAGGCCTTCGGCGCGGAGACGACGCTGCCGTGGCGGATGCAGCTGACCACCACCGCGGGGACGCTGGTGGAGGTGCATCCTACGTTCCTGTACGAGAGCCTGTGGAACGTAGTGGGACTGCTGCTGATCGTCTTTATCGTGGCGAAGGGACGCCGCTTCGACGGCGAAAACACATGGTTCTACTTCCTGTGGTACGGCATCGGCCGGTTCTGGATCGAGGGTCTGCGGACGGACAGCCTGTACCTGTTCAACTGGACCATCGGCGGCGAGCCGATTCGGGTCAGTCAGGCGCTGAGCCTTGTGATGGTGCTGGTGGCGGCGTTCATGCTGTTTTACAACATCAAGCTGCACCCCCACAAGCCGGAGGAGCTGTATGTGAACATGGCGGCGGCGAAAAAGGCCGCTGCGGAGACAAAGGACGAGACGCCCGCCGAGGGCGCATAAAAAAACCGGCGCTCAGGCCGCCTGACATAAGAAAACATACGCCGCAAAAGGCGCGTTTGGCGCAGCCCCATCGTTGCGCCGCCTTGACAGACATCCAGTATGCCTGCGGCGACGCGCCTCGGCTCTGCACAAGACGCGCTCTTTTTCGGTGCGAAGCAGTTTTGCCAAAGTAAATTCGAGCTGAAATTGGCTGCAAAAACGCCCACATGCTGACGCATGCGGGCGTTTTTTCGGTCGATTTCAGCCGGATAGACACAGGCAAAACCGTGTGTTTTCTTGTGTCAGGCGGCCTTTAGTGAGCGCCGGTTTTTTATGCGATGGGCTGCATGTTTTCATCCAGCAGGGTGGGATAGCTGTTGATGTCGCCCCGCCCACCGGCGATAACGAACAGATCCGCAAAGCCCTCGCCCTCAATGGGGCAGGTGTAGATGATACCGCCGTTGGTAAAGGTGTACCATTTGGCCTCCTTGGGCAGCATGACCCCGGCAAAGATCAGGATGGCGTTGCCCTCCGGGTCGCTGTAATTATAGCTGGTCATTTGCCCGGCCTCAAAGCCCACCACGCCGCCGCAGCAGCGCCAGCGGCTATGGAACAGGCTGTCCCGCTCGAAAAGCCCTATATAGTACGTCTGGCTGTTGTAGTCATACAGCAGCGAGGCCATATAGCCGCCCCGGACATGACCGGCCTCATAGGAAAAGCTCAGCACCCTGCCCTGTGCCTCGAAATAGGCTTCCGCATTCTTCGCCAGACGGGGACATACCAGCGGCGCGGTGGTACACCAGTGCTGTAGGGCGATGCCCAGAAACAGCAGGATCACGCTCGCCAGCACCACCAGACAGCCCTTGAAAAATGAGGTGCTGCCTTGCTTTTTCCACGCCTGTGCCGCCTGCGCCGTGGCCTGCTGCTGGGTGTGGGCGGCCTTGGCGGGCAGCGCCGCCCGCATCAGCTGGTATGTCTCCCGGCAGTCATCGCACTCCTTCAGGTGCTCCTCCACCAGCCGGCGACTCTCCGCGCTGCACGCGTCGTCGCAGTACAGCGGCAGAAGATCCTGAATGACGTTACAGGTCGTTTTCATCGGCTCGCCTCCTTAACTCCGTTTTTGCCCGATAGAATATCAGCCGCGCCCAGCTGTCCGACTTGCCGAACAGCTGACCGATCTGGGAAAATGACAGCTCTCCGAACACCCGCAGGGAGAACACCTCCTTGTATGGCTCGTTCAGGTCGTGCAGGAGTCTGTGCAGCTGCCATGCGCTGTCGCTGTCCAGCAGCTCGCCCTCAAAGCCGGGATGGGACAGCTCGCCCTCCGGCGGGGCGGCGCGGCGTTTCTGCTTTCTGACATGGGTGAGATAGGTGTTTTTGGCGATCTGACACAGCCACACATACAGGCGGCACCGGCCGTCGAATCGATCCAGATGGGTCATGGCCTTGCAGAACGATTCCTGCGTGACCTCCTCGGCGGTGTGAACATCCCGGCACAGGGACAGGACGTACTGGTACACGCTGTCGAAGTAAGTGGCGTAGATCTCCTCGAAATCCGTCATTTTCTCACCTCCTGCTTATAAGACTCGCCGGCGGGCAAAACGTTTCACGGCGGGGCAAAAAAATTTCCCGGATGTGTACCGGGAAATTTTTATGTACCTTTAGTGCCGCCGGGCGGTGTAGTAGTGGTTGGCGTAGTAGCTCTCCGCCAGAGAGGAGACGGTCACGCACCGGCTGTTGCCGGAGGAGGACGAGGCGTGGATGAACTGGTCGCCGCCGATGTAGATGCCCACATGGGAGGCCACCGCGCCATAGTCCTGGAAGAACACCAGATCGCCGGGCTGCAGCTCGCTGCGGGACACCGAAGCGCCGTAGCTCAGCTGGCTGGTAGCGCCGTGGGGCAGCTTGACGCCCACCTGCGCGAAGATGTACATGGTGAAGCCGGAGCAGTCGAAGCCGCTGGGGGAGGAGCCGCCGTACACATAGGGAACGCCCAGATACTGCTGCGCCAGCGAGACGATCTCGCTGCCGGAAACGGTGGCGGCGGGGTTGTCCGCCGGCGTCTCGTCGGGCGTCTCGGCCGGCGTTTCCTCCGGCGTCTCCGGGGCGGAGGTGTCCGCCGTGGAGGGGGAGCAGATCAGCACATACTGGGAGGCCACATAGCCGCTGACGCCGTTGTAGCTGACGGCGAACCAGCTGCCCTCGATACCGGTGACGGTGAGCACCGCACCGTGGGACGCGGTGCCCAGCGAGGTGCTGCCGCTTTTAGGAGCGGAACGGATGTTCAGCACGTCCGCCGTGACCTTGCCGGCACCGGACAGGCCGGTGGCGGAGTCATACCGGGTGACGTACTGGGAGGCGATGTAGCCACGGGCGCCGTCGTAGGAGATGCGGTACCAGTCGCCCTCCTGGACGGTCAGCTCCACAAGGGTACCCTTGTCCAGCGTCTTGAGAATGTCATAGCCGGTGCCTGCACCGCTGCGGACGCGGACATTCGTGCCGGACACCACGCCCAGCGCCTGAATGGGGGTGGAGACGGGCGTCTCCTCCTTGACCTCGTTGTCGTCGGCGTCGGGCGCTTCGGCATCGTCTGCCGCGGCCTTGACGGACAGGTCACTGTTGTTCATGGCGGCGTCCTCGGCTGTCTCGGCGTTCTGCGCTGTGGCGGGGACTGCGGCGCCCGCCAACAGGGACAGCCGCGCCGCGTCAGGCGTGACAAGGGGAACCGACAGCGGGGAGGGGACGGAGGCCAGCGTAACGGGGATGGCCTGCGGCGCGCTGACAGCGTGGGCGCTGGCGCCGCCGGAGAGCACCGCGTCGCCGCCTACCACCAGCAGGGAGGCCAGCACTACCGCCAATGCGGAAAAGAGTCGCTTCATGATGGCCTTACAGCTTTCCGGCCAGAGCGCGCTCCAGCCAGATGCAGCCCACGTCCATAGCGGCATAGAGACTGTCCTTTTCGGACTTCTTCACCACGCGATCCCGGGACTTCAGGTCGGGGTCGGTGAGCTGGAGCTGGACGGAGACGCGCTTGGCCACGTCCATGTCCTGCTCCTTCACAGTGTCGAGGATCTGCAGGAGAACGATGTATTTGTCCGCCATGCTGCCGTAGTAGATGAAATTGTCCACCCGGCGCAGGGGGTGGTTCTTATAGACAAGGCCTTCGGCCTTTTTGGTATCAGCCATGATAAACCTCCTGATTGTTTTGTAACCAAATTGTAACACATTTCACAGGAACTGTCAACGCGGGAGAACAAGGGAATATTTGCCGGTTCCGCCGCAGTCCGCTATTTTTCACGGATGGTGATGATATTTTCCAGCAGGTCGATCTTTTCGATAGCGCCGGGAACCACGGTGGGGATGCCCATGATATCAGTGAACACCAGCTGGCCGTCCTTCTCGGTGACGGAGGCCACATTTTTGCAGATCGTCCGACCCTGCCGGGTCATAACGGTAGACAGGCACATGTTATTCCTCTCCCTTCAGAATGCGCAGAGCCTCCGCCAGCTTTTCACTGCTGACGGTGAGATCCACCACGGCCTCGTGGAGCAGCTGGGCAGCTTCGCCGTCCACGCTGTGCGCCAGCTCATGCAGCTCCTGCGCGTGCTGGCGGTTGTGGTCGGCCATATAGCCCAGCAGCGCCAGCGTCTCCTCGGGGGAGTGGCGGTCGTGGGCGTGCTCGTGATCGTGATGGTGCAGACGTTTCATGGTGGTACCTCCCGGATTTTTGAAAATATTGTACCACGGCGGCAGGGGAAAGTCAATTTTACCGGGAAAATCGTCAAAAAATCGACGATAACGGACAAATGAGGGTAAAGTGTCCAAAATCTGTGCAAACGGCACAATTTTATTGACAAATTTTCTGCAATTATGTATAATTTTACTGGATATAACTGCGCGAACCGCGCAGCAAGGAGGACGAGAGATGAGGGACCTGAAACACCTGATTTACTTCGAGAACCTGCTTCAGGAGGCCAACAACGATCTGGTCAAGCAGGCGAAAAGTGACGGAAAGCTGGCGTTGGGCTATACCTGCTACTTTATGCCGGAGGTGCTGCTGGATCTGCCCGGCTGCTTCTCTGTGCGTCTGCGCGCTCCCCGCTGTACCTCTCCGGACATGGCAACCTACTACATGTCGTCCCGTACCTGTCACTACGGACGCAGCTTGCTGGAGCGGGCGCTGGAGGGCGGCTTCAACTTCCTGGATGCGCAGCTGGCCACGGAGACATGTACTGTCACCTGCCGGTTCCAGGAGCATCTGCAGCAGATGGATATCATCCAGAACGAGAAGTTCAAGTGCGAGTTCACCGACGTGCCCTTCAAAAAGACCGCCAACAGTATCGACCACTACGAGGCGCAGCTGAAGGCGCATGTGGTGGATTTCCTCCACGATAACTACGGCGTGGACACGTCGGACGAGGCCATTCTCAAGACCGTCGAGAGCCACAACGAGCTGTGCCGCATCGTGCAGGAGATCGGAGACTACCGCAAGCTGGACGACCCCACCATCACCGGGTACGAGTTCCATGTGATCAATCTGGTGACGCTGGCCTGTCCCAAGTACCTCATCATCGACAAGCTGCGGGAGACGCTGGAGGAGCTGCGCACCCGCGAGCCGGACACCAAGCCCGCCTACCGCTGCAAGGTGCTGCTGGCCGGCAGCGAGAACGACGACCCGGACTTCACCAAGCTGATCGAGAGCTGCGGCGCACTGGTGGTGGCCGACCGGTACTGCTACGGCGCCATGGAGTCCCGCCAGCCCATCGAGATCAGGGAGGGCGAAACGCCCCTGCGCGCCATTGCCCGGCACTATCTGCTGACCAGCCAGTGTACCCGCTTCATGGAGCAGCAGGAGATGCGCCGCCGCAAGCAGCATATTGCGGATCTGGCAAGGGAATACAAGGCCGACGGCATCATCGTCGCCTCCAACAAGTTCTGTGAGTACTGGAGCTATGAGCGCGTTATCGACACCGTCGTGCTCCAGAGAGATTTCGGCTATCCCGTCTGTTCCATCGAGAAGGAGTACATCAATTCCGCCAGCGGCCAGCTGCGCACCCGGTTCCAGGCCTTTATCGAGAGCGTGGAGATCAAGAAAATTCAGGAGGGCGCCAAGAAATGAAGAAGTTTGACCTGAAGAGCGTGGTGGACAAGGTCAAAGCCACGGACTATAAGAAGCTGGCCAGGGATTTCTGGTACGGCAAGCCCCACGGCGAGCGGCGTCTGGGCGACCTGTACTGCGACAAGACCGGCCTGTACAAGCACCGGGAATGGCGCGGCGTGAAGGACACGTTCTACTATTTCAACAAGGTGTGGCTGTATAACTACGGCATGCTGGTATACGACGTCATGCGCTACGGCGGCATCTGGACGTTTGCCAAGGGCTGCTGGCGCTATCGCTGGATGGGTCAGACCTATCTGCCGGTGCTGCACTGGTTCGACCGCGGCATGGAGGGACTGCGGGGCGAGGCGCTGCGCGCCTGTCCGCTGCACTACCGCGCCATGACCAACGCCACCATCTATCAGTTCATGGGCATGTTCCGTAACGACCTGAACACCAACAAGGGCAGCAAAAGGGTGCAGGCCAGACACGACAAGACCATCGCCCACGACGAGACGGTGTGGGGCGGCATCTTCTACCCCTTCAGCAAGGAGGTGGAGAACATCCCCCTGCAGATGATCCCGTATTTCGTCACCTGCCACGTGAACAACCACACGGTGCTCAACTATATCGACGCGGTGCAGTCCCTGGGTCTGCCCGGCGATCCGTGCCCCATGTGTCAGGCGGAGGCCGGACTGTTCGTGCTGGACGATGTGCCGGATTATTACAAGGCGGTCATCACCTCCAACGAGGCCTGCGACGGCTCCGTGGCCACGTCCATCATTCAGGACTGGCTCATCGACAAGCCCCTGTTCGCCATGCCCCAGCCCATGCAGTTCGACGATCCGCTGGTGCACAAGCACTGCATGAAGGAGATCGAGGAGGCCTGGAAGTTCATCGAGGAGCAGACGGGCGTGCCCTTCGACTACCAGCAGCTGTGCAAAAAGCTGGAAAGCCAGAACGAGCTGCAGCGCTTCGAGTGGGAGAAGTGGGACGTGGCGGCCAATACCAGCTACTATCCCATCAACGGCGTGGCGCAGGCGCTGTACCGCATCTACCAGTCCCAGTACGGCGACCTTCCCATCTGGCACGAGACGGACAAGAAGGTGCGCAGGATCATGGAGAAGTGCGTGGAGCAGCGCATCAACAACTTCCCGCTGACGCGCCACCGTGTCATCGCGTGGAGCTGCGCGCCGCTGTACTACTCCAACTGGTGCACATGGGCGTATAACTGCTGGGGTCTGAACACCGTCATGAACATGGACTCCCTGATGTTCGACATGACGCTGCGCACCGACGGCTACGAGAACACGCTGGAGGACATGGCTACCTACCACGAGTGGGCGCCTATGCGCCGCATGGCGGTGGGCGGCATGCACCACATCTTCGAGCTGTGGGAGAACATGGAGCGCTTCCACTGCGACATGGTCATGATGTACGACCAGCTGCTGTGCAAGGGCATGCAGGGCGTTCACGGCCTGTTCGAGGACGAGTTCCGCGCCCGCAACATCCATGCCATCTGGATGCCCCACGCGCTGCCCGACAAACGCAACGTCTCCCGCGCCGAGATCCGCAGCATCATCAACGACTACATGACCACCGTCATGCAGGAGGAGCCGCTGGATCCGTCCCTGCTGGAGTTCGACGATTCCATGAGCTGGTAAAAGGAGGAGCGGAAAATGAAAACTGTGTTCAAAATCCTGAAAAAGATCGTGCTGATCGGACTGGGCGTGTACGCCGCGCTGTTCGCTGTGTTTTTCTTCGATCTGGACGGCAAGGCGCTGTTCTACGGCGTGGAGCCGTTCCTGTGCCGGCACTATGACCGCATGGAGCGCCGCGACCCGCTGAAGCAGAAATACGACATGAACAAACCCACCTACGAGTACAACAAGTGAGGAAAGACCCTTGAACGAGCATACCCATACCCACGTGGACGAGAACGGAAATGTCCACACCCATACCCACCACCACTCCCACGAGCAGACAAAGGCCGTGCTGAACCGGCTGAGCCGGGCGCAGGGGCATCTGGACGCCGTGCGGAAGATGGTGGAGCGGGGCGAGGACTGCTCCCAGGTGCTGGTGCAGCTCAGCGCGGTGATCTCCGCGCTGAACGGCACGGGGCGCGCCATCCTGAAGGATCACATCAGCCACTGCATCGTGGATGCGGTGGAGGCGGGAGATCAGGAGGCCATACAGTCCCTGAACGACGCCATCGACCGCTTCATGCGGTGAGCCTCAGGCACCGGCGACAGACTGCCCGAATTGGCGGGGCGGCGCGTTGACAGCGGCGCCCGGCGGGACTATAATAGAGCAAACGGCAAAATGACCGTTGATGCCGGGCGGGAGAAACCTCCGGCGGCGGTCATCGACTGGCATACAGCAAAGGAGGGCTGAGCGTGAAGAAGTTTTTACATCAGGCGGGCGGCATCGCCCGGAAGGTGACGGCGGCGGCCGTCAAGCTGGCCAAAAAGCTGGCGCACATGGCGGCGGAGGCTGCGGTATCCGCGGTGGCCGCGGTGGGCAAGGCGGCGACGAAGCTGCTGGGCAAGGCGGCCTGCGGCGTGGGCAAAAGGGTGCAGAAGATCATTCCGCCCTTCTGCAAGGTCATGATGATCGTGTCCGGCGCGGTGGCGGTGCTGTCCTGCGTGGGCTGGCTCATCAGCCGGAAGAAGTTCGCGTAAGGCGAAAACGTATACCACAGGGAGATGCGCCCCGGCGCATCTCCCTTCAAACAAAGGAGATCTGAGCAAACATGATGAAAAAAGAATTCAAGGCGGAGAGCAAGCGGCTGCTGGATCTGATGATCAACTCCATCTACACCCACAAGGAGATCTTCCTGCGGGAGATCATCTCCAACGCCTCGGACGCCATTGACAAGCTGTGCTACCTGAGCCTCACCGACGACAAGGTGGGCATCAAGCGGGACGAGTTCGAGATCAAGCTGATCCTGGATAAGGAGAACCGGCTGCTGACCGTCAGCGACAACGGCATCGGCATGAGCCAGGAGGAGCTGGAGAACAATCTGGGCGTGATCGCCTCCTCCGGCAGCCTGAAGTTCCGCCAGCAGGTGGAGGGCGACGAGAGCGCGGACACCGACATCATCGGGCAGTTCGGCGTGGGCTTTTACTCCGCCTTCATGGTGGCCGACGAGATCACCGTCATCACCCGGAAATACGGTGAGGAGCAGGGCTGGAAGTGGCAGTCCTCCGGCGTAGAGGGCTACACCGTGGAGCCGTGCGATAAGGAGACGGTGGGCACCGACGTCATCATGCACATCAAGCCCGACACCGAGGAGGAAAAGGACGAGTACAGCCAGTACCTGCGGGAGTATCCCCTGTACAAGCTGGTGAAGAAGTATTCCGACTACATCCGGTTCCCCATCCGTATGCGGATGCCCCATCCCAAGCTGAAGGAGGGCTGCCCGGAGGACAAGCCGGAGTACGAGGAAGTATTCGAGTGGGAGACGCTGAACAGCATGGTGCCCCTGTGGCAGCGGAAGAAGACCGACGTGACGCAGGAGGAGTACAACGAGTTCTATCAGCAGCGCTTCGCGGACACGGAGCCGCCGCTGAGCGTCATCACCGTGTCCGCCGAGGGCGCGGTGACGTACAAGGCGCTGCTGTTCATCCCGGAGAAGGCGCCGCTGCGCTACTACTCCGAGGAGTTTGAGGGCGGATTGCAGCTGTATTCCGCCGGCGTGATGATCATGGACAAGTGCAAGGAGCTGCTGCCGGAGTGCTTCAACTTTGTCCGGGGCGTGGTGGAATCCCCCGATCTGAACCTGAACATCTCCCGCGAGCTTTTGCAGCATGACCGGCAGCTGAAGCTCATCGGCGCCAATCTGGAAAAGAAGGTCAAGGGCGAGCTGGAACGCCTGCTGCGGGATGACAGGGAGAAGTACGAGTCCTTCTGGCAGTCCTTCGGGCGGCAGATCAAGCTCAGCGCCATGGACAACTACGGCGAGAAGAAGGAGCTTTTGCAGGATCTGATGCTGTTCTACTCCTCCACGGAGAAGAAGCTGGTGACGCTGAAGGAGTACGTGGAGCGCATGAAGGAGGGGCAGAAGTACATCTACTTCGCCTCCGGCGATACGGTGGACGGCGTGGATCACATCCCCCAGACCGAGCTTCTGAAGGAGCGGGGCATGGAGATCCTGTACTTCACCGACAAGGCGGACGAGTTCCTGCCCGACGTGCTGCGGACGTATCAGGACAAGCCCTTCCGCTCCGCCACCGATGGCGATCTGGAGCTGCCCGGCGAGGAGGAGAAGAAGGAAAAGGACGAGCAGCAGTATAAGGAGGCGTTCGCCTTCATCAAGGAGACGCTGGCGGGGAAGGTGGACGAGGTGAAGGCCTCCGCCCGGCTCAAGACCCACCCGGTGTGTCTCAGCAGCGGCGAGGGCGTGACCTTCGAGATGGAGAAGTATTTCAAGGCGGCGCAGCCGGAGCTGGGGCTGAAGGCCAAGCGCATTCTGGAGATCAACGTGGATCATCCGGCGTTCCTGGCCTTCGAAGCGGCGCGGCTCACCGACCCGGAGCGGGCGAAGAAGTATGCGGAGATCTTTTACAACCAGGCGCAGCTCATCGCCGGCCTGCCCATCGACGATCCCACGGCGTACACCGACTTGCTGTGCTCCCTGTGGCAGTAACAAAAAGCACCGCCTTAGGCCAAATGACCTAAGGCGGTGCTTTTTTGCGCTTATTTTCCGCTGGCACCGTAGTTGGACAGCACGCGCGCGGAGGGGTCGTTTACGTCGCAGCCCTTCCAGGCCTTGTTGGGCATCCAGAAGTCCACGACCATGTCGCTCTGGCCGGGATAGTACTTTTCGAAGATCTCCCGGTACAGCAGGGACTCCTTGGTGAACGGCTGGGCGTGGGTGTAGGCAAGCCGCTTGCGCTCGTACTCCTCGTCTGTGTACAGACTCTGGGCGTACTCCTTCAGATAGTCCACCATGGAGTGTCCCACGGCATCGGAGAAGGCGGCCTTTTCCCGGTAGAGGATGTCATGCGGCAGGTAGTCGCCCTCGAAGGCGTGACGCAGCAGGTACTTGCCTATGCCGTATTTGTTCAGCTTCTTCTCCGGATCGATGCTCATGACGTACTCCACAAAGTCCAGGTCGCCGAAGGGCACCCGCGCCTCCAGAGAGTTCACCGAGATGCAGCGGTCGGCGCGCAGCACATCGTACATGTGCAGCTCCCGGATGCGCTTGACGGCTTCCTTCTGGAATTCCTCCGCGGAGGGGGCGAAGTCGGTGTATTTGTAGCCGAACAGCTCGTCGCTGATCTCACCGGTCAGCAGGACGCGGATGTCGGTCTGCTGGTGGATGGCCTTGCAGACCAGATACATGCCCATGCTGGCGCGGATGGTGGTGATGTCATAGGTGCCCAGCAGCTCGATCACCGTCTCCAGCGAGGAGCGCACCTCATCCGGCGTCATATACACCTCGGTGTGGTCGCTGCCGATATAGTCGGCCACCTCCCGGGCGTATTTCAGGTCGATGGCGTCCTCGCTCATGCCGATGGCGAAGGTGCGGATGGGTGTATCGGAGCAGCGCTGCGCCACAGCGCACACCAGAGAGGAATCCAGTCCGCCGCTGAGGAGGAAGCCCACCTTGGCATCGGCCACCAGCCGCTTCTTGATGCCGGCGACCAGCTTCTTGTGAATGTTGGCGCACACGGTGTCCACATCATCGCGGCACACCTCCTTCACGGCGGTGATGTCCCGATAACAGACGAACTTTCCGTCTGCGTAGTAGTGTCCGGGAGGGAACGGCATGATTTTGCCGCAGATGCCCACAAGGTTTTTCGGCTCACTGGCGAAAACGATGGCGCCGGCATCGTCGTAGCCGTAGTAGAGCGGACGGATGCCGATGGGGTCGCGGGCGGCGATAAAGGACTGCTTCTGCGCGTCGTACAGGATCAGGGCGAACTCGGCGTCCAGCATGCGGAACATGTTGGTGCCGTGCTCTCGGTAGAGGGGAAGCAGGACCTCGCAGTCGGATTCGCTGCGGAAGGAATAGCCCTTTGCCAGCAGCTCCCGCTTCAGCGCCTCAAAGCCGTAGATCTCGCCGTTGCAGACCACATAGCTGCCGCCCAGTGCAAAGGGCTGCATGCCGGACGGCTCCAGACCCATGATGGACAGCCGGTGGAAGCCCAGCAGCCCGTGACCGGTGTCAACGATCCGGCTGTCGTCGGGGCCGCGGGACAGCGTCTTGTCAAAGCCCGCCTTAAAAAGAGAAAAATCGGCATCGCCTGAACAGTAACCCATAATAGAACACATGATAAAAACCTCCGTAAAAGTTATCAGCATCCTACAGGGCAAGTGCTGTTCTCGCGGTGCCACCTGTATTTGTTCTCATTTCCAAGCTTCCGATAAAGCTCTGCCGCATAACGGGCGGCGTTCCGGCGCACCTACTGGGATCGCTCCTTTCGGATCGCAGCTCGAAAAGTGTTATTCACGCAGGCTCTGCCGTGCGGTTCCCAGCCTCCCGCACTCTCTGGGGGTGAGCCCCTGCGCTACTTCTCTTTTCTCAAACGCTTTTATACCGTATTGACTTTGCGTATGTCTCCTGAAGAAAAACGAAAAAGAGACAATAACGCCGCAAAGGACTAAACCTTTGAGACGCCATTGCCTCTTGATGGTGGAGAATATACACCCGGAAAAGCCAAAAGTCAACCGCAAAAAAGCCGGAAAAGGGAACTTTTACAGATCGGTGAGGTGCGGAGCCGTGAAAGCCCCGTTTTTTCGGCAAAATGACCGGTGTGCGCCGGTGAACGGAGGGAACCGAAGGTCACTCCGTGGTGTGGTGCTCCTTGCCGAAGTGCAGCTCGCGCATGCCCTCCACCTCGTCACAGATGGCCTTCAGGTTGCAGGAGCCGCAGTCGGTGGGCATGCCCTCCAGAATTTTCGTCAGGCTCATGGTGATGTCCTTGACGGTTTTGGCACTTTTCGCCAGCCCGTCGTAATTCGCGTCGGGCGCGGTGATGAACAGCAGCTTCACCGCCAGAATGTGGGGGTTGCGCTTGTACTGGCGGATGAAGTCAGCGCCGATGCGCCGGAAGCTCATGCCGCTTTTCAGCGCGTCGCGGCTGATGCGAACCTGCTCCCGACTGGATTCGGAGCTGGTGCGGATCATGTAGCCCCTGGGGAACACATGGTACTTGACGAAATCCATGTCCTGAATGGCGCGGAACGCCTGCTCGGTGTCCTCCTCGTCGTCGGACTCGATGTCGCCCACCCGCAGGAGGGCGATGCGGGCGTAGCTGCTGTCACCCTTCAGCTGGCTCAGGTCGGATCCGTAGACCAGTATCTCGTCCTGGGGCACCAGCTCCGGGGAGGTGGTGACACAGGTGAAATTCACGGCGCTCTTGCCGCTGCCGCCCAGCTCGAAGGCGGCGTCCCGCAGCATGACCAGCTCGAAAGCGCCGGTGTCCTCCCAGGCGTCGGCCGGGTCGTAGGGGTATTTCTGGGGTGTGGAGGAGCCGACCAGCTCCTCCACACCGCGGATGATGGGATTATAGAGTTCCATTAGAATTTGATGTCCACTTTCTTGCGGTCAAAGATCCTGTTGACCTGCACGTATGCCCAACCCAGCAGCTTCTGATCCAGATTCCAGAAGTACACGACGAACAGCGCGCCCACCGCCACCGCCAGAATACGGATGAGCTTGAAGATGAATTTGAAAACCTTGCACATAACGTAGCCTCCTTATGTGGTGGAAGTTCAGGCGCGAGCCATGCCCTTCTGCCGCGCGTACTCGGCGGCGCCCAGCGCGCCCATCAGCTGAGGATCGGTTTTCAGGTCGATGACCTTCAGCTTCAGAACGTGCTCGATGGCCTGCTTCAGACCGGCGTTCTTGGCGCAGCCGCCGGTGAGGGTGATGGCGTCGGTGGCGCCGGCCTTCTTGCTCATGACGAAGCAGCGCTTGGCCACGGCCATCTGGATGCCGGCGGCGATCTCGTCCATGGGCTTGCCCTCGCCCACCAGCGTGATGACCTCGGACTCGGCGAACACGGTGCACTGGGCGGTGATGGGGATGACGTTCTTGGCCGTCAGGGACAGGTTGGAGAATTCGGGCAGACTCATCTCGAAGGAGCGCGCCATGGCCTCGTAGAAGCGGCCGGTGCCGGCGGCGCACTTGTCGTTCATGGCAAAGTTCTTCACGGTGCCGTCGGTGTCGATGGAGATGCCCTTCACGTCCTGACCGCCGATGTCGATGATGGCCTTGACGGTGGGATCGGTGACATGCACGCCCATGGCGTGACAGGAGATCTCGGAGATGTTCTCATCGGCGAAGGGAACCTTGTTGCGGCCATAGCCGGTGCCGATCAGATAGCCCAGCTCCTCGGAGGACTTCAGCCCCACCTTGTTCAGAACCTCCTCCATAGCCAGCTTTGCGGAGACTTCGGAATTGATCTTGCTGCGGATGGTGGTGTCAGCGCAGATCTTGCCGTTCTCATCCAGAATGACCGCCTTGGTATAAGTGGAACCCA
>ENA-ORSA01001201-ORSA01001201.1-human-gut-metagenome-genome-assembly--contig:-NODE-1201-length-22766-cov-18.396768_pt1 | contig 22766 bp, 22 predicted proteins | sample MGYA00242179_ERZ509142 | MGnify/ENA primary metagenome ERZ509142 (study PRJEB26280, sample SAMEA2338659) | human gut metagenome | biome: human gut; feature: human-associated habitat; material: faeces... | reverse complement strand
AACAGCAAAAAAACTTCAAGTTTTTCTTGCGTAGAAACATAGAATGCACACCCTCCACTCTGCCAAGATTGTACAAAGCCTATTTAGTGGGTATGGCAGGGATGCCATACCCTCCTAAATATATCCTTTGACATTCTTTTATAATCGAATTTTACAAATTATTTACAATCTCTACAAAATTCTCAATCACATACTCCAAGTCCTCATCCGTCATCTTAGTGTTCAACGGCAGAGTTATCTCATTCTCAAACATATGATATGCATTAGGGAAATCCTTGATGTCGAAGCCCAACTTCTTATAGGCAGTCATCATAGGCAGCGGCTTATAGTGAACATTAGTAGCAACACCACGCTCAGCCATCTTTTCAATCACCTTGTTTGTCTCCTCACGTGTTCTGCCCAACAGACGCACCAAGTACAAGTGACCAGATGAAGTATGCTCCTCGTCATAATGATTCAGCACAGCCACGTTCAAAGGTTTCAAAGCCTCATCATAACGCTCAATCATCTTGCGTCTACGCTCCAACATTCCCTTATAGCGCTGCATCTGTACCAGTCCGATAGCAGCCACAACATCCGTCATGTTACACTTATACCAAGTGCCGATGATATCATACTCCCAAGCACCGAGTTTAGTCTTAGCCAGAGCATCCTTGTTCTGACCATGCAGACTCAACAGCTGCGCCTTACGATAAAGATTCTCATTCCAAGTCTCTCCCTCTATCTCAGGCACACCGCTGAACGTATTATCCACATTCTTGTCCAAGTCATTCACCACCTTCTCATTACCGAAAGGCAGATTCCACGACAAGGCACCACCCTCAGCAGTAGTGAAGTTCTTCACAGCATGGAAAGAGAAAGACGAGAAGTCGGCAATTGCTCCCACCATCTTTCCCTTACGTGATGCACCAAAGGCATGGGCAGCATCGCAGCAGATAGCAATACGACCAAGCATCTTCTGCAAGTCAGTCTTAGGAGTAAACATCTCCTTCTTGCCTTCCACGATACTATACAGTCTGTCGTAGTCGCAAGGAATACCAGCCAAGTCAACTGGAATGATAGCCTTAGTATTAGGAGTGATGGCCTTCTCCACTGCCTCATAGTCCATCTCAAGACAATCCTTCTGCACATCCACAAACACCAACTTGGCACCCACATGTTCCACAATAGAAGCACTTGCTGTATAGGTATAAGCAGGCACAATCACCTCGTCGCCCTCACCAACGCCCAGCAGTCTAAGAGCCATCTCACCACAAGCAGTTTGCGAGTTAAGGCATACAGCCTTCTGCACACCAACAAACTCAGCAACTTCTTTCTCTAACTTCTTTGTGCGTGGTCCAGTTGTTATCCAACCAGACAAAATAGCATCACGCACCTCTGCAGCCTCAGCCTCCGTCATATCAGGCGGAGAGAAAGGCACATTACGCAATTTCATTGTCATAATATGATTATAAAATATTTAATTGATTAAATTATTTGTTTGGAAAATTTCGTTTTTCAACGATTTATTAGTTTGGATAATTTCGATTTTCAACAATTTATTTGTTTGGATAATTTCGATTTTCAACAATTTATTTGTTTGGATAATTTTATTTCGCTATCTTTGTAATTGAAATACAACAAATTACGAATTACTATGTACTACAAGAGAATTATAGATAAATATCTATCAGAATGGGCTTCACGCGATACACGTAAACCTATTCTACTTCGAGGAGCACGCCAGGTAGGCAAGTCTTCTGCTGTGCGTCATTTAGGCAAGCAATTCAAAAACTTTTTGGAAATAAATTTTGAGATGGAGCCTCAATACAAAGCTATCTTCCAGCCCGACCTAAATGTCAATCGTATCGTTATGCAGATTTCTGCAATATCAGGCTCAAGGATAGAAGAAGGCGAGACACTTCTTTTTATGGACGAGATACAGGAGTGTCCAGAGGCTATCATGTCATTACGTTTCTTCAAGGAGAACATGCCACGACTTCATGTTATTGCTGCGGGTTCCCTATTAGAGTTCGCCCTTGCTGAATTACCGACATTTGGCGTAGGTCGAATCCATTCTATGTTTATGTATCCAATGACCTTCGATGAATTTCTTCTTGCCAACAACGAAGATCTATTACTCGAAGCTCGTAACGCAGCATCATCACAATCACCTCTTCCTGAGCCATTGCACGAAAAGTTAGTCAGTCTTCTTCGCACATACATGCTCGTAGGAGGAATGCCCGAATGTGTTGGCAAATGGGTTGAGACTCACGATTACTTGCTTTGTCAGGAAGTTCAAAATGATATACTTGTAAGCTATGAGGACGACTTTCCTAAATACAAGAAAAAGGCTGATGTCAATTTACTTCGCAACATATTGCGTAGTGCTGCCGTACAAGCCACGAAGAAGTTTGTCTATACCAAAGTAGGCGACTATAAGACTGCAGAAGTCAAGAGTGCGCTCGACCTGCTCATTCTTGCAGGATTACTAATCCCCGTAACTCATACCAGTGCCAATGGACTTCCTTTAGGTAGCGAAGCAGACAATTCCTATCGTAAGATTCTATTCTTTGACTGTGGACTTATGCTGCGACTTTTGGGCATCACTATAGGAGATACAACCATGCTTACCACCCAAATACTTACAGCCACAGCAGCCGACCTTGTCAACAAGGGTGCCATAGCAGAGCTTGTTGCCGGTTTGGAGATGCTTCACTATATGACACCCAACTTACGGCATGAGTTGTATTATTGGGTACGCTTGTCAAAGAATTCATTAGCAGAAATCGACTATCTCCTGCCATCACATCTTAATATTCTCCCCATAGAGGTAAAAGCAGGCAGTCAAGGTGGAATGAAAAGTTTGTGGTCTTTTATGCGTGAGAAGCATATCACCGAAGCCGTACGTTGCTCATTAGAGAACTTCGGAGAATTTAGTTACACCGACAAGGAAAATGCCGATACCGTTCGTCACGTCAACGTTTTCCCTCTCTATGCCGTTTCACAGATAATAAGATCCACAACATACAATCCTCAGTAAATTATCCCACACGGATTTTGTGCTGCTTTATTTACATTCAGCACAAAATCCATGTGATTCAACTTTATCACTCTTTTCATCACAAATTTCACCACGAATTGAAGTCTTTGGCAACTCAACATTGCAAAATTCTTAATCGCAGGCGTTAGCCGAGAACAACTCCTAACTCAAAATTCCTAATTCACCATTGATAATTTATGGGCAATTCATGAAAATTCGTGTTTACTTCGACATTAGTCTCTTCTGAAAATATCTCGTGTATAAACCTTGTCCTTAACATCATCCAGACAAGCGTCATATCTGTTAGCGATGATAGCATGACTCTGCGCCTTAAACTGCTGCAAGTCATTCACCACCTTGCTGCCGAAGAATGTCGTGCCATTCTCCAATGTCGGCTCATAGATGATAACCTCAGCACCCTTCGCCTTAATACGCTTCATAATGCCCTGAATAGCTGACTGACGGAAGTTGTCCGAGTTCGATTTCATAGTCAACCGATACACACCAATGACACAGTTGCCCTGCTCAGCACTATATTGATTATTACTTGAATAGTCATACCAGCCAGCTTTGCGAAGCACAGCATCAGCAATGTAATCCTTACGAGTTCTGTTCGACTCCACAATAGCAGACATCATATTCTGCGGTACATCCTGATAGTTAGCCAATAGCTGCTTGGTGTCCTTAGGCAAACAGTAGCCACCGTAACCAAATGAAGGATTGTTGTAATGGGTGCCGATACGAGGGTCAAGACCAACACCTTCGATAATTGCCTCTGAGTCAAGACCTTTTACTTCAGCATAAGTGTCAAGTTCGTTGAAATAGCTAACACGAAGAGCAAGGTAAGTGTTGGCGAAGAGTTTTACAGCCTCGGCTTCTTTCATCCCGATTCCTAAGACAGGAATTCCCTTTGATTTTTCTTTTGGACACGAATTATCATAAATTGACCATGAATTATCATAAATAAATTCTTCGCCGTTACCAATGGCACCTTCTACAAGAAGAGCTGCAAATATGCTTGCTGCTTTCTTTAGCTTCTCTACATCTGTTATTGACTTGATGGCATTGTTCTCGGCCTCAAACTCGGGCTTGTTGATAATCTTGGGATAACCAACGATTATACGGCTTGGGTAGAGATTGTCGTAAAGCGCCTTGCTCTCACGAAGGAACTCAGGAGAGAAGAGGAGGTTGAATTTCTTAACACCTTTCTGGGCATATTTCAGATAAAGGTTACGTGTATAGCCTACAGGAATGGTTGACTTGATAACCATAACTGCATCTGGATTTACTTCCAACACCAAGTCAATCACTTCCTCCACATGAGTAGTGTCGAAGTAGTTCTTCACTGGGTCATAATTGGTAGGGGCAGCAATAACCACAAAATCGGCATCAGCATAAGCCTCCTTGCCATCAAGAGTGGCAACAAGATTAAGAGGTTTCTCTGCCAAATACTTCTCTATATAATCATCTTGGATAGGCGAAATCTTATTATTTAGTTTCTCCACCTTCTCTGGGATTACGTCCACAGCAGTAACATGATGATGCTGCGACAACAATGTTGCAATACTCAGTCCTACGTAGCCAGTACCAGCTACCGCTACTTTAATGTCTTTAAAATCACGCATAATATATTATTTTTGAATTTCAACATAAGAATCAATCATTTTCTTCTTTTCTTCTTAAGAATCCATACACAAACTGCCACACATATCCAATCATGCTATAGTGTGCCACGTCCCTGTATTTCCATGAATATCTGAAAGCGTTGCCAATAACATGCAACCGCTGATACCATTGTCCTTTGCCACGATTATAAATGGAAGAATCGTCATATAAAGCACTCTCGATAGTCATTTCAGCAAACTTGCTGTCAGCAAATATACTCTTGTCATTCAGTTCCACACCAAGGTATTTCACAGCAATAGTATTCAATACATCTACGAAACCATCCAGTCGAAACCGCTTGCATAGTGAATAAAAATCCGACCAGTCTAATTTGTCTTGATTAGTCTTTATCCAGCAAGCCCAGTCTACAAAATGCCGAAGATTGATGCCCTCCACCAAGAAATGTGATAGCGAATGATAGAGCATAAACAATCCCTCTGCCACTATTGGCAATACATAAATGTCTGTCCCATCAAGTCTCTCAAGTTGGTTTCCATCCCCTATCGCCTCAACCATATATTGATACAAAGCCCGATCCGTTCCACCATGACGAACAGAAGTAAAAAATTGATGGTTCTCTATCGTCAGCTTCTTATAAGCAATATGCGAATGTTTATACCAACCGTCATCCACCATCAAACCTTTCTCCCTTACTATCTCATTTCCTTGCTTATATGCACAGTTGCCATCGGCATCAATCAAATAACAGTCAAAGTCGCCAAACTCTCTATGCTCTGGCTTTGGATAATAACGGCTGTGGGCCAATCCCTTAAAGACAATTGTCTTTATGCCATGCAGTTTCCAAAGCCTCGCAACATCCTTTGCTAATTCAAAGTGTTGCTTAAATGTTTTCTCTACAAATACAGTCTGGGCATACCATTGTATCAACATCATACGTTCTGGAAAACAAACACAATCTGTATCCTCCTGCCTCAACCGTTCTAAAGCTTCATACGTCAATCCACGTACGCCTTGCTTTTGAGCAAGCTTCATTACATTCAGCCAATCCACTTTATTTATTATGCCACACACTTGTCCGTTTATAGCAATCCGCAATAACTGTAATAATGTGGAAGCCGAATTGTCTATAGTGATATTATTACACATACTTCTTCACATACCACATTTTCTTCCAACCATTTCCAACAACATTCATCAATGTCCAGAATGTAGCCATCAATGGATTCATTTCTTCTGCCACATGAAACAGTGGATAATGTGCCCAAATGCGTTTCCACAAAGGCTTGGGAGTGATGCTTACTTTACGACGGCGATACCTTGCCAGGTTCTCCTTCAGCAGATAGCAAGGAGCTTTTCTCACCACCTTAAGCCAAAGAGCAGTATCATTATTCTTTCTTACATCCTTTATTTGCACCAGTCCTATCCGCTCTCTGTCGTACATCACAGCCAGGCATCCTGGCCAGCAGCACATAAACATCGCCAACTTGCTCACTTTCTTTATTCCCGACACATACACGCCCAAGTCTTTGCCGTCCTCACTCATCTCCGTATATTCATGATAAGAGAAGGCATAGCCATTCTCTACCATAAACTTCAGTTGATGCTCCAATTTCTCAGGCAACCACAAGTCATCCGAGTCAAGGAAAGCAATCCATCTACCCTTTGCCCTGCGCAAAGCATTGTTTCTGGTTATTGCAGCCCCAGAGTTCTCTGGATTACATTCATACTTAATACGTTTGTCAGCCTCCATAAACGGCTTAACAACTTCCAACGTATTGTCCTTAGAGCAATCGTCTTGAATAAGAAGCTCCCAGTTCTGGTAAGTCTGAGCCTGTATACTCTTGATTGTTTCAGCTATAAAATCAGCACACGCCCAAGTGGGAGTGATGATCGACACCAATCCGTAGTCTTGCATAATAATATTTTCGCTTGAATATAAAGAATACAATATGCTGCCGTATGAGCATCAAAGCCCATACAGCATGTCGTAATAAAAATAAAATCAAAGTGAAGTTCCCCACCGCAGTATCGCTCTGCGCTTAGTGCCGCCACTCGGGTGGGGATTTTATTATTCTCTGTTCGTTTTATGAGGTATGACATTAAACATACCTTTCTTTTCTTGTTGCTTATATACGACGATATTGATGGTACCTCAGTTATAGTTTCCAAGCTTTGATAGAGTTGAAGTTCTACTTTTTGATATTTTCCCTTTGGAAAAACAACAGTTCTTGTTCCATCTTTTTGGGTCTTTTCTATCGGACGAGATAGATTTTCTATTCCACCTATAGAGCTTGTCACCTCGCACAAAACAATAATATTATTAGTGTCAGTATCTGTCAGGATAAAGTCACATCTGCGCCTACCATCAGCGATTTTTGTACCTGTATATTTGCCAATATATGTATCATAATTGACTACACTCAAGTTAAACGGATTGCCACAAAAAGACGCATACCCCTTTTTGTAATCAACAACAAATTGTGTATCATCCTCTGTAAGGTCAAATTCGCTTAAACTCGTTATGTTTTCATCACATATACATCTTCTGTCTACGCCATAAAACGCAGGAAGGTCATTTTCCAAGAGATTCTTCATTTTGCAACTGCTTTAATTCTTGGTATTTATCATATATGTTATTGATATCCTCTGAGAGTCTATCCGTGTTGACGTAGTGAATGTTTTTTACTTTCAAGTCAACCACTCCTCCCGATACAATTTGATATACCGACAAATCATCATAGTCTACATGTGCACCGTCAATATCCGTCTTGCAGTCGTGAGCCTTCATCAACAGATTCAGAGAATTAATGATATATGGACTATGTGTAGCAAGTACCAATCCTATTTCACGGCCGTCGACCTTTGAATAGAACGCCAACCGTATAATCTCGTTCAACATCTGAATCTGAGATGTTGGGTCAAGACTCAATTCCGGTTCCTCTATATGTATGTGTACATATTTTGGCATATCTGTAAGTTCCATTTCTGGGCGATACTGAGTGGTGAGGTTCTTTTCAAACAACAAGTCGATGATACTACGTTTTTGAGCCGACTTAAAGTCAAAAGCCTGTGCATAATAGTTCATCATGGCTATTAAAGGCGCTGTTGTCTGTATACCTGAAGACGCGTGGCGAAGCTCAAACGAAGAATAATTGCTACCCTTAGGCTTAAGTATAAACTTCTTTTGGTTGTTACCACCGCGCTCCACATTCATGTCCAAACCTATGTAGTTAAGATCAAAATGCTTTATTGCGTCAGTCGCATTGTCAAATTCAGTGAATGTTTCATTGAAGAAGAATCCCAAATAAGCGTTTTTAGCCAACGTGCCTTGACTTGATAGTGGGGCTATTGCACTTCTTGATTCTGCCACCCACACTTCTTTGAAGAAGCACAAGTCCTCATTTGGTATTATAGCATTGTAAGACAACTTGCCACCTGAATAACTTACAGAATACGAATTCCCGTTTATAGTAACAACATAATGAATGTATGTATCTGCAGTAACCAGTACACTCATATTATCACGCAACAAATCCCTGAATCTAAAGTTTATAACATTCTCTTCTATATGCGAATTATGTAAATAAGCTCTTATGGAAAGGCGTTTGAATATGTAGCGCATCAATACAAGAGCCTTCATGAGCGTACTCTTGCCACTTGCTGAATTTCCAATAAATACCGTCAGTGGTTTTATCTCAATAATGCCAGTGTCATTGAGAGGTCCTAAGTTTTTTATATGTATCGTTTCATGTATCATAACCTTAATTATTTAGCAGATAAACTTTAGAATACAAAGTTAAACTTATTTCTTGAACTTTGCAAGAGTGCCGTTCCAATTCCGTTGCAAGAGCTTGGTGAAAATCAGCCAAGGACCATAGCCAACTTACTCACTTTCTTTATTCCCGAAACATACACGCCCAAGTCCTTACCATCCACGCTCATCTCTGTATATTCATGATAAGAGAAGGGTTGCATTCATACTTGATACGCTTGTCAGCCTCCATAAACGGCTTAACAACCTCCAACGTATTGTCCTTAGAGCAATCGTCTTGAATAAGAAGCTCCCAGTTCTGGTAAGTCTGAGCCTGTATACTCTTGATTGTTTCAGCTATAAAATCAGCACACGCCCAAGTGGGAGTGATGATCGACACCAATCCGTAGTCTTGCATAATAAAATTTTTGCTTGAATATAAAAGAATACAATATGCTGCCATATGAGCATCAAAGCCCATACAGCATGTCATAATAAAAATAAAATCAAAGTGAAGTTCCCCACCACAGTATCGCTCTGCGCTTATGCCGCCACTCGGATGGGGATATATTGTTATTCTTTAAAATATTTGTCCATAAGAAAGTCTTCAAACTCTTGACAAATATCTCCTTCTGTAGCTATCTTTTCATATACATCTCTCAATTCTTTATCAAGTTCCACAAAGAACATGTTAGAATTATTATATTCTTCACAGATATCAGTCACAGGACAATCATCATTGTGTTTGCATCTTGATATTAAAGTACCTGCCTTTGCGAGTTTCATTTCCAATCTTTCAAACTCAGTAATCGCAATTTCTGTGTCATCTACAGCATATCCAAAATTTTTTGATGGCTGTATATTATGTTTAGGGTCAAGCAGCACAATATAAAATCAACCAGAGATTTACTCAACTTAGCTGTTAATCTCGTTCCATTTTTTGCCATAGAAATCTCTCATAGTATCCTCTGATATAACCTCGTTGCAGCTTTCCATAGGACCAATACCATGTCTTGCTTCTATCCATGGCTGTTCCTTATGAGTCATAGCTTCCAATTCAGTTCCCGAAAAACCAGCATAATTGTCAAGGATATAATTGATAAAGTCTTTATCCTCTTCACAAATGTCCAAATACGATGTGTCATTTTTGTCAACATCATCTTTTGATATAAATGAATAGAGAGTTTTACTTGCTCTAAATCTATTATAAAGTTCTCTGCTGACCGGACCATGAACCCATGCTTCAAATTTACAATTCAAGAATCGTTCGTTATTTATACCTAACGACCAAGCTTGCAGATAATACAACAACTTCTGTAACTTCAGATTTATGAGTGTATTCTCCTCATCTGAAGTAAGTCGTAAAATAATATAGTCTGCAACAGTATTTATATTGTATGGCTTCATAATATGTGGTTGTTTGTGTGAACATTTTATCTATACAAAGATAGCTTTTAAATCTCAAGGTATAATGTTTTTATTTCAAGAAAACAAGATTCTACACAATTATTAACCGTGATTTTGTTTACTGATGCCAATATTAATATTTGTAAACAGATATATAAACAAGTTTACAAAATAAGAGAACTCTACAGCATCAAAACAACACAGTAAGTACATCTCTTATACGGGCAATTTTAGCACCCCATTCTTATAATCATCTAATAAATCCTTTGTTTCTCTTATAATATCATTTATATCCCGGTTATCACTATCTTCCGTATATCTAGCTTCTTTCCCAGTCTTTATATACTGTAGAAACAATGAACGTAAGTCTTTTACAATATATGTTGCAGTTCCATTACTATATGGACCAACACAATTTTTGAAAGCACCAAAACGTTCGTATGATACGGGGAAAATATGATAATCTACATCACATGCTACCACAACATGTCCTTCTTCATCAATGCATACTACATTATCCTTTCTGTCATCAGCAGCAAAAATAGCCTTATTTAACTCATTATATGTAAAAAAGTGTGTTGGCATTTTCTGCATCATACAATGAATATTCGCCCAACACAGCAGATTGGCATTAGCTACACCATGCTTAGTGCATTCATCAGCAATTATTTGATTCAGTTGCTCTAATAACGACAATGCCTTATTCTTGTCATAAGCATAAAATATGTTATCGTCATTTTTATCCAATTTCTTTATGCTACCATCTTTACATAAATACAAGTATTTGTAAAAGTCAAAAGGACTCCGAAACGCCAGAGTATCAAACGTAAAATAATACTTTGCGTACCCATCTCCTGTGCCATCCAATAAATCTGAAAAATTTAAATCGCCCAAATGTTCTCTTATATCATAATCTGATTTTTGTACACTTTTGTCTATTTTGGGTACTGATAAAATCTTTCTGGTATTCGTCCAATACTTATGTCGAACATAGGATAAATCTGTATCATTCTTCGCATTATCTACATCTTTCTTCATTGCTGTAATATAATCAAAGAACTCGGCTTCTGAAAAATCAGACTGCCTTCCATCGTCAGTGGGCGTTATAGAGTTATAAAAGCCCCCCTTTGATACAATCAAGAAATTACCTTTACAAACACGTGTAACTTGCTTCCATCCAGGAGGGAACTTATTTCCACTATCGTAATCATAAACACCATAAACCGCATAAGAACTATCCACATAATGCGCCGGAATATCCTCTACCAACTCTTCCTCATCTACGCCATTTGTCAAAATAGGTTTCAGCTCATCCAATTCAAGAAAGAGATAATTCCAACTTTCATCATCTTTAAACCCACGTATGGTCAATTGTGTGGGTTTGCACACAAAGGTTAAACCAAAATATAGGTAAATGCAACCCTCCTCTGGAGAAATACTTGCATCCTTTAATGTCAGACCTCCTCCTTGCGGCATCATTGTATAGTTTAAGCGTGTATATCTTGAAAAGAAATGCAGAATGCGAACTATTTCTCTTGAATCACTAATTGAAACAACTGGCATTGCAAAACCACTAAACAAAGCCTTATAAATAAATCCCCATTCTTTTTTGTTCTCCTTTTCAAAGTCTGTAGAAGTTCTTTGCCATTCATATAGGCGTTCTGCAAAATCTTGCATTGACGGACGCAAAACTGGATCTTCCTGTGTTGCGTCATACAGAAGTTCATCAATATCAAGCAAATATGCATTTTCAAGATGTGGCATATCATGAAGACTCATTGAAGGGGCATTGTAATCGTAACGTCCGTCAAAGCCTGATGTGTTTAAAGACAAGCACATCCATAGGCTTTTTGCCAACGAATATACATCCGATTTATTGGTTGTGTTTCGTGCATCTCTCAATACTTCCGGAGCTACTGTGTTCCATGCACCCAACCTGTCATGCTTCTTCGTAAGTGCTGTGTTTGTCGGCAAATCAACTATACCAAAGTCACCAATACAATATTTGCCATTCCACACATACAAATTGTCTGGTTTTATATCACGATGCACATATCCCAATGTATGGATTTTTTCTAATGTATCAGCAAGCATTATGAAACCTTCCACATTTTGCTGTAAGATTTCATCACAGTATGTTGTAACAGGGATAGCTGTTTGTTGTAACTTTGCATAATTGTCTATTATACTCCTTAAACTACTAGCCAACGGCATGACATACCATAGGTCATCTTTGTCGTAATCAAGAATAGGCAATACGCCATCTATACCATGATTCGCAATATCTACAATGGCATATATTTCCCTTCTGAAACGCTTAACCTTACCATTATCGTTTTTATCTGATAAAAACTTAATGGCAAGACGCTCACCATCAGCAATTCTTGTACAGCCATAAACTTTGGCAGCACCTCCTATGCCTAATGGTTTTGTATCGATTTTATATTTAACAGAATATGTTGACATTATATATACAGTTCACTTATTTGTTCCGCCCGATGGTATCGCACCATATCGCTCCATGCGACCACTTGTGCGGACGGATATACCTTTACTTTTTTCTTATTTCATCGAAAAGTTTCTGCCACATATTACAGATAACCACTGTACTATACTGGTTAACATTCTCAAGAGCTTTTTTGCCCATAGCCTTGCGCTCTTCAGGATGTTCTATCATGTAGCATATACCTTCATATAGCGCATCCTTATTCTGATTTTCTACAAGAATACCATTTACACCATTATTTATAATATCTGAAGGACCATTAGGACAATCGAAGCTGACTATAGGCAAACCTTGAGATTGTGCTTCTATCAATACCATTGGGAAACCTTCAAAACGTGAAGACATTATATAAAAGGAAGCATTACGAAGTTTCTTGTATATTTCGTTAGAGCGACCCATCAAATTGATAACTCCATTCAATCCATCCTCGGAAATTTGCTTTTCAAGTTCTAAACGAAGATTACCATCACCATATATATTCACAGTCCAATCTGGATGCTTCATATGAACTCTCTTAAACACCTCGACAAGCGTGTCAAAGCCTTTCTGGTACTGTATACGACCAACAGCAATAGCCACTTTACTATCAAGAGGTGACTCGTAAGTCTCCGTTAGTACTACAGGATTAGGTATAACACAAGTATGACCAGAAGGAAAATACCTATCATAGCATACCTTGTCTTTTGTTGTCAATACAGCTACTTTGCAACACTTACGATAAATATGCAAACGGATTTTTTCAAAAAACTTCCGTAATAGTCATAGTATACATGTTCGGCAGCTATAACCTTACTCATATCCACACCTGCTAAATAAAGCAAAATATTATTAGGATAAGACTGACCAACAATTAAATCATAATTGTTCCTTTTAAAGTGTCTGCGAACATTAAACACATTTCCTAAAATACGAAACATTCTTTGTGGAGAATGTGGTTTCGCGTCATAATCCTTATCTGACAAATATGTAATCTTTACTCCTTTAAAATCATAAGCCAAAGTTTCACTTGACCTAAATTGTGATACAATTTCTATCTCTAAATCTTTATGATTAATCACAAACTGACTACATAACAATGATATTACTCTCTCTATACCTCCAGTATGTGTTATATCGTCTATAAAAAAACAAAGTTTCATATTTTTATTTTTTAATTTTACTACCAATTAAGAATCGTGTTGTATTGTATTTGTTAAACACGATACTCAAAAGCCACGAACTTGCAAATACACTCCCAAACAACAACAAGGCTCCAATATAACTATTGATGTCGTCAATAAACAGTTTTACGGTTGGTATCATTATGATATAGCTAATAAATACATGATGAACAAGATAAATACCCATAGAATTGTCTGAGAAATTATTCATAATCCTCTTTATTTTATTTGGAATATTTATATTCGGAATTACTGAAACTATAATAATAACAAAATAGCTTGCGAATTCTCTGATAACCTTATCTATAAACAAAGTCCTCTGACAAAACATAAATAGTATTATCATCACGAATACTATGCTGAGCCAAAAAACGCTATCACTATATACTTCCTTCTTCCCTCTACGTTGAATAATATAACCAATTAAGAAAAATGGCAGAAAGTAAAAAATCTTTGTTATCTGAAAAAGGTTTACATCACAAAACATAGGATATAAAAGGAAGCTAAGATTTACCACAACCGTTGCAATTCTGTCATTTTTTATGCGTTCCATTAAATACCAAACAATTGGTGCCAATATAAAAAGCCCAAATAACATCAACAAAAACCAAAGATGGCATATTCCATAAAGCAACGAACTAATGTTGTATATTTTATTGAACATTATCAGCATTACCCCCCCACAACAAAATATGGCACCAACAATCTTAGTATCTTATTTTTATAGAAGAGCACCAAATCATCATAATGCCCTTTTCTTTTTAGCATCCAATATAAATACCCAGAAATGAAAACAAATACAGGCATATGAATGCCTCCCATTAATGTTGTTATTATTTTTAGAACAGGGTTATAAGGACCTTCTCCAAATGGCCACGTTGGATGAGAATAATAGCATGTACAATGATACAATACAACCATTGTCATTGCAACAACCCTATAAAATGTCAAATTATCTGACGAGATTTGATTACTTCCTTTCATTTTATTCTATCTATTAATGGTTTAATTGCATTTTGAGGTAGAAAGTCATTAGCCTTTCTGATACATCCTTGTTTAAGGTCTGTAATCATAGATGGATCATTTACTATCTTATCCATTATTTCTTCCAAATCAGTCGTTGTGATGAAATCATATCCCAATCCTGTTATTCCCTCTTCTACAACATCTGCGAAGCTCTTCCATCTTGAAGCTATTACGGGTACACCAGCTGCATATGCATCTATAATAGTACCAGGAATACCTTCTGTAAAATACTGAGTTGGGAATAACAAAGCGAAGTAACCAGATAATATTTCAACACTTCTATCAAAGGGAGCGTTACCTCTATAGGTGATGGCATCTGTAAAACTCTTTCGCAATTCAGCAAACCAACTTTCATCCTCACCCAGATCTACTGGACCATAAATATCTAAAGTAAATACCTTCCTGCCATACTTTTTGTTGAGTTTCATTACAATATTAGCAGCAGTCCCAATTCCCTTCTTCTCTGTAACACGTGAAAAAGTAACTAATTTATAAGGTTCTGAATATGAAGTATCCAAATCATTCTTATTAATGATAGAAAGAGGCTTACAATTTGGCACTACATAAACATTGGTAAATCCAAGTTTCTGTAAGGCAACCATCATCGTTTTCGTTTCCACATAAATACCCGTGAAGTCATGAAGTGCTTTCATTACGTCTGGATGATTTGGCAACAAATCTTGTAGCCATCCACCTATTACAGAATAATGAAGACGACGATGAAATAGTTTGTTCAACTTTGATAGAAGTTTTGACAATACGATCAAACCATTATGGGCAGGCAAAATGATAACATCAGTACACTTTATCATTGCCAATAACAGTTGGAAAGGCATTTTTATCCTACTATTTTTAGCAAGTGTATCTATTCGATATATCTTACCGTATTTTGTTTCGAGAGCATCAGCAAGTATGCATGTCTTTACTTCTTGTCCTCCCTTTGGAACATCCCATAAACGGAACGCCCCACAAACGCATATTCTTCCCATTCTATTCTTTTATCTTTTGAATTGCTTTTATTAGGAAAGCCAATGATTTGCAGAATACATTCCGTTGTTGTTTTTGCCACCTATTGGCATATTCCTTGAATATTTCCTTTCCTGTCAAATCATACATCACTTTCATTTGTGCAATATGTAGATTATGATAGAATGGTGAAGTTAGTTTTCTATCATAATCATACAAACTCCAATAATTGTTCTTGAAAATAGGCAGTGATTTAACAAGACTATCCAAAGACTTGTTTAAAAGGCTCTTGTATCTATCGTTGTCATTTGTAGATAAAACGTAATCATACAATCCCCACCATGCAAATATCCATCCATTTAAAACGACAGGCTGATTAGTATATTCTCTGAAAACAACTTTTCCGTCAGCATATTCTGTAGTACCGCCTTTTTCCAACTCTTGAAGCATAAAATCTATAGCCTTTTGCGCAGCTTCGCGATAGCACACATGTCCTGTCAGAAAATATGCTCTCAATAAAACAGATGCTCCCTCGCCTTGAGCCATAGCTCCATAAGGCGCATTCTTATATACATGCGAGAAGTTGTCCCATCTTCCCTCTTCATCTTGTTTTTCTAATGTCCATAAGGCGCATTGGATAAACTTTTTCTTATAAATTTCATCTTTCTCTATAAGCCACAAATCATAACATCCTAAAGCATATTGGAAGATAGCCACTGGGAAATAAATATACTGACCATCTAATTGCTTTATCAAAGGTAGCTTATCGCTATACAATAACGACTTGTCAATTGTAACTTTTTTAGTCAGATCATTATAATATCCTTTTATTTCGTCCTTGCTATAGACTTTTCCTTCTCCCTGATGAACATGTTCCACACTTTTACCTAAAAGCATTTCTGTCCATCGCTGCATCTGAATTATATTTAATGCCATTTGCTCATATATAAATTGTCATAACCTTTGAACATTCTTTCGGTAGAGAAATCTTTTGATTTCACAAATGCATTTTTACCTAAGTATTCACGCAATTTTGCATCAACCATAAGCTTCTTTATTGCAACAACCAGTTGGTCTGTATTAGGACTAATCAAGATACCCGACTTTCCATTCTCAATCATATCTGGAACACCACCTACAGCAGACGCAATAATAGGCAAACCGCATCCCATAGCCTCAACAAGTGTTATAGGCATTCCTTCATACAATGATGGAAGTATAAAACAATCGGCAGCCTGTAAAAAAGGATAGACATTACCTTGCAACCCACAGAAAACAACTTCATTCTCCAAACCTTTTAGTTTTACCTCTTGTTTTCTTTGTTCTTCATTACCTGCACCTCCAATGAGTTTGATTACAAACTTTAATCCTTCCTCTTTCAGTTTTTGTGCAGCGTCTATAATAACGCTATGATTTTTCTGTGGGTTAAATCTTCCAATATGCAATATATTGAAAGGTTCGGATGCAGAATAATTTGTTTTTACTAAACATTTATTTAAATCAGAGCCGTTATATATTACCGGAGTCTGTTCCTTTGTTATATTATATTCTTTCACAACACTCTTTTGTATTAGAGGGCTGATACTTACAGGTATAACGCCACAATGCTTGAAAAAGAAATGTGCCAATATTCGTCTATAACCATCAACTTCCTTTGTGGCAATGTTATGTACTGTATGTATTCTTACCTTGACTCCTGCCATAATTGCTGCTGGTATAGCATATTGCATTACATATCTATGTGTATGAACAATATCAATATTGTATTCCTTCATCACTTTATATAGTTTATGTATAATAGATATGTCTATACCCGGCTTCTTATTAAGGTATATTATTTTCAATCCAGATTTCTCCATTCTCTCAGTTATTGGAGAATGAAAATCAAACAAACTTGCCACAATCACATTGTATTTACCAGATTTCTGTAGTTGATAACACAAAGATTCGCACATAGTTTCAGCTCCAGCAAGACCGAATTCGGGCATTACTTGTAGTACATTTTTCATTGATTTCAAATTAAATCATAATTTTTAATCCATTCAGACATTGATCCCATAAATATTGAGATGAAATTCAATGCAAAAATCATTATGAAATATAAACAACTTATATACTTACTTTTTATATTCATCATAACAATTGGTACCATTATCATTGCTGCAGGAGTAAAATATCGAACTAATCTACCAGTTAAACTAAATGATGTACCAAAAAATGAAAGAATAACAGAAAAAGTCAGAATAACTGTTATCAATCTATTAATACCAGCATTTAAAACCTTTCCTTTTAGGACAAACGCATATGACAATAGATATCCAAGTCGCATAAAAAAATCTGTCAGATTCGAAAAACCGGATTTTGTTCCAGTAATATAATTATCATAAGCCAAACCGAAATTATTATTTAGTTGTCCCAAATTATTAAATAGAATTATACATAAACAAACAGATAGTACTATAACAAACATAAAACTTTTTGTACTTTTCAAACCATACAAAAAATATATTGGAAAGAATAAAACAGCAGTCTTATGCATTAGAAAAGCACACAAACAAATAATACAGAATTTTTTGAAATCTCGATTAATTATATAAGGATATGTAAACAACAATATTGCGATTGCTAAATGTTGTCTTAAGACAAACAAAGACTGAGGAAATTCTGTCACTAACAAAAGTAATATCGGAATTGCATAATAAGGAGAGTATCTCTTAAAGAATTTAGCATACGAATAGCACCATATTAGTGAAACTGCTCCCAATAAAAATTGGAAATTATCAGAAAGTGAATGACAAATTTTACATAATAAGGCATAACCATATTCTGATTCGACATCAGCTTTTCCTATCAAAATATTTTTAAAAGTAAAACCTCCTACTAAATCGTATATATAAATATATACTTTCAAATCAGGTACACTATTTGGATTGACAAAAGTTTTAAGAAAAAAAATCAATAAAAATGAAATGCAAACAAAAACATTTCTTCTATATTTTTTTTGCCTAAAAATAATTACCAATACAAAAAGTAGGAATAAATCGAATATTATATTTCCTATTAGCAACGACATAATATATATTTGAAAAGTTATTATTTCATTAAACAGACAAAGGGTTTACAACAATAATAGAAACCATTTGCAGCACCTAAGCATACAAGTCGTAATATTAGACTATGGTTTCTTGAAGTTATTATCCATTTACTATACCTCCTAAAATTAAGCTTAAAATAATATGCATCAAAGCTATTTGTTTTCATTGCTCGTTTCATTACATAGGGCACAGTACGCTTGTACATTGCTATCAATACAGCTTTATTATCATCCAACAAAGACTCTAAAGTATGCAACATCTTTAAGTCCTGCAATGAACGTTCAGCAGAAATACTCTTGGACTGACTAGCTGTTGTTGTTATCATATAATGATAATATGCCTTGCCGAGATAACTAATCTTTGGTTTACACTTCAAAACCTGTATACACCATATCAAATCCTCACAGCAATTAATTCCTTTCGGAAAGTTTGCCTTACCACTGTAACAAACTCGTCTCACGAGCTTGTTCCAGCAACTGCCATGCAGTTGCTGGAACAGTTCATATAAGACAACATTGGTGTCAAGTTTTGTTGGCTCTTGCTTTATATAATTCTGTAGAGAACTTTCATTTGTATAATAATCACAGATAACCATATCTGCATTATCATCTTTAGCTTTTTGATACAGTTCTTCCAACATCGTTGGCTCTACCCAATCATCAGGATCTACATGAATTGTATATTCCCCACATGCCTCATCTTGTCCTCGTTGTCTTGCCGAGCTTACCCCACCATTCTCCTTATGAATTACTCGTATGCGAGAATCTTTCTTTGCATATTCATCACAAATCTCACCGCTCTTGTCTGGCGAGCCGTCATCTATCAGCAGCAGTTCCCAATCTGTAAATGTTTGGGCAAGAATGCTGTCAATGCAGCGATTTAGATAAGCTTCTGCTTTATATACAGGGACTATTATAGATATCAAAGTACCTTTTATCATATATATTTCTTTTTTAGGAGCCATAATGAATACAGGAGCTTATAGAATGACGAAACAATGTGTTTACCTTTTATCAAGGCTGTCAATCCTTTTGGTACAAAATCCAAAAATCCTTTAGGCTCATTTATATATTTCTCATTTATCTCTGAGAATAAGGAGATAATCTGCTTTGTTTCTAAGATATCAGAACAATAGGCTAGTTCTTTTGTTGCTCTCATGGAAGGATACAACAATTCTAAAGAACAACCTATCTCTCTAAAATGCTCAATAAATTGGATTTGAGAATCCAATCCTTGTTTTGTCACCTTCCTTACAATACTATTATTATTCACAATCTGATCGTAGTGATAAAAAGCCTTTGGCAAGTAAGTAACTCGAATAGGTTGCATTAACAATGAGCAGATAACATACAAATCTTCCCATCGTATTATGTCCTTCGGAAAAGAAACATTATACTTACAATAACATTCTCTTCTTATTAGCTTATTCCAACAACTTCCATGCAATTGTTGTGCAAACATTTTTTTCAGAATAGCATCCGCGTGGTAAGAGTCTACCTGTTGTTTAAAAATTATCCCCCCTGATTTGTATTCACAGATGAAGTCACATATTACCATATCGGCATCCTCTTCTTTCGCCTTTTTATAAAGTTCGTCGAGCATTTCTGGCTCTACCCAATCATCAGGGTCTGCGTGTATGGTATATTCACCTATTGACTCATCAAGTCCTCTTTGTCTAGCCGAGCTTACTCCACCATTCTCCTTATGAATTACTCGTATGCGAGAATCTTTCTTTGCATATTCATCACAAATCTCACCGCTTCTGTCAGGAGAGCCATCATCAATCAGCAGCAGTTCCCAATCAGTGAATGTTTGGGCAAGAATGCTGTCAACACAACGGTTTAGGTATTTCTCCGCTTTATATACGGGGACTATAATACTTATTTTTGGCATATTCATAGAGTCTTTTTGTTTTTAATTCAATTATCTTTTACCAAATCTTTCCAATGCATTTTTATAAATGCCAAGAACTTTTGATATTAAAAATTCCTGCTCGGACTTCTTACATCCAACAAAAAATACAGTGGCAGAAATACATACTACACAGAGACTACATATTACAAGAAAAGAGACAAGGTTCTGACCTATATTCTTATATAACAAATAAGGTAAAATAGGGGAAATAATTACAACCATAAAAATCGGTAACATAACCTCGAACAGATAAGTCTTCAACTTCATTTGTATCATTGGTAATACAATCCTTACACGGGCATATTGTGTAAATATTTCAACAATGATGTGTACTACGAAAACAAGTTCTGGCGCAATGCCAAATACTTTCAATAAGAAATATGCTATTGGTACAATCATTAAAAGCATAGTGCCTTCAATAATTTGGAATTTCTTAAGTTTGCCGGTAGCATGAACTGAAACTATAATTGGATTTGATAATGTATACAGTAACCCTACAACAAGAATAAGCCTTAAAAAGCTCACAGTATGTTCTGGAACTATGCCTAGCCATAGTTTCAATACCGTATGTGCTTCAAACATTAAAGGAACCGCAATAATATACAATATATAAAATGAAAATTTTGAACTTTTTATGAGCAGACTATGCATTGTCTGTAGGTCATCCTGAGCATAACTTTTGGTTAACTGTGGATTAAGAGCCATTTGAAAGTTTACACAAAACTGCTGACACACTCCCTGCACTTGTACAGCAATACCACGGGCTGCATTAACAGCAGGACCGAAGAACATATTCAAGAGTATATTCAAGCCTTGAGTATAACCCATTACCGCTAAGTTTCCATTCATTGTCCACCCTGCAAAAGCAAATATTTCCTTGAACTGTTTCTTGTCGTAACAGCATCGTGAATGAGTCTCTTCAAAATGCTTAGAACAATAGATGATAAATACAATTTGGTCAAAAGTCTGTATGACAAATAACAATACTGCATAAATTATCAATTTATCGTAAGGAATGACTACCAACAAATATACTATCAACAATTTCAGTACAGCATCCACAATAGAAATGTATGCAAATGCGGACATCTTCTCATGGGCTATAATAGTAGCATTATATGGCACACTGATTACAGCCATGATTGATGACAGTATGGAGAATTGATATACCCATAAAGCTGCTGTCGCACGTTCTGTTGGTATCTGTAATTTTGTGACAACAAACCATAATCCAACCGTCTCGCCAATAAGCAATATTACACCTGCCAGTATATAATGAATGCTCTTTATATTACCAAATGTTCTTTTCATTATCGCCATATCACCCTTACCTAAGTCATAAGTAATATAACGTGAAGATGCAGCACCGAGTGATCCCGTAAGAAATCCCAACATTGCTATAACACCTCCTACAACGTTATAGATACCAAAATCTACAACTCCAAGGGTGTTTAAAACAACTCTACTTGTGTACAAAGACACAAGCATCATAAATAACATACGCACATATAATAGCAACGTGTTCTTTGCTATTCGTTTATTGTTTTCCGATGTTTGATTTGTCATTAAATATTTTTTGACGTTATTTTTTAGAAACACCTTTTATTAGTGCCAACATTTGATATCTATCTGATTTATTAGCCATTTATTCATAATTATACCAGACGTATCCCTTCCTGTTTTCATCGCTACCATTTCCGTCTCATTGCCTTGTTTGTCACAGAAAGAATCAATGGAAGACTTAGCATTTTTGAGTGTTACGCTCGGCTCGTAGAGAGGCTTGCCAAAGCAAGAATGTTGAATTATATCGTTGAACATTAATGACCGTTAATTGAACATTAATTGGACGTTAATTATTCCTTTCTTATTCATGTAATTTGTTACTATCACGCAACCTTTGCTTAATACCCTCCAAAGTCACGTCAGCCCAATGCTCATAGTTATTCTTCAGCTCCTCTTTCTCTTCTGTAGAATAATAAGAGTGTTCGATGTAATCTTTCATACATTTAATTGCCGTCTTCTTGAGCTTATCAAGATCTGAACTCTGAATCCTACCAGTAATGAGCTGCTCTGTAATTGTGCAATATATATAGCCATTTAAAAAGGCGGCGCATATATTTTGGAACATAAATTGCCGTGAATTAAACGTAAATTAGCATGAATTATATTTATACTCAAGCACTTTATATTTACGAAAATTCACGTGACATTTACGATAATATACGTTCAGCGACAGCAAAGTGTTTTGTAAACCACCAATACAGCGTACCCTCTATTTTTCAGTGGATTAACT
>ENA-ORSA01001194-ORSA01001194.1-human-gut-metagenome-genome-assembly--contig:-NODE-1194-length-22843-cov-3.357425_pt1 | contig 22843 bp, 28 predicted proteins | sample MGYA00242179_ERZ509142 | MGnify/ENA primary metagenome ERZ509142 (study PRJEB26280, sample SAMEA2338659) | human gut metagenome | biome: human gut; feature: human-associated habitat; material: faeces... | reverse complement strand
TTTTTCTCTATTCTGTGTTAATGTCTTATATATTTTTTCTATTATATCTCCCCTTAAATCTTCATCTATTGCTCCTCCTGGATATAACCTGCTATACTTATTTATTAAGTTTTCATATTTATTTATAATTCCAATGACATCTTCATCAGTCAAGTTATAATTGTTAAACATTAAAAATGCCTCCTTTTCTCAAATTCTCTTCTAATTTTTTCTAAAGCTCTATTTCTTTTTTTAGTAATTCCAGATTTGGTCAAAAATAGTATGTTTGATATTTCTTCATCTGATTTATTTTCAATATAATACAAAGAAAGCACCAACTTTTCTGTATATGTTAGTGCTCCTGCAATTTTAGACAAAATTTCATCACGAAAAATACATTCAAGCTTTTCTGCTTGAATTTCCATGTCCATTTTATTTTCTAAATTTTCTTCCATTTTCTCTTGTGAATATAATACCTCTTCTTCAAGGCTTAATTCTTTCAAAATATTTTTGTTTTTTCTAAAATAATCAACTCTTGTATTTTTTACAATTACTTTTAACATTGCCTCCTCTTTATTGTTCAATATATACAATATACTCCCTCATTCTAGGAACTTATTATTTATATTCATAAGTTCAAAAGGAGTATTAAATTATTTTAATATCCATTACTGTTTATTACTCACATTGTTCTTTCCCCCTTATATTAAAATTTAAAAGTTTCTTATTTAATTTACTTTTGTATTCAATTTGCTTTTGTAGCTCCTTTTAAACTTTAATATAAAGTTCCCGAGCTCATACTACTATGATTTTAATATTCTTTGTTAAAAAGGGTGTAATGGTGTGTAAAAGGGTGTGCTTTTGTGTTATTTGTCGATAATTGTCGAAATTTTTTCCTATTTTTTACATTTCTTTTGTTGTGTTTACATAATTTTTGTGATATACTATTGTTGTATTTTAATAATTACATTTGTTGGGGGTTGTTTAAATGGTTAAAATCCTTATTGCAGACACTGATGTAAAACGAAATTCAGCCAGCTGCCAATTTCTCGCAAATGAAAAAGGGTTTGAGATTGAAAGTACCAATGATGGCAGTTCTACGATAAAAAAATATTTGGAAATTGAACCAAACATTTTTATTTTAGATTCAAATTTCAAAGATATAAAAACTCTTGAAATAATTGATAGACTATCTACCTCTCCTATTGAAAAAAGAAAAAAGAATACAATTTTAACTATAAGCGAAACAAATAAACCATTTCTTATAGAGGATGTATCAAAAGTCTATAAATTCTTGTATAGACCCTTTGACAACGAAAAATTACTTAACACAATCAACCAAATGAAATTAGAATTTAAAGTAACGGACTTAACAGAAGAAGAATTAAATATGTATCTATTGCCTTTGGATTTTAATGTAAATTCAAATGGTTGCCACTATTTAAAGTCTGCAATATTTCAATATTACTATTATCCTCATAAGTTTAATTCATTAGATGATTTATTTTTGAGTGTTGCTTTTGAATATGGCATTACATCTCGTGAAGTTCGAGATGGTATAAGGAGTGCTTTAATTCCTTTTAACAGATATAAAAATTATAATGTTTCAAAACCTATAATGAAATTCTTTGACTTAACAAAAGATCCAATAACACCTAAATATTTTATATCAACATTTGTTACATATTTAAGGTTTAAAAAAATGAGAAATAAGTAAAATGTTTTTACAACAATTATAACTTATTTCTCGTTTTTTTAGTTTTTATATTTATATTCTTTATAATCTTTTATAATATCTTCTACCCTATTCTCGTAAGGTTCTTGAATAAGAGCATTTAATTTATTTCCTATAACCTTTATCGTTTTTTGCAATTCCTGTTCTGGTATATCGTTCTTATCATTAAAAATATTAAAAACTGGTGTTTCAATGCTTTTATTTTCATTTGTTTTTATTGCTATTTCTAGTCCATTTATATCTGGCATATTATATCTAGCAAATACCATTTCTGGTTTTAAATCAAGGATTTTATTATATGCTTCATTTCCATCAATAGCAACTCCTACTAAATCAACATATTCTAGTCCTTTTATCATCCTTATAATATTTTCTCTTACTTTTTCATCATTATATGCAACTAAAGTTCTAATTTTTCCATTTGATAGTATTTTGTCAAAATCTATCATTTCTTCTTTTAAAGCATTTCCGAAATAATGATCTTTTCCATTTTGTGTTTGTAAAATATCACCATTTGGAATAATAACTATACTTTTTTCAAATTCACTTTGTTTTTTGTATTCTATTTTTTTTATATTTTCAAACTCTTTTAAGTTTCTTACACTTTCTTCTAATTTGCATTCATCTACTTCAAATTGTTTCTCATTTTGTTCAGCCCTTTCTCTAATAGGCATAAACTTTAAAAATTTCCACTTTTCGATATTATAGTTATTTAAAAATTCTCCTAATTCTTCTAACTTATCTACATTAAGTTTACTAACAACTGTATTTATTCCGATCTTAATATTTTTAGTTTTTGTTTTCTCTAACAAACTTTTTATTATCTCTAAATGATTATTTTCTTTGCCTAATGCTACATTTATATCATTTTCAATAGAATCTATAGATAAATTTATCTCGTCCAAAGTATTTAAAATATCATCTACATATTCATTCTCATTCTTTGATAAAAAAATTCCGTTTGTTACTAATTTATTATACAGTCCTCTTTGTCTGGATTCTTTCATTAGTTCATTTACTCTAGGATATAATACTGCTTCTCCACCAGTCCATGTAATGTGGTCTATTCCACTTTTTATTAAATGGTCTAATACCTGTCTGTTTTCTTCAAATGATAGATTTGGTATATTATTAAATCCAAAACAATATTTGCATCCTTGATTACATTTAGTCGTAATTTTCCAACAAACCTTTTTCTTCATTTAAAATCCTCTTTTCTATATAATATCTCTTTTTATACATTAATATTATACATTGGTTCTAAATGGAAAACTATTCCTAAATTTTCAACATTCTTTAACATTTGGTTAACAGAAAATAGAAAACACCCTATTGCTAGGGTATTCATATTTTTATTTTTTTAAATATTCTTTTATAAATTTCTTGTCTATCTTTGAGAGTTCTCCAGTCAAGTAAACTAATTTTAGCTTGATACTTGGTAACTCTATTGGTAGTTCAACTTCATATAATTCTTTTTTTGCAAGTTCATTTTTAACGGCTTCTTTTATGACATACGCTATTCCCATATTTCTTTTTACTGCTTCAACTCTTATTTCAGTTGCATCGCACATCATATCTGCGTGTAAAGAAACATCGTTTCTTTCTAATATTTCTTTTAATTGTTGTGTTGCTTTTGTATTTTCCAAGTTTAAAATGCAATTCAAATCCTCTAACTCTTTTATATCAGAAATTGTTAATGGTGCTTTTGAAACAAATATATTATTTATTGTTAATAGTTCTTGAACTTCCACATTAGCATTACTTATTTGTGCATCTGTTATTGCAAAATCAATTTTATGATTCTGTAATAACTCTAGCATTTTATTCGTATCAACTTCACATACTATTTCTACATTAAGTTTTGGAAAATCTTTTTTCACTCTTTCTATTTTTCGTAGTAAAAAATAACTTGTAAAGTGAGATGGACAACCTATTTTTATACATCCACTCTCCATATCATTTTTATCCTTTGCCATTTTTTCTGCAAAATCAAAACTAGATAGTGATTTATTTACTATTTCATAAAGTTCTTGTCCATCTGTAGTTAATGTTACTCCTTTACTTTCTCGATTAAAAAGTTTCAAATTTAATTGTTCTTCTAAGCTAGATATTTGTTTACTAACATTTGGAACTGATAGTCCTAGTTTTTCTGCTGCTTCAGAATAGCTTTTTGATTGAGCAACTTTACAAAATATTCTATATAAATTCAAATTTACATTTGACATACAATCACGCTCCTATAAAATCTTTTTTAATTCTATTTCAGCTTTTTTTATAAAATAATCATTTGTATAAATTGGAATATTCATTTTTCCCAATTCTTCTTTTATTTTATCTATAGTGTCTAATTGTTCATTTTCTTCAATTTCAATTAGCTTATCACCATTTTGTATATCTTTTATATTAATCTGTAACTGATCCTTTTTATAAATATAGTCTATTTCTTTTATTTGCATAATCATCCTATAATTAATAGCTTCTAAAAACTTTTTTCCATCATTTGAATCTATAATCTTACATTCAACCTTGCTTTGTTTTACTATATCTCCATTTTTATCAAATTCTTTATGCTTATATGTAAATTTACTTTCTTGATATTTTGGAATATAGCCTTCTATATTTCGTAATATTATTGCCTTGCTCAATATCTCTCGCTCTGACATTTCTTTTATATTAATTGTGCTTGGTATATAATAACTATCATCTAATAAATATTTTTCGACAAATTGAAACTCTTTATTTTCTAATATTTTGCATATTTCTTCTATATTACATTTCAATTTAACTGTTATTTCATTATTCAACCCAACATATCTCCTTTACAATATCACTCTTAAATTATAACATATTATGTAAATTTTGTAAAGGCAAAATCTGTGCATTCCACTTATAGTCTAAAAATTCTCGTTTAATCTTTCTAATTTTTTCAAAACATCATTATATTCTTTTCTAGTTACACCTGTTCCCTCTAAACTCTTTTGAAATTCTTTTTCTTCTTCCGATAAATCACATTCTGGATCATCATAATACATTAGAAAATCCATATATAAGCTTTCACATTCAAATTCCGTATATATTTTATCTTTTAATTTTATTTCTAATTTTTCAAATATTTTCTTATCTTCTTCTGTAAAATAGTCATTAATATCTCTAACTTCTAAGTTATGATATTTTTCAAGCCATTCTTTATATTCACTTTCATTTATTCCTTTTTTGATTCTTTTTAGTTCATCATATATCACTTTATAATCGTTAAAAGGTTTCTTTATATATCCTGCAACTTCTAATCCATCTGTTATAACATCTTTTTTATAGTCTGCTGATATTACTAAAAATTTTATTTTACTATTGTCATCATTATACCTCTTAATTATATCTAATCCAGTATATCTGTGGTTTCGCATTAAATCTGTTATAACTATTTCTGGTTTTAGTTCCTCTATCATTTTTATTTCATCTTCATCACTATTTGCCACTCCTAGTATTTCAATATCATTATATTTTTCCAAGTATTCTCTTATAAATTTGCAAAAATGAACATTATCATCTGCAATTATTACTTTAATTTTTCTCCACATATCAACATTTCCTCCTTTTAATTCGCTATTTATTTGTATTATTGTTTCTTTAGCTGCGATTGAAAAGATTTTCTTTAGATTACTTTTTAAGTATCCATTCACGTCATCCACATAATCAAAGATTCCTTCATATATTTGTCTTTTCAATTTTTTATCTAACTTTTTATTTTCTTCAATATTTTGTAATATTTTATTTATTCTATTTTCTTTATTACTCTTTACTATTTGTAATAATAATTCATCAAAATTTTGTTTTTCACAAACTTTTTCTATTAAATCAAATTTTATTTCTTCCATTTTCCCCTACTTTACATACTTTTTTTCTTTTGGTTTGAATAATCTACCAAGATTAGCAAATAAATATTGTAAAATATAGCATAATAACTATTGCGAAAGGATTTAATTTATTATGAAAGTAAAAAAATTAAATGGAAAATCAAATGTATTAGGTAAAAATGTTAAGAAATATAGAGAATTAAAACATCTAACCCAAAGAGAATTATCTGATAAAATAGCTCTTTTAGGTGTAGATATATACCACTCTGATATTTCTCTAATTGAAAATCAAAAATTGTTACTAAAAGATTTTGAAATCATAGCCATTTGCAAAGCTTTAAATATATCTTATGAACAATTATTTGAAGATACAGATAATATATTTGATTAGTTATTTGCTAGTTTTTACAATTATATTAATTATAATATTTTTGATTATTTTAATCAAATGCTTATATAGAATATGTGATTTTCCATATTCTTTTTTATTTTCCTCCTTCCCTCAATTTTTTCGTTTTTTATTGCATCTATTTAGTACATTTGTTGTTTCTTTTTTCCATTATAGCATATTCTCTCAAAATATTGAACTATTTTTCAAAAACCTCTCAATTTATTAAGAGGTTTTTGAACATGAATTTGGTAAAATTATTTAAGTTTAGAAAGGTCGTGAAAATATGGAATTTTCAGATGTTGTTGCTTTAAAAATAAAAGAATTAATGAAAGAAAAAAATGTTTCTATTTATAAATTAGAAAGTTTGACAGGAATATATAGTTCAACAATTACATTATTCCTTAATAGAAAAACTAAAACGATTAGACTTGAAAATCTATTATACATTTGCGAAGCATTAGGAACTAATTTATCACAATTTTTTGCTGATGAGAGATTTAATGAATCTGAAGCTAAACATTGGCTTAAAAGAAATAAAGAAAAGTAATAAAAATTTAATTCTATTACTTTTCTTTATTTTTATTAAAATTGTTCTTTATAGCATTCTTTTATAATTTCATTTTTTTCATCTTCTGTTAGTTCTCTTTTTACTTCTTTGATTTTCTCATTTATTTTCTTAACAACACTTTCCATTGTTATATCTAATAGTTTAGTAGAATATATTTTCTGATCAAGTTTAATTCGACTTTCTATCTTTTCTTCCCTATTCATAAAATAATAAACTGCTAAACTAATTCCTAATACTATACCTAATGCAAAATATGTGTATTGATTCATTTTACTTTCCTCTCATTCTTTAAAAGCTATCATATATTCATTAATTTCTACTTTTCTTTTTGCATTTTGATATTCAAATTCTGCATTTGTAAAATAAACTTTATATCCTTTGTTTTCAAAATAATCTCTACTTATTCTTAATACCTCATCAATTTCTTCTTCTGACAAGTTGTCTTTTACTTTTAGCTCATAATATGAATATCTTATATAATCTTCGTTTTCTTTTTCTTTGCTTTTAATTAGACTAATAGTAAATCTTTTTAATTCTGTTTCTGTCATTTGTTTCACTTCCCAAAATTTGTTTTCTATTGATTTTACCACACTTTTTGAAAAATTACATTAGTTTTTAGAAATTTTTATTCTAATAAAGAGCCTACATTTTCATATAGACTCTCGAAAATAAAAGGGGATGTGTGCTAATTGTTTAACTACAATTAGCACTATAATTATTGCTCCAATATTTTATCTGCCTCACTTTGTGTAAGATATTTATATTCTATCATTTTATTTATTACCTGTTTCTGTCTTTGTTTTGCAAGTTCTGGATTCTTGGTTAGAGAATATACTGATGGTGCATTAGGTATTCCTGCAAGCATAATTGCTTCATAATCTGTCATTTTTTTGGGTTCTTTTCCAAAATATTTTCTACTTGCTTCTTTTACTGTATAACACCCCTCTCCAAAATAGCTTGTATTCAAATATAATTCCAGTATTTCATCTTTATTATAGTTCTTTTCTATTTCAAAAGACATAAATACTTCAGCAATTTTTCTTGTTATTTTCTTTTCTTGTGTAAAATAGATATTTTTTGATAATTGTTGTGTAATAGTACTTCCACCTTCTACAAAGCTCATTGCTTTTATATCATTTATAGTGGCTCTACCAATTGCTATTATATCTATTCCATTATGTTTATAAAATCTATGATCTTCAACCGAAATTACTGCTTTTATATATATTTCTGGTACTTCTTCAATTTTAGTATAGTTTTCTTTTTCTTTAATAGTTTCTACTTTTTCTGTAAGAGGTATTTTAGAAATTGTATCCTTATACATATCATATCCATTACCTACTACTAATAATACTATACTTATTAAAAATACTATTGCTACAAATATTATATTTTTTATTACTTTCATTTTAACCACCTCTTTTTTTGTGGCATTACTTATTTTGTATAATTTGTTTGAACTTTTTTAGGAAGTTCATCATATTGCACTTCTTCCCAAGAATGTACTCCTAGAGTTTTTACTTCTAACTTTAGAAAAGCATCTTCTTTTAGTTCTCTACTTGTTTTAAATTTTAATTCTTTTTTCTTTCCTTTTTCATTATAGCACTCTAAAGTATATTTATATTTCATATCATCTGTACTAGATAGTTTTTCTATTTTAGTATTGTCTATTTGAGTAAAGTAAGCTGATTCATAATTTTCAAAAAAGTACAATATTGCTACACAAATTGCTATTGCTACAACAACTGCTATAATCATAGGTATTTTTTCTTTTAAACTTTCCATATCATTTTCTCCTATTCTGATATAATATCAATATTTCCCTTGAAATCATCTAATTTTATAGTTAAATAATAGCTCACACCTTCAATATAAATATTATCTTCATATTCTCCTGTATCATCTATTAAAGTTTTTTCATTATATCCTAGTTTAGCAATTACATTGATGTTACCACTTTGTTTTTCTACTTTTATTTTTAATCTTATATGATCTCCGTTTTCTCTATATAAAGCAGTTCCTCCAAAAATTGTTTCTTCTGATGTTACATTATCATATTCTGCTTTATATGTTCCAACATATTTATCTGTTCCAAAAACTCTTTTTCCTTCTATATCTTTGTCTTTTGATAATCCTGCTACACAAAAATTTTGTAAAAATGTATTATAAGCATTTATAATTTCATCTTTTGGAAAGTTCCAATCGCTTGTACGAATACTTGACATTATAACTATGATAAATGCTATAATTCCAATTAAAATCCATTTAAAGAATCCGAATATAAACATAGACTATTCCTCCTCTTTAATGATATTTTTACTTCCAAAGTATGTAGCCAAGAAATATGCACCATAAATTATACCAATAATAATAACTGTTGCTATAATAGATGGTAATAAATCTTCTGATTTTGCTAATCCTGCCATTATTGTCATAGCAAATTGTATTCCAAATATTGAGTGGATAATTGCTAAAATTAATGGTAACCCAAAGAATATTATTATTTGTCTAAATAATGCCCTATTTATCATCTTTTCATCACAACCAATTTTTCTTAAAACCAAATATCTCTGTTTGTTGTCTGAACTTTCTGTTAATTGTTTTAGTGCTAAAATAGCTGCACTTGCAATTAAGAATATTATCCCTAAATATATTGCTATAAAGGTTACTATTGATGCCACTCCTACACTTGATTGTATAATAACAATTTTTGTAATTCCATCTAAGTCTATTCCTTTGTTATCTAAATTTTGTAAAAGAATAGAATTATTGTTATCAGCAAAATTTTTTTCGATTTCTTCTTTTTCTTCCTCTGTTTCTACATTGTAATTTGCTACAAAAACTGTTTTTTCTTTCATATCTTCTGTTAATGGGCAATTATCTGGAACTAAAATAATACCTGTATTGATATGGCTTGCTGCCATTTCTATATATCCATTTTTACAGTTTGCATATTTAGATTTATATTCTCTTCCTGCTATTGTTAGTTTATGTCCTCCTTCATTTAATACTTGATTTCTTATTTCTGCCATATTATCATAATCACAAAGAACTATATATTCATCATCTTTTAGTTCATATTGCTCTGTTCCATATAATTTTGCTATTTTATTATAATCTGATATTTTCACTATTGCTTCTGCTGCACCATAGTCAAGTTTTGGAAATTGTGCTTTTACTTTTCCATAATCTTCTCCAAAAAAATCTTTCCAAGTTAAATCATTTGAAGTATATATTGGTATTTCTACCACATCTTTTAATACACTCATATCTAATCCATTATTTTTTAAAGTTTCTGTAATAGATATTCTCGAATCAGCCATTGCTTCAGCTGTAGATGTAATCTCTTTTCCATAAGTACCATATTGTAAATATTTTTCTGGTAAATTAGCTGTTTTATATAGATTTAAATCTACTGGCGTTGTATCTTCTAAATCTTTTCTCATCGTATTATTTAATGATAATGCTGATGATAAAATACTGATTGTCATAAATAGCATTAGACATATAATACTCATACTAATAATTGTTGTATTAATCTTGTTATTAATTTGTCTTAATACAAACATATTTGTATCTTTTAAATATGTACTTTTCATTTTCTGAGCTACTTGTATTACAAATCCTGATAAAGACCAGAATATTGAGATTGTACCTACAATTCCCATTAAAATTGGTGGTAATATTTTATCTGCTGTTGTAAGAGAATTGACATCTCCTGTTACTTTCCAATAAGCATATCCTAATATCCCTGCTCCAAATAAGAAAACTAATATTGAAATTACAGGGTTTTTTATTTTTATGGATTCATTCTTCTTAGTTGCATTTAATAAGTTAATTAATTTGTATCTTGATATTGTAAATGTGTTAAAGAACATTACAGCTACATACATTACTGCAAAGTAGATACAAGTTTTTATACACGCATCTTTTGAAAATACAAATTGAAATTCACTCATATCTGCTTCAAACATTTTTGCAACTAATACTGACATGAATTGTGATGCAAATATACCTATAACTAGCCCTACAATTAGTGATATGATTCCTACTAATATTGTTTCCATAAGTATTATTTTTGATATTTGCCTTTTCCCCATCCCTAAAGTCATATATATTCCAAATTCTTTTTTCCTTCTATTAATTAAAAAATTATTTGCATATACAATCAATAACCCTAATACTACTGCAACAAATACTGATATATACCCTAACATATTTATCATAAGTTTTATAATCTCTCTTGTTGATTGTGATACTTCTAGCATTGCTTGTTGACTATCTATTGAGTTAAACATATAAAATATTGCTACACCTAATACTAGTGTTAGAAAATAAATTGCATAATCTTTGAAGCTTTTTTTCATATTTCTTATAGATAACTTAAATAACATCGTTCAAATCACCTCCAAGAAGTGTTTGTACCTCTATTATTTTTTCAAAAAATTGTTTTCTTGTATCATTTCCCTTGACTAATTCATTAAAAATCTTTCCATCTTTTATAAATATAATTCTATCTGCATAACTAGCTGTAAATGCATCATGTGTTACCATTAAAATTGTTGCATTTAGTTTTTGATGTAAATAGTCAAAAGTCATTAGCAATTGTTTTGCTGATTTACTATCTAATGCTCCAGTCGGTTCATCTGCTAATACTATTTTTGGATTTGTAATTATTGCTCTCGCTGCTGCACATCTTTGTTTTTGTCCTCCTGACACTTGATAAGGATATTTATTCATTATTCCTGAAATATCTAACTTTTTAGCTATTTCATGAACTCGATTATTTATTTCTGATGCATTTACTTTTTGAATTGTTAATGCTAAAGCTATATTTTCATAAATTGTTAAAGTATCTAATAAGTTGAAATCTTGAAATATAAATCCTAATTCTTCTCTCCTAAATTTATTTAATTTATTTCCTTTTAGTTTTGTGATATCTTCTCCATTTATAATGATATGACCTGCTGTTACTCTATCAATAGTAGATACACAATTTAGAAGTGTAGTTTTACCAGAGCCACTTGCTCCCATGATTCCTACAAATTCTCCATTTTTTACATTAAAGCTAATATTATCTATTGCTTTTGTTAAATTAGATTTGTTTCCATAGTATTTTTCTATGTTTTTTACTTCTAATACATTTTCCATTCAAAAAACTCCTTTCTATTTTTGTATATCTACATTATAAATTTATTAAAAAATAGTTGCCATCGATTTACATTACAATAACATTACATTTTTTGTAAGATTTCTCTTTTTTAAAAAATAAGTCCATACAATGGACTTACAAATTTATATAACTACTTTTTGGAAATATAATTCTAACCTCTGTACCTATATCCCTTTTTGAGTTTAATTCTATTCCTAAACCTAATTTATTACATAATTTTTGACATAAATACAATCCTATTCCAGTAGATTTTTTATTTATAATTCTCCCATTTTCCCCCGTAAAGCCTTTTTCAAAAACTCTTGTAATTTCTCCTTTTTTTATTCCAATACCATTATCTTTTATATATAAAATAATGTTTTCATTATTTGATTTAGCATATAATTGTATCTTTTTATCTTCTTTTTTAGAATATTTAATTGAATTTTGTATAATTTGATTTATTATAAAAGTAGCCCATTTGCTATCTGTAAAAACTTCTTTTTCTAAATCATTCAATTCTATACTTATCTTATTTGAAAGCAATGCTCTTTTACTTTTTAGTATTGCTTCATTTACAATCTCTTTTAAATTTGATTTTGTTACAACATAATCTTTATTTACTGTATTACTTCTAGCATAAAACAATGCTTGCTCTGTATAATTTTCAATTTCATCTAGTTCTTCATCAATACTTTTAGTTATTTCATTTTTATTATTTTCAATAATTAGTTTGCTAGTCGCAATAGGAATTTTTATTTCATGAATCCATAATTCTATATATTCCTTATAGTCTTCTTGTAATTGTTTATATGAATTTACATTTTCTAGCATAGATTTTCCAGTTTCTTGTATAGTGTTTTTTAATATTTTACCTTCAATAAAATCTGGAGTGTTTATTATTTCTGATATTAGATACTTATTATCTAATTTTTCTAAATTATTTTTTAATTCATTATAAAAATTGCTCTTTTTTCTATATTCTACAACAATATCAATGCCTATAATTATTACTGGACATATTGCAATATAAAGCCTCACAAATATTACTATTTGTGGATATGGTAATAATAATATTTCCGAACTTGCTATTATAAATAATACTAAAAAAATCAATAATATTTTCTCTTTTATAAATTCTCCAAACTTCATTTTAATATATACCCTTGTCCCCTTCTTGTTTCAATTTGATTTATTATTCCTAGTTCTTCTAGTTTTGTCCTTAGTCTTTTAATATTAACATTTAAAGTATTATCATCGACAAATTCTTCACTTTCCCATAAGTAGTCCATTATTTCATCTCTTGATATTACTTGCTGTCTATGTAATACTAAATATTCTAATATTTTATATTCATTTTTTGTTAATTCTATTTTCTTATCTTCTTTTTCTATAATTCTTCCTGCTGTATTTAATATAAAGCTCCCACAGTCTATTTTATCTGGATTATTTCCTGCATTTTGATTTCTTTTTAATAGTCCAACTATTTTTGCAAGTAATATTTGAATATTATATGGTTTTGTTACATATTGATCTGCACCATAATTTAGTGATAGTAATTCGTCCATTTCATTATCTCTACTTGTTACCATTATAATCGGTACATTAGATGTTTTTCTTATTTCTTTACAAATAAATTCTCCATCTGTATATGGTAAATTTATATCTAGTAATAATAAATCTGCTTTTTCATTAAGTATATCTTCTACTGCATTATCAAACTTGTTTAGACTTGTTGCAACAAATCCATTTTTATTTAAAAATGTTTCTAATTCGCATCGCAATTTTTCATCATCTTCAATTATTAGTATTCTTTTCATTTTGTTAACCTCCATTAGCATTATATCATATTTTGTCTAATATGTATCTTACATTTTTCGTAAGATTTCTATGCAAAAAAATATAGATTAGTTATGTTTCAAACTAATCTAAACAACAACTTGTAATTTTTTATTCAAAATAGTATGTTTCATTTTTATTATTTTGAATTGTAGCATTCGTAGGTACTTCTCTTAAAATTTTAAATATATTATAAATATCAGGATAAACACCTACCATTCCCATTATTGCCATTCCAAACAGTATTCCATTTAATTCTTTTAAACTATTGCTACTAAAACAGAATATAGCTAACGGAATCAGTCCTAAAATAATTGGTAATATACTTAAAAATATAAAACGATTCCTTTTTACTGGACTTGAAGATAATGCAACTGCTGTTAAACTTTTAGGCATTATACCTATATGTACTGTTGCATTTTTAGGGAAAGCGATAGCATGTAATAATTCGTGAACAATTATTAAGAAAAATCCTATAATTACTCCTATAAATAGAAATCCTACATTTATTATTTTTTCATTTGCAATAAATGTTTTTACAAACATACATATAAAGCAAAGTAAAACAGATGGTATCATAAAAGGTAGTGCTTTTATTTGCATTTTCTTCATATCTTCTTCACTATCTAATTTTTTAGCATTTTTAGGTATATCAGCAGTAGGAAAATCCTTTTCACTTTTTATTATACCTTTCCATATAATTTTAGGCATTTCTTCATCTCCAATCATCTCGACAACTTACTATATATCTACCTATTTGCAAAATTGTAATTTATATGTTTTGAAAATTTATTTTATTGAAAAATAAGCGGTTCAATATTCCAAGCAAACCAAAAAGGATAATATAAGAAAAACATACCCAAAAAGCTTAAAAGTATATACCATATTACATCACTCTTACCTTTTACAGGCTTTTTTAAATGCTCTCCAAAACATAATGAAACTATTTGCCAAATAATATATCCGATTAATGCACCTATTGTATTAGCAATTAAATCATTGACATCAGTTGTACGGTTCGTAATTAATTGAGATATTTCTATCATTAATGAAAAACCTGCCCCTAAAAATAATGTTTTATAAAATTTACGATAGTTCTTCCAAATAAAAGGAACTAAAAATCCAAAAGGAACAAGCATTAAAATATTTAAGTAAAAAGTTTTCTCTATGATGTTAAAAGGGATGAGATTAATATTAGCTTGAATAATTGATGTATTATCTCCACCTTTTGGTGCATAAAATATATTTGTTAAACCTCCTGCACCAGTTAAATCATATACTTTCCAAAGATATAAAACGAAAATTAGCATTGCTAAAATTGATAAATGATACCCTTTCCTTTTTCTTGCTGTAAAGTAAATAGTACACGGTAAAACAGCACATAAAATGCTATATATCACTTCTATAATAATCATCTCCTTTATTTTAACTTACTTTTTCAAATAATCTGATTCATCTATTGTTTTTAAAACATAATTAACATCATCATATCGTGAATAATTAGATTGTGAACCTAAACTACATATCAAAAATTCTTTTCCATGCTTTTTATATAATACTACTAAATTAAAATCATCAGATAAAGAACCTGTTTTTACACCAATTACATTTTTGTTATAATATTCTGATGTAGGATCAAGGAATGTATTTGTATTTTTCCAAGTCTGCATGCTACCATCTGGTAAAGTTGCTGTATATGAAGTTTGAGAAACTATATCCTTAAACCATTCATTCTTTAATAAATCCATTACAACTTCTTTTAAGTCTAATACAGTTGTATGGGCTTCTGTATCAAATCCACTTGGATCATATAAAATAGTATCCTTATAATCATTTTGTTTTAAATATTCATTCAAGTTTTTCATAAAGACTTCTATTCGCTCTTTGCTAGTAGTAGCTTTAGGAGATATAATACCTCCACAATAATCAGCTAATACATAGGCTGCATCATTCCCTGATGGTACTAACATTGCAGCAAATAAATTTTTAACATAATATTTCTTTTCTTTAATGTTTGCAACAGATGAACCTTGTTTTGTTAATGAAATTGCTTCATTTTTTGCCAAAACTACATCATCTAAATCAACGAGTGTTGTTGCATAGTCAATAACAAATAATTTAGCTAAACTTGCAGGAGTTTGTTGTTCATTTGCTCTTTTAGAAACAAAATCGTTATTATTTGAAAGATCAACCGCTATCAATGATTTTGCATTATATGAATCTGGTATAGTATATCTGTTTATAAAACTATTTATTTTATTTTTTGTATCTCTAAAATTTTCTGGTTCAAGCGCCCAAGGTATAAAAATTCTTCCAAGTATTATTATTGCAAAAAAAACTATTACTATATACTTTGCTTTTTTCTTTTTATTACAACCTCTCATTTATAAACTCTCCTTTAGCATATTATACATATATATAAATACAAAAACAATTAATTTTTTATTAAATTTATTTCATTTACTAATATAATTTCTTATACAAATTACTATTTGTGTTTATCCTTATAGCAAACTACTAAATTTTTTACTATATTTATCTATATCCTTTGTACTTTGACTTACAATAAAATCTGTTACCTTAATTTTTAATCTTTCAACTTCATCATTTGTATAATTTTTATCTTCTACATGTATTCCTGCTTCATTAAATAATTGAATATCCTTACATGAATGTTTGTTCCTTCTTTCATTCATTTTTCAAAATACATAGGCATTATAACACAAAAAATTCAAAAAAACACAAAAAAAGCCAAAGTATTTTTTTATATTACTTTGGCTTTTTTTACTATTTTTAAAAACCTGTTCTAGGTAATTTTGTTATTTCTAATTTTTTTCCATAGGATGTCGTTGTCCATTCCGCCTTATCTTCCAAATGATGTTCTTTATAATCTCCAGTTAATGTTGTATAATTTGTCCATTTATCTTCTGGTTGCACTGTTGGCAAAACTTTTGCAAATATAAAAGGCTTTTCTATTGCTTCAAATCCTGCCTTTACTTTTCCAAATTCCACTTTAAAATCTGTTATAAATTCGTCATCCTCTAATCTTACACTTGTAAAATCAATATAATTATTTTTTTGCGTATTATATTTTCCAAATTCTATATAGTCTTCTGATTTATTAGTTTTATATTTTACTATATAATCTAAATCTTCATTATATGTTCCTGTAAACAATTTTGTAATTCTTACATAGTCATAAGGTAAATTATCTGTCCAAGTAAAATTATACAATGCTACATTTGATGTGTTTTTTAACGAATTAAAGCCATATTTTATTTCATCATTAGGTTGTGCTTGTACTACACCATTTTTATCAATATCTAATCCAATATCAACACTATTATTTTTTATTGTAATAGGTATAGTTTTTAAATGTTCTGTTATTTCTATTGGATATTTTTCAGTATTTAATAAGTAATTATCAGACCCACTTGTTTCTTCTTGTATAAAATATTTTCCTTTTTCTAATAATTTACTTGTTCCTATTCCTTCTTTTATTGTTATTACATCAACAATTTCATCACTTTCATTATATATATTAAATACTGCTCCATCTAGTTTGGTGCCTGCTTTTTCTCCTGTTAATTTATTATCATCAGCAGATACTTTTATAATTTCAATTTTTCCTTTTATTTTTTCATTTTCAAATTGAATATTTGTAATTTCGTCTTGTTTTAATGTTACTTTTTGCACTGTTTCATTTAATACATATTTTTCTAATGTTTTTGTTTCTTGAATTGTATATTCTTGATCTATTGGTAACCTTTTTGTTGTTGCTTCTCCATTTTCATCTGTTTTCAAAGTATCTACAACATTTCCTTTTTCATCATATACTTTAAATTCAACATCTTTTAATTTTATTTCATTATTATCTAAGTCAACTTTTATTACTTTTATTTGTCCTTTTTTCTTTTCATTTTTAAATGTAATATCCTTTATTTGATTTGCTTCTAATGTTATAGTTTGTTTTTCGTTATTTAGCTTATAATTTTCTTTTGTTTCTACTTCTTGCAATGTTAATTTTTCAAAATCTCTTACTGGATATTTTGATGTTATTGCTTCTCCTTCATCATTTGTAATAATTTTTTCTAACACATTATTTTTTTCATCTAAAACATTAAATTTTACACCTTTTAATTTTACTTCATTATTGTCTAAATCAATTTTTATTACTCTAATTTGTCCTTTTTTTAGTTCATTTTCTATTAATGATTCATTTGTTTTTTCCCATTCAACTTTAACTTCTGTATCTTCTCCTAAGTTATAATATTTATTTGTAGTCTTTTCAATCCATTTATAATTTCCTGTTCTAAGACCTTCTACTTTTATTTCTCCATCTACATTTGTTCTATAAGTTCCTATGACTTTTTTAAATTCTTCACTATACAAATCAAATTCTACATTTCCTAAGCTAATCTTATGATTATCTTTATCAACTTTATAGACTTTTAAATTTCCTGTTTTATGTTTGTTTTCTAATGTTAATTCTGTTACCTTATTGTATTTTGCTTTTATATTAACCTTTTCTTGTGATATTACATAATCATCATTACTTTTTATTTCTTTTAACACATAATCATTTTGATATAAATCATAAAATGTTAGATTTCCTGTACTATCTGTTGTAGCTCTTCCTATAACTGTTCCATCTGCTTTTGATAATTCATAAATAGTATCTTTTATAGGTTGTTTTGTATCTGTATCTATTTTTTTAATTTTTATACTTGCTGTATTAGCCTTTAGTTGCACATCTGTTCTTGCACTTGTTAATGCTATCGGATCTCCCGTTATTGCATAATCTTGTAAACTTGGATTATAACTTGTTGAGTAAAATACTGCATAAGATTTTGCATTTACATCTACTCTTAATTTTCCATTAATATCTTGTGTTTCAACAATATCTTTTGGGATTTTTAACTGAAATACTTCTCCATTATTAAATGTCTTTTTCTCATTTCCAGATGTATTAGTTATTTTCGTTCCATTTGGAAAATTAGCCATAGCAATATCATAGCTAGATATATCCACATTTGAACTAATTGTATAATTTTGAATATAATATTCCCCATTTAATATCATATTTCCAGATTTATTTATATTTGCAACTGGTGTTCTGTATGTTGTTGAACCATTTTCTCCCTCATTAGCTAATCTTTGAATTAAGTTTACTATTGATTGTCCAATTTCATCATTAGCATAAAAATCACTTGGATTACATTGTCCTAATGCACAATATACTGCCATCTTTGTTGCTTGATAAGCATATTCCCAGCTACTTACTCCTAAACTTTCTGGTGAATTATATGGATAACCAGCAACTACCGTTCTCCAAACTTTATTATAAGTTTCCTGATTACTTAGTATTTCTGTTAATGTTACACTATATTCTAGTGATTCATCAACTCCTGCTAAATTTTTATTTAAACAATATGCGGGATAAAAATTACCATTTTCATAGTACCCTGCCAGACTTGTTTTTACATAGCCACCGCTTGGTAAAGCATGACTTTTTAAATGATATGGTACTCTTCCTACACTTGTTATTCCTACTGAATCTCCTTGATTAGCAGCAAAGCTTACTCCAACTGGTAATACATTTGTCAATATTACCAATACTAATAGAAAAGTAGCCATTATTTTTTGTTTTGATTTAACCATTTAGGCATACCTCCTTTAATTTTAATTAAGCATAAAAAAAGAAACTAGCAATAAAGGGGAATTTGCTAATTTCTTTTTATACTTATATTTTTACATATTAAAATTTTAACACCTTATATTTTATCAGTCAATGAATAGTTTTTGAAACATTTTTGAAATTTTATTTTACTTTTATATATGATCTATTTTGAAATACTGATTCTGTTCCATTTGATGTTATATGGTATTCTGTTTCTGCATAATAGTAGATAGTAAAATCTTCGCTATCATACACTTTATTGCTAACATTTGTTTTATTTGCAGTAAAACTTTGTGTATTATTTATGATAGAACTACTTTGAACTATTTTAACATTAGTATATCCATATTCTTTGATACAACTTTCAATTAGTTCTCTTAATTTATTCATTTCACTATCACTTTTCTTATAGGCTTTATATCCACCATTAAGTGCATTTTCGTATCTATCATATTTTGATAAATCTATTTTGGCTGGTTCTGTTTTAGTGATTTCTGGTTGTTTTTCTTCTTGTTTAGGTGTTTCTATTTTAGAATTTGTTACTTGATTTGTTGTTTGTTGGTTATTACTATTATTCTTATTTGAATTATTATTTTCTTTTATCTTTTGTGTTTCTGTATTTACTTTTTCTTTTGTTTCCTGATTATTTTTTTCATTTGTTTCTTTCTGTTCTTTTGTTTCTTGGCTTTCTTGTTTTTCTTCTGTTTTTTCTTTAACTTCTTCATTTGTATTTTGTACTAGCTCATTATTGCTAGCATTTTCATCTTTTGTTTCTTCAACTATTTTTTCTTCTGTAATTTCAGTATCATTTATTTTTGATACTTCTACTGTCTTTTCCTTTTGTTGTACTTTATAAAAAACAAATAAACCTATTAAGCCTATTACAATTACTAATATTATCGTAGATATAATTAAGATTTTCTTTTTCATAAGATCATCTCCTTCTATCCACATTATAACATCTAATAGTTAAAACATCCATCATTTTTTAGATTTTGTTTATAAATAGGTCTATTAATTATAAAGTTTCCTCTTCTTCTGGTTCTTCATCTTTTGATTTTGCATTTTTTAATGAATTTTTAGTTTTTCTTTGCACATTTTCTTCACGTTCTTTTAGCTTTTCATTATACGCATCTAAAACAACTTTTGATATTTCTTCTCTTGTTTCTTTATTAGTAGGATAACAAGCATCTTTATATCTTTTTTCTTGTGTTTCTTTATCATAATATGATCTTTGTGGTAGTTGAACATATAGATTATCTTCCTTGCTTCTTTTTACTGTTACACCTTCCACATTAAAAGATTTATCTATGCAAATGGTAGCTATTGCTTTTGTAATATTATTACTATCATTTGTTAAATTTACATGTTTTACTGATACATTCATTTTATTGGTCCTCCTTTCTAAAAATTTGAATCTATATATTTTTACATAGTTTCCTCATTTTCTTCTATATTCTCAACTTTATATGTATTTATTATTGCTGCTGATAAGCATTTAAAATAGTCTACAATATTTCCATTTGTTTTATCTATTGTTTCTATCATACTTTTTATATGACTTTGCTCTTTTACATCTATTAATTTTATAAAATCCACAACTTTTCCAATTGAAAATATATATTTTTTTTTATTGTGTTCAACTTCAAATTCTTCCGTTATATCAATATTTTTTTCTTTTAAATACTTATCAATCCAAATTTCAAAATCCTTTTTCATTCTATTCTCCTATTCCAATAACACATAATCTTTTTGATTTTTGATTTGCTATACAGGTGATCAGTGTTATTCTATCTTCTTTTGTTGAGTTTAATATACTTAAATCTGTTTCATCAATTTCTCTTATTTCTTTTATCAAGTATGTTTTAGTTTCATATTTAGTTCTATACTCAATTCTCATTTCTTTTTTAGCATCTTTTAAATTTTGAAAAAAAGCTGCTTTGCTTCCTCTATTATGAGAACATAAACATACATTTCCATTTAGATAACTGCTATTTTTAAAATGGCCTACATATTTTCCTATTGTTTTATTGTCTGTTCCATCTGCAATTGGTGCTTTCTGTATTCCTAATTCATTAATTGAAATATAACCAATAATATTCTTGTCATTTTCATCTATTGATAATACTTCCTCCACTTGCTCATCAACTGTTATATTTTCTAATTTATTTTCTTTGTTTTCCTTTTTATCTGGTCTAAATACAAGTGCTAACATTAATAAAACAATTGTTATAAGAATTATTGAAACATATTTTAAAATTTTCTTTACCATATTTTCCTCCATAAAAATAAGGCAATAATTAGTTTTCCAACCAATTATAGCCTCATTTACAATTTTTGATATTAAAATATTATCACTTATATTTATATGCGTCAATGAACATATTTTGAAACATTTTTGAAATTACATTTTTATTTCATAATAGTCATTCCATATAACTAAATCTTTTTTCTTATTTCCTAACACAATACTTATTGTTCTTCCTTTTAATTTTTTAAAAGCAACAGAATTTAATTTTATGGCATAAATATTACTATCACTTTTATTTTTACAATTTGAAATATCTACGATAAGTTTCTTATTATTCAACTTTTCTCTTTTAATAAGTTTAAATCCATTACGTATTTTACTATATATGTATGTATTTTTATTATTAATGATTATTGCTATTACAGCAACTAACCCAACACCAGATATTATAATGAAAATTGGTGTATTATTCTTTTCTTTTACCTCTTCATTTTCTTCTATTTTTTCTTCATATATAACAGTATAATTATATATCTTATTGATTTTTTCAACATTTCCTGAATATTTGACTGTTACTTTATATGTATCTGGATTCTTTACCTTTTTTATTGTTTGATAAATTTGAGTACCTTTATATGTTAATGGTACATTTTCTCCATCAATATTTTGTATCTGATCTGCTTCCCACTCTACATTTATTAGATAATATTTTACATTATCTATTGTTATTTCTTTTGATATATTGTTTAAATCATTATCATTATAATTGTTAAAGTTTAATTTCTTTTCATCTATTTTTTCATAATATCCATTATTTATGTTTTGTATATCAATATTAGATATAACTAACGTGCCTTTATACTCGCCATCATCAAAATTCTCACTATTTCCAAAATAATTTCTAATGTACTGTTCATTTGAATTATTTAAAATTTCTGTTTTGCTTTTTTCCTTGCTAATATAATTTTTGTCTGTTTCTTCTTTGTTTATACTTTTTATTTTTAATGTTTCTGTTTCGGTATTATAAATATTAGTTAAAAATTCCTGCTCTTCATTTTCTGTTATTGAATATTTTTGTTGTTTAATTTCTTCACTTGCATAACTTTTATTTATAATCCCACTTGCTAAAATTATTACAATTACTGACACTATAATTATACTAAAAACAAATTTTTTCTTCATAACTATAGTACCTCCTCTTCTTCTTTGATTATTTCTTCTTTTAATTTATCTTTACTTATATTTTCTTGACTTTGACTATTTTCCTTAATTAATTTACTATTCTTTATATAGTCATCCATACTGTCTTTTCCGTTACTTTCTATATCTAATTTTTCTGAAGATTCAAATATAATTTCGGTTTTCTTATTTATGGTTTTTATATCTTTGACATT
>ENA-ORSA01001192-ORSA01001192.1-human-gut-metagenome-genome-assembly--contig:-NODE-1192-length-22848-cov-9.815426_pt1 | contig 22848 bp, 18 predicted proteins | sample MGYA00242179_ERZ509142 | MGnify/ENA primary metagenome ERZ509142 (study PRJEB26280, sample SAMEA2338659) | human gut metagenome | biome: human gut; feature: human-associated habitat; material: faeces... | reverse complement strand
CGTCACCGAAGGCGACGAGGGCAAGACCAGCCGTGAGGGCGTGTATGCCGGCGGCGACGCTGTGACCGGTGCCGCCACCGTCATCAAGGCCATGGGTGCCGGCAAAGCTGCCGCCAAGGCCATCGACGAATACATTCAGAATAAGTAAACCGGTTCTATAAAAAAGCGGAGGTGCTGCGATGCAGCACCTCTGTTTTTTTCTCTACAATAAATCGACCCCCTTTATCATACCACACGCAGTCCGCCCGCCAAAGATTCTTTTTCCTTCAGATCCAGAAACCACAAATCCGTCAAAATCCGTCACAAAAAAGCAGACGAAGCAGCTGTTTTTCGCGTTTTGCGTGAAGAACGGCTCCATTTTTCTGCAAAATCGTTTCATGTATCCCACTTCTTGTGCGAGATGCTCAAATTTTGCCGTTTATTTTTGTTGATTCTTTTTGGCATATTATGATTGATTTTGACGTATTTTTTGCTATAATAGGGACAACGAAACGCAAAAAGCTCCAAATAAAATCACAATCCACCAAAAGGAGTGAAGATTTCCATGTTGGCAGAAGAACGCTTCGCCCTCATCCTGGATCTGCTGGCCCGCCAGCGGACAGCCACGGTACAGGAGCTGTGCGAGGCCCTGAGCGCAAGCGAATCCACCATCCGGCGCGACCTGAACGAGCTGGACAAGATGGGCCGACTGAACAAGGTGCACGGCGGTGCCACCCTGCCGGACAGCCCTTTCCGCACCGACGAACCCACCATGGCCGCCAAAGAAGAGCTGGCTGTGGATCAGAAACACAGCATCGCGCGGGCCGCTGCGGCCCTGATCGAGCCGGAGGATTTCATCTTTCTGGATGCCGGTTCCACCACACTGGCGGTGGCGCGGGCGCTGACCGGCCCGGCCCTGCATGCCTGCTATGTGACCAACGGCGTGGCCCATGCCCGGCTGCTGGCCCAGAAGGGCTGCCGGGTGTTCCTGCCCGGCGGAATGCTGCGACCCCAGACCGAAGCCATCATCGGGGCGACGGCGCTCAGCGCCATCCAGCAGTACAACTTCACCAAAGCGTTCATGGGGGCCAACGGCGTGGCGCTGGAGGCCGGGTTCACCACCCCGGACCCGGAGGAAGCCGCTGTGAAGGCGGCTGCCATCCACCGGGCGCGGGAGACCTGGTTCCTCGTGGATGACTCGAAGTTCACCAAAGTCTACCCCGCCGTCATCACCGACCTGCACAGCGGTGCCATCCTGACCAACCGCTGCCCCAACCCCAAATACCGGCAATTCACTTTGATAAAGGAGACGGAATCATGATTTATACCGTTACGTTCAATCCTGCCATCGACTACGTCGTCCGCCTGGACAAGGCTCTGGAAGTCGGCGAGGTGAACCGCGCCGCCGGGGAGGACTGTGTGCTGGGCGGCAAGGGCATCAATGTGTCCGGTGTGCTGCACGAGCTGGGCTGCGAGAGCGTAGCTTTGGGCTTCGTGGCCGGTGAGACCGGTGCCTGGCTGGAACGCGGTCTGGCCGCGCAGGGCCTGCGCACCGACTTCATTCATCTGGACCACGGCATGACCCGCATCAACGTGAAGATCAAAGCCGGGGAAGAGACCGAGCTGAACGGCGCAGGCCCCGCCATCCCGGCTTCGGCCCTGCACGCGCTGGAAGAAAAGCTCGATGCGCTGACCGAAAGCGATGTGCTCATCCTCGCAGGCAGCATCCCGTCCAGTATGCCGCAGGATACCTACGAGCGGCTGCTGGCCCGGCTGGACGGCAAGGGTGTGCGCTGTGTCGTGGACGCCACCCGCGCCCTGCTGGCAAACGTTCTGCCCTACCACCCCTTCCTCATCAAGCCGAACAACCACGAGTTGGGCGAGCTGGTGGGCAGAGTCCTGACCGGCGACGAGGAGATCACCGCCGCCGCCCGCGCACTGCAAACGCAGGGTGCCCGGAACGTTCTGGTGAGCATGGCGGGCGATGGTGCTTTGCTGGTGGACGAAACCGGTGCCGTGCACCGCATCGGCTGCCCCAAGGGCAGGGTCGTCAACAGCGTGGGCGCAGGCGACAGCATGGTAGCCGGCTTCGTGGCCGGATATTTACAGACCGGCCGCTATGACGACGCCCTCCGTCTGGGCACCGCCTGCGGCAGCGCCACGGCGTTCAGCCTGGGGCTTGCCAAAAAATCGGAGATCGACGCACTGCTCGCAGCACTCTGAGCAGTGACGCTTTGAACGAAGGAAAGGAGAATCCCCCTATGCGTATCACCTCGCTTTTCTCCCTGAATGCCATTGCGCTGGATGTTGCAGCATCCAATCAGGATGAGATCATCGACAAGGTCGTGGAGCTGCAGTCCACCCACAACAACATTCTGGACAAAGAGGCCTATAAAAAGGCACTCTACGCCCGCGAAGAAGAAGGCTCCACCTACGTGGACAACGGCATCACGGTTCCCCATGCCAAGAGCGATGTCGTCACCCGGCCCAGTCTGGCCGCACTGCGGCTGAGCAGTCCGGTGCAGTACAACCCCGACGACGACGGCAAGACCGACCTGCTCTTCGCCATCGCAGCCCCGCAGAACGGCAGCCTGCATGTGGATATGCTGGCCCGGATGATGCAGATGCTGATGAACGAGGAGTTCGTGGAGCAGCTGCGCGCTGCCAAAACGCCGCAGGCATTTTTGGACGCCATCGACAAGCAGGAGGAAGCACAGTTCGGCAGCGAGAGCTTCACTGACCAGTCCATCCCGCAGGACGGCTTCCGGGTGCTGGCTGTGACGGCCTGCCCCAACGGCATCGCCCACACCTACATGGCCGCCGAGGCACTGACCAAGGCGGGCACCAAACTGGAGCTGCCCGTGAAGGTCGAGACCAACGGTTCCGACGGTGCCAAGAACATCCTGACCCGCGAGGAGATCGCGGCCTGCGACGGCATCATCGTGGCGGCAGACAAGAACGTGGAGACTGCCCGCTTTGACGGCAAGCCCGTGCTCTTCACCCGCGTGGACGACGGCATCCACAAGCCCGAAGAGCTGATCCTGAAGATCGTGCGGGGCGAGGTGCCCGTCTACCACAGCAAAGACAAGGCCGCGGGCGATGCGCCCGGTGCCTCCGACAGCGCGGCCCACACCGTGTACAAGCACCTGATGAACGGTGTTTCCCACATGCTGCCCTTCGTCGTGGGCGGCGGCATCATGATCGCGCTGGCCTTCCTGCTGGACGATTACACCATCGACCCCTCCAACTTCGGCATGAACACCCCCATCGCGTCTTTCTTCAAGACGGTGGGCAGCGCCGCCTTCAGCTACATGCTCCCCATCCTGGCCGGTTTCATCGCCATGTCCATCGCAGACCGACCGGGTCTGGCCGTCGGCTTTGCAGGCGGCGTTCTGGCCATGAACGGCACCAACTTCGCGGGCCTTGCCTCCGGTGAGACCACCGGCATCTCCGGCGGCTTCCTGGCGGCTCTGCTGGCCGGTTTCGTGGCCGGTTATGTGGTCGAGTTCCTGAAGAAGATCACCGAAAAGCTCCCCGCCAGCCTGAACGGCATCCGCCCCATGCTCATCTACCCGCTGGGCGGCATCCTCATCATGGGCGCTGTGATGTGCGGCATCAACCCGGTGATGGGTATGATCAACACCGCCATGACCGACTGGCTCAACGCCTTGGGTGGCACCTCCAAAGTCCTGCTGGGTGCCATCGTGGCCGGTATGATGAGTGTGGATATGGGCGGCCCCTGCAACAAGGCAGCCTACGTCTTCGGCACGGCTGCGCTGGCCTCCGGCAACTATGAGGTCATGGCCGCTGTCATGGTGGGCGGCATGGTGCCTCCCCTCGCCATCGCCCTCTCCACCACCTTCTGCCCCAAAAAGTGGACCCCTGACGAGCGCCGCAACGGCATCGTGAACTACGTCATGGGTCTGTGCTTCGTCACCGAGGGTGCCATCCCCTACGCCGCCGCCGACCCGCTCCGCGTCCTGCCCAGCTGCGTCATCGGCGCAGCGCTGGCCGGTGCGCTCTCCATGACCTTCGGCTGCGCCCTGCGCGCACCCCATGGCGGCATCTTCGTCTTCCCCGTCGTGGACCACGCCCTGATGTATGTGGTGGCACTGGCCGCTGGCAGCATCGTGGGCGCCGTCATCCTGAGCCTGCTCAAGAAGACCCGCACCGAGTAACTCCCTTCCGGTTTTATTGAATCCACAAGCAAAACGGCTGGCCCTCCGTACTCCAGGAGGGCCAGCCGTTTTTGCGTTTTATTGCACTGCCTGCTTCAGGCGTTCGAGGTCTCCGGCATCCGGATGGGCCAATGCACGGTCAAAGTTTTCGATCAGCATGTCCAGATTGGAGGCCGGGTTCGGCTGCTGCTTCATCGCTTCGTACCGCTGCCGCACCGACTGGGGCATCCGGCCCTGACACATATAGGTCCCCACAACGGTATTGCTGGGGTCCAGCTCCGCCTGCACGGCGCTCAGGATCTTTGCAAAATACTCCGCGCTGCCGCCGAAGCCTGCGGTACCGAACAGAAAGACCTTTTTGCCGCGCAGCGTTTTCAAGAAGGCGTTGCAGCCTGCATCGGCATGGCCCCGGTCGGTCCAGAAGCCCACATACAGGGTGTCGGCCTCCGCTGCGGCTTCTGCCGGTGTGCCGAAGTAGCGGCAGCCTTCCTGCGGCAGCGTTTCCCGAAGGGTCTCTGCCAGCTGCTTTGTGTTGCCGGTCTGGCTGCTGTAGACGATCGCGTAGCTCATACGATTCTCCTTTTTCATCGGTGTGTGTTTATTTTTCTTCCCGCCGTGCGTCGTAGATGCAGCGGGTGCCCTGGTGCGCCATCAGGCCGCCGAGGCACTTTTTGTTGCAGCGGACGCAGCGATGGATCGTTTTTGCCTGCCCCTTTTGCAGTTTGTTCACCCACTCCGGGTCGGCCAGAAGCTGGCGGCTCATGGCGGCGCACTGGATGCGCCCGGAGGCAAGCTGCTGCTCCACGAAATCGGGGTCGTTCAGGCCGCCCACGCCGCAGAGGGGCAGGCGGGTGTACTGCCGCACGGCATCGCAGAACTTGAGGAAGCAGCCCGGCTGGCCGAAGGCAGGGTGGCTGGCGGGCGGGATGGTGTTTTCCAGCGCCGAGTGGTTGGCCAGCGTGACATGGAAGCTGGTCACGCCCGCCTGTTCCAGCAGCGGCACAAAGACGGGCAGTTCTTCCACCAGAACGCCTGCGTTGCCGTAATGGGGGTCTTCCTGCCGGACGGCCAGCTTGTAGTCAATGGGAAATTCCGGCACGGCGGCATGGACGGCCTTGACCGCTTCCACGGCAAAGCGGGCGCGGTTCTCGGCGCTGCCGCCGTATTCATCGGTGCGGTGATTGAAGATCGACGAGCTGAAGCTGCCGCACATCCGGTCGCCGTGCACCTGCACCATGTCGAACCCGGCCTGTTTTGCCAGCACCGCCGCCTTGCCGAAGCCTGCGAGGATGGCCTCGATCTTCCGCTTCGGCATTTTGGTGATGTAAGGCTCCACTTCGGCGTTCAGCTTTTCGCGCAGCTGGTCCGGGGTGAGCTTTTTGGTCAGCACGGCGGGGATGTATTTGAGCATCGCCAGCATGTTGGAGTCGCTCTGGTGCAGCTGGGCGCAGACCTTGCAATCCGCCTTGTGGGCGATTTCCACGATCTGCTGATAAAACGCGAACCCCTTTGCATCGAAGAGGGATTTTTCGAACATGCTCTTCCCCACCGGCACATCCCCGATGATGAGCATCGCGCAGCCGCCCTCGGCCAGCCGCCGGATCTCGGCAAGGTATTCTTCGTCCGGCAGGCCGAAGGTGGTGGGCGCAAAAATGATGCGGTTCTTCAGCTGCAGGCCCCCATAGTTCACAGGGCTCAGGATGGTCTCGTACATGATCACATGCTTCCTTTCTGTGCTGCTTTTTGCAGCAGATCCAGCAGCTGGCGCTGCTCGTCGGCGGTCAGGCCGGTCAGGTTCCGGGCGTCCCAGCCATAAAACACCCGGTGGCAGGCCGCAAAGGCCGTCCGGCCCTTTTCGGTCAGTTCCAAATGGTAGCTACGGCCGCTCTTTTCTTTGGTGAGAAATCCATCCTCGGCCAGCTTGGTGAGGCTGCGCTGAGAGTGGCCCCAGTCCAGATGCAGTCTCTGCGTCAGCTCCGAGGGGGTGCAACCAGGGTGCTTGCCCACATAGATGATAAAGTACATCATCCCGAAGCTCAACCCCAGCTCCTGCAGCCGCTGGGTGGTGTAGGCGGCAAATCTCCTGTGCAGTGTCAGAATGCAGGAGGATACCGTAGCCGGTTCCATATGATCCGCTCCTTTCGTTCTCAACGGCCTGAGTATAGCATGTTTACTTGACAAAGTCAAGTATTTTTGCAAAGAAAAAACTCCGCATCTGTACGCGAAGTTTTTTCGGGCTATTGTCAGGCTTTGTTGCGGCGCTCTTCTTCCAGCTCCCGCTTGAGGTCGTCTTTGATCTCGACAAAGCATTCCAGAAGCATGGGGTTGAACGCGCCGCATTCGCCGTTCAGGATCATCTCCACCGCCTGTTCGTGCGGGTAGGCTTTTTTGTAGCAGCGGTCACTGGTCAGGGCATCGTAGACGTCGGCCAGCGCCACCACCTGCGCCTCGATGGGGATCTCGTTCCCTTTCAGGCCGTCCGGGTAGCCGCGGCCGTCCCAGCGCTCGTGGTGCCAGCGGGCGATGCTGTAAGCCGTTTGGAGCAGCGGCTCCACGCAGAAGTTGTCCAGCTTGCTCAGCATATCCGCGCCGATGGTGGTATGGGTCTTGATGACCTCGAACTCCTCCGGGGTCAGCCGGCCGGGCTTGTTCAGGATCTTTTCGTCGATGGCGATCTTGCCGATGTCGTGCAGGGCCGAGGCCAGCGGGATGTTCTCCTGCATCTCGGAGGTGATGTGGTAGATGTTGGGGCGTTCGAGCAGTTTTGCGAGCACCCGCTCGGTGAGGCGGTGGATGTGCTGGACGTGCAGCCCGCTCTCGCCGTTGCGGAACTCCACCAGCTGGCTCAGCACCCCCACCAGCATGGAGGTGTTCCTCTCCCGCGCGCGGATCTGTTCGGACAGCAGGCTGACCAGCCGCCGCTGCTTGGCATAGAGCTTGATGGTGTTGAACACCCGGCGGTAGACGACGCGGGCGTCGAACGGGCGGGCCACGTAATCCGAAACACCCATCTCATAAGCGCGGCGGACGGAGGCCTCGCTGTCCTCGCCGGAGATCATGATGACCGGCAGATCCTCGATGGCGTGGTTACGGTTCATGAAGTCCAGCACCTCAAACCCGTTCATCTTGGGCATCATAAGATCCAGCAGCACCAGCGCGATATCGCCCATGTACTGCTGCATCTTTTTCAGGCACTCCTCGCCGTCCGCAGCTTCGAGGATGCGGTAATCCCCGCACAGGATCTCCGACAGGATGGCGCGGTTCATCTCGGAATCGTCCACGATGAGGATCTGCGGCTTTTCCTCCCGGCGGCCCGGCGCATCCTCCTGAAGCATCTCGCCGGAGACGACGACGCAGTTCTTCCGGACCTTGGCCTGATACATCAGCCGGTCGGCCTGCCGGACCACGGCATCCATGCTGTCGCTTGGCATCTGGATCAGCCCGCCGATGCTGGTCGAAAGCCGCATGTGGCTGTAGCCGGGCACGATGGCGTCATGGATCTTTTCGCAGATCCCCTCCAGTTTGATTTTGAAGTAATCCTCCGGGATGCCGGGCAGGATGAGCAGAAATTCGTCGCCGCCGAAGCGCACCAGCGCATCGGTCTGACGGATGCAGCCGCGCACGATGGTGGCGGCGGTCTTCAGGGCCATATCGCCTGCGTGGTGGCCGTAGGTATCGTTGTAGACCTTGAAGTCGTCCAGATCCATCAGCGCCACGCCGATGGGGCCTTTCATGCCGCGGACGATCTCCTCGTAATAGCGGCGGTTGTACATGTCGGTCAGAGGGTCGTGGTACAGCTTGGTGTTGTAGCCGGAGAGCGCGCTGAACAGTGCCTCGGTGTCATCGGGTTCGACGATGGTATCGCTTTGCATCCGCTGCAGCAGTTCCAGCACATAGGGAGCTCCGTCCACCTCCATATATTGGGCCGACACCTGCACGATGTCCGGCGAGAAATATTCCAGCTTGGTGCGCTGGTCATGGTTCTCGAACGCACTCTTCACCGCGCAGTGGTGGCAGCGGCGGCTTCTGTGGCGGCAGGCATAGCACAGGTCTTCCGCCTTGGGGTTTGAGCGCACACCCTCTTCGATCCGCTCAATGGCGGCTGCGTCCAGCAGACGCACATCCGTATAGAACTGCTGCAGATCGCTGATGAGCGTCTGAACTTCCTGCATTGTTTTCATCTTCGCCGTTTCCTACGCCTTTCTGCGCACCTCTCCGAATGTTGGAACAGAAAAGGCGCTTTTCTTTCCTATTATAGACGGTATTCAGCCCAAATGGAAGGGATTTTCCAAAACTTTTCTGCAAAACAGAATGCTGCCCCGCCGTTTTGCCAAAATCTGAACTTTTTCGGCACAAATGGTAGCCCTGTGAAACAAAAGGTGTTATAATAATTTTATCTATCACAAGCCATTTGACAGGAAGGGGTCCCCCACATGACGATCGAAGAATGCTACACGGCCATGGGCGCGAATTATCAGGACGTGCTCCGGCGCTTTTATAAACCCGATATGATCCGGCGCTTTGCCCGGATGTTTTTGCAGGACACCAGTTTTCAGCAGCTGACCGATGCCATGGCCCGGCAGGACGTCAAGGATGCGTTTCTTGCGGCGCACACCCTGAAAGGGGTCTGCCTCAACCTCGGCTTCAGCAACCTCATGCCCTCTGCAGTGGCCCTGACGGAGATCCTCCGCGCGGGGAGCTTTGACGGTGCCGCCGAGCAGTATGCCCTTGTAGAGAAGGAATATCACAAGACCATCGAGGCCCTCAACGCCCTCGATTGAGTTCCGGATGGAGCCGCGGGGAGCCGGGGCTCCATTTTTCAGACCGGCTCGTTTTGGGGAAGGAGACATCATGCGATCTCGTTTTCGTCCGCTCGTCAGTCTGGTGCTGAGCGCTGCGCTGCTGCTGGGCTGTGTGGGCTGCGGCGGCAGTGCCAAGGCACCCACCACCATCACGGTGTGGAACTATTACAGCGGCGACCTGCTGAGCAGCTTCAACGCTCTGGTGGACCAGTTCAACGCCACCGTCGGCAAAGAGAAGAACATCGTGGTCGAGAGCTTCAATCAGGGCAGCGTGACCGACCTGGAAGCGAACGTTCTGGCCGCTGCGCAGGGCAAGGTGGGCGCTGCGGCCCTGCCCAACCTCTACTCCGGCTATGCCGACATGGCCTATGACCTCGACCTGCTGGGCGAGGTCGTGGACCTGGCCCCCTACCTGACCGCAAAGGAGAAGGCCGCCTATGTGGACGGTTTTCTGGCCGAGGGCGACCTGATGAACAACGGGGAACTGAAGGTGTTCCCGGTGGCAAAATCCACTGAGCTGCTCTACCTGAACGCCACCGACTGGGCCTCCTTTGCTGCGGCCACCGGTGTGACCTACGACGACCTGGCCACCATGGAAGGCGTCGTGGAGGTGGCCCGCCAATACTACGACTGGACGGATGCCATGACCAGCACCCCCAACGACGGCAAGGCCTTCTTCGGCCGCGATGCGCTGGCCAACTACCTGCTGTGCGGTGCTCAGGAGATGGGCCTGACCATCTTTGATGCCGAGAATGGCGTCATGACCCTGCATTTTGACAAAGACGTCATCCGCAAACTGTGGGATAACTTCTATGTGCCCTACATCAAGGGCTGGTTCGGTGCCAGCGGCAAGTTCCGCAGCGACGACGTGAAGACCGGCAATCTGCTGGCCTACGTCGGCTCGTCGTCCAGCAGCCCCTTCTTCCCCGCCCAGGTGATGACCAACGACACCGAGAGCCACGCCATCGAACCGGCCATCCTGCCCTGCCCATCCTTTGCGGGCTGCGCCCCGGTCGCCGCCCAGCAGGGTGCCGGCATGATCGTGACCAAAGGCACCGACGCCCAGATCCGGGCCTGCGTTGAATTTCTGAAGTGGTTCACCCAGCCGGAAAACAACATCGCGTTCTCCGTGAACTCCGGCTATCTGCCCGTGACCCACGCCGCCGCAAGCCCGGACGCCATTCAGGCCAGCGGACTGGAGCTGACCGACACCATCACCCAGGTGCTGGACCTCTCGCTGGATGCCGTAGAGCATGACGCCCTGTACACGACCCACGCCTTCCCGGAGGGTTCCACGGCCCGCACCACCCTGCAAAATGCCATGACCGATGCGGCGGAGGCCGACCGGGCCCTCGTGAAAGAGCGGCTCGCCGCCGGGCAGACGCCCGAAGAAGCCGAAGCCGAGTTTTTGACCGACGAATACTTTGACCAGTGGTACGAATCCACGAAGGCCGCGCTGGAAGCCTACGCCGGCTGACCATCTGCCGCCCCCCAACCCTTTTTGAAAGGAGCACCGGCCCATGAAACACTTCACCCGGCACAAACCGTCCGGGGCCCGCGCAGAGCGCTCCATTTTCGGCACCATCTTCAAGGCGATGGTCAGTGTGCTGCTGGTGGAGGTCGCACTGCTCGTCGCGTCCATCTACGCGATGCGGGTCGGCCCCCAGCTGGACCAGAACGCGGAGGACATCCTCGCCATGCAGGTGGAGAATCGCAGCCGATACATCCAGACCACCCTGAACGATGCGCGGGAGCTTTCCACTCTGGAAAGTGAGATCAACGCCCTGACTCAGGAGCTGCTGGACAGCGGCAGGATCGACCTTGCCACGCTGGACAGCAGCAGCATCACCGCCTACCCCCTGCTGGAAGCGGCCACCCAAAAGCTCATCGCCGCTCTGCGCAACAGACCGGTAACCGGCATCTTTCTGGTGCTGAACACCCACGACCTGAACGAGCGCTCCGCTGGCAATCGCCTGCCCTCCATCTATCTGCGGGATCTGGACCCCGACGCCTCGCCCTCCGAAAACAATTCCGACCTGCTGTTCGAGCGGGCACCGGCCCAGCTGGTGCAGGAGCAGAGCATCGCCACCGACAAGAGCTGGTCCCCCGCCCTCACCTATCAGGCAAACGCCAGAGGCTATCTCTATGCGCCCTTCCAGGCGGCCTATGACGATGGTGCCCAGCTGAGCCCGGCTGATTACGGCCACTGGACCATCACCCCCTATGCTCTGAAAGGTGACGACCGGCAGGCCATCTATTACAGCCAGCCCCTCATCCTGCCGGACGGCACCGTCTACGGCGTCATCGGCGTGGAGCTTCTGACCAGCTACCTCGCCGAGAAGCTGCCCTGCGCCGAACTGCAGGGCGACGGCTCCGGCCTCTATCTGCTGGCCTGCTCCAATGCGCCTTTGAACCTGGACACCCTCTCACTGGATCTTGCACCGGTCCTGTGCAGCGGCAGTTCGGCGTTTGCCAGCGGCACCACCGCTACGGCATTCCGGCGCGGCATCGGCTGCTTCCGTCTGGTGCAGGACCATGTCACCTACACAGCCTCCGTGATGCCGCTGAAGCTCTACAACCGGAACGCCCCCTTCTCCGGGGATCGCTGGTATCTGGTGGGCATGGTGCCCACGGCCAACCTCTCGGCCTTCTCCAACCGGGTGCAGCAGCTGCTCTTCCTCACCGTGCTGCTCACCCTCATCGCAGGCTTTCTGGCGAGCTTTCTGGTCAGTGAGCGGATGTCCAAGCCCGTCCATCAGCTCTCCGCTGCCGTGGCCAAAGCGCAGGAAAACGCCGTGGCCATGCCGCAGCTGCCCACTACCGGCATCATGGAAGTAGACCAGTTTGCCTCGGCCATCACCCACCTTTCAGAGGATGTGCTGGCCTCCTCCACCCGCTTTCTGCGGATCATGGAGATGGCCACGGTGGAGCTGGGCGGCTACGAGCTGCGCAACGACAGTGTCTTTGCCACCGACAACTTCTTCCAGATGCTGGGGCTGGCCACCCCGGAGCCGCTCACGCCCCGCAGCTTCCGCAACGCCCTCTCCCGGATCGCGCATTCCAGCCTCTACCGCACCACGGATGCAGGCAACTCCGTCTTCCTCGTCCAGAAAGAGGACGGGGTGCGGTATGTGATCCTCCGTGTGACCCGCATCTGCGGCGAGACCGCCTCGGAGGTGGGCCTGCTCGAAGACGTGACCATCCCCACGCTGGAGCAGCAGCGCATCGAGCGGGAGCGCGACTACGATATCCTCACCGGGCTGTACAACCGTCAGGCGTTCAATCGGGTCTGCGCCGACCTCTTTGCCCACCCGGCCCAGCTGCACTGTTCGGCTCTGCTGATGATGGATCTGGACAACCTCAAGCAGATCAACGACACCTACGGTCACGACTGGGGCGACCAGTACATCCACCAGACCGGCCAGTGCTTCGCCGCCAACACCTCAAAGAATACCGTCTGCTCCCGCCTGTCCGGCGACGAATTCCTGCTGCTGTTCTACGGGTACGACACACAGGACGCCATCCGCGCCGAGCTGGACAAGCTGAGCGCCGCCCTGCGGGCCAGCTGCTCCACCCTGCCCAACGGCAAAACACTGAACATCAGCATCTCCGGCGGCGTGGCCTGGTACCCGGAGGACGGCAAAGACCTGCAGACCCTGAGAAAATACGCCGACTTCGCCATGTATCAGGTCAAGCAGTCCCGCAAGGGGCAGGTGGGCGATTTTGACATCGGCGTCTACCACCGCGAGGAGTATGCCGCCCAGACCCAGCGCGAGTTCCTGCAAGTGCTGCGGGAAGAGCAGGTGTACTACTACTTCCAGCCCATCTTCAGCGCACAGACCGGGCGGGTGGTGGCCTACGAGGCGCTGATGCGGGTGAACACACCCACCCTCACCTCGCCTTCGCAGGTGATGGCGCTGGCCCACGAGCTGGACCGCCTGTACGACATCGAGCGGATCACCATGTTCCATTCCAGCGAGGCATTCGAGAAGCTGCAGAGCCGGGGCCTCATCCGGAAGGACGCCCTGCTCTTCGTCAACTCCATCGCCAATGTGGACCTGAACGATGAAGACATCCAGGAATATCACCGCCGCTACCCCGACCTGCTCAAACAGCTCGTCGTGGAGATCACCGAACAGGAAGACCTGGACCGCGCATGTCTGGAGCGGAAGCGGAACATTCCGGGCTTCTCCGGTGCCTTCGCGCTGGATGACTACGGCACCGGCTACAGCAACGAGCTCAATCTGCTGGAACTGTCGCCCCAGTACATCAAGATCGACCTCTCCATCATCCGCGGCATCGAGAAGGATCTCGACAAGCAGCAGATCGTCTCGAATATCGTGGCCTACGCCCACGCCCGCAGTATGCAGATCCTCGCTGAGGGCATCGAGGAAGAGATTCAGCTGCGCAAGGTCATCGACCTGGGCGTGGACCTGCTGCAGGGCTACTACCTCAGCCGCCCGGCAGCCGTGCCCTCCCCCATCGCATCCGAAGCGCTGGATGTCATCCGCGCTGCCAGCGCCGCGCATTCGGATGCCGGCTAAGTGCAAAAAAGAAACGGCCTTTCGGCCGTTTCTTTTTTATCGCAATTTTCAAAAATAGTGCCAATCAAAACGGCATCTTTGCGATATGCAGTTTGCGGATGTTGCTTGTGCATTAAAAGCGCAAACTGCTATGTTATCGACCCAGCTGCCAGAATGCGACGGCGCTGGCGGCGGCGACATTGAGCGAATCGACACCGTGGGACATGGGGATCTTGACCGTGTAATCGCAGGCGGCGATGGTGGCATGGGCCAGACCATCGCCTTCGGTGCCCAGCACGATGGCAAGTTTCGGCTCTGCGGCCAGCGCTTCGTCGTCGATGGGGACCGAGCGGTCGCTCAGAGCCATGGCTGCCGTTTTGAAGCCCATGGCACGGAGGCGGGCCAGCCCCTGTCCGGGCCAGTCGGCGGACGTCTCGCCCAGCTGGGCCCAGGGCACCTGAAACACCGTGCCCATACTCACCCGCACCGCGCGGCGGCACAGCGGGTCGCAGCAGGAGGGGTTGATGAGGACGGCGTCCATGTTCAGCGCTGCCGCACTGCGGAAGATGGCGCCCACGTTGGTGGAGTCCACGATGCCTTCCAGCACCGCGACGCGGCGGGCCGCTTTGCACAGCTCCTCGGCGCTGCGGGGGGCCGGGCGGCGGAAGGCGCAGAGCACGCCCCGCGTCAGCTCAAACCCGGTGAGCCCGGCCAGCAGCTCCCGGTCCGCCGTGTAGACCGGGGCATCGCCGCAGCGGGTCAGGATCTCCGCCGCCGGGCCGGTGATCTGTCTGCGCTCCATCAGCAGCGAGACCGGCTCATACCCGGCGTCCAGCGCGCGGGAGATCACCTTGGGGCTCTCGGCGATGAAGATGCCTTTTTCGGGTTCCAGCCGGCAGCGCAGCTGGTTCTGCGTCAGGCGGGCGTAGGGGTCCAGCTCCGGCGCATGGAAATCGGTGATCTCGACGATGTTCGGCATGAGAATTTCTCCTTTTGGTTCCAGAATCAGTCTTATTGTAGCACAATTGGCGTTCCTTTGCAAAACATGGTTGCCATGTTCGTTTTACATGGTCGAATCCGCCAAAAATGCCGCCAAAATTTTGACAAATCCTCCAAAATGCGCTATCATAGATGGGAACTTGTGAAGAGGGGGAACCATTCCGTGTCCATCAGTCGAAAACTGTCCCACAATGGGCAGATGTCCGAAGCGTTCTGCACCGCCATGTTCCTGTCGGTCTCCGGCGGCCTGCAGGACGTTTATACCTATTTATATCGCGGCAAGGTGTTTGCCAATGCACAGACCGGCAACATCGTGCTGTGCAGCGTGAAGCTGGTCGAGGGCGACTGGAGTGCGGTGCTGCACTATCTGGTGCCGCTGTGCTTCTTTGCGCTGGGCGTGTTCACGGCGGAACTGCTGCGCCAGAAATTCCAGCAGATGCAGCGGCTCCACTGGCGGCAGCTGGTGGTGCTGTGCGAGATCGTGATGCTGTTCGTGGTCGGCTTCTTCCCGCAGGAGTGGAATCTGGTGGCCAACGCGCTGGTCTCGTTTGCCTGCGCGATGCAGGTGCAGGCGTTCCGCAAGGTGAACGGCTACGCCTTTGCCAGCACCATGTGCATCGGCAACCTGCGCAGCGGCATGGATTCGCTGTGCAGCTGGCTCGTGGCGGGCAACCGCGCCGCCCGGAGCAAAGCCTTCCACTATTTCGCCATCATCCTCCTGTTCGCGCTGGGCGCAGGCCTGGGCAGCGTGGCGCTGGGGTTCTGCGGCGCAAAGGCGATCTGGTTCTCCTGCCTGCTGCTGGCCGTGAGCTTCTGCCTGATGTTCCTCAAGGAAGACATCGAGGAGCTGGAAGAGGACATCGAAAAATTGGAAGCCAAGCATTGAAATTAAATCATCGAGAGATTGCTGAACTCCTCCAGTCACCTGACGGTGACAGCCCCCCTCATTGAGGGAGGTGGCATCGCGCAAGCGATGACGGAAGGAGTTACGCAATCTCTTTTTCTTTTTTCCGAACACTTTTCCCCTGCCGTTCGTCTAACAGGCAGAACGATGCAAGAAAGGAGGAAGCCCCATGTGGGAGCTACTGTACGAGACCTTCTGGGACCGGCTGGAGCATTTCTGCTATAAGCTCTGCCGGGACGAGGCCCGCGCCGAGGACCTGACCCAGGAAGTCTTTCTGCGGGCGCTGCAGAACCGCACCTTAATCGATGCGTTCACCGAGCGCCAGTGCAAGGCCTGGCTGTTTGCCGCAGCGCGGAACCTCTACTGCGATCAGGTCCGCCGGGCGGCCAAGGAAGAAGCCCTGCTCACCTCCCTGCTGCCGCCGGACGGTGACGACTCCGCCGATGAGACGGCCACGTCTGCTCTCGGCTCGGTGGAACTGGGCACCGTGCTGGATCAGCTCTCCGAACTGGACCGCCTGCTCTTCACCCTGCGCTACGACGAGGGCTATACGTCCGCCGAGCTGAGCCGCTTGTTCGAGCTGCCGCCCGGAACCGTCCGCCGCCGCCTTTCCCAGACACGCCATCTGCTGAAAACGAACCTTACGGAGGATTGAACCATGAAAAAGAAACTGAATGCCAACGCCATCGTGCTCGACCTGCGCCGCCTGACCGAAGAGACGCTTTCTGCCTACGAGCACATTTCGCTGAACGCGGTCATCACCCTGACCAACCCCCGCGCCCAGGCCCTGCTGAGCCAGTATGACGTCAAGCTGAACACCGTGCTGTGCAAAAATCTGCCGGACGACGCGGACATCCGCGCCAGCGTGACCAACGGCAAGACCACCCTGAGCGCCGCCTCCAAGCCGGAGGCAAAGCAGGTGCTCGTCATCAACGGCAAAGTCACCGTCCTGCCCGACGCCGCCGAGACCCTGCGCCAGTACGAAGCGCTGGTCGTGAACGGAAAAGCGACCTGCCCGGCCTCGCTCGCGGCGCTGTTCACCGAGGCGGCCACCGTCAACGGCAAGCTGGTGATCTACCCGGACGAGGCCGTGGTGCTGAGCGGCCGTTCCGTCAAGCTGGACCGTGCCTTCCTGCTGCGGGCACAGGAGCGGCTGTACTGGAACGAGCGGCTCTTCGTCGCCGTGGACCCGAAGCTGGATGCCGCCGCGCTGGCTGCAAAGGGCTGCCGCTTCGCCGCGCCCAAGGCGGTGTTGGCCGAATCGCTGGCCGAGACGCTGGCCCCGCTCTTCACCGAGGATACCGAGCTGGTCATCCTGCCCGACGGCACCGCCGTGGTGGATGACGACCTCGACCTGACCGCTGCGGCCCTGCGCCGGTATGGTACTAAGCTCTACGTGCTGGGCGACGTGACCGTCTCCGCCGACTGCATCGCGGCTTTGGGCAAGCTGGAATTCTTCCACGCCAGCGGCACCGTGACCCTGCCGCAGGAAGCCGAAGAGACGTTCTGTGCCATCCCCGACCTCGCATACGACGAGCTGCGGGTCCTGTCCGGCCACCTGTTCAGTGGCCTGCCCAAGCTGACCCTGACTCCCGATTTGCTGGCACAGTACCCGGAGGGCATCGCCTGTGTGGACTGCGCCATGGTCCGGCTCGACCCGGCCCTTCTGCTGGATGAGATCGCGAAGCACTGCCAGTTCGACGGCTGCGCGCTGGTCCAGTGCACCGAAGTCCAGCAGAACGCCGTGGCCGCCGTTTCCCGCAATGTGGCGCAGATTCACGCCAGCCAGAAGGACGGCCCGCTGAGCGGCCTGTCCGACCCCGATACCGCCTCCATGCAGGCCCTTCAGTTGACGCTGTAAGCACCCTTCCTCCCTGAAATGATGCACCTCCCGCACCGCAGCCCGTTCCCATCGGGCAGGCGGTGCGGGAATTTTTGCAGCGAAACGCGGTTTGACAGGGATTTTTTCATTGCGCTGCCGGGCTTGATATGGTATACTGATTCCATGTGTTAAAAACGCCCCGGCGGCCGGAACGGTGTTGGCTGCCGCTGCGGGTTTTCTTTGAGGAATAGGAGCAACGAATGAAAAAAGGATTTGACAACGACAAATACCTGCAGATGCAGTCCGAGCACATCCGCGAGCGGATCGCACAGTTCGACAACAAGCTGTATCTGGAATTCGGCGGCAAGCTGTTCGATGACTACCACGCCTCCCGCGTGCTGCCCGGTTTCCAGCCGGACTCCAAGCTGCAGATGCTGCTGCAGCTGAAGGACCAGGCCGAGATCGTCATCGTCATCAGCGCCGAAGACATCGTGAGCAGCAAGGTGCGCGGCGACTACGGCATCACCTACGACCTGGATGTGCTGCGCCTCATCGACGCCTTCCAGGAGCGGGGGCTGTTCGTGGGCAGCGTCTGCGTGACCATGTACACGGCCGCACCCGAAGTGGAAGCCTTTGAAAAGCGGCTGAACGGTCTGGGCATCCGGACCTTCCGTCATTATAAGATCCCCGGTTACCCCAACGACGTGGCCCGCATCGTGAGCGACGAGGGTTATGGCCGCAACGAGTACATCGAGACCGAGCGCCCGCTGGTGGTCATCACGGCCCCCGGCCCCGGCAGTGGCAAGATGGCTACCTGCCTGTCCCAGCTGTACCACGAGTACAAGCGGGGCGTCAAGGCCGGTTATGCCAAGTTCGAGACCTTCCCCATCTGGAACATCCCGCTCAAGCACCCGGTGAACCTGGCCTACGAGGCCGCCACTGCCGACCTGAACGATGTGAACATGATCGACCCATTCCATCTGGAAGCCTACGGCAAGACCGCCGTCAACTACAACCGCGACATTGAGATCTTCCCGGTGGTCAACGCGATGTTCGAGCTGATTGCAGGCAAGAGCCCCTACCACTCCCCCACCGACATGGGCGTGAACATGGCGGGCAACTGCATCGTGGACGATGCCGCCTGCTGCGAGGCCTCCTGCAACGAGATCGTCCGCCGGTACTTCAAGTCTCTGTGTGCGCTCAAAAACGGCGCACAGGTCCAGAGCGAGGTTTACAAGCTGGAACTTCTGATGAACCAGGCAGGCCTTACGCTGGGCAGCCGCCCCGTGGAGCAGGCCGCTCACGCCGTCTCGGAGAAGACCGGCGGGGCACCGGCCGCCGCCATCGAGCTGTCGGACGGCACCGTCATCACCGGCAAGACCGGCCCGCTGCTGGGTGCAGCCGCCTCGGCGCTGCTCAATGCGCTGAAGAAACTGGCCGGCATCGACCAGGAAATGGACCTCGTCTCTGCGGCCGCCATCGAGCCGATCCAGACCCTCAAGACCAATTATCTGGGCAGCAAGAACCCCCGCCTGCACACCGATGAGATCCTCATCGCGCTGTCAAGCTCCGCTGCCACCAACCCCACCGCTGCAATGGCCCTGCACCAGCTCTCCAAGCTGAAGGGCTGTGACATGCACTCCACGGTCATCCTGTCCAGCGTGGACGATGACACCGTGAAGAAGCTGGGCATCTACCTGACCTGCGAACCCGCCTACGAGGAAGAGGGCCGCAAGTACCACAAGAAATAAGCGCAACAAAAAAAGAGAATCGCCGCGGCGGTTCTCTTTTTGCATTCACAGGCGGGTCTGCACCCAGTATTCGCCCATACTCTGGCCAGGCTGGTCGGTGACGTCATCGTTCAGGTAGTCCGCCAGACCGCAGGACGCCGGGTCCCACCCGCGCGCCTGTTCGACCGAATCGTACTCCACCTCGGCGTACCAAAACTCGGTGGGCTGGCCTTCGTCCACATGGTTCACTTCCAGCACCAGCCCGTCCGGCAGCAGGTAACTGCGGCGAAGTTTCGGGATGAGCGGCCTGCCGATGATCTTCGTCTCTAAATCGTCAAACAACGCTTTGTCGATGGGGCGTTCGATCTCCTCCCGCGCCAGCCCGCCGCCGGATTTGAAGCAGAGGATATAGTCGGTGCTGCCGCCCGTCCGGGCCTCCTCCCGGATGCGGACCGTTGGACGGACGCTGATATATCCCTGCCGCATCGCGAATTCCTCCTGCAGCGGCATCTCCGGGAAACCCGCTCCCTCCGGCCAGCCGTTCACCATCCATTTGCGTTCGATCTCCATTGCTTTGCCCTCATTTCTGTTGGATTTTGTATTTATTCTAACACGGTTTTATGATATTATAAAGAGGATCTGAATCAAAAAATACAGCGCTGAAAGCGGGCCGCATCGCCGGGAGCCTTTTCCTCGTGCGGCGGAGAGCGCACCTCTGCAATACAGCCGCCCCGCTCAGCCTGTCGTATCTCAAACACAAGGAGTTTCTATGAAATCGACCCGCAACTATCCCATCTACAAAGTCAACAAACACGCTGAGGGGCTGCTGGTGGGCGGCCACCCGTGGGTATACGAGAACGACATCCTCGAAGCACCGGAGACCACGCCGGAAAACGGCACACTGGCCGATGTGGTAAGCCCCAAGGGGGCCTACCTCGGCACCGGCTTTCTCTCCCTCCAGAGCAAGATCCGGGTGCGGCTCATCTCCCGCAACGCCAACGATACCTTCGACGCTGACTTCTGGCGCCGCCGGGTGGAGTATGCCTGGAACTACCGCAAGACCGTTCTGGAACCGGACGACCTCTCGGCCTGCCGGGTCATCTTCGGCGAGGCCGATCAGTTCCCCGGCCTGACGGTGGACCGGTTCCAGAATATCCTCGTCACCCAGACCCTCAGCGTCGGCATGGAAAAACTCAAGCCCCTCCTCTTCCCCCTTCTGGCAGAAGTGCTGCGGGCCGACGGCCAGACCATCGACGGCATCTACGAGCGGAACGATGAGGCTCTGCGCGCCAAGGAAGGGCTGGCGCAGAACAAGGGCTGGTTCGAGCTGCCCGGCGAGACCCACCCCACTTCCACCCAGACCGAGATCTGCGAAAACGGCGTTTTTTACCACGTTGATTTCGAGAACGGCCAGAAGACCGGCTTCTTCCTCGACCAGAAATACAACCGCCGCGCCGTGGCCCGCATCGCCGCCGGGCACACGGTGCTGGACTGCTTCACCCACACCGGCAGCTTTGCGCTGAACGCGGCCAGGGGCGGGGCCGCCCGCGTCACCGCTGCCGACATCAGCGCCGATGCCATCGCCATGGCCCAGCGGAACGCTGAGCGCAACGGCCTCGACAACATGGACTTTCTCTGCGAGGACACCTTCGCGCTGCTGCCCCGGCTGGAAAAGGAGGGCCACCCCTACGACTTCATCATTCTCGACCCGCCCGCCTTCACCAAGGCGCGCCGCACCGTCGAGAACGCCATGCGCGGCTACAAGGAGATCAATTACCGCGCCATGAAGCTGCTGCCCCGCGGCGGCTATCTGGCCACGGCCAGCTGCTCGCACTTTGCCACCGAGGAGCTGTTCATCAAAATGCTCAAGGCGGCGGCAAAAGACGCCCACCGTCAGCTGCGGCAGATCGAAGTCCGCCAGCAGGCCCCCGACCACCCCATCCTCTGGGGTGTCCCGGAGACGAACTACCTGAAGTTTTTCCTGTTCCAGGTCATCTAAAAGTCATACCAAGCGCGCAAATCTCCAAAAAAACGAGAGCGTGTTTGTGCAGAATCGTCAGTTTTGTCTATTGCCTTTTTTTGCCCTGTAAGCTATAATCATGCCATAGACAGCAACGGCGCTGTGGGTCACCTCCTGACTCGCAGCGTCGTTTTGTTTAAGCAAGCTTTCGCGTGAAAACGCATCGGCGTGGATGGGTTTTTGCGATGTGTGGAAAGAAACAAGATCAAGTAAGGAGTAGGATTTATGGCAGCAAATGTTATGGAAATCTACGGCAGCAAGGTCTTCAACGAACATGTGATGAAGGAGCGCCTGCCGAGCGCGACTTACAAGAGCCTGGAACGTACCCTGCATAAGGGTGCTCCGCTGGACATCGAGGTGGCCAACGTTGTGGCCAGCGTGATGAAGCGCTGGGCCATGGAGCTGGGCGCTACCCACTACACCCACTGGTTCCAGCCGCTGACCGGCATCACCAGCGAGAAGCACGATGGCTTCGTCTCCCCCGTGGGCGACGGCACCGCCATCATGGAGTTCTCCGGCAAGGAGCTGGTGCGCGGCGAACCCGATGCTTCCTCCTTCCCCTCCGGCGGCCTGCGCGCTACCTGCGAGGCCCGCGGCTACACCGCATGGGACCCCACCAGCTACGCCTTCGTCAAGGATGATGTGCTCTGCATCCCCACCGCCTTCGTCAGCTACACCGGCGAGGCGCTGGATAAAAAGACTCCTCTGCTGCGTTCCATGAACGCGCTGTCCAATCAGGCCATCCGTATCCTGAAGCTGTTCGGCAAGGATGTGGATTACGTGTCCACCACGGTCGGCCCGGAGCAGGAGTACTTCCTTGTCAAGAAGGAAGACTACGAGGCACGTCAGGATCTGATCCTCACCGGCCGCACCCTGTTCGGCGCTCCCTCTGCCAAGGGTCAGGAGCTGGAAGAGCACTACTTCGGCGTCATCCGTCCCGAGGTTTCTGCGTTCATGAAGGAGCTGGACGAGGAGCTGTGGAAGCTGGGCGTGCCCGCCAAGACCAAGCACAACGAGGTTGCTCCCTGCCAGCACGAGCTTGCTCCCATCTTCGATACCACCAACGTAGCCATCGACCACAACCTGCTGACCATGGAAATGATGCGCAAGATCGCACCCAAGTATGGTCTGGTCTGCCTGCAGCATGAGAAGCCCTTTGAAGGCGTGAACGGCAGCGGCAAGCACAACAACTGGTCCATGAGCACCACCCACGAGAACCTGCTGGATCCCGGCGACACCCCCATGGAGAACCTGCAGTTTCTGATCTTCCTGGCCGCTGTCATCAAGGCTGTGGATGAGTATGCCGACCTGCTGCGCACCTCTGTGGCTACCCCGGGCAACGATCACCGTCTGGGCGCAAACGAAGCACCTCCGGCCATCATCTCCATCTTCGTGGGCGAAGAGTTGGAAGCCGTCATCGATGCAATTGCATCCGATTCTCCCTATGCCGGCCCCGTCAAGATGAAGATGGATCTGGGCGTGGACGTTCTGCCCAAGTTCAGCAAGGACACCACCGACCGCAACCGTACCTCCCCCTTCGCTTTCACCGGCAACAAGTTCGAGTTCCGTATGCCCGGTTCTGCTGAGAACCTGAGCGACTGCAACACCATCCTGAACACCGCTGTCGCCAAGGAACTGAAGGGCTACGCCGACGAACTGGAGGGCGCTGAGGACTTTACCAGTGCAGCCATCGCTCTGATCAAGCGCACCATCCGCGACCATCGCCGCGTTATCTTCAACGGCAACGGCTACACCGCCGAGTGGGAGGCCGAGGCAGCCAAGCGCGGCCTGCCCAACAAGAAGAATACCCCCGCTGCTCTGCCCGCACTGGTCGAGCCCAAGAACATCGCCCTGATGGAAGAGTTCGGCGTGCTGACCAAGGTGGAGATGG